>Ga0209777_10009196_pt1 | contig 10671 bp, 6 predicted proteins | sample FrelakmetHBP12HB_FD_187147 | JGI IMG/M metagenome (GOLD analysis project Ga0209777, IMG submission 187147) | Freshwater lake sediment microbial communities from the University of Notre Dame, USA, for methane emissions studies -HBP12 HB (SPAdes)... | ecosystem: Environmental > Aquatic >... | reverse complement strand
GGCGCAACAGTCAACGGCGTTCTTTCGATGGAAGGAACTGCAACAACTACCGGAACGGTCGCCACATACGGTGCAGCAGCTACTTTGCAATACAAAGGAACCGGCGCTCAAACAACGGGCACCGAGTTTCCGGCAACATGGAGCGGTACAGGCGGCGTAATCATTGCCAACACAAGCGGGAATGCTGTTGCTCTCAATGCGCCCAAAGTGGTTAACGCTCCACTCACCATTAACAACGGCGCAACGTTAGCCACTGGGAACTTCCAACTGACCTTTGGCGGCAATTTTGTCAATAGTGGCACGCTCACCGCAGGCAGCTCCAATATTGTAATCAGCGGTACAGGAACACAGAGCATCGCCGGCTTCACAACAACGGGTGGGGTTACATGCAGTAAATCGGCCGGAGTCGCAACATTGACAGGAAATATGAACGCCGGGTCGCTAACGAACAGCACGGCAGGTGGGACATTGAACCTGGGCGCCGGATTGACACATACAATAACCGGCGCATGGACAAGGACAAATGGTACGCTTGATGGTAACTCGAGCACGTTGAATATCGGCGGCACAGTGACCAACACGGCGGGAGCGTTTACGGCCGGTACGAGTACTGTCAATTATAACGGCACTGTCGCACAGACAATCGCTAATGTAAACTATAATAATTTGGGATTCTCCGGTGCACACACAACGACCAGTATTACGATTAATGGAGCAGTAGGAATCGCCGGAGCCATAACAAATACAGCAACATTCTCTTCGGGTAACTTTGTGCTTGCAGGCAGCACTGTGACCTTTAACGGGACCGGGGCGCAGACGGTTATTTCGTTGAACAATGTTACGTACCCTACCCTGGCCATCAACAAGGCGAGTGGAACAGCAACCCTCGGCAGCGCAGTGACGGCAACTGCTTTCAACAACACAGCCGGTACATTCGACGCAAGCACGTTCTTGCTTACGGCTACCACGCCTACGCTCACCGCCGGCACTCTGAGAGTCGGTGCAACGACATGGGCAACCAATTATTCATTTACCCCCACTCCAGCCGCTGGATTTACAATCGAGTATTACAACGCCAATCCGACAATCAACGGAGCGATCACTTACCAGAATTTGCAGTTTAGTGGAACTGGCACAGCAGGCGCAAGCGCTACTCTTACTGTCCAGGGTGATTTGTCCAACACAGGCGGCGGAACACTTAATTTTGGTGCGAACAATGTGACATTGAGTGGGACCGTTGCAGGCCCAAGCATTGCGGGCTTTGCAACGACAGGCACGGTAAGTTGCACGAAGACTTCGGGTACGGCGACATTCACCGGGAACGTTTCAGCCGGTCCACTTTCAAAGAGTGGAGGTGGAACACTCAATCTTGGCGTTGGCTTGACACATAGCTGCACCAACTTAACTGTCTCAGCGGGAACGCTCAATGGCGGTTCAAGCACATTAAACGTCAGCGGTACTGTTACCACAGGCGGAACGTTTACTGCCGGTACAGGTACAATGAATTACACCGGTGCTGCCCAAAGTGTCGCAGGATGGACGTATAATAACCTTATATTCTCCGGCTCTGGGGCAAAGACTTTGTCGACTGCCACGACAACCATCAACGGCAATTTGACATTGAGTGGAACTGCCACGACAACAACGGTTGTAGGTTTAACCGTCAGTGGCAATCTCAGTGTTGGAGACAGTACGACATTCACTGCTGCGGGTTTTGCACTAACTGTGACGGGCACGACAACTGTTGGCGGAGGAACGAGCGGCACCTTGACCGTATCTTCAGTCACAGGGACCAAGCAATTTACAGGCCTTGTAACAATTAATGCCGGTGGCACATGGAACAACTCAGGTAATTCAGCAATCAACTTCCGTGGGGGCATTACCAACAACGGCGGTACCTTTACTTGCGGGATAGGCGTTCAGACGTTTAATACGAACCCGCAAGCGCTTAATGGAACGTTATCGATCCCCAGTGCCACCGTTACGGGCGTCACATTGACGAATAACGGGACATTAACTGTCACAACAGCATTAGCTGGATCGGGCGGATTAACAAATGCTGGTACAGGTACACTTAATATAAACTTTACAGGTGCACCTGGAATAACAACGCTTACCGCGACTGCAAGTGGTAACACGGTTAATTACGGTTTTGCAGGGACCCAGACAGTTTTTGCAACCAATTATTATCATCTGACTCTCAGCAACACTAGTGCTAAGACACTTCAAACGGGCACCACGACGATTAGCGGCAATTTGACGTTGAGTGGAACTGCAACTGCGACAACGGTTGTTGGTTTAAGCATCGGCGGCAATCTTGCTGTTGGAGACGGCACGACATTCACTGCTGCGGGTTTTGCACTAACTGTGACGGGCACGACAACCGTTGGCGGCGTAACGAGCGGCACGTTGACCGTATCTTCAACCACAGGGGCAAAGCAATTTACAGGCCTTGTAACAATTAATGCCGGTGCAATATGGAACAACTCAGGCAATTCAGCAATCAACTTCCGTGGGGGCATTACCAACAACGGCGGTACCTTTACTTGCGGGATAGGCGTTCAGACGTTTAATACGAACCCACAAGCGCTTAATGGAACGTTATCGATCCCCAGTGCCACCGTTACGGGCGTCACATTGACGAATAACGGGACATTAACTGTCACAACGGCATTAGCTGGAACGGGCGGATTAACGAACGCTGGTACAGGCACACTCAACATAACCTTTGCAGGTGCACCTGGAATAACAACGCTTACCGCAACTGCAAGTGGTAACACGGTCAACTACAGCGGAACTGGTGCACAGACAGCCGTTAATGTGAACTATTATAATTTAGGATTCTCCGGTGCACACACAACGAACAGTATTACCATTAATGGAGCAGTAGGAATTGCCGGAACCCTGACAAACACAGCATCATTCTCCACGGGTAACTTTGTGCTTGCAGGCAGCACGATTACCTTTAATGGGAGTGGTGCACAGGCAATTCCGTCGTTGAATGGTGTCTCGTATGTTAACCTCGCGCTTTCCGGAGGTGGGACAAAAACCTTGGGGGCTGCGGCGGCCGTAACGACTGCGTTCACAATTGGTTCCGGTGTGACGTTTGATCCGAGTTCCTACATTCTTTCCGGTGCGGGAACGTTTACGGTAAGCGGCACAGCCATTGTCCCCGGAGCTACGTTTGCAACAAACTACACCATTGCCGGAGCAAAAACGATCAATTCTGGATCGACATTTAACTACGATGGTGCGGGTCAGACGGTGAGCAATGCGTTTTCGTACTCCAACCTAACGCTCTCGGGCAGCGGAACGGTTCTGCTCGCGGGCAGTATTACGGCTGGCGGGACGTTGACGGTCGGCTCAAGCGTTACACTTGGCCCAACGTCAAGTCAAACGGTTGGCGGTGCGGGAACACTTACGGGTACCGGCGCGGTCAACGTCACCGCGACTGGAAACGCTGATGACTTTGCAGCGCAATACACTATCGCCGGCAAAGTCCTCACAAGCCTTACGGTCAATTTCGCAGGTACAGGGGTGAACCAAAACATTCCAGCAAACACGTACAATAACCTGAACATCAACAACTCTTCTGGAACCACCGCGGGCGGAATCATAACCGTGAGCGGTACGCTCACATTGACTGCTGGTCACATCTCAACAGGATCATACCAGGTTAACGTAACCAACACCGCGGCTGGTGCAGTTGTTGCAACTGGTGGTGTTATTGACGGAAAAATTACTCGTGCAATGACTGTCGGGGATAACGGGAACACCTTTATCTTCAACGATGTCTCGACGAGCATCACATCAAACGGCACCAACCCAACGTCGGTAACGTTCCAGTCATTCCCGAACACAACTATCCCTTATGGAAATGGAGCTGACGCAATCAAGCGTTACTACACGATCACAGCAACGGGCGGTTCAGGCAGCAGAACACTATCGTTGAGCTACCGCGATGCAGCCGGTGGTTCAGATGTCGATGAACGCAACGGCCAGACCAACGGTGCGATGGTGTTGTGGGAAGGAGATGGAGGTGTATGGGCAAAGGTTGGCGGAACTAGTGCAAGCGTTACTAATCCTGCAAACTCATGGGCCGTATCAGGACCTACAACTTCGTTTTCTGATTGGACAATGGGGTCTACAGATGCACTTCCCATCGAGCTTGCCTCGTTTACCGCCAATGCGGTCGCCAATAATGTCAAGCTGGAATGGTCGACTATCAGCGAAACGAATACGCATGGCTACTATGTCGAGCGCCGGAACGGCAACACAGGCACGTTCGCCGCGGTAAGCGGTTTCATCCAGGGTGCGGGAACATCGCTCGAGCTGCACGATTACGCGTGGACTGACAACAACGTTAACAGCGGGACATACAACTATCGTCTCCGTCAGATTGATATGACCGGCAGCGTAACGTATTCCAATGTGATTACGGTCGATGTAGCAGCGTCAGTGCTCGGTGTGCGCGAAGAAGGCGGAGTTCCAGCACAGTTCAAATTGCAGCAGAATTCCCCGAATCCGTTCAACCCGACAACCGACATCAAGTTTTGGATTAAGGATGCGGGTATGACGACGCTGAAAGTCTACAACGCGCTTGGACAGGAAATTACAACGCTCGTGAACGAGCTGATGCAACCCGGACGCTATGCAATCACGTGGGACGCAAGTGCAATGCCGAGCGGAGTGTACTTCTATCGCCTCTCGAACGGCACAAACGTCGACGTGCAGAGGATGCTACTTCTCAAATAAATCCTCTCATATAAAGAAGGAGTCCCGCCTTCTGTTGGCGGGATTGTTACTCAATTATAGGCATTAATCAAAAGCCGAGCTTAGCGATAAGCTCGGCTTTTTGGTTTCCATTCTTAGTGGCTAGGTCGGAGTGAACCTTCAGGAGGTTTGGCTGGATAGACCTAGTGTGCCGGTCTATATTCACCGGTCGCAACTGATGCAATTACTTGATTCGATGCTCCTCCGGCCCCGATTGCTTGCGCGTAAAGTACCAAATTATTGTTTGTGTTCTTAAAGTCCACATCCTCCGACTCCAGCCGCACGTACTGAGTTGGAGCAGAAGTTGGCAGTCCCCCGCAAGTCAGATGACTTATGCAACGGACAACAAATTGACTTTCTCTCACGATGAGAATCTCTAAGTCCCACGAACTGCCTGAAGTAACGGTAACCACTCCAGTATCAAATACCACTTCGTCAACACTGCCGCTGATGAGCATTTTGATTTCTTTTCCTGCCGTGGCTGAACCGATAAAAGTACCCGCGTAATGTAGTTGTAATTTGTCCCCATCATTCGCTAATTGTCCGGCGTACAATGTGTCCTGATAAAGTTTTGTTTGAGTCATTGCGTTGTTACCGGCATCAGCAAAATGGTCAAATAGGGGTACGCTGAAGTGAACATTATTCCCGCGATATCGGTAATCATTGGAGTTCACCGATGCTGCGTTCACCGATGTTGCGTTCACCGAGCCAGGACTGAAATTTCCGACAACATTTAAGTCACCGGTGACGGTTTCATTCCCGGCAACATACAAATCGTCACCAGCAAAATCCTCCCCATTGAAATTTTCCGACCGTCCGACTCTCATTCTCCCACTTTCATCCAGAGCAAAATGGCGTTGGAAAGGAGCACCCTTCTGACTTGCACCGAACGTCAAAACCCCGCCAGATCCAGGAGTGTTGAAGGTCTGATTCTCTATTATCCAATCAACAGGAGACGATTTGCCGCTGTCAGGATTCCATGATTGTCCACTTAATCTCAATCTCGGAGACCATTGCTGAGTTCCAGCTGTCGCGGCAGTCATATTCTGTAGGATGAGCGCATCTATTGATGTCTGCCCTATTCCATTTTTGCTGTAATAAAGTGGCACTTTGGATGTATCTCCTGCCACATGTGCGTTTAGCGTGTCCATCGTTTGTCTATTCGTTATCGGAGGGCTTTCCCTATGCCGCTCTGCCAAAATATGTTGAGAGTATACGACGTGAACACACAGGATCGACAAGACAGAAACAATCCCTTTCATAGCATTTCCCATTTGTTTGATTTCCGTTGGTTGATACCAAATCGACGCATGTAATTTCGATTTCCACACCGCTCTACCCGTATGCAGTTGAATATCGGAATTTTCTCCCAGCCAACAAAAAAACCCACATAGGTGGCCTTGGGGGGTTTACGCGAATCCTCGATAAATCGTAGAGCGTGTTTCGCCACCGTGTCTCTATGAAATGCCGGAAACTCTGGAAGTGTTTGACATTTTAACGGAATTCAATGGCCCGGCTTAAGAAGAGAACGAGCTTTGGGGAGGTTTGCTTCCTGATGCCCCGCCAGGAGGTAGTAGGTTATCCGAATCACTGACCTACTTTAGCCAACAGCAATTCTTCCAAGAATCTGGCTTCAGGTTTCTGATGCCAAAGAAAATGACCCAAGCCCTATCGCGTTGAACATATCAGTTTGCACTGTTGCGGGAGGGTTCCGCTTCAAAAGCACCATCTTTCTGGTTCCAGATGTAACAGAATTTCGTGAAATGCGGAACCTCAAACACGTCCAGATGAGAAATGTAGCATAGACAGCGATTCGGCTCTAACAATTTGGGATCGCGTTAAATTCTCCTTGGGAGAGTTTATGGGGAAGTTGTGCATAACAAGGATAAGGATGGTTCGGGCCCAGAACGAATCCAGAATCAGATGCACGGAATGTTCCTCCAGAAACATCTTCCTCTTGAAAATTCGGACCTAGTTTCACCACGGGCATCATTACCTTCGTTTTGTGAGCCGGCGTTTTGCCTACATTGACGATTTCGATGACAGTTTGAAGGGAATCGCCGCCTCGAAGGATACAGGGGAGGTAAACACTTCTGAAAACTATATATGCGCAGTGTTCAAGTCTCATCGAACTATCTGCCATTTGAAAAGCCCGATGATTATTCCTGGCTGTTCCTGACGAGCATACCAAACAAGCAGAAAATAAGCACCTAACAGCAGAACATCCGACACAATTCGGAGTTTATCCCGTCGGACTAGTATATCATTGGGCTTTCGCGCAGATACCTTAGCTTCATCTACAACCCGGTTCTTCTTCTGGTCACTTGATACGCATTATCACTAGTGTCCAACTATAAGTTGAAGAGATTCAATTGGTTATCGGAATAGGGCATGAGAATATCGGGTTTAAAGACTGTAAGTGCTTGTGCCATAGGGATTTTCTCAAAGAGCGAGATACTCAAAATCTGTAGAATTGTGTAGAGGCGATGCTCGACGTTGAGACGCTTCTTGAGAATAGCAACCAGGACGTACATGGACACGGCAATCCAGATTTGCGTGCGAACAGCATTGTCTGAGGTGCCGTAGAATGCTTTGATTCGGAGTTGCTGTTTGATCCATTTGAAGAACAGTTCAATCTGCCACCGACACTTGTAGAGTTGTGCAATGGTGTGTGGAGGGAGAAGGAAATTGTTTGTGAGGAAAGTGAAGGATCGTTCGGTGTCTGCATCGTAGTATTTAATGCGGCGCAGTCTTTCTGGATACTGTTGCAGAGAATAGAAGCCCGACAGCCGGATAGTTTGGTCACATCGTATCCCGCTGGTTTTGTCAACCGCGTGAGAATAGACACGGTTAAACCGTAGATTCGATTTTGCACGTGTGACAAAGTAGGCAAACGCTTGTGTGAACATAAACAGCCGTTCAAAATCGACATAGGCTTTATCGAGCACGTAGATGGATCCGGGCTCAAGAGAAAGTTCATCTAAGAGATTAACATCATGGACATTTCCTCGCGAAATACTCAAAAATGAAGGAATATTCCCTCGCAGATTCAACAACGTGTGGAGCTTCACATCGGCTTTCTGCTTCCGAAAGGTTGCCCACGGAAAAAGCGACAAACATAGATCGATCGTGGTCGAGTCAAATGCGTAGACCGTATTCGAAAGTTCAACACCGAAGGGTTCGTTACGATACAATTGGTGTGCAATCTGAATTAACCCCTGAGCAAAATCTCGGTAGATGCGCCAGTCGCGCGTGTTGTTGGCGTGGGAAAGCGTGCTGCGCGTTACACGGCTGCGGAATCCCATATTGTACAACTTTGACGGTTGCGCATTTAAGCATGCTTCAATATCTTTCAAGCTTTTCCGGTATGTCAGTTGCGCAAAGGCCATGGCAAGAAATTGATTCCAACAGGAAAATCGTTGCACCTTGTAGCTTCCATCATAGCGTTCAACACATCGACGAAATTCTTCCTTCGGCAAATGATCGAGCAACTGGACAAAGATCGTTGTTCCCTGATTCATGCAGGTATCCTTTGATGTGGTGACATCTCAAAGGATAGCATTTTTCAGGCATTAAAGTTCAAATAGATTATGACTGCTTCTTCTTCTAATGCTTTCTGTTATAATGCGTTACACCTGTTTCTCAAGTCAACAGTTGGACAGTAGTGTTGACGTATGTCAAAGCGATTCGTGAACCGACAATTTCTTGCTGGCTGCTGTTCCTTTCTGGTGCTCAGCTGCCATAATCCGACTTCAACCGGAGTCGATCATTCCTTAACTAACAACCATGATGTCCCCGCGAAAATTGACTCAACGGTGTCGGTAATACTTACCGAAGGATTCGGCATTGAGACCGGTGAACTTTGGCTCTCCTGGTCAAGCATCGATTCGGCAGTCGAATACCAGCTGGAGGAGGCTATGGATGAGTCCTTCGCAGCGCCCAATGTCATTTACCAAGGGCCGGTTGTCTCGATTCAACTAGCACAGCACAACGATTCATCAATAAGATATTACAGAGCCCGGGCAGTCTTTCACGACTGCATAAGCCGTTGGAGCAATACATTCGCAATTCCGAGTAGTCATACCGCTTCATGATTTACGAACATTGGCAAAGCCATACGCAAAAGAACGACGCACGAGGTCTAACTTGGATACAAGAAAAAATTATCTGCCGATACAACTCGCGCTTCCGTCCTGATCCGGAGCTAAGGTGTGCGCTATGCAGCCATGAGTATCAAATATAGGTTTAGATAGAAGTCAATATTGTTCCAAAGATACAATCATTAAAAACTCTCAGCACTCTGATTACTCCTGTACACACTGCCAGGCAGCGGTGACCCAGCAGGACACCTTCTGTCCGAACTGCGGCTCGCTTTTTTCAGACGGATCGTTCTATTCTAATCACAAGTCAGTCGCGGCGGATGGCATTTGTGTGATTTGTTCAAAGCCGTTCTGCGAGAGTTGTGGCAAGGAATCGAACGGATCATTTCTGTGCGACCCGCATTGGCAGTACGAGATTCAGGAAGGAATGGCACGAGTGTTCGGTACAATCGATAATGTACAAGCCAAATATGTTACGAGCTGTTTGAAGCAAGTGGGATACCATCCTTTTCTCTACTCCAGAAGGTTCAACCCCGGCCCGGGTGCGATCAACACCTGGGTGTGAGCCGGCATTCGGAATTTTGGAAAACATCCCATTGTGGAAATGAAGACCCTTGTGCCCTTCTCCGAAGTACTCAAGGCAGAGAAGACTTTGCACAAGCTCGGCATTCAAGAGGTGTGAGCCTGGGGCTGCGCGCCGAATGAGAAGGCACAGGTTCCCTGCACTTTACTGCAGAGCTTCACGAAATCTATACGTATCACGAGGAGCACGCATGACGATTAGCATTAGCGTGCTGACCGTTGGCCCTTTTAGTATTGACTTTGGTCCGGGTGTCGCCGCTTTGGGCGGTGGGATTCTGGGTGAGATCGCAGGCTTCGCGGTTGGGGGAATTGCCGGAGCTATCTCGGGTGGTGATCAGAAATATGACCTGTCTCAGGAACCTTCGGAGGAGAAAATTAGGATTCTCCGCGACCTTAGAAGAATGAACAAATAAAATTGATTACCGATGTTCCAATGTCTGACGAGACTATAGATGAGCCTGGGCAGAAACTGCGACAACGATGTAAGATCATCCAAAAGAATGTCCCTGGCAGAACATTGCTCCACTCACAAAAATCTGTCCATGAGACTTGGTTTGGGCCGGTACCTTTCTCGCGACGTCAACCGTAGTTACTTATCGCGCGACTTCACGAGATTAGGAATACGAACTAGACGATCTGTCGGCATACGGCGACCCACAGAACCTCTAATGAACGTGTGAAACATAGATCGAAAACCTCCCCGCCTGCTGCTGGCAGGCTCGTCGCAAGCTCAATTCAGGAGAGGTCTTTCGAAATGTAACGACCCTGCCACAACGTCGACGGCTATCCGTTCTTGCTTCCACACTTCCTCTATGCGCTCTTGTTCCGTTGCTTGCTCTTGAACATATTGTTCGTGTGCTCTGTTCGTTGCAATAACAGCTTTCTTCAGAACCGGCAAATACGTAGTGATTTCTTGAAGCGTGCAGTGCATGACGAGAAATCCCCTGTCTATGACTGCTTCTTGCCACACTTGCGGCTGCCGAGGATTTGAACCTTTCCATTCTCGTTCAAAAATGTTTCTCCATGCCCGAGGCGGAGCTTCTGACAACTCGAAATACACTTGATATCCTGTATCTGATCCGTCCGTTTTACGGGTCTTGTCTGTATCAAGATTCACAATCCATATATCAACAGCGGATTCTATCGAAGAACTTTGCTTAGTTTCAGGCATATACTACCTCTTAGAAAATGAACAGTCTTCCTGCTTGAATTATAC
>Ga0209777_10009195_pt1 | contig 10672 bp, 10 predicted proteins | sample FrelakmetHBP12HB_FD_187147 | JGI IMG/M metagenome (GOLD analysis project Ga0209777, IMG submission 187147) | Freshwater lake sediment microbial communities from the University of Notre Dame, USA, for methane emissions studies -HBP12 HB (SPAdes)... | ecosystem: Environmental > Aquatic >... | reverse complement strand
CTCATCGATTTCGATGCCGGACACGCCCGAGAACCAGAAGAAATACCCGCAGCCTCACGGCCAGAAGCCCGGCTGTGGGTTTCCCGTTATGAGACTCGTGGCCGTGTTTTCGCTCGTTACCGGCGCCATGAGTCTTTTAATTAATTATACCTACGCCGCAGTGATGAAAAAAGCCGCGTATGTCACTCGATGTGATCTCCGAGAGTGCGGCCGCGACGGCGTCCCACAGTTCCTTTTGGATTCGGGCCTTGGCGCGCCGCAGGGAGCTTTTCACCTTGGCCCACATCGGCTCAATGGGATTGAAGTCGCAACTGTAGGGCGACAGATACCAGAGCTCCGCGCCAGCGCCATGCAGCAGCCGAGCAATTGCTGGCGACTTGTGCGCGGACAGATTGTCCATCACTACGATGGAAGCGGGAGGTAGAGCCGGGACGAGCATATGCTCGATGTAGGCCTCAAAGGCCGCGGTATCCATCGGGCCGTCCAAGATCATAGGGGCAATGGGCGATTCCAACGTAACGCCGGCCACCAGCGTGGTCGTATTCCAGTGGCCATGCGGAACATAATCCACAGCACGTTCCCCCTTGCGCGCGCGGGCAAAGGCGCGCGTCATATTCGTCTTCGCCCCGGTCTCGTCAAGATAGATCAGACGGTGCGGGTTGAGCCCCCTGAGCCTTTCGCGCCATGCCTCGCGTTGGACGGCGATATCTTGTCGGCGCTGCTCGCTCGCACGTATAGACTTTTTTTAGTGTGAACCCAAGCTTTTTGAGGGTATGGTGAACGCACACTACGGAAACCTTCAACCCACTGCGTTCGAGTAACTCCGCCAGAGTGGCGTCGGGCTGAAGCAGCACATGCTGCTCGAGGCGCCGAAGGGCCCCTCCCGAAAACGCCGGCTTTCGACCCGCGTTCTGGGGCTTGGGCGTCACCGTCCCCGCATCACGATAGCGCTCAAGGATATTCTGTACCGTCCCTTTGGGAATCCTGAAACGCTCAGCGATCTGTCCCATGGATTGGCCGTCTTCCAGGCGCGCGGCCACGACACGCTTGCGAAGATCAATCGAAGTCGGTCTCATGCCTAAAGTATAACATCGTAGGCATAATAAAGCAAAGTGCTCATAAGGAACTGCGAGAAGGGCGCCTTATCCGCGAGCGAACGTGCCTTGTTTCACAGACTGTGGGATTTCTTTAAGCCCGGGGGAGCCGTTCTGGCCGACCGGGGCTTTTCCAGTTACGCCGATTTCTGTCTACTTGCCAGGCCCCGCGTCGACTGCGTTATGCGCCTTCACGCCCGCCGAACGGTGGGCGTCACCATACTTAAAAAGCTCGGCCGGCACGATTGCCTCGTCCTGTGGCACAAGCCTCAATGCCGTCCCAAGTGGATCACCCCTGAACAATGGCTCACGGTCCCCAATACCTTAAAGGTCCGGCACATCACCGTCCACGTCACGATACCCGGATTTCGCGTACACACCATCCGGATCGCCACCACGCTGCTCGACCATCGAGCCTTCCCCACCACCGCCTTCGACGAACTCTACCGGCGCCGGTGGCTCGCCGAACTGTTCCTGCGAGACATCAAAATCTCCATGCGGATGGACGTCCTGCGATGCAAGACACCCGACATGGTCGAGAAGGAACTCGCCGTCCACATCCTCGCCTACAACCTCATCCGACTCACCATCTGGCAAGCCGCCTGCGAACACGCCGTTCACCCATTCGAGATTAGCTTCAAATCCACCCTCACCCACATTCTGCAATGGGCCCCCGTGCTCGCAGACCCGCGTCTCCCAAACAAAATCTTCTACAACCTACTGCGGCAATTCCTACAGTTGATCGCCCGCAGTAATGTTCCACAAAGACCCAATCGCGTCGAACCACGCGCCCGAAAAAGAAGACCAAAACAATACGCCCTGCTCAATAAGCCTCGACAACTGTTCAAGGATATACCCCACAGAAATCACTACCAACAACCTTAAGTCAGTGCCATTCGGGACTGTACCCTCTTATCCCCCCTATCCCCCTCAGACCCCGTCAGGCTGACAATCATGCTCGGCATACAACGAAGACCTCCACGACGGTTGTCCGCCATGGAGGTCTCTCGTTCGTCTCACGCCGGGTCAGATGCCGCCGCAAATATCCCAGCGGCCGGGTTGCTGGTAGACCTGTCGCACGAATGGGCCGTGTGGTTCCATAATGGACGTCTTACCGTCGGACTCCACCTCGACCTTGCATGGGACTCTCAACGATTCATTAGGCGCGTAGGGCGTCGGCTCACCTATTGAGACTATGCGAACGACATTGAGCCAGCCGCCCAAGAACTCCTCGACCTTGTTGGCAGGCATCCCTTCGAGCAGTTGTCCGGCTTTGGCGTAGTCCTTGGCGATCAATGCCTCGAAAAACTCACGGACAACCTTAACGGCGATCTCCTTATCGCTGAGGTCTCCCTGCGCAATGCCGATCTCTTGCACCGTCTGATCGATTCGCATCGCATCCGCTGGCGCTTCCAGTGTGAACACCACCGGATCGATGGGCTCGTTGTACTCGAGGTACTCAGTGCTGCCATCAAGTTCGTAGTTGCCGTCGCGCAGTCGATACACTTCATGCCGCTCTAGCAACTTGGTCTCCGGGGACACCGTGTAGACGTCTTGACGATTAGGGGCGGCATCCACCGTCACTGTAAGAGTGATCTCCCCGTCTCGTGTCTGTGGCTCCACCACATCCACTCTCACGCGCTTGTCGGCTCGGCTTCTGTATAGGCCCTCCACGATGCGTTTCGGGTCAAAGTCCCCGTAGCTCATCTTCATCCTTTCGAGAAGCCGCGGTTCTTTGACAACAACCGCGGATCCCTTCGCCTTGAACCACACCTCAGCCTTTCCGTTTTCCCACACAACGTCCTTTGGACCATCCTCGGTGTCAGGGAAATTCATGCGCAGATTCTCAAGCTCGCCGTTCTCGTCGAATTGTGCCCAGACCTCATCGACGCTCCCGAACTTCTCCGGCGTCATCTTCATGTGAATCGACCGCAGACTCCGATTCGCCTCGATGGTCTGCTCGATAGCGTACACTCGATCCGACGGCTTGAACAGAATGGACGCTGCGACCACGAGCGCAAAAACCGCCGCCAAACCCGCCACAAACATCGGCTTCCACACCTTCGCTCCAAACCAGATACGTTCCGGCTTATGGGATTCCTCGTATTCCGCTGCTTCTATTGCTTTCATGACTCTCTCCTTCAGATTGGTTGATGTTTCGGCTTCTACGGAAGGTTGAAGGAGCGCCAATGTTCTTATCGCCGCCTCGTGCTCACGCTGACAGCGGGCACAATGCGCCAAGTGTTCTGTCACGTTCGGTTCAACTGCATGCCCCGGCCCCGCGGAGAGCAGGTCATCCAGACATTCCTGCACTTGCCGGCAGTTCATGATTTCCACTCCTTTGCAACGATACGCCTCAGTTTTCTGAACCCGTATCGCAACCGCGAGTTCACGGTATTTGTCGAACACTCCGTAACCTCGGCGATCTCGTTGAGATCGAGCTCACCAAACACGCGCAACCGAATTGCCTCGGCCTGGGCCTGCGGAAGATGCTGCAAGAGTTGTTCGGCCCGAGAGGCTTCCTCCGCAACCCTCAATGCCTCCGAAGGGCTGCTTTGCGAACTCGGGGCACTCTCGCCATCGGCTTCCATCAGCGAGAGAAGGGCCTTCCGGCCCTTCCGTTTGCGCAGCACATCCGTGCACGCGTTCGATGTCATCCGATACAGGTACGCGCCTACCTGGGAAATCCCTTCACATTTTCTGCGAATCATGAACGCCCGGACAAACACGTCCTGAACTGCGTCTTCTGCATCGTGCACGCTGCCCAAGCGCCGGGATGCGTAAATAACCAGACGTTCGAGATAGACATCGGCCAATCTCTCGAACTCCCCAGCGCTCTGCGGCCATCCGCCAGGCCACGCGTCCATGGCCTCAGGCGTCACAGCGTGAACCGCCTCTTTCACTTCCCTTCCGATCGAAAAGGCTCCCATGTGCTGCCACTTTCTCCTAACCTTCCACATAATATGACGGATCTCGCCCGGTTTTCTGCTTAGGCCACGTTCAGCCCGTCCATGCGTCGTGTTCGTGCCATTCCGAAAATGCGATTTATGAGTAAGCTAACAGGGGAATTGTATTACATTCTCAGAAGTGCAAACAGGGACAGGGACAATCTTCACTTGCCTTCTTTGTCAGCCTTTGTCTTCTCAAGGTACTTGGCGCGGCCTTGGAGCATGTAGTCCCAGACGCCTTTCTTCCAGAGGGCGACGCGTTGTTTTTCGAGGTCGGTCTTGGCGAGTTGTTCGGCCTGGGACATGAGGGCGCCGAGTTCGTCCATGCGTTCTTCGGTACCGAGGTATTTCCACGCGATCTCTTGGCTCTGGTGGAACTGCCTTTCCTTGGTGCGGACTTCTTCGGGATAGTTGTTGCTGTCGTTGAAGATGCTTTCGATGCGGAGGTAGAACTGTTTCATGGGTTCGGAGGCGGCGCCGAAATGGCGCGTGAAGAATTCGTTCAATAGGGCATCCACATCAAGGGACGGATCGTCGTAGAGCTTCATCATAACGTAGAAGTCGACCTGTTCGCCCATGCCGCAGAGGAAGACCCCTTGCACGTCGTCGCGATGGTACATCTTGATCAGGTCGGCGATGCGGTGCGCGGAAAAACCGGGGAAGCAGTTCCACTTGTTGTTCAAGGCGAGTTCCATCGGGAAACACCCGTAATTCCAGAGATGGATGGGGCGGTCGCGGCGATCCACCCATTGGCGATAGAAATCCAGGTCGTTCTTCGCCACCAGCGGCGCCCAGAAGTTGCGCACTTGGATGCAGGGCGCCACGGCGACGTTCGGTTCGAGAGGGAAGTCCGGCGGATAGGCGTACACGTGGTAGGCGAGTGTGGAGATGAACTTGTCGGGATGGGTCTTGCGGACCTCTTTCGCCACGGCGTTCACGAAGCCGAACAGATAGTTCGAGGCCGTGCCGCTGGAGAAATGGTAGCCCCGGATCCGGCCGCGATCCTTTGCCAAGACCGCCTGGCAGGTGTCGCACTTGCACCACTTCGCGTCGTCCATGGGCACAACGGCGAAGTAGTCGCCCAACGCGGGCTGCCGGTTCCCGCGAATGCCTTTCCCGTCAAAATAATCACGGGCGTCCTTGGTCACTTGCTGAATCAGCGCGGGATTCGTGTAGCACATCTGGGTGTTGGGTCCCAGGGGGTAGCCTTTCGCGAAGTATTCCGGGCGCGCCTCCTCGAACAGCTCCGGCATTTCCGCTGTCTTCTCGCCGAAGCGATGGTAGTATTGGTAGAGCGAATGATTTCCCACCCATTTTGAGCCGCCGCGTCGCATGCGGCGCGCGTAGAGATCCGCTGCCGCCTGGCTGGGATTGTTCCATTGGTCCAGCATGATGGGCCAACTCCAGTTGTCGGTGTAATGGCGGTGTTTGAGGGCCGGCATACGGCGGACGTCTTTCTTCCCGATGGTGAGCGTACTTCGCGGGACGAAGTTCGTGTTCAGTTCGGTCGGGCCGTACCATCGCACGTCGCAGAAGCGTTCCAGGAAGTCATACACGGCATAGCACGTGCCTTGATCATCAAAGATCCCCGGCAATTCGATGGATTCCTTCTCCGACTCGGTTTTCGGGGCGCGACCGACCGCCTCGCAGTAGTTGATCTTCTGGCGGTAGCTTTGAATCGTGACTTGCAGCGTGTCCACGCCTGCTTCACGCCGGTTGGCCTCCGTGTCCTGCCAGTCCCGTCCGATGAGCACGATGGCGTCGGGCAGGAACTTGATCAAATACTCCTGCGCCTGAAAGTCGTCCCCACGGAACCCCAGCTTGCGCGCCGCTTCACTATCCCCGACCAAGATGCGGAGGCCAGCGACATTGTCCCGATCCGTCTTGATGGGTAGAACGGCCCCTGTGATCAACCCCACGTGGTATTGCAGCTCCAAAGCCGCGAGACGGGCTGACGGCGTCGGGTCCTTGGCGATGACAATACTCGCCTTAGGCAGTCCCTCTCGCACCAAGTCAACGGAGTTGGACTGCGACTGCGCGGGCGCGCTCGCAATCAGGATCAGCGCGATTAAGACGACCAGCACACCGCCGTGGTTTCTCATCCGCCTTCTCCACAACCGTTTGTGTCTTGCTTGCCGAACATTCCGCATTGGGCGTTTCCTTGCGGAAGAAACGGCCCGCGCGCTTAGTAGAGCGCCCCCGTTATCGCCCCGGCGCGTCTCCCCCGTTATCGCTGTTATCCGTTATCCGCGCATTTGCCTGTTTCTCGTGGACAAACCGGCTTCTACGAGTAGCTGCTCGGGACTCTATGTGGACCATACTACACGGCCACCGGCACTCAACAGCGACCGGCGCGGACGATTCCAGAGACGCACCGAATCATGACAATGGCGCCATTTTCCTGGGTACGGGCGTTGCGACGCGAGAGATGAAGCTTGAGAAGCTCTGCGAGAACTCCTCTCTGTAAGGGGATGCGATTCGGGCCACGCGTCTGTCCGCGAATTGAGCCAACTTGTCGGTGGGCGCGCTATGCGGGACCGAAAAGTCGATGAAGACCTCGGGTAGTTCCCTCTGGGGATCGCCCTCCAAGTAGTAAAGGAACCGTTTGTCGTCGTAAGATCTCTTTAGGAAGTTCTTTATCCTTCCAAGGTTCTCATTGTCAGTCTTACCGGTCGGTCTGAGGGCATTGAGTGCGCATCTGAAACTCATCCCATAGGAATATGGGTCAGGGGCGTTCTCTAGGTCCGTGGCACCAAGGTAGACCAAGTAATCGTGGATTGTCCAAGGCTCGTCTCCGCCATCAAGCGATTTCATAGGGAGGGACTGGCTCTTACAGATTTCCACAAACGTGATAATAGGGAGAATTATGGCGAATGGGAGTGGCAACTTATCCGTCCCTGAGATGTCACATGTCTGCGTGGCAATCACAAAATACCTCGCAAGCTGAGCAAAGACCACGACCATCTCCGGGTCACCGTCAGGGGTCTTATGAAACGGTTCAGTGTGGTTTGGGGTCCTGTGAACAGCATTGAGCAGGCGATTCAGGTCGCTACGGTCAAAAACACGAGCTTCAACGTTGTCGGCGAAGACGACGCTACCGTGGCGACCATCTGCTGCCCGGAATATCCTCTGTTCGCTATCCGCAAAGGGGGTGACGAGATCAAGAGAAAAGATGTCACCCTGTTGTAGGAATGGGGATACATCACAAAAATACTGAGATTTACCTTCTGCCATTCTCTTCTTCCTTCAAGACTTCCAGCCAAGTCAAGTATGCACCTGAAGGCACGAAGAACGAGGAAGACACCAACTGCTTTCTCGACATTCTTAGACGAGGACTGATCGAAACACGACCGCGAGAAAGAGCGCGAACAAAGCTCTCCGGGTTAATGTACGACGTGGATTCGGCATTCGTCCCGAAAGAAGCCAGCTCAACCAGCGCTGCAGACATAGCGTATCGAACAGATCTCTTGGCGCCGAGCGATATTTTAGCGAGTTGATCCTTCAAAGAAGGCCCACTTATGTGTAGGTGTAACTCGACTGCCGTGCCTGTGCTGTCAAAGATCCCCGGTTCACAGGCACCGACATCCGTTCTGAACTCATCAATTGGCAGTTCAGGCATCCTTGCAATAGAAGATGGTAGAAGCACTGCAGTCGTTGTATTTCTTTCCATGGCTTGTCTTATTGAGCCTCCAAGAGGTTGACTACTTCGAACGTGTGCTTGATGGCAGCGCGCCATTTTTGGAGAGCTTCCAGCACTTGGTCCGTTGCTCCGGGTTGTTTGAGGTCAAGGTGATAGTTGAACTCTGCGAGCATCAAGTCCGAAGACTCCTGCTGTCTTGTTGGCTTGATGTCAATCTTAAGGCGCATTGCCATGAAGTCATAAGACAAGTACGAGCCAAAGCGCGCAGCAGTATCGTGGGGAGATACAACAAGAGATGCCCAGCTCGCCGAGAATTTCGCGGTGGACCACGCGAAGAAATCCGTGCCATCCGGCGCAGGCACAAGGTAGCCGAAGTTCAAACCGATGCCGGTGTAAGGGACGTGAGGTAAGGTTTTGGCGACGCCGCCAATCACGCGCAGTAATTCCGCCTGGGACTCTTGCGTTGGACGCTTGAGAACCATCTGAAGTCGATTTGGCATGATCAATAAGTCAAAGCTCCTAGATGGAACTTGAATGGCGGCAGGTGAAATCAGTGTGCCTTCACCAAAATCATCTTCCTGTAGAATGTCGTTGCTTGTTAGCCATAACGGCTTGAAGATGGAGATATTGAAGTCGGACGCAAGCAGCACCGCGCTCGCGTTAACAAGAGTACTTCTTAGACGTTTCTCTACCATGAGCGCCAAGCCTCAGAAAACTTGTTCTCGACTCGTTCTTCCTGCTTGGAACCACTGCTCGGCCTTGAACTGTCGGACAAATGGCACCACCTCATCTGCGATTCTGCACGATTGCCATGGCATTGTCAAAGCATAGACTCCCATTCCCCTGCAAAGCTTCTGAAAAAGTGTTGCCACTCAGACCAGCTCCACTGCCCCCCGTTATCCCAACAGGATCAACTGTTTTGCCGATACGCCGCTAACTCCTCCATCTTCCCGCACGTCCTATGCTATGGTATGTTATGAGGAAATGCGTGCCGACGCCGCTTGCAGTGCGGGTGAATCGCTCGCGGCGAGTGCGGGCGGAATTCGTTTTGGAGAGAATGGAATGATTGGACGATGCGTTCGCGTGATGTTGGGCGTTTGCGTGGTGTTGATGGGCCGTGCCTATGCGGAAGAGAATTGGCCGCAATGGCGCGGTCCGCAACAGACCGGGGTCGCCGACGCGTCGAACCTTCCCGCGACATGGAGCGAGACGGAGAATATCATCTGGAAGACGCCGCTTCCCTCGTGGAGTGGCGGTTCGCCCATTATCTGGGGCGATCGTATCTTTGTGACGTCTCCGTCGAAAGTTGGAGGCGGTGCAGGCGCCGCTTCGGCGGAGCCGCGGGCGGGCGGCCCCAATCTTCTGTTGCTGTGTATGTCGAAAGGAGACGGAAGGACTCTGTGGGAACGGGAACTCGATACGGGCAACAAGCTCAACTCGAAACAGAATGCCTCTTCGCCTTCGCCGGTCACGGACGGCGCGCATGTTTGGGCCGTTACAGGCACCGGCGCCGTGGCCGCGTTGACGATGGATGGCGAGATCATGTGGAAACGGAATCTTCAGAAGGATTACGGGGCCTTCGGGCTGAATTTCGGCTATGCCTCTTCTCCGCTGTTGTATGACGGCAAGCTCATCGTCCAAGTGCTCCATGGATACACGACGGACGCGCCTTCCTACCTCGTGGCCTTCGACGCCTTATCCGGAAAGGCGCTGTGGCGCACGGAACGTCCGACGAACGCCGTCCGTGAGTCTCACGACGCGTACACTACCCCCACGCTGCTCCGACACGAAGACAAGACACAGGTTGTCGTCTCCGGTGGAGACTACGTTACGGGGCACGACCCCGAAACCGGCAAAGAAATTTGGCGGGCAGGAGGTTTGAATCCAAGGGCATCGGCTAAGAACCGGATTATCGTTTCCCCCGTGGTCGCCGACGGCATGATCTACGCTAACTCGAGCAGGGAACCCCTCCTCGCTCTGCGGGCCGGTGGCGAGGGCGATATCACGGCCAGCCATCTCGCGTGGAAACTGGACAAGTACGACGGGCCGGACGTGCCGACGCCCGCGTGTGACGGCGCCTGCCTTTACGTGGTCAACGACCGTGGCATGACTACCTGTATCAACGCCAAGACCGGCGATGTCCTATGGGGACCTGAACGGACTGCAAAAGGCACGGTAAGTGCGTCGCCCATCGTCGCGGACGGCAAAGTATTCATCACAAATGAAGAGGCCGTTACTACCGTCCTGGCCGCCGGCCCGAAGTATCAAGTACTTGCCACGAACTCCCTGCTCAGCGAAGGACGCACCCTGTCCTCCTTCGCCGTTTCCGCAAATCGGCTCTTCTTGCGGACTCCCACACACCTGTATTGCATCGGGAAGAAGACGAAGTAGTCCGGGGTTTCTCACAGTGTCATTGCGAGTGAAGCGAAGCAATCTCTAGCATTCGTCGCAGGCGCAATGTCATCGCGGGTTTTGGAGATTGCTTCGCTTCACTCGCAATGACACTGTACTTCTGTTCTCTGGCTGCATGCATCGCGGCTACCATCATGTTGTGTCAGACAGAGCCGAGACTGGGAGAAACGCGGAGTCACCCTCTATCGTGCGCTTGCGCACGACCCCTGGCGAGTTCAACACTGAGGGGCAGCGCCTATTCCGCGGCCATTTCACACGGCGACACGCGGCGAATGACACGGTACGACCAAAAGCCGATGGTGCTGTTCGTATTCGCGATCCACGCACCGAGGTCGTCTTCGACAATGCGGGCGTTGCCGTCGAGGACTTCGATCGTGAAGTCGGTGAACTCGACGAATTCCACGATGCGCCACGACCACAATGCACAGTCGCCCATAAGATCGCGATTCGCGTACTCGCCTTCTGAACCGCCAGGCGCGATGCGGGCCACGACAAGAGGCTGGTCCGTGCCGTTGGGATTCCATATGAGCGCGCGTGCGTGGGCGATATCGGCGGGGTCCGTCAACGGGAGAATATAC
>Ga0209777_10009194_pt1 | contig 10672 bp, 6 predicted proteins | sample FrelakmetHBP12HB_FD_187147 | JGI IMG/M metagenome (GOLD analysis project Ga0209777, IMG submission 187147) | Freshwater lake sediment microbial communities from the University of Notre Dame, USA, for methane emissions studies -HBP12 HB (SPAdes)... | ecosystem: Environmental > Aquatic >... | reverse complement strand
GACGTTGCCTGCGCACCCGGCGACGGCCCAATTCGCACCCGTAGCCGGGTCGCCGATGTGGCCCGTCTCAGGTCCACCTGTGCAGCAGTCGGTGTCACCCCCCGTGGTCTCGCCGAGCATGGTTGCCGAAGTGTCCGCGGCTCCACCGGTGCCTGCTGCTCCGGCCACATCGACACCCTCTGACGTGGTTGCCGCTGAGCCAGCGACGACAAGCAGACCATCGGACGTCGCGCCAAGGTCGACCGCGGAGCCTGCAGTGGCAGGCGACTGTCCGCGTTGCGGCCGCTCCAACCCCGCTGATAACCGCTTCTGCTATGCCTGCGGCGAGGCTTTGGGCGCCGTGGGTGGGACAGCTATGCCAGACCGGCAAGCCTGAAAGCGACAACCAGCCCGAATCCGTCCTGAGAGGACGACAGAAGGTGAGGGGCAGCGTCAAGACCAGCGCGCGGCGTGCTCTCGCTCTTGTCTCAAGTCAGGCTAGGCTGGCCGCCTTAGCGGCCGCTAGCCTGCTGTATCGGGATCAGTGCGGGGAACAACGGGCACGCTCATTTCGGGTGGCTCCCGCTTGGGTGCGGTGGCGATCGGCCACGCTCGTTCTGCTTCTTGCGGCGGTGTTGATGGCAGGTGCCGACGGGTGCTCCGGCGATACAACAAGCACATCTCGCGTCCCCACTGCACCGCCGACGACCAGTACCGCAACGAGCACTCTCTACCTTCAGGTCGTCCCCCAGGTGGGGTATGTCGGCTTCGCCCACGGCGACCTGGCATCCTTTGCAGCGGCCTTGGGCGATGTCCTAGATCAACAGCAGATCTCATACTCGACAATCTGGTTCGGTCAGGCTCCGCGGCACCCTCTGCTGCCGGTAGATAAGATCGACGACCTTCTCGGGGCCATCACGCTCATCTACTCCGCGCCAGAGCGAGCGGTGGAGGCCATCAACTGGGTGCAGGCGCTTGGTGAGGCGAGCCTTGAAATCTTCGCCCTGGACTTCTGGGCTGAGTCGATGACGCCAACCATCAACGACATGCTCCGACCGGAGGAGGCAACAATCAACGCGTGCGTCTCGGCCGCTCAGCAGGACGTCGGGACGGACGTCTACAAGGCGTTCAACGGCCACGGCATCAAACTGGACTACTTCATGACGGGCCACACGAGTGGTACGACGCCGGCGCTGGTCATCGCGATCACAGGCCTGGGCCGTCTGCCTACCGGCAGCCTCGGCCTGCCTGAGCTGCTTTGCTATCGTTATGTGCCTCCCGTCACTGCTCTGGGGATTCTCGATATGCCGGAGTACTTTGACGGCTACACGCAGACCTCGACGTACGACTATCCTGACAATCTCAAGGTCTCCGCCACGAACGACCCGGGGCTCGACGTGTACTGGTCCACCCAACCCACACCCGGCGGGCCTTCATCTCCTCCAGGGCCGAGCTCGTCGCCGACGACGACAACGCCAACGCCGGCCGTCAGCGTCCCAGCGCCGGGATCGCTACTTGGCGCATGGGTGCACGAGTGGAGTGCGGCCACGCCTGGCGGAATGCCCATAGCGAGAGCTGTCACCTTCACGATCACCACGATTACGCCGATTCGCGGTATGGCGGCGGGCAGTGTCCTTAGCGGAACCTTCGCCTACAACGGCGACGGGCTTCTGCAGCCAACGGCGAGCGGGAGCGTCCAGGGCGAGCTGAGGGGAAGAGCTGTGGTCCTCAGTGGTGTGGCACAATCAGGCGGGTCGCTGTCCGTCAAATTCGTGGGCCAGCTTGGCTCACCATTTGACCCAAGCGCAGTAAACGCGATGTGGGGCACTCTGACGATCAACGGCAGCAGCCAGTCGGCCGACTTCTACACGATGCCATGATTGCTCCCCGCTGGTCATGGAGGCGATCAAGGGCAAAGGATCGGCCAACGTGGCTGGTCAGCTGCAGTGCGATGTTGGTGGGACCGCGATCAGAGGCGTCACTGGCCTTCTGTTCGTGGTCATCGAGTGGGCGTTTGTGGAAGGCAGCAGTGGGCGCACCGATATACGCAAGACTAACATACGACTTCAGGGAGAGGCCCATGAGAGCGACATATCACCGCGCCATCTTCTCTGCTGCGAGTTCGTTCTTGGCGCCAAAGAGCGCCTCGCTCAGGACCTGGCTCGTGAACCTGACACCTTCGTTTGAAGGTGAGAGTCATGTACTGCACTAGCTGCGGCCACGCCCAGCCTGACGATGCGCAGTACTGCAGTAACTGCGGGAAAGCCCTTGCCGCGCCCGTGGCCCAGCCTAATCTGTCCGGCGAGTCGAAGAGTGGCGTAGGATCGTCCAGGCGGAGGGGTAAGTCGCCGCGCCGACGATGGCGCCTTGTCGTGTCTCTCTGCCTTGCCGCTGTTCTTGCGGCGGTCATGCTTGCGGGATGGCTTGAGCGTTGGCCAGCGGCGGTGTTCGGGACTGGCCATGCGGCCAAACCTCGAGCAGCGAACGTTCAGCAGCCCGTAGTCGGACAGCGAACTGCTTCAGGCTGGACCCATACGAATGTGCCGGTTTCGCCCCCAACCCGTAGCGACGCGACCATGGCCTATGACACGGCCGATGGCTACACGGTCCTCTTCGGCGGGAGTGGCTCTGGCGGCGCGTTGGGCGACACCTGGATCTTCACGGGCGGCCAGTGGCAGCAGCTGAGCCCGGCGACCTCGCCGCCGTCGCGGTATGGGGCCGTCATGGCCTACGACGCCGCAGACGGCTACGTCGTCCTCTTCGGGGGTTACGATGCCATTGGCAACTTGCTGGGCGACACCTGGACCTTCAAGGGCGGCCAGTGGACGCAGCTGAACCCGGCCACGTCGCCCTCGCCGAGGACGTATGCTGCCATGAGCTATGATAGTGACGACGGCTACGTCGTCCTTTTCGGCGGCGCCGGCACCGGTCTGAACGTGTACTACCGGGACACCTGGACCTTCAAGGCAGGCCAGTGGTCGCAGGCTTCCCCTAGCGTGTCTCCCTCACCACGCGGCGGGGCAGGTCTGGCGGACGACCAAGCGGACGGCTACGTAGTCCTCTTCGGGGGAAGCTCCAACTACCACTCTTCGGCTGCCGGTCTCGACGACACGTGGAGCTTTGCGGCCGGGCAGTGGCACGAGCTGTCCCCGCAACGCGCGCCTATAGACAGGTACACCTTCAGTTTCGCCTACGACCCAGCCACCCAGTCGGTGCTGCTGTTCGGTGGTTGGAACCCCTACGGCGCTATGGGGGCGAACGTCGGCGACACCTGGCAGTTCTCGGCCGGGAGCTGGACGAAGATTTCGTCGTCGCCTTCACCGGCTGCTAGGCAGGGTGCAGCGATGGCCTATGACCCTGGCGCGGGGGGCGTGCTGCTGTTCGGCGGTGTGGGCGGCGTTGTCGGCTCGCCGGTAGCGTACGCAGACACCTGGATCTACGGACCGGGTTCATCGCCCCTAAGACCACCTGTGGTCAGCCTGAAGGCTAAGCCGACCTCGGTCAAGGTCGGCAAGACCGTCATCTTCAGCGGGCTGGTCAAGCACTTTCTGGCCACCGACATGACGGTGCGGATCGAGCGCCAGGTAGGCGGTACGTTGACCGCGCTCAAGACGCTGCCGCTTAGCACGTCGGGCGTCTTCAAGTGGACTATGAAGCCACACAGGGCCGGCAAGTGGGTCTTCGTTGCCGTCTACAAGGTGCGCAAGGTCATGTATCTAAGCAAGCCGGTCACCGTGAAGGTGCACACGTGAGGCACGAGAGGAGCAGATGCAGATCATGACGAAGAGCCAGAGTTCGAGACCGGCCGTGCAGCAGACGCTGACCCGAGGCGCGCTGCGCTGCGTGATGCTCTTCCTGCTGAGTGCCCTCGTGCTCATTGCCACACCGGTTGCCACGGCGAGCGCGTCCGCGGCACCGGCGGTGCCACGGGGCGGCGATCCCCTGGCGCTCCTGGCGGTGCAACAGGCCGAGCTCACAGCCCCCGACGGAGCGGCGAACGACCTGTTCGGCGACTCGGTGGCACTCTCGGGCGACACGGCGCTGGTCGGCGCGCCGGGGAAGACTGCCGGCGGCCATGCCGAGGCGGGCGCCGTTTACGTCTTCACCCGCTTGGGCAAGAGCTGGTCGCAGCAGGCCGAGTTGACCGCCCCCGATGGAGCCGCCAGCGACTACTTCGGCTGGTCGGTGGCGCTTTCCGGCGACACGGCCCTGGTTGGCGCCGTCGGCACGACTGTCAGTGGTCAGTACGGCGCCGGCGCCGTCTACGTCTTCACCCGCTCGGGGATGAGTTGGTCCGAGCAGGCCGAGCTGACCGCCGCTGACTCCGACTCGTTCGGGAGTGCGGTGGCGCTCGATGGCAACACGGCCTTGGTTGGCGCAGCCGGCAGCGCTGCCGCCTACGTCTTCACCCGCTCGGCGACAAGCTGGTCGCAGCAGGCCGAGCTGACCGCCGCAAACGCGGCAGCCGAGGTCGACTTCGGCTTGTCGGTGGCGCTTTCCGGCGACACGGCCCTGGTCGGTGCCTACCGCAAGACCGTTAGCGCTCAGTTCAAGGTCGGTGCCGCCTACGTCTTTACTCGCTCGGGCACGAGCTGGTCCCAGCAGGCCAAGCTGACAGTCGCCGCTGGGGTGGCCGTCCACGAGTACGGCCTGTCGGTGGCGCTCTTCGGCGATACCGCGCTGGTCGGTGCCTACGGGCTGACCATCAGCGGCCCCAGCGACGTCGGTGCTGCCTATGTCTTCACCCGCTCGGGCACGAAGTGGTCCAAGCAGGCCAAGCTAACTGCCGCAAACGCGGCAGCTGGCGACGCCTTCGGCAGCTCGGTGGCGCTCTCGGTTGACACGGCGCTGGTCGGCGCCGCCGGCAAGACCGTCAGCGGCCACAAGGGCGCCGGTGACGCCTACGTCTTCACGCGCACGGGGACGAGCTGGTCCGAGCGGGCCGAGCTGACCGCCGCCGACGCGGCAGCTGGCGACAACTTCGGCGACTCGCTGGCGCTCTCTGCCGGCACGGTGCTCCTCGGCGCCGCTGGCGGGGACTACCTAGCTCCGACCTACCACGGTGCGGCCTACGTGGATGTGCTCTCAAGCGCACCGTCAGTGAGCCTCGAAGCGTCGCGCCACTCGGTGAAGGTTGGCGAGAAGATCACCCTGAGCGGCATCGTGCGGCACTACCTGAGCAGCTCCCTCAGTGTCCCCATCGAGCGCCAGCTCAAGAGCAGACTCGTGCGCTTGAAGAGCCTGACCTGCAGCACCAGCGGCGCGTTCAGCTGGAAGTGGAAGGCGACCAAGACCGGGAAGTGGGTGCTGGTCGCCATCTACAAGGTCGGCACGGACTCCTTCAGCAGCAGGCCGCTCACCGTGACAGTCCACAGATAGCAACGCGCAAAACCGGGAGGCACCATGTCAATGAGCAGCAACCACCCTCGTACGGGGACGTCGAGGTCGTGCTCCGCCACCCTTCTTGCACTGCTGATCGTCACCTGTGCGGTGCTCTTCTTGCCGGCCTCGACCTCGGCCTTCATCTCCACCGGCGACGGCGGCTGGGTCTGGCAGGATCCGCAGCCACAAGGGAACATGCTGCACGCCGTCGATTTCCTCGACGCCGAGCACGGCTGGGCCGTAGGCGATGCCGGCACCATTCTCGAGACCGCCGATGGCGGTACGCAGTGGAGCGCCCAGCACGCGTCCACGAGTGCCTCGCTGTCGGCGGTTGACTTCGTCGATGCCTCCCACGGCTGGGCGGTGGGCGGTACCGCCACCATCCTAGCGACCGCCGACGGCGGCACCAGCTGGCAGGCGCAGAGCACCCCCGTCAACAGCGCCCTCTCCGCGGTGCACTTCGTCGATAGCAGCCACGGCTGGGCTGTTGGCGCTGCCGGCACCATTCTTGCTACCACGGACGGTGGCGCCAGCTGGCAGCTGCAGGACTCAGGGACAGGCGACGACCTCTATGGCGTCTACTTCGCCGACACAGACCGCGGCTGGGCGGTAGGCTACAGGTGGGATGCGCACAGGCAGAAGTACACGTCTGTCATCGTGGCCACCGCAGACGGCGGCGCCCACTGGAGCACGCAGTACTTGCATACGAACGTGCTGCTTCAAGCTGTGTGCTTCCTGGATGCCAGACACGGCTGGGCGGCCGGCGGCTGGGGCATGGTTCTGCGCACCACGAACGGTGGCGCGACCTGGAAGGTCTTCCATGTGAGCACGGGGCCTGACCTTCATGGCGTTGCGTTCGCCGATCGGCTCCACGGCATCGCGGTTGGTTCCGGTGCCGATGACTGCGGCGTCATCTTCCGCACCTCAGACGGCGGTGTCACCTGGAGCGGAGGGCAGTGTGTTACCGCCCATGGCGTCTGTGCAGTTGGCTTCGCGGACCGGCAGCACGCCTGGGCGGTGGGCAACGCCATCCTCGCCACGGCCAACCGTGGCCGCACGTGGCAGGTGCGCGCTGGTTGCCGCGAAAGCGCCTCCGCACAAGCTGTGAGCTTCGCCGACGCCACCCACGGCTGGGCGGTGGGCTTGGCGAATCCTGGATGTGGCCCGGCTCTCTACTCGACCAGTGACGGGGGCGCCCAGTGGCACGCGCATTGGCGTTGGCTCGGAGCAATGATCATATTTGAGAATGAGGAGGTTGCTCTGGACTTCGTCGACGCCGACCACGGCTGGGCGGTGGCCGGCACGAAGATTCTGGCCACCGCAGATGGTGGTGTCCACTGGAAGAGGCAGCACTCGAACACGAAGAGGACGCTTCAGGCTGTGTGTTTCCTTGATGCCAAGCACGGCTGGGCGGTGGGCGACAAAGGCACCGTCCTCGCCAGCGCAGACGGCGGCAGCACCTGGCAGGCGCAGAGCTCGGGCACGAGCCGCAACCTTGACGGTGTGAGCTTCAGCGATGCCCTCTACGGCTGGGCGGTCGGCGCGCATGGGACCATCGTTGCCACCACTGACGGCGGCACCACCTGGAGCGTGCAGGACTCCGGGACAAACGACCTCCTCACGGCGGTCAGCTTCGTCGACGCCTCCCACGGCTGGGCGGTGGGCTACGACGACGTCAACTATTCGGGCGGCGTCATCCTCGCTACCACTGACGGTGGCGCCACCTGGAACACGCAGGACTCGGGGACAAACGACCTCCTCAGGGCGGTCACCTTCGTCGACGTCTCCCACGGCTGGGCGGTTGGCATGGATGGGACCATCGTTGCCACCACGAACGGCGGCGCCAACTGGACCGCGCAAGACTCGGGAACGAGCGGGCTCATCGGTGTGGACTTCGTCGACGCAGATCACGGCTGGGTGGTGGGCTACAGCGGCATCCTCGCCACCACAACCGGAGGTTGGCCACCGCCAGCCTCGGTCTCGGGTGCCGATGGCCGCTGGCACAACAGGCGGTGACGCTCAGCTTCACTGCCAGTGATCTGGGCGGCCTGGCCTTGCCGCCACCCACCGCTAGCACGGCGGCGCAGCGGACGCCAGGCGTCGTCCGGCGTGGCGACGTACGTTCCAGGGCTGACAGCCACAGCATTGACAGCCTGCGGCTGCGGGTGTAGGACGCCTCCATACGAAACAGACGAGACTCGCACCATAGCGGTTGTGAGGACTGATCCGCCGGGTGTCTATGCGGCCACCTGCTAGCCTGGCGGGGAGCGACTGGTGAGACCGGCCTCAAGGGCCGGTCTTGGCGTTTGTTGGGGTCTGAGCCTCGCAGAGTGGGGAGGGGATCATGCAAGGATTCAGTCGTGAGGTTGTCGTGATGAGATGTGCTAGGTGCAGGGCTTGGGGCGTTGGGGCCGTCCTCCACGCCGGAGACAACTCTCGAAGGAGATGCGACATGGGCAAGTCTCGACATACGAAGTTGGGTTTGATCTTCGCTACACTGTCGATCCTTGCGATCACGGCGGCCGTTGGCCTTGCTTGCACCCCTGCGAAGGTGCTCGCTGCGGGGGCGCCGGCGGCGATCGTCGCCATCCCTACGACCACGCCTCAGTCGGCAGCATGGAGTGGGGGCTACTATGGCAGACGCGACTTTGATTCCCCCCTCGAAGCTCGTGTTCTGGACGCCAGCGGGAACCCCGTCAGCGGTGTCACCGTGACCCTCACAGCGCCGAGCGATGGTCCGACCGTCGGCCTTGGCACGGAGACGAAGACCACGGACGCCAACGGCATCGCCACCTCTGATAATGTGGGGGGGAACGACATCAACGGGAGTTTCGAGGTCACAGCCAGCGCACCTGGTGTCTCCACGCCGGCGGTGTTCGAGCTCACCAACGCCTCCAGTACGCCGTACACAGTCACAGCGGCCGCGTCCTTCCCTGATACCGCGCAGCCCAATACGCCGTTTGTGCCCGATCTTCAGGTCACCGTCACGGACGGCAACAACAATCCAATTTCCGGTGTTGATGTGACCTTCACGGCCTACACGGCTGAGGACAGTGGGTTCGCCGGTGAGGCAAGCGCTCTGTTTGCCGGCAATCAAGCAAGCGTTGATGTGACGACCAACGTCCTCGGGGTCGCGACTGCTCCCACGCTCACCGCCAGCGGGGTGTTGGGCACCTACGTGGTTACGGCTTCAACTCCGAGCGGTTATGTACCGGCATGGTGGCAGCTGACCAACAGTGATCAGTCACCGCGCACGATCGTCGCCATCCCCACGACCACACCTCAGTCGGCAGCATGGAGTGGGGGCTACTATGGCAGTTACGGCTTTGCTTCCCCCCTCGAAGCTCGTGTTCTGGACGCCAACGGGAACCCCGTCAGCGGTGTCACTGTGACCTTCACAGCGCCGAGCAATGGTCCGACCCTCAGCTTCGGCACGGAGACGAAGACCACGGGCGCCAACGGCATCGCCACGTCCGACAGCCCAGGGGGGATCAATGGCACCGGGAGTTTCGAGGTCAGTGCAGATGCTGCCGGGGTGGTTTCGTCGGCTGTGTTCGAGCTCACCAACGCCTCCAGTTCTCCCTACACCGTCACGGCGGCTACAGCCTCTACTCCGCAGACAGCGCCGGTGAGCACCCAGTTTGCCAGCAGTCTGGCGGTCACTGTCACAGACTTGAACAACGTGCCGGTCAGCGACGTCCAGGTCACCTTCGCAGCCTTCACCGCCAGCGAGAGCGGCAATGCGGGCTCGGCCACGGGCATCTTTGCCGGAGGTCAGCAGAGCGTGACCGAGGTCACCGACGTGAACGGCCAAGCCGTCGCGCCGGCGTTCACGGCGAACTCTGTTACCGGCAGCTACGTGGCGACCGCATGGACGGCCGACGGCTATCAGCCGGCCATGTTCCAGCTGAGCAACGCTTTCGGGGACACCACTCCACCGACGACCATCGTCTCGGGTGCCGACACCAACTGGCACAACAGCGCCGTGACGCTCACCTTCACGGCCACCGACAACTCGGGCGGCTCCGGGGTCGACTACACCCAGTACTCCACCAACGGCGGCACGACCTGGACGAAGGGCACCACGGTGACCATCAGCACGGCCGGCACCACGACTGTCAAGTACCGCTCCACCGACAAGGCCGGCAACACCGAGACGGCCAAGAGCTGCACGGTGAGGATCGACACGGGCGTGCCGGCGACGACCGCCAAGGCAGCCACTGTGAAGAGGAACAAGAAGGTGACCTTCAAGTTCTCGGTCACTGACCCGGCCCCGAGCTGCGGGTCCGCCAAGGTGACCATCCAGATCAAGAAGGGCACCAAGGTCGTCAAGACGCTGAAGGTCGGCGTCAAGGGGACCAATACGCCGCTCAGCTACAAGTGGAAGGCGGCCCTCAAGAAGGGTTCCTACACCTACCGCGTGCTAGCCACCGACGTGGCTGGCAACAAGGCGACCACCATCGGCTCGGCGAAGCTGACGGTCACCTGAGGCAGAAGTAGGACAACGAGCAGTTTGCGGCTCGCAGGGCGGGGAGCGGGGCGGGCGGCGCTGATTGCGCAGCTGCGGTTCTTGGATGCAGGAGCGTTGCCGACATCCTGCCGACGAGACGCCTCGTCACAGTCCGTGACGGCTGACGACAGCCCGTCACCAAGACTGCGCCGAAAGTGTGACGGTGCAGCACGATTGCGCACGGGCAGGCACAGGCCGTCACCACCTCCTCGTCACTGAAAGTCATGGTGTCGGCAGTTTAATTCTGCCCCCCGCCACCACTTTCTTCCTGCATATGGCCGTGTAGCCTGTTGTCGGCCGCTGCGCTCTTGGCCCCGATGCCGACATTTTGCCGACGCGACACGACGTCACTGACCGGCCCCCCTTCGTCAGTCCACCTTCTTCGTTGGTCCACGGCTATCTCCGGTTCAGGGCTCGCGGGTGGGTAGTCGGCCGTTGAGAAGCCCGGACAGTCAATCGTTTCGGGCGTCGGCGTCGCGTCGGCGGCCGGGGCAGAGGGCCTGCACGTGGCCCGCTTCTGCCGGCCGAACACCACAACAAGTCATGTTGCGCGAGGGCCAGCTCGCCGCCGCCGATCGTCTGGCCGCACTTCGGCCTCGCCGACTACGCACCCCCGTCTCCAACACCGGAGATGGCTATCGGACCAGCATAGAAAGTGGACTGATGAATGGCGTCTGGTCGTTGTCGTGTTAGTGCCTCGCGTGTCGTGCCTCGACAGCGGTCCTTGCCAAGGCGACGTGCACCGGCGTCCAGCTCTGACCGCCGTCGGTGGTGTGCAGCAGCCCCTCGCCGTCGCCCACG
>Ga0209777_10009193_pt1 | contig 10672 bp, 10 predicted proteins | sample FrelakmetHBP12HB_FD_187147 | JGI IMG/M metagenome (GOLD analysis project Ga0209777, IMG submission 187147) | Freshwater lake sediment microbial communities from the University of Notre Dame, USA, for methane emissions studies -HBP12 HB (SPAdes)... | ecosystem: Environmental > Aquatic >... | reverse complement strand
GTATTTTCGGAACTGCACCTAACTTCATGCTGGGTTTATTCTTCCTCGCCATTTTCCTTTGTGTGATGAGGCTCTATCAGGAAGCCTGGAAAAAGAGAAAGGATGTTTAGCCTCCTCCATCAGTAACGTTAAATCATGATCTGCTAATATATACCTCCCTTAAGACTAATGCTTTAAGGGGGTTTTTTTATGGCCTGCTTCATCTTTTTCAAGGGCAAAAAATCCCAAAAAAATCTCGGTGGACAAATCAAAAATAACACCTATAATAATCAATATTATTTCATCAAAGTCCAACAATTAGACGGTAGAAGAAAAGTGAGTATGTTTACCGAAGGAATTGAAACTTTTATGGTAAAATTCCAGTGGATGTCGCAACAAAAAACAACATTTAAAAATAGGAGAATATGACATGAAGATTAAACAAAATATTATTTTAACATTTCTTATTATTGCGGCTGTATTTTTAGTTGTGGGATGTGCGAACAGGTCGAAAGAATTGCTTGCCGAGGATTTTAAGAAAATGGGTAATGATGATCTCCTTCGCTACTTTTATCGCCTGAACGATGAAATCGAAAGCCAGGAAAAACAATCAGGACCGCAAGTCGGTATTGGAATGGGTAGTTTTGGAGGCGGAGTTGGCGGCGGTGTCGGCGTAACTACCGGGGGCACCGGATACACAGCCGAAGACTTGAGGGCACGTCGAATCGATGTTCGCATGGAACTAAAAAAACGGAGGCTCGTTCCATAAACTTGCGAAAAAGACTTAGTTGTCTGTTTCGTTAATTAATTTATATCTAAAATCGTATCAGAATATTTATTAACACAATTATTTTCTGTGATGTCGTATTATTGCGTTTATCTGACTATATATGGGAGATACAGTTTTGGCAGGGGTAAACAGGAACAGAAAACCACGAGTCGTAATTATCGGTGCGGGATTCGGCGGATTATGGGCAGCTCGTATACTCGCGCGGGGAAACGTTGATGTCCTTGTTATCGATAGAAACAACTATCACACTTTTCTTGCTCTTCTCTACCAAGTAGCGGCCGCTGAATTAGAAGCGGAAGATATCGCCTATCCTATCCGCAGTATCTTCTGGAAGCTTCCCAACGTCGATTTTACTTTAGCTCATGCCCGGCGAATTGCTCTACAAAACCGTATTATCGAAACCGATGGCGAGTCTATTTCCTACGATTATCTGATTTTCGCTACGGGAAGCATCACCTCCTCTTTCGGCCTGCCGGGAGTGGCAGAAAATGCTTATTGCCTGAAGACACTGGAAGAAGCCGTTGCCCTGAAAAACCATATCATCTGCTGTTTTGAAGCTGCCGCGCGGGAGGAAGAGGAGGCTAAACGCAAAAGCCTGCTTACATTTGTCATTGTCGGCGGAGGAGCCACGGGAGTGGAATATGCCGGAGCATTGAGCGAACTAATTCATGGTCCTCTGGTCAAAGACTACCGGACCGTTGATTTTCAATCCGTCCGGATTATTCTTTTGGAGGCGGCGAACGAATTAGTTGCCAATATGCCCCAGTCCGTGCGCGCCTATACGCTGGCGAAACTCCAGAAGATGGGAGTTGACGTGCGCTTAGGAGCAAAGGTCAGGGAAGTAACCCCAGACACGGTAATCTTGAGCAATCAGGATAATATTCTTACCCGGACAGTCGTGTGGACTGCCGGTGTCAAAGGAGAACCGTTAGCTGAGCTATCCGGTGTTGTCACGGGACGAGATGGACGAGTTCCCGTTCAGGATACTTTACAGGTGCCGGAGCACCCGGAAATTTACGTTATTGGTGATCTGGCCTCCATTAAGGACGATAATCGAGTTTTACCGATGGTTGCGCAGGTGGCTATTCAATCGGGTATTACCGCCGCGCAAAATATTCTGCGGCAAATCGTCGGACAAACACCTCAGTCTTTTCGTTACCACGACCGCGGCTCGATGATCACCATCGGCCGTAAATCTGCTGGAGTAGCCATTGGCAAAAAAACTTATACCGGTTTTTTTGCCTGGCTCATCTGGCTTGTCATTCATCTTTTCAATCTTATCGGTTTTCGTAACCGGATGATGGTGCTTATCAATTGGGCGTGGGATTATTTGCTCTACGAGCGGGCCGTTCGCTTTGTCTTTCCTTCCGAAATGCCCGGCCTTTCCAAATCGTCGTCCTGTGTCCGCGGGGGCGGGCCGGGCAATGAATCTATACCTAAGAGATAGTTAATTAGGGCACTGTTCCTTGGCATGTGGCTTTATCTGAAAGTTTCACCTACAAAACAGCATACGACAGTATCATATAGAATTAATGATTACCGTTTGTACTGATGGAGTTGCTGTCACCTGTTTTCTTTCTATAATTTTTAAATGGGTTTCCCTTCCGGTTTCGCGATGGAATGACGCTCCAAGTCATAACCCCCACACAGTAAGACGTGAGCTAAAATAATTCAAAAGCCTGTAGTACCGAGAAGCTAATTTCTCATTTTTTTCAGTGACAAATTGTTCATACTGGGATTTAACGAAGGCCAGGGCATTCTTAACATCTTTTGAATCAATTGAGTTACCCGCAATTTCCTTGACTTTAGCTCCAAGGAAGTCAAGCATATAACGACCATCAGTATCACGGATAATCATTTGCCAGCAAAGTTTGGCAATTTCTTTGGCGTAACTTCCTAATCGGGTTGTGCACTGTTGGCTTTCAACCCACTTAAGATAATGGATTAACTCATGACCTATGACAAACCTTGGATATTCTGATATTTCACTTTCAATGTAATATGCCCTCGCCAAACCAGGACCATATATTTCCTTGGGTTCGATTTGGGTTGCTATTCCAACCTCTAGTCCACCTCGAAGCGCAACCTTACATGAAAGAGACAATAAACCTATATTGCTGGTTGCCGTAAAAGCCGATAAAACACCATTTATTGCTTTACAGTTTTCATCATTATTCATTAAAGGAACTGCAATTACGCCAGAGTCAGATATTGGATAGTAGTATTCCTCTGATTTTTGTAATGCGATAAATTCTTCCTGAAATTCAGGAGGAACCAAATTAACATTTGGCCTGTATTTTTTCGACTCGTCAAAATATCTACGAAAAATCCCTCTTAGGGCACTGACTTTTCCGTGAGTTTCTTTGATTAACTGAATAAATTTTTGTTGTTCATCCGGACTGGTAGGTAATTCCGAAATTTCCTCTAAAATCTTTCGTTGTCCTAAGTGGTCAAGGAAAACTACAAGATAGTTCTGAAATAGCAAATTATCATTCACGATTTTAACCTTATCTCAGCTTTCTAACTGTTTTATATAGTTATCTTCGTCTATCTAATAAATCATCAATTTTCCTTTCTAATTCATCTAACTGCCTTCCGGCTCCGATTGAGAGTATATATATTAAAATTACAAAACCAAGAGTTATACTAACGATAATTGTCAGATAAAGCATATTGACCTCCCCCTCCCGATATTTATATCACATGTTAAGTTAGAGTTCCGCAGTTTTTTGATTATTTCCGATTGAAATGTTGCATGAATTGAGAAAATACGAAAAATAACATTAACAGGAAGAAATATTTATCTACAATAAATTCATCTCTGTTTTTTTCTTAAAAACTGACAGGGCTAAGCTATTCTTACACTCTGGACTAAGCTATTTTTTCACAAATGGGAAATTCAGTCAATTGTGTTGACAAAAATACTTCCGCCACGGTTTTTGACTTGCTTTTGCGAGTGGTTATTAATGTATTTTGTCACCGATTACGTTAATCCTTACCACGCTGTGTGAGCCGTGCCGATTATTAGTTAAGGGGTATTTATAAAATTGCCATAGAACTAAGTTTGCCTGACAGCGATTGTAAAAACGACCACGAAGCATTACTTCCTGAAGTCAATAATTCGTCAACATCAACAAAAATGCTAGACTTCAATCCGTAATAAACATAATTTACCTCCTTTGGTGCTATTTATTTGAGGCAATTCGCACACGAAATTTTACTTGACTACAAAGTTCACTTTCTTTATACAGAAAATCGAACTGCCTCTTCCTTCTGAAATGAAAGGCCTAATAGAATAGACCAACTCCGAGCCGACTGCCTTATTTTCTTGAAATTCTAATCTTTCTATCACAAGAGTTACTTGGAACATGGTATTCAAAAATTCTTGCTCACGCCTTATTTATCAATATGCAAGTTTATTTTGTGCGAGCTTTGCGAAGTCTCGATATAGGTCGGTTTCAAAGTATGATCTCACGGAAGAATATAGTCTGCTATTGACATGCCGATTAAGAGAAACACAATTTTTTATTTTTTAAAATATAGTCTTCCAATAGATTCTCCATCGGAATGGCAATTTTCAGGTTTTTTGCGATGTCATAAAATATAGCAAAAAAGGAGGAACTTAGTTATGAAATGTATTGGTAAAAGCGTTTTAATTTTTTTGTGTATTTTTTCTCTTTTCTCTCTAACAATCTTTAGCCCGTCTACAGCCATGGCGGCCAAAGACAACAAACCGGCAAAAGCGATTCCCGGTTCGATGGCGGAAAAAGTGCCCAAAGTCAACGCAGCATTCGATGTCAACAAGATGGGCGATATGTCCGACTTCGATCCTTCAAATCCGGTTATCCCGACGGGAGATACCATCAAGATTGCCATGGTATGGCCGTTTTCCGGTCCGGGTGCCTTGAATGGCGAAGTTGCTTGGATCTGTTTTGCCTGGGTTGCCCATGACATCAACAAACGGGGCGGCATCTGGGTGGACGGCAAGAAGAAACTGATCGAGATGATTAAGGCCGATTCGATGTCCAAGCCGGATCAAGCCAAAAAGATTTGCGAACGGATGGTTCTCCAGGAAAAAGTGAATATCCTAGTCGGTACCTCCGGCAGCAATATTCAAAAGATCATCAACGAAACGGGCGACAGTCACAAGGTTCTTACCGTGAATATCGGTGCCCTAGCTGATGAGCTTAATGATGCGACGAACTTCTCCCGTTATAACTTCATGTCCTCCGATTCCACCGAGCAGATCGGCCGTGCCATGGCTTACTTCTATGGCCAGATCCGCAAGAAAGAGAAAAAATTCTACATCCTCTGCCAAGATTACTCCTTTGGTCATGGTTTGGCGGAAGGTTTCAAGACAGGCCTGAAGGAATATTACCCCGAAGCGCAGATTGTGGGCGAAGACTACCACAAGCTATTTCTTACGGATTTTGCCCCTTACCTGACGAAGATCAAGGCCTCCGGCGCGGAGGTTATTTATACCGGCGATTGGATTCCCGACGTGGCCAATCTCCTCAAGCAGTCGCGGCAAACGGGCATCATGACCCCCTTTGCCAATATCTTCATGGACGAGCCGATCATGCTTCATGAGGTCGGTGTGGAAGGAACGAAAGGGCTGATACATATCGATCATTATAATATTCCTAATATGTTTAAAAACCCCGGCTATGTCAAATTTGTCAGCATCTGGCATAAGCTGTGGGAGACGAAATGGAAGACGGCTCCCTTCAACAGCATGCTCTTTGCCCATGGAACTGGGACCATCGGTTCCTGGACACAGCAGATATATTGGATGCTGAGTGTTGTTGAGCGTGCCAAGAGCACCGACCCGGAAAAGGTCGTCAAAGTTTGGGAGGGAGATACTTACAAATTTGTCAACGGCAGGATTATCAAGATGCGGGCCTGCGATCATAAGGCGATCCAGGACTTCGAGATCGCAGAGTACGTGATACCAGAGCAGCAGAAAGTGTACTTTAGCATTCCGCCTTATCACTGGTTCACGGGCGCATCCGGTTCTGGACCGGCATGGCTGATTCCGGCCGCCAAGGCGCTTCCCTGGATGGATCAGAAACTGGAGCGGTGTGCAGATAAGAATGGTTGGGGAGAATAATTAAGTAATACAGAAATACCGCATAGTGCATAGCTCTTAACATCATCGCCTTGTGTATTATGCGGTATTTCTGTACGAAAGGATATATATTAATGGGTGCAACAACCTCAATGTATGTAGCCCAGGGAATACATGGGCTCGCCTACGGCATGGTTCTTTTTCTCATCGCCTCCGGACTCAACGTCATCTTTGGCATGCTGGGAATTCTTAATCTTGCCCATGGGGCATTTTTTATGCTGTCAGCCTATTTTTGTTACTCGGTATTGAACCTTACAGGGAATTTTTGGTTGGCCTTGCTATTGGCGCCGCTCTTCACCGCTTTCTTCGGAATTCTTCTGGAGAGATTTTTCCTTAGAAAAATGCATGCGATGGGGCATATGGGTGAATTGATCATGACGTTAGGCGTCTCCCTGGTTATCCTGGCAGCAGTCAAGATCTTCTGGGGAACAGAGAATCTTCCGGTTAAGATGCCGCCGATTCTGGAGGGGATGGTGTCTTTAGGAGGTCTGGAGTACCCTGTCTATCGGCTTTTCATTATCGGACTGGCGGGTGTAGTTTTAGCGATTATGACCTTGCTCCTGTATAAAACCCGTTTGGGCAAAATTGTTCGGGCGGCTGTTTCTGATAGAGAAATGGTTAACGCTCTCGGAATCAATATCCCTGTTGTCTTCATGGTTGTTTTTGGGGTGGGCACTTGGATGGCCGGTGTAGCCGGTGTGGTTATTGCCCCGATCCTGACCGTATTTCCGGGTTTAGCCGATCAAGTGGGAATGGATGCTTTTCTTGTGGTAATTACCGGCGGATTTGGGAGCCTTCTGGGGGCAGTTATCGTATCCATAATATTCGGTTTGCTTAGCTCCTACGGAGTCCAGTTTCTTTCTCAGCTTGCACCGGTCGTCATGGTTGGCTTCATGGCCTTAGTTCTGGCGATTCGTCCCAGCGGTTTATTCGGAGTAAAGGAATGAAGAATAAAATAATTAATTGGTTCTTATGGGTGGGATTGATAGTTATCGTGGCGATAATCCCCAAAGTATTTGGCGCATACTACGTTAACCTGATTGTAACGTTTGCGGTTTTTGCTGTCTTATCAGTCTCTCTTAATGTGCTCCTGGGTTTTACGGGACTTCTCAGTTTCGGCCATGCCATGTTTTTTGGCGCTGGCGGCTACGGTACGGCCCTGGCTCTGAAGCATATTGCCGGTTTATCCTTGTTATCGTCCGTCGGAATCGGCGTGTTATCTGCATCCGTCCTTGCCCTCGTATTGTGTCCATTGGTTGTTCGAGTCAGCGGTACCGCTTTTGCCATGCTGCACCTTGCCTTTGCCCAACTCATGTACGTTCTGGCGCTCAAATTAAGAGGGATCACCGGCGGAGAGGACGGCATTGGAAATTTTCCCATACCTCCATTCACTATACCGGGAGTGGCATCATTTAATATGACAGGAGTACCGGAGAACTTTTATTACTTTGCCATGATTGTTCTCGGGTTTAGTGTCTGGCTGATGTGGTTCTTTACTAAGACGCCTTTCGGTCAAATCCAAGTCGGTATTCGTGACAATGCCAAAAGGATCGACTACCTGGGATTTAAGGTATCCCATACAAAAGCTGTAGTCTATATTGTTGCTGCTGCTTTTGCCGGCGTAGCGGGTTCCGTTTACGCAATATTTCATAACCTGGTTTCGGCAGATGGTTCCCTGGGAGTTTTAGTCTCTTTTCAGCCGATTATAAATACTATGATCGGAGGTGTCGGCAGCTTTTTCGGCCCCATTTGGGGTACGGCCATCTTTCAGATTTTAGAGGAAATAATCGTTAGATTTACGGATCGGGTGGAATTAGTGATAGGTGTGACCCTCATTCTGGTCATCATGTTTGCCCCACAGGGTTTGGCAGGCTGGATAACTACGTTGAAACAACGTTTTTTCTCAGCTTCAAGTCACAAATTGGAGAAGATTTCATGAACATGCTGGAAACAAAAGGACTGAATCACGATTTCAGCGGGTTGAAAGTGCTGTTTGATATCAATCTGCAAGTAAAGGAAGGTGAGCGGCACGCTGTCATTGGGCCGAACGGAGCGGGGAAAACGACCCTTTTTAACATCATAACCGGAACGTACAAGCCGAGCAAAGGGAAGGTATTCTTCAAAGGGAAGGAGATAACCGGATTAAAGCCTTGTGATCTGTGTCGTATCGGTATGGGACGCTCTTTTCAGATTACCAGTACATTCAATCGGCTGACAGCTTTTCAGAATATTCGCTTGGCCATTCTTTCCAAGCGGGGTGTCCGGTTCAATCTGCTCCGCAAGGTGGATAAGATAGAAGAAATTACCCGGGAGACGGAAGAGGTCTTAAAACGGATCAATCTAATTGGGGAAAGAAATTTTCCCGCCGGTGCTTTGTCATACGGTAAGCATCGTGCCCTGGAGATCAGCTTGGCTATGGCGACGGACCCGGAGTTGGTCCTTCTGGATGAGTTTGCGGCCGGTATGTCCCGTGATGAGACCCATAATGCCGTGGCGCTGATCAGAAAACTGACAGAGGGTAAAACAGTGGTCATTATCGAGCATGATATGGATGTGGTGTTTTCCCTGGCGGATCGTATTACCGTTCTTCACTACGGGCGGATTCTGGCAACTGGAACGCCGGATGAGATTCGGCGGAACCAGGAAGTAAAAGACGCCTATTTGGGAGATCTTGAAGTTTAATGCATGATACGCACGACGTCCTTTTATATGAGGTGAGAGAAGATGTTATTGGAAGTTGAAGCTCTGAATACTTACTACGGCGCGAGCCATGTATTGCAGGGTATATCCCTGAATGTTGCAGAGGGGGAATTGGTTGCCCTTTTGGGCAGGAACGGTATGGGGAAAAGCACAACGCTAAAGACTATTATGGGACTAGTCAAACCAAAATCGGGATCGGTGGTCTTTGAAGGACGGGAGATTGCGGGTTATCCGCCATATAAGGCGGCCCAAGCAGGCCTCGGTTATATTCCTGAGGATAGGCGGATTTTCCCAGAACTCTCCGTGCTGGATAACCTATTTCTGGGAATCAAGGGGGGTAAAATGGGTGACTCCAATGACCCGAACTTATGGACAATTGACAGAATTTTTAGCCACTTCCCGATGCTCAAAGAACGAACCCACCAAAAAGGGAAGTTTTTGTCCGGCGGAGAACAGCAGATGTTAGCTATTGGTCGTTCCTTGATGGGGAATCCGCGGCTGCTGCTTGTAGATGAACCCACGGAAGGCCTGGCACCGCTCATGGTTCAGGAAGTGAGGAATGTGCTGGAAGAGATCAACAAGGCGGGTGTTTCAATCTTGATGGTGGAACATAACCTTAAGGTGGCCTTATCTCTGGCCAGTCGGGTTTACCTGATGGGAAAAGCGCATATCGGATTTAAGGGTTCCGTAGAGGAGTTGAGGGACAACAGACAGGTTCGGGAGAAATATCTGGAAGTTTGAAATAATTTCTGACATTCTGACAGGGCTAAGCTATTCTTGCACTGTGGGATAAGCTATTTTTGCACATAAAAAATAAAAAAAGCGGCTGCAAAAAGATGTCCCATTTTTAAAACTCTTGTATTAATTATTAAAACGTCCACTATACGTCCACTATAAGTCCAGTAAAAGTCCATATGAATTCAAGCCAGTCCTTGTGTAAGAATAGATTACCCCCCCTAAAATGTCAAAAAAAGCTTTCAAGTTAACTATAGGTTAGCACGGTAAAAAAATAGGCTTTAACGAATCCGCTAAAGCCTTGATATTATTGGCGCGCCCAGGAGGATTCGAACCTCCGACATCCAGATTCGTAGTCTGGCGCTCTATCCAGCTGAGCCATGGGCGCGCGATATATTGTAAAATTTTTCGGCAGCCATATAAAACATGACTATCGCTCCGGCAATCTATTCCGCAGGAAACTCAATTAAACTGGCGGAGAGAGCGGGATTTGAACCCGCGGTACACCTTTTACGGGCGTACAATCGCTTAGCAGGCGATCGCTTTCGGCCACTCAGCCATCTCTCCGCTTTTTTTATTCGGCCTATATTTAAAATAAGGCGTCTGTTGGATTCTGGACGCGTTTTACAATTTACTGGCGGAGGGAGCAGGATTCGAACCCGCGAACCTTTCGGTCAACGGTTTTCAAGACCGCCGCCTTCGACCTCTCGGCCATCCCTCCTTGCATAGTATTATTTCGGTTGCACTGTATTGTCGTTACGGTATAATTCTCTCGACACCTCGCATATAAGGCTGTAATACCTTAGGAATCAAAATAGATCCGTCCGCCTGTTGATAATTCTCCAAAACCGCCACCAGAGTTCTTCCCACAGCCAGTCCCGAACCGTTTAACGTGTGAACAAATTCCACCTTGCCGCTTTCTTCCCGGCGAAAACGGATCGAGGCCCGGCGCGCCTGAAAATCTTCAAAGTTACTGCAGGAAGAAATTTCACGATACACATTTTGCCCCGGCAGCCAAGCCTCCACATCGTAAGTCTTGGCGGAAGAAAACCCCAAATCAGCCGTACAAAGAGCCACTGTACGATGATGAATTCCCAATCTCTTGAGCACTTCTTCCGCATTGGCCGTCAATTTTTCCAGTTCATCATGAGATGTTTCCGGTTTGGTGAATTTGACCATTTCCACCTTGTTAAACTGATGCTGGCGAATCAAGCCCCGCGTATCCTTGCCGTAAGAGCCGGCCTCCGAGCGAAAACAAGGCGAATAGGCCACGTAATAAACCGGCAGTTTGCTTTCCTCCAGTATTTCATCGCGGAAAATGTTCGTGACCGGAACTTCCG
>Ga0209777_10009192_pt1 | contig 10673 bp, 10 predicted proteins | sample FrelakmetHBP12HB_FD_187147 | JGI IMG/M metagenome (GOLD analysis project Ga0209777, IMG submission 187147) | Freshwater lake sediment microbial communities from the University of Notre Dame, USA, for methane emissions studies -HBP12 HB (SPAdes)... | ecosystem: Environmental > Aquatic >... | reverse complement strand
CAGCAGGAGCTGGTGAACCTCCGGGTGCAGAAGGATCTGCCGGCTGCCATGAAGGGCATGGAGGCGCTGGTGCTTGCCGTGCGGCACGCGCCGTACCTGAAGCTTAACCCTGATGAGGTGATAGCGTGGGCAGGGGCTCCCCTGGCAGTCATTGACTGCTTCGGCATCCTCAACGACGCGCAGATTCGCCGGTATTTTGAGCTTGGCTGTGAGGTGAAGGCCCTTGGCCGCGGCCATATTCAGCGTATTAAAGAAGAAGTTCGCCAGCAGAAGAAATAAATGCTATATCTATATTAATTCTACAATACTAATCTTCAACGTATCAAGGAGGGCTGAACATGATCGCCAAAAGAATGCGCGAGGCAATGAACATGCAGATCAAGCATGAGCTTGAATCATACTATATATATCTTTCCATGGTAGCCTATTTCCATGAACAGAACCTGGACGGCATGGCCCACTGGATGCGCTGCCAGGCCCATGAGGAAATGATTCATGCCATGAAGTTTTTCGACCACATCATTGACCGCGGCGGCAGCGTCAAGCTCCTGGACCTGAAACAGCTTAAAACTTCGTGGAAGTTACCGCTTGAGGCATGGAAGGATGCCTATGAGCATGAGCAGTTCATAACCGGGAAAATAAATGAGCTCATCAAAATATCCCGTGAAGAAAACGACTACAATGCCGAGCCTCTGCTCCACTGGTTTGCCAACGAGCAGATTGAGGAAGAAAAAAACACTGATAAGGTAGTTAAAGAGCTTGAGATGATTGGCAACAGTAAAGAGGGTCTCTTTATGGTTGACCGCGAGCTGGGGACAAGAGTTTTCACCCCGGGCTCACCTCTTGACCCTGCAGCGTATACGCTGGCAGCATAGCATCTATTAATTATAGTAACAGCATCCCCAAAAGGCAGGCTTTTAATGAACGCAGTGAATTACCCCGCAGCAGAGCTGCGAGGCATCTTCACAATTAATTTATTTTTTAATAGCATTCATCCCCGCTGTAGAACAGCGGGGTATTCTGCTTGTTTTTTATAAAAAGCCTGCCTTGTTTTATCTTTTTCCCACGACGTTATGTATTTCACCCTACTATCACCATACTATTAGGTTGACACCATGTGTAGTTTTCTGTATTGTTCCACACAAAAGGTAAAAACATTTAATTTAATGGAAGGAGAAGGAAATGGATAAGCGGAGAAGGGCAAAAAAATCAGTTCTGGTCATGATAGCGATGATAGCGCTTCTGGTCTCGGTGCAGGCTGCGCAAGCGGGTTGGACAGATGTAACGCCGGCAATTTCAATTAATACACTGTACGGCATCTGGGGCACCTCAACTTCTAACATCTATGCTGTAGGGCTAAATGGAGTAATCTTTCATTATGATGGAACAACCTGGACAACTGAAACCTCCAATACCCAAAATACACTTTATGCTGTCTGGGGGTCGTCAGACACCAATATTTATGCTGTTGGTTACAAAGTCATACTCCATAAAACAGGATCCACCTGGGACCCTGTAGAACTTAAGGATTATAAAAACCCTGGTACTGATTGGACTACTGAAACTTTTTATTCAATCCGAGGCTCGGATGCCAATCATGTTTATGCAGGCACGGAAAATGGCTACATTTTCTACTTTGACGGCACTGGCTGGACTGAGATGAACCCCGACGCGCCCATAGGATCAACGAAAATATCTGCAATCTGGCCATTTACCTCGTCCAATGTATATGTGGCCACAGGCAGCAGTTATTCAGGCATTTATAGCTTTGATGGGACCAAATGGTCAGATTCTTATGAGGGTGATGAGCAAACATTACTGTATTCTATCTGGGGAAATTCCACTTCTGATATTTACGCGACTGGTTCAGCAGGCTTAATGATACATTTTAATGGCACAAGCTGGCTTGGCGTAACAAGTAATGCTACACAAACCCTCAACTCTATTTCTGGCAGCTCAGGCTCCAATATTATTGCAGTCGGTTCTCAGGGCACCATTGTTCACAACAGAGGGACCGGATTTTCTGCGGAAAATTTCAACACCATTAAAGACCTTTTCGGTGTCTGGGTATGCCCGGATGGCTCTGCAGCTTATGCAGTGGGCACTGATGGCATGATTCTGAAATGGGTACCGGACCCGGTTACCACCACAACCACGGTAAGTGGCAATACAACCACAACAACTCCCGGTGGCACAACCACCACGATCCCGGGTGGCGGCACAACGACCACCATCCCGGGCGGCACTACAACAACCATCCCCGGCACTGTTACGACCTCAATTGTCCCTCCCGGTGAGGTTGGTGCTGACTTTATCGGTAGTCCTCTTGCGGGAAGGGTTGGGATGCAGGTACAGTTCACTAATCTGAGCGGCGGGGACATCACCTCCTATTCATGGAACTTCGGCGATGGCGGTGTAAGTATTGAGAAGAATCCCAGCCATGTATATCAGAAACGCGGCACCTATAGTGTCATCCTGACGGTCACCGGGGGGATTAATAATAGTAAAACCGCACAAAAGATGCGTGAAAACTATATCACCGTGAAATCACGCTGTGCAATCATTGCGTCAGTTGACAGCCGCAGCCAGATTGAGACGCTGCGGGCAGCGCGGGATGCAAGCCTTGAGGATCTCCCGGTAATGTATTTGACCTCTCTTTATTATCAGGATACCGCTGAGATCAGCGCCCTGCTGGACGAGAAACCCGTGCTGAGAGTGCGGCTCAAAGAGCTGGTGAGCGACAATATCGGTGTAGTGGAGGCGCTGGTACAGGGCAGTCCGGCAACGCTGTCGGCTGAGAAGCTTACCGGTATGCTTGACTATCTTGAAGAGCTCAGGGCCGGCGGCAGCCTCAAACTGCAGATGGATATTGATCTGGTGCTGATGGGACTGCGGGGCGGGTACCTGCTTGACTGGCTGAACATAAAAGTTCAATAGCTGCCTGTTGTTTGATAGTAAAAAAGGGCCGTGCGGTGAGCTGACTACACCACACGGCCCTTTTTAATTTGCAGTGCTCCGTTTAAATGGCGGGGCTTGCCGCCTGTTGGCAGAGCAATCAAGCTGCCAATGCCCGGTAAGATTGTTCGTGTTTTTTTAGAGTTACTGTTTTTCCTTGAGCCGTTGCATGATGAGCTTGGCTGCCTTTTCTCCGGAAAGGAGCATACCGCCAAAAATAGGCCCCATGCGAAAGTTGCCGAAGGTGGCGTTGGCCGACATGCCGGCCACATACACGCCGGGAAATGCCTCGCGGGTATTTTCCAGCGTGGTCCGCTCTGCCACATCTGCCCACATGGACTTTTCTCCCTCAACTTTTCCTGAAGGCGTAAGAAGCTCTGCATCAACTTTACGCTCGATGACCTTGATGACTTCGATCGGGTGTCCGGTTGCGTCAATGACAAACTTTGAACGCACGCAGAGCGGGTCAACGTGCAGGCTGGCCATCTCCACCGCCGTCCAGTTGATGACCACACCGGTGACCCGGTTGTCCCGCACCATAACATCTTCAACACTCATAAGGTTGAAAATCGTGACCCCGGCCTTTGCCGCATAAGAGCAGAGGGTGCTTACGGTCTCTACTGAGTCAGCAGTGTAGTAGCCCGGCTTAAACTTCCTGCAGCCGATTTTAAACACATCAAGGATTCTTTTTCCTTCTTCCTGCACCACGATTTCATTAAACATCATGCCGCCGCCCCACATGCCGCCGCCGATGCTCAGTTTTCTCTCAAAGAGGGCAACCTTGCAGCCTCCCCTGGCAAGATAATAGGCTGCAACTAAACCTGCGGGGCCGCCGCCGACCACGGCAACATCCAGGCTCAGATTATCGAGTAATTTTTTGCTGAACCGTTCAATAATCGCCCGGGTAATTACCTGTTCATCAAGTTTCATATCAGCTCCACCTTTCTTAAAAAAATTAACCCCAGAGAGCCTAATTATCGGAGTTGCAGGGTTCAGGAGTCTTGCAACTCCACAGCCCCGTAACTCCTACACTCGTTCATTCTCAAGGAACTGTGGCTCAAAACGGGTTGTATTTTTTATCACGAGCAGTGTTCAAGGGCAAGAGTAAAATAATCTGGACGTTCCCCCAAAATCTTATATAGCTGTCATTGATAGAGCGCAGGAGGGTTTTTTAGCCACAACACAACCGCTTGATCTTCGTGGAACAGCTAGGTGCCTTGCGAATTCTCTCCTGTCAGACCCCATTGCATTCCCCTTTGTCGAAGCCTCTGGAATCTGCCTGTCACGTGCATGATACGCAAGCTGCCGGGGTCGTGCCGCAAGCCACTCAAGAATATTGTTGTGGCGTTAAAAACCCTCCTGCGCTCGTGCTCCACTGCTCTATCCTATCCTTACACTGCGGTCATGCCGTTTGTTGGTTTTCTATGCCGTAATTTTGGGGGAAGTCCTGTAAAATAACTGAGTGCATGCGATGCAGCTTAGTGCTGAGGGATCATGGGAAAGGGAAATTTTTCTATGGAGTTATATAATGTGTCACCGTAGTTGCGACTCGAAGCACTAAGCGGAGAGCATCCCTTCCTCCAGCAGCTTTTTAAGCAGCTTGCGCTCCATCCTTCTCATCTTGCGCTGTTCATTCCCGGCCTGCTCGTGGTCATAACCGATGAGATGCAGAATACCATGAATAAGCAGAAAGGCCAGCTCCTCATAAAGCCCTGCCGGCCTGCTTGCCGCCTGCCGGGCCGCAGTTTCAACCGAAATTACTACATCGCCCAGAAGGTGTGACTGGACGGACGGAAACGGCCCGCCGGTCATGGGGAAGGACAAAACATCAGTCGGGTAGTTGCGGCAGAGATAGGTGCGGTTCAGCTCTTCAATCTGCCGGTCATCCAATAGCAGAATACTTATCTCGGGATGTGATAACTTCAAAGCGTCCAGGATCGCGGTCGCTATTTTCCTTATCCGGCGCAGATCGATCGCGGTCCGGCTTTGCCGGTTTTTGATCAGAACCCTGGTTTTTTGCGCTGCCATTTGCTTCCTTTTCCTGTTTCTCCGGGTATTCAACACGTGCATGAAAAATGCCGTTTAAAATCCTGATAAAACTCTGGGCGATGAGGTGGATATCCTTCAGGGTCAGTTCACATTCATCAAGCTGCCCGTCAGTAAAGATACTGGTGATGATGCGATTAACCATCCCCTGTATGCGGGCCGGAGTCGGGTCAGTAAGGGTTTTTGATGCTGCTTCCACAGCATCGGCAAGCATAACCAGCCCCGCCTCCTTGGTCTGCGGTTTTGGGCCGGGATAGCGGAAGTCCTTGTCGCTGACCGGCTGGTTAGCAGCGGCATTCAGGTCTTTTGCTTTCTGGTAGAAGTAGTTGACGCTGGTGCCGTGGTGCTGACAGATAATATCCTGGATGCTTTTCCCGAGGCGGTTCTTTTTTGCAATCTCAACGCCGTCCTTGACATGGGAAATGAGGATGAGGCTGCTCATGCTGGGCAGAAGCTTGTCATGCCTGTTTTCGCCGCCCTTTTGATTCTCCACAAAATAGAGGGGCTTGTTCATCTTGCCGATATCATGATAATAGGCGCTCACCCTGGCCATCAGTGGATTTGCCTGGATAACTTCAGCGGCAGCCTCCACCAGGCTCCCCACAATAATGCTGTGGTGATAGGTGCCCGGCGCGGAAATGATGAGGTCCCGCAGCGCCGGCTGATTGAGGTCGCCCAGCTCCAGCAGCTTAATATTGGTCGTATAGTTGAAAACAATCTCAATGATGGGAATAATGCCGGTAGCAAGAATTCCTGCCAGCACCCCTCCCATCATACCCAGCACAATGTTTAAAACGGTCTCAAGGGAAAGCACATTGCCCCTGAGGATGGCAATGGCAACGATAATGATGCCGTTGAAGAGCCCGACCTTGAGTCCTGCCTTAATAAGGGTCTTCCGCTCCCGGCACTGGGTGACTTCCTGGGCCGCCAGCAGGCAGCTGATGAAGGGATAGATAAAAAATGTGCTCTGGTTGTCTATGAGAATGCCGGAAAGAATGGAGATGACTATTGCCCCTATTGCTGCCAGCTGCGCATTCAGCACCACGCTGATCACAATGGACACCAGGGCAAAGGGAATGGCATAAAAATATGAATTCAGCGGGATGAAGGATGAGCCGTTATCGAATGCCCTGGCGGTAATGATGGAGAGCTTGAGCAGCAGGATAAAAAGCAGCAGGGTGGTGCTCAGAAAAATAAAATCGCGGTTGGAAATTGCGCGGCCGCGCAGGCTGTTGATGGTGAAATGATAAATAAAAAACAGGGAGGAAAAGGTGAGCAAAAAATATCCGGCCAGCGTCCAGGCGACACTCTGATACCCATTGACCTGCATCAGGCCCGCAAGTTTTGCCAGCGCTGTCTCGCTGATCCGCTCCCCTTCCCGGATAATTATCTCCCCCTTTTTCACCTTGACATAAACCGGGCTTACTGACTGCGCCGCAGCAGCTTTCCGGGCCTCGGTCTCAATTTTGTTGAAGGTAAAGTTAGGCTCGACCAGCTTTATAGCCAGCGCCAGGATGACGCTGCGTTCCTCTTCCCGGAACTTTTCCAGTGTTTTACGCGCTTCCCTCCGCATGAGCAGCTGGACATCCTTAAGATCAAGCAGGCGGGAGTAATCCTCCAGCACCACCTCTTCTCTGGTGTGGATGTCTTTCAGGGTGACTCTGCGGCCCCATTCCCGCAGCAGCTGTTCTTTTGACAGAACCACCTCCCGCTGGCCAAAGGGCAGTGCCAGGTCCAGCAGGTGCTCTTCAAGATTATTGCTGAACCGCTGCCGCAGCAGTAGATCAAAATCGCTGTCAGTTACCTTTAGGCGCAGAATTTTCTCAAAATCATGCCTCCATTTATCGAGCAGCAGCTCATGTTTCTTAAAGCGCTTCATCGCTTCCCGCATCACAGAAAATACCGTGGTGACTCTCTTGTCGATATCCTCGTCGGCCTTTGAGTTAAAATCATACACCGAGAGGACCGCAGCCTGTTTTTCCTGTTTTATCTTGTCCGTGGACAGCACATCCTCTGCTGAAAAATCCTGGGGAGCCCTGATATTATCGCGCGAGATATCACCCAGCTGGTAGGTATCGGTGCGGAGGGCAAGCTGAGGCGGGATGAGCAGGGCAATCACGGCGCTCAGCAGAAACCCGATAATGACCCGGTGCAGGGACGGGTTTATTAAGTACCTGAGCATGGTGCTTTTTTCCATGGTATCTTTCATTTTTGTTTTTTTGTCAGGCCGGAAAGTAAACAGTTTCAGCATAGTATTTTCAGCAAAGTATTTTATTGCATACATCCATCAGGAATACGCTTCGTAGGCTTTGACAATCTCCTGAACCAGCGGATGGCGCACCACATCCTTTTCGGTAAAATAGATAAAGCGAATGCCCGGCACGCCTGCCAGTACCCGCTGTGCTTCAATAAGTCCCGAAGTCTTGCCCGCCGGCAGATCGGTCTGGGTAACATCGCCGGTGATGACCGCTTTTGAGTTAAATCCGAGGCGCGTGAGAAACATTTTCATCTGCTCGGAGGTGGTATTCTGCGCCTCATCCAGGATAACAAATGAATCATTGAGGGTTCTGCCGCGCATGAACGCAAGCGGCGCAACTTCAATGATCCCCTGGCGGAGAAAATCCACCACCTTGTCCATCTCCACCATATCATGGAGCGCATCATAGAGGGGACGCAGGTACGGGTTCACCTTTTCATGCAAATCCCCGGGAAGAAATCCCAGCTTTTCACCAGCTTCAACAGCAGGCCGCGTTAATATGATCCGGTCGACCTCTTTCCTCATGAACGAGGCAAGCGCCATGGCCATGGCCAGATAGGTCTTGCCCGTCCCGGCAGGACCGATACCGATCACCATATCATAGTTTCGTATGGCGTCCGTATAAAGCTTCTGGGCAAAACTTTTCGGGTGTATAGAGCGCCGCTTAGAGGAAACAAGAATCGTGTCCAGCAGCACCTCCCGGGGATTTGCCGCGGCATTGTCCTTAATCATGGTTATGGCGCGCTGGACATCATCAAAGATCAGCGCGTGATCGGACTCAAGGATAAAGTAAAGATTCTGCAGCAGGCGCTTTGCCGCGGAGACCGCTCCCTTATCTCCCCCGATGGTTACCTCATGCCCCCTGACTGATACGGAAACAGCAAACTCCTTGTCTATGAGCTTCAGATAGTTATCATGCTCCCCGCAGAGCAGCCTGACCAGCCCCGAATCATCAAAGGTTAAGGTGTCGCTACCATAACGCTTATCAGTTTTTGCCTTGAATTTATTCACCATGACTTAACGCACGCGTTACCGGCTATGCCTACCCCTGCAGCTGCACGATAACCTCACGCAGACGCGGCCGGTTATCAAAATCGCACAGCACGATTTGCTGCCAGGTGCCCAACTGCAGCCGTCCTTCCTTTAACGGTATGGTGAGCGATGGGCCCAGCAGCGCTGCCCTGACATGGGCATACCCATTGCCATCCCCCCAGCGCCGGTCATGTTCATAGGGCAGACCCTGCGGTGCAATCCGTTCGATAGCCTGCTTGAGGTCATGTACCGCACCCGGTTCATATTCGATCGTTGTTAATGCCGCTGTTGACCCGGCAATAAAAAGAAGCAGGAATCCCGTGAGAACCGCATGGCGGGCAACAAGATCTTCTATCTGGGGGCTGATATTAATGATATCGAGATTGCTGGTAGTTTTTATGTGAACGGCTGCGGAATAAATACGCATAAAATGTGTAGAAACATTTTAATAAAAAAATTATCATAGGGTTTTTAGCATTGCAAGGATATTTTTCTCTCTTAGCCGCAGCCATCTCGGACGCGGATATGCTATATTTTATTTTTCCCATTATCTGTCCCTGTCAGCTAAATTTCTGTTACTATAAAATAATTTCCCTTGACAAAAAAAATATAATACATATAAATTATACATTTTCCCATTAAATTAAAAAAGATGCAGTTATTGTGCTATGAGACTGCATGATAAACCACTTACAAGCATAGCACAAATCTAATTGAAAGGAGGACAATAGATACCTAACTATGGCTGTTAAAATTCGCCTCGCTAGATATGGCAAGAAAAAAAGACCGTTTTATAGAATAGTTGTGGCTAAGGATACGTCACCTCGCGATGGAAGGTTTATTGATATGCTGGGAACCTATGACCCCTGCAGCGCGCCGGCTACGGCAAAGATAAACAAAGATAAAGCATTAGCGTGGATTGCAAAAGGAGCCCAACCGACACAGTCGGCAATTCAGGTGTTAAAAAAAGGGGGCGTTTTCCAAAAACCTACTCCACCTGCTCAGTAACCGCCTTGCATTACTAATACATGTGTTTCTGTAATCAGGCATTGCAGTAACGTATAACAGCGGAGGTACCATGAAAGAATTAGTAAAATACATTGCAAAGGCACTTGTGGACAATCCGGATGAGGTATCGGTGAATGAAGTTGAGGGAGAGCAGACGTCGGTAATTGAACTGAGAGTGGCAAAAGGGGACCTGGGGAAGATTATTGGAAAACACGGCAAAACCGCCCAGTCAATCAGGACTATTCTTTCCGCTGCATCAGCAAAGCTCGGCAAGAGAGCGGTACTGGAGATTATTGAATAGGAGAGCCTCAAGCAGGCTCCCGGTGCCTCGCATCACTTGGCAGCATAACAATTGCCTGTACCGTGCATCCAGACAGGATGATTTCCTGAAAGGTCCTTTACTAAGCTCTGCAGTGCTGATCAAGCATATAGAGTTTTTGTGAGCTGGTATCCCCGCTGTTTAACAACCGGGCCTTTCGTACATGATTCATTTTGATGTAATTACCCTCTTCCCCCAGATGTTTATTTCTCCTCTGGGGGAAAGTATTCTCAAACGGGCGCAACAGAACGGGCTGATCAAGATCGGCATTCACCAGCTCCGGGACCACACCGACGACAAGCACCACGTCACGGATGATACCCCGTACGGCGGTGGCGCCGGGATGGTGATGAAGGTTGAGCCCATAGTAAAGAGCATTGAGCAGCTTAAACGTCCGGGACAGACCCGGGTGATTCTCATGTCTCCCCAGGGCGCCATGTTTTCCCAGGGGGCAGCCGAGAGACTCAGCGCCTGTGCTCATCTGATCCTTGTCTGCGGAAGATATGAAGGCGTGGATGAGCGGATCCAGTTTTTTATTGACGAAGAACTCTCAATAGGTGATTATATTCTCACCGGCGGAGAGCTCGCCTCCCTGGTTATTATAGATGCTGTTTCCCGGCTGGTGCCGGGGGTCGTGGGAGAGCCGACCTCGGTGGTGGAAGATACGTTTTCCGGCTCGCTCTTGAAATATCCGCACTATACCAAGCCGCGCAGCTTTCGCGGCCTTGAAGTGCCGCCGGTACTCCTGGGCGGAGACCATCAGAAGATATACCGGTGGAGAAGAGCCGAAGCGCTCAAAAAAACCCGGCACAAGAGGCCCGATCTCTTGCGGCAGGCTTCGTTAACTGAAGAAGATAAAAAGTTGTTGCAGGAAGTAACGCCCGATAACATAATGGAGATGAGTAAAAATGAATTACATTGAACGCCTGGAAAAAGAGCAAATGCGCACCGATATCCTCCCCTTCCGTCCCGGAGATACGGTCAAAGTTCATGTCAAGATCAAAGAAGGGGACAAGGAGAGGATCCAAGCATTCCAGGGGGTGGTTATCAGCAAAA
>Ga0209777_10009191_pt1 | contig 10673 bp, 4 predicted proteins | sample FrelakmetHBP12HB_FD_187147 | JGI IMG/M metagenome (GOLD analysis project Ga0209777, IMG submission 187147) | Freshwater lake sediment microbial communities from the University of Notre Dame, USA, for methane emissions studies -HBP12 HB (SPAdes)... | ecosystem: Environmental > Aquatic >... | reverse complement strand
TCTCCTGCCGCTTGCGTACTATGGATCTGTGTCTCGCCTCGCCGAGGGCATCGAGTTGATGCTGGCGGGCAAGGACGCCGTCCTCACGGTCGTGCCGCACAACACCGACGAGGCGGCCAGCTTCGACCTCGCCTTGAATCGCTTTAGCCTACCTGGGCTGATCAGGCCCCAGCGGATTCGGGCGAATCTGAAGATGCCGTCTACCGTGATGGCCGTTGCCAGCAATGCCGCCTACCTGGTCGGGGAGGGGGCGGTCAGCGAAGAAGACTTGCCTGCATTGATTCAGAGGCTGAAGTCCCAGGATGCGGCAGTACGGGCGGAGGCGGCCTGCGACCTGCGAAGCCTGGGGCGCAAGGCACAATCCGCAGCCGATCCGTTGGCCAGGCTGCTCGATGACACGACACCGAGCGTCCAGTTGTCATCAGCCTCTGCCTTGCTGGCCGTGGCCCCTGCAAACCCGCGGGCCGTCGAGGTCTTGGCCCAAGGCCTGGCGAGCGAGGCGCCGGCGGTGCGTCGCGACGCAGCCATTGCCTGCGGCCAGGCCGGACCTGCTGTCGCCCCGCTGACCGAGAGGCTGGCGGCCCTGCTTGCGGACCCGGATGAGTCTGTGCGGATTGCCTCTATCCAGGCGATTGCCACGCTCGGCCCGGTAGCCGCCAAGGCGGCCCGTGCCATGGTGCCGCTGCTGGACACCCCCCAGGTGGCGATCGACGCAGCCGATGCACTGGGCCGTATCGGCCCTGCGGCCAGGCCCGTGCCCAGCCAACTGGTCAAGATGCTGTCGTCGGACCAGACCGCCGTGCAGTGGGCAGCCGTGCGTGCGATGTCGCAGATCGGCGGCCAAGAGGCCCACCCGGCCGTTGACTTCATCATTCGCGCCCTGCCCAATGCCTCGGAGGTGGACGGCTACAACATGATGATCTACCTGGCCCTACTCGGGCCGGTTGCCGTGGACGCCCTTCCCTCGCTTCAGAGGGCGCCGATCAAACACCCCATGCTGCCATCTGCGACGCGATGGGCGATCGAGTCCGACAAGACCCTCCCATGGCTCGCAACGGGCGGCGGTCGGGGTGGATTCGGCATGCCGCCCATGGGCGGGGGAGGGGGCATGCCAGGAGGGATGTTTGACGTCGCCCAATCCATTTATGAGGCGTTTGTCCACGAGCTGGGCGAGCGGCTCCGGCCTGCGGCCCGGATGCTGGCCCGGAAGGTCATGGACGGCACCGCAGGCGACGTGCCTGAATGGGGCTACCGGATCCTGACCTGTGCCCCGGACGAGTCCATCAATGCCCTTGTACCCTATCTTGCGGACGCTAATATGGTCATGCGTGAACGCGCGACCGTGGCCCTGGGCTACATGGGACCTGCGGCCTCACGTGCCAAGGATCAGGTGGCAGCGGCCATGGCCATGGCCAAGGTCTCTTCCGAGCGTGAAGGGCATCTGATGAAGTGGTGCCTTCAGGAGATCAGTAGACAGTAAGGACCCGTCAAGGAATAAAGGAGGCCCTATGAGGGTCTTGGTCATAGAAGACGAACCGGATCTGCTTTCCGTTCTGGCGCAGTCGCTCCGAGAGACGGGCTATGCGGTCGATACGGCCAGCGACGGACAGGACGGCCTCTTCAAGGCCCAGGGCGGGCAATACGATGCCCTGGTCCTGGACCTGATGATCCCCAAGATCGACGGATGGACGGTGCTCAAGGAGCTGCGGGCAGGCGGCCACTGCGTCCCTGTCCTGGTGCTGACCGCCCGCGACGCACTGCCGGATCGCGTGCGAGGCCTGGACTTGGGGGCAGACGACTATCTCACCAAGCCCTTTGAGCTCCAGGAGCTCTTTGCGAGACTTCGCGCCATCATCCGCCGCTCTGCAGGCAAGCCCAACTCGGTGGTGGAGGTCGGCGACGTGCGGATCGATACGGTCCGCAAGACCGTATCCAAGGCAGGCCAGCTTGTCTCCCTGACGGCCCGCGAATATGCCCTCGTGGAGTTCCTGGCGATGCACAGGGGAGAACTGGTCACCCGAAGCATGATCTATGACCACCTGTTCGATGAGGATGACGATAGCCTCTCGAATCTCGTGGACGTCCACGTCTCCAATGTCCGCAAGAAGCTGGGCAAGGACTTCATCTCGACCCGGCGAGGACAAGGGTACCTGCTGGAGGAGGGCCCGCCGGACTCGGGCGGGAGGGGGCCTGATGTTTAGGTCCATCCGTTGGACATTGCAGCTCTGGCACGCCGCGATCCTGGCCATGGCCCTGGTGAGCTTCGGTACCACCCTCTATCTGGCAGTGAGCCGCGAGCAGCGGAGCCGCGTCGACGCGGAGTTGGAGGGGGCTGTGCGGGTGCTGGCGAACGGGCCTTTTGTCCCGCCTTTCGATGAAGGCGGACCCGGCGGAAGGATGCCTCCACCCTGGGAGAGGCGAGGGTTCTCAGACGCGAACAGCCGGGGTGGGCCTATCCCAGAGGGGATGCGCCGTCCTGGGGGACCCGAAATGGACGTACAGCGAGGGCCGGATGCCCGAGGGCCGGGCGGACCTCCCGGGCCCCCGCCTGGCAGACCTCTTGGACGATTCCTTGAGCAATGGTGGGCGCAGGTCCGACAGGATGCCCTGCGGCGGATCGGACAAAGCGAGCAGGATCAGCCGTATTTCGTCGTATGGGGACAGCAGGGCGAGGTCCTCCGAGCCTCTTCTCCGAATCTGGATGTACCATTTCCCCTTGGCATGGCCGCCCCTTCGATGGGCCCCGGACCTACCAGCAATCCGCAGTTCCGCCAGCGGGGGATAATGCGCGAGGTGATTCTACAAGGTCCATTTGGCGTGAGGATACTGGTCGGGAAGTCCCTGCACTCGGAGGAAGCGACGCTTCGTCAACTCCGCTGGAGACTCCTGGGCGCAGGCGCCGCCGTCATGGCCATCGGCCTGTGTGGAGGCTGGCTCTTGTCCAGGCGTGCCACCCGGCCTATCCAGAGGATCAGCGAGACGGCGAGGGCCATCTCGGGATCGGACCTGTCCCGTCGAATCCCTGTGGAGGAGGCCGAGAGCGAGCTGGGCTCTCTGGCTCAGACGCTCAACGAGACCTTCGAACGCCTGGAGACCGCCTTCCAGCGACAGGTGCGTTTTACGGCGGACGCATCCCACGAGTTGAGGACGCCTCTGTCGATCATCCATTCGCATGCCGAATTGGGGCTCACCAAGGAGCGGACGGCGGAGGAGTACAGGCAGTTCCTTGAGACCTGCCTGCGAGCGGCCAAGCGAACGAGATCGCTTGTGGACGCCCTTCTGGTGCTGGCCAGAGCGGACGCGGGAAAGCTGCAGTTGAAGGTCGAGTCGTTCGATCTGAGGGACGCGGCGGGGGAGTCCCTGGCCATGGTGGCGTCAAAGGCACAGGAACGAGGCGTCACGCTGGAGACGGACCTGCAAGCGGTCGATCTCGAGGCCGACCGCACCCGTATCCTGCAGTTGCTCACGAATCTCCTGGTCAACGCGATCCAGTACAACCGGGAGGGGGGGCGCGTCGTTCTCTCCATCGCCAAGGAAGGATCCGAGGCCGTCCTGAAGGTCACGGACACAGGTATTGGAATTGCAGCGGAGGATCAGGCGCGGGTGTTTGAGAGGTTCTTCCGTGCCGATAAGGCGCGATCCCGCGAGGCCGGAGGCAGTGGGCTCGGGTTGGCCATCTGCCAGAGCATCGTGGAGGCCCACCACGGCACTATTTCCTTCTCGAGCCAACCTGATAGCGGCACAACATTTACGGTCAGACTGCCCCTGTCTCTTTAGCCTGGTTCAAGGTTCACAGTGGCGAGATCTTCATGTTGTCTTAAGGTTCCGTTTTTTACATTGGATTCTGGCGGTAGACCCCGTAGGGTGACCGTAGGTCCGGTAGAGTCTGGCCATTTCTGGGTGAACGGCCGGGTAGTGTGCTGAGGCGTGGCATGGTGTGCGGGCAAAGAGGTGTATCATGATGGCAAGGGCGTGTGTTCTGGCAGTGGGTTGGGCATTGTGGTGCCAAGTGCCCTGTTCAGCCGGGGAGGATTTCTACGACGAGACCGTACCTTCGCCCCTGGCGGATAACGCGGAGTGAGAAGATGGGGGACCCACAGATGACCGGGACACAGAAGGGCGATCCGTTGACCCTGCGCACTGCCAGGGGATCCAGACTCGGGTGGCTGTTGCTCTGGGCCCTGGCCTGTCTGATCTGCCTGGCCGCCAGCGGGGCAGAGCCCAAGGTCGGGGGGCCGGGTCCTCGCCCCATGCCCAGGCAGTCGCTGGTCGAGCAATTCACGGACATGCGTCAGAGCGACCAGGAGGCTGCCTGGGCCGCGGCCCTTCAGGAAGGATGGGATCCCCGCGGAGAGAAAGGCCCGGTCAGGTACGAGTTGATGGCCATTCGCGGCAATGTGCCTTACGTCTTCAAGACCCGCAACGTCGAGGCAGCCGTGTCCATAGGCGTGGACTCCGTGCGGGGCGTCCTGCCCTATGGCGTCGTGGGTCACAGCCAGACCGTGGGCCTCTGGGACGCGGGGGATGTCCTGTCCACGCACCAGGAACTGAGCGGCCGGGTCCTGCTCATGGAGAAGCATGGCAAGGGCTACTTCACGCAGGTGTCGTCACACTCCACGCACGTGGCAGGCACGATCGGGGCCGCGGGTGTGAATCTCGCTGCCAAGGGCATGGCCCCGGCAGTGACGATTGCCAGCTATGATTATAATCAGGACCTTGCCGAGGTCACTCAACGGGCCATGAGCGATTCCAGTGAGACAGATGCGATCCAGGTCTCCAACCACTCTTACGGATACGTGTGCGGTTGGGACTACAGCTCGCCCGAACCCAGATGGTACGGCGAGTATGGAGATCAGCAAAGCTATATGTTCGGCCAATACGATGAGGAGAGCGAGGGCTGGGATCTGATCTGCTACGAGGCCCCGTATTACCTGCCTTTTCGAGCGGGCGGAAATGATCGCGCGGATAAGGCCCCTCCAGAGGGGACCTGGTTTGAGTACTATCAAAGCCGGCGCGGATGGATCTCCAAACGCTACAACAGCGGGACCGATCCAGGGGATGATGGTGTGGATGGAGGCTATGACACGATGCCTCCGGACAGTACCTCCAAGAACGTCATGACCGTAGGGGCCGTGCAGGCGGCTGTGTCTGGGGGCGTGCGAGACGTGAAGGCAGCGACCATGACGAGCTTCAGCTCCTGGGGCCCGACCAATGACGGACGGGTCAAACCGGACGTGGTGACCTGCGGCGTGGGCGTCTTCTCCTGTACAGCAGAGGGCAATGCCCGGTACGCCACCTACAGCGGGACCAGCATGGCCGTGGCCAGCGCAACGGGCGGTGCGGCCCTGCTCAATGACCTCTACCACACCCTCTTCCCCGGCAGGGTCATGCGTAGTGCCACGCTCAAAGGGCTTCTGATCCATACAGCGGACGACCTGGGCCGTGCCGGACCGGACTACGAATTCGGCTGGGGCCTGCTCAACATCAGGGCCGCTGCAGATCTCCTCCTGGAACAGGCCGCTGACCCCGATGCCTGTAGGGTGGTGGAAGACGTCCTGGACGCCAATGACCCGGAGAACACGTACCGAGTATTCATTGAACCGGACCAGGGCGTGCGCGTCACCCTCTGCTGGACCGATCCGCCTGCCACTGCACCCGATGACCCTGACAGTACCAAAGCCTGCCTGGTCAATGACCTGGACCTCCGCATCACGGACCCACAAGGTGGCAGCCACATGCCCTATGTGCTGGATCGCACAGACCCCGCTCAAACAGCCACCACAGGGGATAACACCCTCGACAACGCGGAACAGATCTACCTGTCCGGCCCCTTGACTGGAGGTTGGTACAGGGTACGCGTGTCTCACAAGGGAGTCCTCGTGAACGACCGCCAGGCGTATTCCCTGCTGGTCAGCATTCACTGACCAGCCCGCCTGTAGTGAGCTTCGACATTGACTATCCAACGAGCACACCGGGAGGTGCTGGCTGCTGCCTCCAGGTGGGAATGGGACTTGACAAGCAGGGGGTCCCAGGCGAACATGACCAGAAAGGAGAACGCCTGTGGGATCGACCGTGGACTTTGTTAGGGCCCTTAGGACAATGGCCGCAGCCCTGTTCGCCGCCGCGATTCTACTCGTGTCGCTGGCGTCTGGGCAGCAGCCTGATCCACCCGGCCAGGCCAAAGGGACCTCGCCCAAGTTCGAGGCATACCTCTTCGCCCACATGGTCAAGAGCGACTACGGCCGGCTGTACTATACCGTCAGTCTGGACGGCCTGCGCTGGGAGATGCTCAACGGTGGCAAGAGGGTGTTTGAGGACTACCGCGGCCATCCCGACATCACCGAAGGGTATGACGGTAGGTACTATCTGGTCGGCAACCGCAGTGACTCCGCTCCCGACATCAACTTCTGGGTCTCGGACGACCTCATCAAGTGGACCCGGTACAGCGATTACTCTCCCGACGTGACGAAGACGCCTGATTATCCGCACCCACTCAAGAGAATCGGAGCCCCCAAACTCTTCTATGACAAGGCATCGTCCCAGTACCTGCTCACGTGGCACACGCCCAGCCTGGAGGGAACCACGGAGGACCCTGAGAGATACTGGGCCAGCCAGCGGACACTGTACGCCACCTCCAAGGATCTCAAGACCTTCTCAGACCCTCCCAGACGTCTGTTCCCGTGGGAGATGGGCACCATCGACGTGGTCGTGCGCCCGGAGGAGGACCGCTACTACGCCATCCTCAAGGACGAGCGCTATCCGTCCCTGGACTGGGTCACGGGCAAGACCGTCCGTGTGTGCTCGGCCCCAAGCCTGTTGGGGCCCTACTCGGAGCCAGGGCCGCCCGTCAGCCCCAACTTCCGGGAGGCTCCGACGCTGATTCCCTCGCCTGACGGCAAGATCCACTATCTCTACTACGAGCAGTATGCCGGGACATCCTATGGTCTGTCGGTCGCTTCGAGCCTGAAGGGCCCTTGGTACCAGATCTCCGGCTATTCGGGGGTGCCTGCGTGGAACAAGTATGAGATGCCAGCGGGCGTTCGCCACGGCTCGATGATCCCCATTAGCAGGAATCAGTACGACACCCTCGCGGCCGCGTATGGAAGCCAGAAGACGCCGTAACGAACGCTGCAGCGATACCTCCGGTCAGCACGAGGAGGATTGAGGGAAGGACGCTGGCTTCCCTTTCCGTATCGCCAAGCGGCCCCAGTCGTGCGAAATGGCCAGGAACCGGCTGTGCCAGACTACCCCTTTGGACATCCCTGCAATGTACTTGACCGGGTCAGTGCCCGTCCGGCCAACCGGAAGGCAGAATTAGCGTCATCAGGCTGGGGGGGCAGGGCTTCGCAGTTGACCTGAGCATCGCCCATCGGGCAGACGACGGTTCTCGACGATGCTCCAGTAGCGGTGTTCCTTGCCGTTCTTCTTGCGTTGGGTACATCGCAAAGACATAACGGTACCCGATTATGCACACCGTCGAGGCACCCCCAATGGGGTATGTCTTCACTACAGCGGGTTGAACGCACTGCAGCCGTGTTCTTGCCCACGCCACCCACGATTCAGACGCCTACAAAAGTGGAAATCATCGTCGAATCGGCGAAGTCCGGCTAGCCTGGAATCCTGTTGCGTCGGGCGGCTGGATTTGATATAAGAACTTACAGGTGTTTGGATTTTTGACGGCGTCGCAACGGTTTGGAGCGGGGGACGGTGCGGCGAATCGGATTCGGAGGTGTCTATGCAAGGCGTCCTGCTATGTACGCGTTTCAAGGCCTGATGTGCTGAATCCACACCTATCTCACATCTGCGTCTGTTCCGTGATGGCTCTGCACATCGTCTTTTCGGAAAGGAGATAACCCTGCACGTATCTCGCCCCGTGGGGCCGTACTAGGTGGGTCCCGGTGAATGCCGCAACAGCGCAATTCAGTAGGCTCAATCTGAAGGAGTACCAACAATGTTAACTAAGAAATGGCTTTTCGTGGGAGTTTTCACTTTGCTCGGCTTGAGTTTGGCGATTGCAGCCCCACCTGCAGTGAACCCAACGACTGGAGAACCACTGGTGATAACGTGTCTCAGGGGTACTCCGGATGCAATTGACGGAGATCTGAGCGACTGGAATCTTGAATCTATGACCCCAGCCGTTCTGGATGCGGCAGCGCAGATTTACACTGGACAGGCGAGTTGGACCGGCCCGGCGGACTGTAGCGGAAAATTCTATCTGATGTGGGATGACAAGAATATCTACTTCGGCGTGGTAGTGAAAGACGACAAGTTGTCCATGACTAAATCCGGCGCCGACATCTGGAATGCGGACTGTATCGAGGTGTTTTTCTCTACGACCAATGCCGTGACAGGACATACGGAACATTACCAGTGGGGTTTTAATGCCAATGGACAGAAGTGGAACTGGGAGAACATGGATGGTGGTGCGGGGGTCGATCCTGCCTACCTGACGGTCGCCTCCGCCAGAACGGCCGATGGGTACGTCTGCGAAGCCTCTCTCGAATACGGAGGAATCCAAGCCTTAAAGCTTACCGCAGGCAATACCATCGGTTTCCACGCCGTGATTGACGATACGGAGGCCACTGACCGGGAAATCCAGATGACCTGGACGGGCCGTGAAGCTCATGACCAGAGTCTCGGATTCGGGTACTTGATTCTCTCGTCCGACCCTGCCATGGCGAAGGAACTCAGTCGTGGTCCGAGTCCGGCACACAAGGCTGTTGATGTACCAGTTGACGTGATCCTCTCATGGAAACCGGGTGAATTTGCCGTGAGGCATGATGTCTATTCCGGCACGGTGTTCGATGATGTCAATGGTGCTGCGAGACAGAATCCCATGGGCGTGCTGGTTAGCCAAGGCCAGGACGCCAATACCTATGATCCAGCCGGTCTGTTGGTCTTTGGCCAGACCTACTACTGGCGGGTCGATGAGGTCAATGCCCCGCCCACCGACTCCACAGTCTTCAAGGGCAGCGTCTGGAGCTTCACCACCGAGACCTACGGCTACGCGGTCAAGCCGATCAAGGCCACGGCCTCCGGCTCCCTGAGCAGCGCCATGGGGCCCGAGAAGACAATCGACGGCTCTGGGCTCGACGCCCTGGATCAGCACGGGACCTCTGCCACTCAGATGTGGACCAGCAAGAAGAACCAGACCCCGATCTGGATCCAGTATGAGTTCGACAAGGTCTACAAGTTGTACCAGATGTGGGTGTGGAACTCCAATCAGGAGATCGAGCCTGTGGTCGGCTTTGGCGCCAAGGACGTGACGGTCGAGACTTCGCTGGATGGGGCCACCTGGACAGCCCTGGCTAATGTGCCTGAGTTTGCCCAGGCCAGCGGCGAGCCGAATTACGTGCACAACACGACCGTCGATTTCGGCGGAGTGCAGGCCAAGTTCGTCAAGCTGACCATCCATAGCAACTGGGCCGATGGAACCAAGCAAGCGGGTCTCAGTGAGGTCCGGTTCTTCTACGTGCCCGTCAAGGCCTTCGGACCTGCTCCCGCTTCGGCGAGCACGGATGTGGCCTTAGACGCGGTCCTGAATTGGCGACCGGGCCGCGAGGCGGTGCAGCACCAGGTGTACCTGGGGACCGATCCGAGTGCCCTGGCCTTGGTCAAGACCATGACGGCACACAGCTTCGGTCTGGGTTCCCTTGGCCTTCTGTACGGCAAGACCTACTACTGGAAGGTCAATGAGGTCAATGACGCGGCTAGCCCCAGCGTCCGGGAAGGAGACGTGTGGAGCTTCACCACCATTGGATATGCGGTGGTGGATGACTTTGAGTCGTACGACGACGTCTGCAAGCGGATCTTCTTCAGTTGGGTGGATGGTTTCGGTTACTCGGCCTCTGCCGACTGCAGCGTGGCGGGATCAGCGGGCAACGGCACCAACTCCACGGTCGGGAATGTGAGTGCTCCGTTTGCCGAGCAGTCGGTTGTTCACCTGGGCCGACAGTCGATGCCGATGGCTTATGACAACACGAAGAGTCCGTTCTACTCGGAGACCCAGCGGGAATGGACAGGCCCGCAGGCCTGGACAGGCGGTGGGATCAACACCCTGGTGGTGTATGTCCGCGGCGACGCCCCGGCCTTCCTGGAGACCTCGCCGGGGACGATCATCATGAATGGTACGGGCACGGATATCTGGGCCAACGGGGACCAGTTCCGGTTTGTGTACAAGTCACTAGCGGGCAACGGCTCGATCGTGGCCAGGGTTGATAGGGTGTCCGTCGCGAATGAATGGTCCAAGGCAGGTGTGATGATCCGGGAGAGCCTGGACTCTGGATCGGCGCATGCCTTCGTCGCTGCGACGCCCACACCTATCCACGGTACCTCATACCAGCGTCGGCTTGTGACCAGTGATGTGAGCACCAGTACGGACGTGAACGTGGCACCTGCCGCGTTGCCTTACTGGGTGAAGCTGACACGTACGGCCAACACGTTCGCGGCCCAGTATTCGACGGATGGAGCCACGTGGGTGGATATCACGGTCACCCCGGCCCTGACGTTCACCATGGCCAACAACGTGTACATCGGTTTGGCAGTGACCAGCCACGCGGCGGGCGCCGTGTGCGGGGCCAAGTTCTCCAACGTCTCGACCACGGGCGGCGTCTCGGGCTCCTGGCAGGTGGCGGAGATCGGCGTGGCACAGGTCAACGGCAACACGCCGGAGA
>Ga0209777_10009190_pt1 | contig 10674 bp, 11 predicted proteins | sample FrelakmetHBP12HB_FD_187147 | JGI IMG/M metagenome (GOLD analysis project Ga0209777, IMG submission 187147) | Freshwater lake sediment microbial communities from the University of Notre Dame, USA, for methane emissions studies -HBP12 HB (SPAdes)... | ecosystem: Environmental > Aquatic >... | reverse complement strand
ATTCTGCGTTATCCTCCTATACTCGTCCTCCAGCATTTTGAGCTGGTGCTTGTCAGCGGCATTGAGGAAGCCGTCACTATGGATGAGCAATGCGTCCCCCTCGCCAAGCGCGCCGCTGGCATGTCCCATCTGGCCGAATTGTCCGCGCCCAATCAGCCATCCCGTGTCAGCCGTGAGCAGCGTGGCACCGTAACCGTCCTGCGTTTTCTTCAATGAAATGGCCGGAGAGTTCCCTGCCCAAAAAATCTCGTATCGTTCGCCTTTCACCAGGGCGAAGGTGCCGGTCGTCGCCAACCCATTTTCCGCCAGCCGCTCATGTATCTCCCTGACGACCTTCGTCAGGTCGGTTCCATCCTCTATGAATCCGACCAGGGCCGCTTTCTCCAGGATATCTGCGGCAAAGTTGCCTCCGTTCCTCGTTTTCGGGGGATGCGGCGACCCATCGAAAAGGGCATGGACCCCCGTCACGCCATCCTCATCATGAGCTATGCTCACCAGCGAATCCCCATTCACGTATTCCGGAGCCGAGATTCCCGCGCTGTAGTGGTACACCTGATATCGGAACTCGAGTTCGAAGTTATGGTCCGTCCCCCGCAGGACCGAAAGCCCGTTGTCTATCCTATATTTCTTATCCGTTTTTCTCAGGCGATCACCGATTGAACCGACGGCCGCGAGGCTGAGGCGAAGCGCTTTCGATGAAAAACCGGGCCGGTCATCCGACAGGTCCTCGTACAAGGCTTCCCTGAACCGTTTGCGCAATTCCGGCCGTGACAGATTTTTGAATCTCTCGAACGACTCGGGCGTGGAATCCCCGCCGAGAATCTTTTCAGCCAGTGCCTGCCGCTTGTAAAGAGATATCCTCATCATGCCATCACTTGCTTCGTATGATGGCCTCTCTTTGCATGGGAGTTATTAAAAAATAACGACCTTCTTTATTCTATTTTAGCAACATCTTCCTGAGCATCGCCACGTCGTCTTCCCAAAGCGTGCGGATTTTTATCGTCTCTATGCCGGCGGCATTTCCAGCCATGACATCGTACTCGCTGTTCCCGATGAATACCGCATCCTTCTTCCCGATTCCGAGCTTTTTGATGATGATCTCGAGCGTCTCGGGGTCGGGCTTGCTCAGTTTCACCATGTCCATGCCGGATATGAACTCGAAAAGGTCCAACAGCCCCTCGGCCTTCAATATCGCCGAAATAGTCTTAGCGTTGTTCCCGGTCGCGATGGCTAGGCGGTAGCCGGCCTTCTTCATGTCCCTCACCAGTTCCACCATGCTCGGGAACATGAGGTACCTCTTCCTTTTCACGCAGTCGCTTTCGTACTTGTCGAATGCCGCGACGACCTTTTTCTTGCCCTCCGGCTCCATGGAGAGCTTATTCGCTATCACCACGATGTGGTCCTTCGGGTCCATCCCCGCGCCGTTCTTATCTGCCCATTCCAGGAGCTCGGCCTTGACATCGCTCCACCTTATCGTGAGGTGGCCGATGGTGTCGTCGAAGTCGAATACCACGAGTTTGTATTTCGGCATGGGATGGATTGGGGAAGGGAAAGATTTTATTGATGAGCGTCCATATCATTATTGGGTGAGGGGCAGGCGGCTCACGCTGTTGCAAAACAGTGAGGAAGTTCTGCCCTCCGCGAGGGAGACGAGGCTTTAAGGGCTTCAGGGATGATACAGAAACGATACCCGAAAGGGCTGAAACGAGCATCCCTCTCCTGATGACGGAGCAAGTAGGTTTTCCTACGCTTAGTATAATGCCGCACCGGATTTATCCGGTCACAGAAGGCAGACTATGCCCTTCACCCACCTTTAAAATCCTTATCCACTCTAACCCTTTTGCTGCGCCGCAGTAGCTCAGCTGGGAGAGCACACCTGTTTCTCTTAGATATTTAAGCACTAAGGGAAGCTGTGAAGCTGAAGTGTCCCAGTCGGGACCCACGGAGACGGTGGGGTCGCTTGTTCAAATCAGGCCTGCGGCAAATTCTATTTACCCGTTTTTCATGAAGCAAGCAGCGCCATCGCCACAAGAGCGAGGACCATGCCGACTCCCTGCTTCAGCGTTATCGGCTCCTTCAGGATGAGGAACGCGAGAATGATGCTTACAAGAGGATAGAGGGCGGTTAGCGTCACGGTCACCGAAAGGCTGCCCTTGCTGACGGCATAGAGGAAAAAAAGCGCTCCGCAGGAGCCGGCCAGGCCAGTGATGATTGCGAACGCCGCCCCCTGGGTGCTGAACTCTGGCTTGAAACCCACCATGGCGAGCACGATGGTCCCGACGACTATCGGGCCCACGATCTCGAAAATGAGCGCGCTTTTCGGGTCGAGGTAGCCAGTGGTCAGCTTGGGGAAGAAACCCCAGATGCCCCACATCAGGAGCGCCGCGACAGTGAACAATAGCCAGTCATTCATGTTCAGCACCATTCCCAGCTAGCCTTCGCTGGCGAGGAAGCGATGCCACTCGCTCCGCTCGCGGCATTATTCCCCACCAGCTACGCTGGCGAGGAAGCTCCACCACGGCCGGTTCTCGCTCATGATCCGCCCGGTGCCGGCGTCCAGCGTGGTTTCCACGTCCATGTCCGAGTCGAACATCCAGAGGAGTTTCGCCTTCCTCGTCGCGTTCACGTCATAGACCGGGCCGCCGCTAACGACGTGCAAAACAGCGGACCTTATGTTTTTGGCATTTATGTCCTGCGGCACTTCGGACGGCATTACCAGGACCTTTGCGCCATCTATCGAAAGCGTGTCGTTCTCTATGCTGATGTCGTCCCCTGTTTCGACCGTGACGTTCCCTTCGGTGATGTTGACCGAATCCGCATCCGGATCGAACCTGAGGCCCCTGCTCCTCCCGTTCACGGTCAGATCCGCGCTTATCGTCTCGTTCAGCGCGCGCATCGCGCCGTCGACGCTCATCGAGTGGTTCCGGGCGAATATCCGGATGAGCATGCCCTGGGGAAAGGTCATCGAGCCGTTCTTCCTCATTCCGATTATGCTGTGGGCCTGCGCCGAGATGCCATTGCCGCTTATATTATGCATCATGGGCATCCCGGCATTCGGGAGCCCGTGCGCCGCGCTTGTGCCCTGGCCCCCATATCCGTGAGCCCCGGTGAAGTTCTGGTTCATCGCTCCGTGCATGGCGTTGTAGCTCTGGGATTTGTTATGGCCATTGAACGGAACGGGCATCACGTGCGTCACGTTCGCCGCAGCCGCGACCCCGAAAGCAATCACAAGCAGGAAAAAAATCGCCAAAACTCGCAAGCGCACAATATCACCATAGTTCCATCCCTCCACAACAATTAAAAGCGTATTCTCGGTTATTCACGCGTGGTGACCAGATGGTTGTAGCAGTTCCGAGTCCGCTTGTGGACACGCTGCCTCTCGCCCGCAGCGACGGGCCGAGCACAGAGGACCGCCAGATTTCGCGGCTCCTTTCGGACAACCCCATGAAGAGGTCGACTGCGGCCGTCTGGCTCAAGGAGAACGGAGACTCGCAGACCGCGGCAAGGCTCGAGGGAATACTCATCGTGAACGGCCTTCAAAAAGAGGTCAAGAGGTGCGTGGCCGAGGTGCTGACGCATCTGTCATTCAAGCACATGGACTTTTGCAAAACCAGGGACGGGGAGTTCCGCAGGAAGCTCGCCCTCGCATCCGCGCTCCCCTCGTACAGGGCCCGCGCCAGGTGCTGAGCAGGGGAATCATTTCCCGAACCTTCTCTTCCTCTTCGCGTATATGTCCAGCGCGTCCTGGAAATCCTCTTTCGAGAAATCCGGCCAGAGCTTGTCAGAGAAATAGAGTTCCGAATAAGCGCTCTGCCATGGCATCAGGCCCGAAAGCCTCTGCTCCCCGGACGTCCTTATTATGAGGTCCGGGTCCGGAAGGCCCGAAGTGTAGAGGTGGTCCGCTATCGTCTGCTCGCTGACCTCTTTCACGCCCTCCTTGATGATGGAGTTGACGGCATCCACCAGCTCCTCCTTGCCCCCGTATGACAGTAGCAGGTTCAGCTGGTATTTGGCGTTCTTCGCGCTTATCTCCTCGGCTTTCCGTATCATCTGCTGTATCTCGTTCGGGAAAAGATGTATCCTGCCGAAGAAACGCACCCTGACCTCATCCCTGTTCTTGTCGTCGGATTCGAGGGCCTTCTTAAGGTTCTCCCCGAAGAGCCCGAAAAGGCCCTGCACCTCGCCCTTGTCACGCTTGAAATTATCCGTGGAGAACCCCCACATGGTCAGCATCCTGACGTTGCGGTCCTTGCACCATTTCAGCACGTCGCCTATGTGCTCTATGCCTATGGCATAACCCTCATTGGTGCTGATGCCCCTCTGCTTCGCCCATCTGCGGTTCCCGTCGGGGATTATGGCGATATGGTCTGGTACGGTTTTGTCAGATATGCCGAACACCCGCCAATCGGATCAATAGACTATCTCCTCTAATCGCTTCTTCCTCACCGCATCCTTGAGCTCGCGCGCGATGCGCCTTCCCGTCGACATGGGCACATCATAATAGTAATCGGAATATGGCGAGCCGCGGGAGTATAAATTCGTTCCGGCGACTATCCGGGCGCTTATTTCGAACGCGCATATCTCCAGGTCCTCGGTGATTATGGTCTCGATGCAGAACGGGCCTATCAGCCCGCCGAACAATTCGAACGAGACGTCGGACACGCGCTCGCCCATCTCCATGTAGTCCGTGAGCAGGGATTCGCGCAGCACCATCGGCTCGTTGCCTATCACGGTGAAGCTCATCTTCGGCGTGAGGCCTGCCGACACCGCGCGCGCTATCTCGTCCGCGCTCGATTCCACGCGCTTGTCCACGCCGAGCAGCTCGAGCCTGCCGTGCGGCGTCTTATATCCTATCTCTGACAGCGGGGAGAAGAAGAAATGCGGGTATGCCCGAACGCCGATGATGAACTCCTGCACCATGCATTTGCGGCTTCCGACGCGCTTCTTGAATTCCTCGTATGTGCTGACTATTATATAGCCGCGGCCGCCCTTGGCTCCCGGGAACTTGACGAGCGAGGGCCCGGATATCTCCTCGGGCTTGATTATCTTCGGGGTCCTGATATCCGCCTTCCTCATCCATTCGAACATCTTCTCGCGCGAGCGCTCCCATGCGATGGACTGCCGATTGCCGTATACCGGCACCTCGAGATCGTCGTACTCCTCGCCCACGTATTCGACGAAAGAGCCGTGGGGGATGACAATCGCGTTGCGCGCGACGAGATCATCCACGGGTATCTGGGTGTAATCGTCCACTATCAGGATCTCGTCCGGCCTCGCGAGCGGGAAGGATTCGTACAGCTTCCGATTCTCCTTCTTGCAGATGCCTATGGTCGTTATGCCCTCCTCGCGCGCGCCCCTGAAAATCTGGAGCGAGGAATGGGAGCATATCGTGGCGATGGCGAACTTGTCCTTATAACCAGAGAGGATGCCGTCTATTTTCTTTTTTTCCAGCATATCAAATATTGTTTATATAGGCTATTTAATGCTTTTGGCGAGGAGACGCCAGCGCATAACCCGGAACGGGAAACCGGAAACAGAAAACAGAAAACCATATAATCGGCAGGCGGGGGAAGTTTCCCCCTCCTCCCGTTAACCAACCCCCTCTTATTTGGCAAGACCGGAAACCGAAAACAGAAAACCATATAATTCGTGGCGGTGATATCTGATTATGAAAGCAATAATCATGGCTGCAGGGGACGGCATCAGGCTCCGCCCGCTCACAGCCACACGGCCCAAGGTCATGCTGCCTGTCGCCGGCAAGCCGATTCTCCACCACCTCATCATGGAGGCGAAAAAGGCAGGAATCACCGAGTTCGTGGTCGTAGTCCGCTACCAGAAGGAGAAAGTGATCGGCTATTTTCAAGGCAAAGACCTAGGCGTGAAGCTCACGTTCGTGGAACAAGGGCCTGAGCACGGGACCGCGGCCGCGATACTCGCAGCCGAGAAGCAGATATCTGACACGTTCATGGTTCTCGCCGGAGACACCGTCACCGAGGCCGGCGTGATAAACGCGGTCATCAAAGGGCACAAGGGCAGGATAACCCTCGGCGTGAAGAAGGTCGCCAACCCGCACCTCTACGGCGTGGTCGAGCTTTCGGGCGACACCATCAGCATCTTTGAGGAGAAGCCGCAGCACCCGAAAACCGACCTCGCGAACCTCTCCATCTACTGCATGGACGCGTCCGTGTTCTCCGAGATCCGTTCCATACCCAAATCCGAGCGCGGCGAGTACGAGATCGTGAACCTTTTCGTGGGCGCCAAGGCGGTCGTCGTTGACGGGTTCTGGATGGACATCGCGCATCCGTGGGATCTCCTGACGGCGAACGAATGGCTGCTGGGGCGCATGGAGGCGCACACCGAAACCATAGACAACAGCACGGTGAAGGGCAAGCTCATAATGGAGCCCGGCTCCAGGATAATAAACAGCTACGTGGAAGGGATCGCCTACGTCGGGGCGAACACGGTGATCGGGCCGAACGCCTACCTGCGGGGAATAAATGCGATCGGGGCGGACTGCGAAATCGGCGAGTCCACCACGCTGAAGAACTCCATACTTTTTGACAGGGTGAAAGCCAAGCACCTCTCTTATATAGGCGATTCGGTCGTCGGCGAGGACGTGAACTTCGGCTCTGGCACGCAGATAGCGAACTACCGCTTCGACGGGGACGCGATAAACGTCCAGACCGAACGCGGCTGGGCGAACACCGGAAGGAAGAAGTTCGGCGCGGTCATAGGCGACGGCGTCAGGTTCGGCGTGCTTTCCTGCACGATGCCCGGCAAGCTCATCGGAGAGGGGAGCTGGATAAGCTCCGGCGTGGTGGTGAACAAGAACGTCCCGCCGCATTCGCGCGTTTACGTGAAGCAGGAGCTGCGGTTCGCGCCGGAAGGGAACGAGTGAAGGAAAAGGATTAGCGAGGTCGATACGATCCACCTTATTGTCGGGGTTGACGCGGGGATAAAGACCGGCTACGCTATGCTGGACCTTTCAGGAAACCTCATCTGCTCGGGCGTGGAGAAAGAGGCGAACGACGAGCGCATCGTGAAAATCATCTCCTCTGTCGGCTCGCCATCGGTGATCGCATCCGACACGTCTCCCCCATCCCATTTCGTGCAGAAGGTCGCGGCGAGATTCCAGGTGAAGCTCTTCCATCCACGCAGATCCCTTTCAAAGGAGCAGAAGAGGCTGATGGGTCGGGACATTGCAAACCCGCAGAAGCGGGTTTGGCAATCCGAATTGGCAGGCAATTCGGATATCTGCGACCCGCACATACGCGACGCATACGCCGCGGCGGTGAAGGCGTACAAAAGATACGTCGACCGGCTTCGCCAGATAGACAGGATGGACGTGCCCAACCGCGACGAGCTCAAGCATATGGTGATAACAGGATTTCCGATTGGGAAGATAATCAGGAAAAAATGAAAATGATTATAAGAGTAAGGGACTACAAACAGAAACCTGCATGCAGGGGCGCAGCTGGTCGGCGATCCGACCATCGCGCCCCCTGTTAATGTGAAACATCTGTTTTCACGCAGGGGTGGCGGAGCGGCCAAACGCGTTAGGTTCAGGTGGCTTTTGCCCCGGTCATCTCCGGGCAAAACCCAGGAAAAGGTCCTGAGAATCATCTCGGGTCTTCCGAAGCCTAATGGCTTAGTGCCTTCAGGAGTTCAAATCTCCTCCCCTGCACTTATACACAGGTTCAGGTCAGAACAAACCCCTTGTTTTGACCTCCTTACCGAGGGCTGTTCTAAGGGGAGAACTATATAAAGGTAGGTCTGCAGTGTTCGCAATGTCAAAATAATTTTACTATGCCCAAAAGCAAAACCGTTAGGATGGCTCCGCTGAAAAAGCCAACCAATAGAAGGGCAATCCTTCCTTCTATTTTTACCACATTATCCATCTGAAATAGTTTAAACGTCATACTCAACGGGATAGTCAATAGCAGTGCTCCGACGACTGAGATGACTGATGCGACGACAACCGAGAACAAGGCTGTCTGAAAGGCAGTTCTCTGGTTGTTTTCGAAAATAGCATTGAGATCAGTAGTTTTTTCATCGATGTTGTTTACCTTGGCCGATATGTCACTCACGTCATTTTTTACAGCCGTGATGTCGCTCCTGGCGCCTTGGATTTCGGTTGAAAGGCCGTAAGTGCTGCTGTCTATTTTTTGATTAATAGTGTTTATCAAATCCTGGTGATTTGAGTTCCAGCTACCTCCGATGAACCCGAAGACGAGGGCGAGTCCTATTAAGATTTTTGCATATTTAGCAATATAGTCCATTTTCCCACCAAATACCTTTTTAGGCACAAGCATTTATAAACTGTTCAGATAACAATATGGTTGTATGACATTACCAAGACCTGATAACAGATTACCAACAAAAACATTAATGGAGGCAGTGGCTTCTATAAAAAGGGGGCTCTCCTCGTACCATATCAAAGAGCAAGGGAAAGCCGTCCGAATAGTTAATATCAAGGATATCCAAGATGGCCAGATTGATATAGCGAACCTGGTTACAACTCATATAGACGAAACCTCCGCAGGGAAAGAATGCCGCATCGAGGAAGGCGATGTCCTGCTAACAATCAAAGGTCCGACATTCAAAGCGGCGGTGGCCATGAGGGAAACGAGCGACCTTTTTTTCAGTGCAAACATATTGGCAATCAGACCGAATTCTTCACTGGAGGCGGCATTGCTATGCAGCTTCTTGAACAGCGAGGAAGGGCAGAGGCAACTGCGTGCGCGGGCTGTGGGGGCGGTAATAAGCTCCCTGACCCCTAAGGCCATCCTGGACATTCCGATTCCGATGCTTTCTGCAAAACATCAGAAGGAGTTGGCGGCCTATCTCGCGCTAGCGACTGAATATCGCAGTCTTCTCCGAAGAGAGCTGGAACTGAGTGAAAAAATAGAATCTTCATTGATATCCAAGATGGTGAAGGTGTAAAAATGGAAAAAACAACGTTTGAAAGTCTAAAAGCAAAGGTATGGGGAGCAGCCGACATCCTTAGAGGCTCCATTGATTCGGCTGACTACAAAAACTATATTCTGGGCCTTCTGTTCCTGAAAAGGCTATCCGATGTATTCCAGGAAGAAGCCGAGAAAATAGAGAAAGAAACACGAAATAAAAATCTTGCATGGAACGAGCCGGATGAACATAGGTTTTTCGTACCTGAACGGGCCCGTTGGGAGAACATCCGCAAGGTGAATGCCCAAATCGGGGATTCCTTGAATAAAGCTTGTGCGGAGCTGGAAGACAAGAACCCAGTCCTCGAGGGCGTGCTCGCTTCGATAGATTTCAATTCAGAGAAGCTCGGAGATAATCGTCAGCGGGACACTACCCTCCTGCACCTTATCCAACACTTTTCAACCATCGCTTTGAAGAACTCGGAACTGACTGAGCCAGACCTTATAGGAAAGATATACGAGTATCTTATCGAAAGATTCGCAGACGACGCGGGAAAGAAAGGGGGCGAGTTCTTCACGCCTAGGAAAGTCGTCCAGTTATTGGTCGAATTGCTCGAACCGCAAGACGGGATGCGTATCTGCGATCCAACAGCGGGGTCGGGCGGCATGTTGATAGAGTGTGCCCATTATGTTGGACGGCGTGGAGGGAATTCACATAACCTTTCACTGTATGGACAGGAAAAGAATATCGGCACATGGGGCATCTGCAAAATGAATATGCTCCTGCACGGCTTCCCGGACGCCGACATCCGAAAAGGAGATACGATAAGGGACCCGAAGCTGCTGGTTGATGGCCAGATGATGCTTTTCGACCGTGTAATAGCTAATCCGCCGTTCTCGCTCGAGAACTGGGGCAACGAAGTAGCAGAAAACGATGGTTTTGGGCGATTCAGGCATGGCGTCCCACCCAGAACCAAGGGGGATTACGCATTTGTTCAGCATATGATTGCCACGCTGAACCAGAATGGACGGCTTGGGGTCGTAGTACCTCACGGCGTACTATTTCGTGGTGGCGCAGAAGGAAGGATTAGGGAGAATATTATCAAGGAAGATTTGGTTGAGACCATCATCGGCTTACCCTCAAATCTCTTTTATGGCACAGGAATCCCTGCTGCCATATTGGTCATAAACAAGAATAAAGCACCCGAAAGAAAGAACAAGATACTGTTCATTCATGCGGCAGAGGAGTACGACGAAGGGAAGAACCAAAATCATCTCCGCGACCAGGATATACAGAAGATTGTCAAAGCATACGCAGAGTATCAAAGCATAGACAAATACTCCCGTGTTGTTGCGGTCAATGAAATTACGGAAAATGACTTCAATCTCAATATTTCCCGTTATGTCGATACTGCCCCTGAGGAGGAGATTATCGATGTTCGTCATGCAGTAAAAGAGCTGCGTGACCTGGAACATAAGCGGAAGGAGATAGAGGATAAGATGGATCGGTATCTGAAGGAGCTGGGCTACCAATAATATGTACGAGGGAGTGAAATGGCTCGACAAAAGAAGGCTATTGTTTCGAGAAGTCCTGATGAGATACGTGAGGACATCTTACGCTTTTTCTATAATACGCACAGGAGCGCATCGAGCCCCAAGCAGATCCGCCTAAAGATAACCGATGTAAAACGTGGACTGAAAGCTATGGGCATCTCTGGAAAAGAAGCCATGACCAATATCGATTATCTTATCGAGGGAGGCAGGATAAAGA
>Ga0209777_10009189_pt1 | contig 10675 bp, 4 predicted proteins | sample FrelakmetHBP12HB_FD_187147 | JGI IMG/M metagenome (GOLD analysis project Ga0209777, IMG submission 187147) | Freshwater lake sediment microbial communities from the University of Notre Dame, USA, for methane emissions studies -HBP12 HB (SPAdes)... | ecosystem: Environmental > Aquatic >... | reverse complement strand
ATCCGCTGGGTTCAGATAAGTTGCTTGCTTTGAAAGAGTACCAAGCTATCAAGCAGATGCGGAGAACTCTGACATTGCAGTATTGTTGATCCCTGCTTCGGCGAATAGAATGCGTGACAGTTCCAAGAGAGAGCGTCCGAACACAAATGTGCTCGGTATCCAGATGTTCCCCTTGCCACCGCGCCGGGATCAGCCCAAATATATAGAGTGCGCACAGCTTACAGCCCGCCGCAATCCGCGGCGGGCTGCTCGTTTAGTCATACAGGGATAGTGCCGACTACTTCAGGTCCCACCCCATGTAAAGGTCATCGACGTAGCATGGCTTGCTCAAGCCTGTCGCCGTTATCCAGGGCTGCGCGGTGCCGTAATACAGCCTTATCGAGTTGCCGGGCCGATCGGCCGAGGTAGAAATGGGGGCTTTGCTCGTGACGGGCAGGCCGTCATAGGTCATCGTCCTCGTGTGGTTCACGTAGTCGTCATAGACCAGGATCTCCACCCACCGTCCGCCGATAGGCACGGCGCCCGTATCCCCAACTTGCCTTGGGGTAGTGTTCGCGACCAGCGCGTGGAAGTTGCTGTCGACATCGACCTCGCCGCAGTCGATATAACGCGTATCCGGGTAGAACCCGAACTGGTTGAACCAGGTATTCGGGTGATATGTCCCCGAACCGGCCGGATATTCGGTGGCGCCGCCGTCGAAGTAGAGCTTCATCTTGATTATCAGGTATTTCATCGCCTGATTGGGAACATTGGCGGTCGTATCCTTCCCGATCACAAACAAGTTCATCCACCACGGCGGCGAGCCTGTGTTCGGGTCAGCCAGCTTCAACGCCTGCAATCCCGTAGCTACCTGCCCACCCGCCGATGTGACAATCGTCGCCGTACCGACGCCGGTCGGGTTCCAGTCCATCCACCAGCCCTGCTGGCCCATTGCGTCGCCCGCCGTGTAGCCTTCGGAAGACTCGAAACTCGTGCTCCACGTATAAGGCGGATTCGGCAGTTTGGGAGGCGCCCAGGGCAGTTCCTTCAACAGCAGCACGCGGGTGGCTGTCTGGGGAGTGCTCCCCTGCAGGCTTACCACACCCACGACAGGCATTTGCTTACCGACCCAGATTTGCGAACTCACCACGGGCGAACCATCGTCGGCCACGAGGGAATCCACTATCTGACCACCTTTTGCATAGCCGTCCGCGATTGTAAACGACGTCCCATCGCCGGCCACACTCGTAGCCGTCGCCGGGATGGAAACCAGTTGCGCGAGCACGTTACGGTCCGTGGCCAGAGTCCTGGTTGTTATCATAAATGGCTTGATGCCTGTCGCCGCGCTTTCCTGCGGCAAAGCGACCAACTCCAGATAACGTTCGCCCGTCGTGCTCGACGTCCTGAGCAACCCGGTCACAGTCTCCGCATAACCCTCATTAACGCTGTCCTGACCCGCGGAACCATCTTGCACGCGCAGGCCGCACGATCTGTCAATCTCCTCCACGTAGAAGTAGCTCGTCGACCGGTTTCCGGCGTCGTCTCTGGGGGCAAGTGTGACTGTCTTGCTCTTGATTGTCACCATCGTCCCGTCCCCTATGCCCTTCAGATCTCCGATGCAGAGGTCCGCCTGCCCAGACGACAGCGTGAGGATATCCGAGGCGCTAAGCGCCCTGTCATACATCCTGAGCAACGCGACAGAGCCGCTGAAGTACTTGGTCGGGGCTGTGCCTGAATTCGCGCAGCCGACATACATCGGATCGCCGGCAAATATGTTCAGCGTTCTCGCCGCCGTTGCGTTCAATAGCCCATCCACATACACGTTCTCCGTCGTGCCGTTGAACGTCACGGCTATGTAATGCCAGGCGTTGGCGCTGGGAATACCGCCGTCGAAGCCCATGTCCAGGTTATAGTGCGCAACCGCGCCGTAGCTCGTATTGCTGCCATAGTTCATCTGGGCGCCGCGTCCGTTCGTGCCGCGATGCGACCACGTGAACACGCACTCTTCCCCCGCGATCGCGGGGTTCAGCACCCAGGCGGAGTATGTCCAGCTTCCGTTGGCGGAAATGCCGGCTGGGGACGTGAACGTGCTCTTCATCCGGTCGGCGCCGCCGAACACGACCGCGGGCCGCCCGGAGACGACCTGCACACTCGGGTTGGTGGTGTCCTTGCCGAAGCTGCCTCCCAAAGTCCCGTTGTTGGTCCAGGTCGTGAGCGCCCCCGGAGTCAGGAGCGAAGCATCCAGATCGACCAGAGGCGCCGGAATCCACGAGCCGGCCAGCGCGGCGACATCGGTGGCGCTCAACGCCCCGTCGTATATCTGGAGAGATGCGACGGACCCGCTGAAGTAATCAGTAAGCGCGCTTGTGCAGCCCAGCAGGATGCCCTGGCCTTGCCAGATGTTGAGAGTCTTTGTTTCGCCGGCGTTCAGTACCCCGTCCACATACACTTTCTCCGTGAGGCCGTCATAGGTAACGGCTATGTGGTGCCATGCGCTGGCGCCCGGCACGCTTCCGCTGAAGCCCATGTCGGCCGCGCCCGTATGCCCGACCACGCCGCTCGTCGAACTGCTGCCGTATCCGAACTGCGCGCCCTTGCCCGCGGTTCCCATCATTGCCCACGAAACCACGGTCTCCGTTGTGGATACAGCCGGGTTGTATACCCAGTATGCGACCGTGTATCGCCCCGCGCCGGTGATGGAATCGGGAGCGGTAAACGTGGCGCGCATCCTGTCCGTGCCGCCGAGCGCGACGGCCCTGCGGCCCCCCACATTCTGGACCGTTGGGTTGGTGTTGTCCTTGGTGAAGCTGCCACCGAGCAACCCTGTGTTGACCCATCTCACGAGCGGGCCGACCGGCAGGCTTGCGGCGTTCAGGTTCACCAGCATGTTCGCGGGCGGCGGCTGATCCGTGACGGTCTGCGTGTATTCCGTCTCGACGTTATCGAAGAACAGCCCCTGGAAGCGGCCCGCGGTCATGCCCGGGACTGTCACCTGTATGTTGTGAATGGTATTTGCCGGCAGTGAGGAGACGTCGATATAGAACCCCTGGAAAGTCTGGTCCCCGCTGGTGTCGTAAATGCCGTTGTAAGCCTTGTTCACCGTGACGGCGCTGCCGTTGATCGTGGCCGAGACCGCCATCGTCGGGCTCGGATCGGCGATATGAATAAACAGCAGCAGCCTGTATGATCCCAGCCACGTGGCAAGCAGGTCGTCGGTCGTGTACGTCACCGGCCACGATGTCTTTCGGTTGTTGAGCTGAGTGAAAATCCTCTGAGGAATAACGAACGTCCCGGACACATTGGTGCCGGTGAAATTAGGATCGTAAGTGCCGATCTGCCGGCATTTGCCGAATTGCGTGCCGTCAAATCTCACCGTTGCCTTCAGCAGATTGCCCGTCCTCGTGAATGCCACGCCGAGCCCGTTGATCGTGAACGAGTTCACCGTTGTGCCGGAGGGTACGGCCACATACACGTCCTGATATGTGCCGGTCTCGGCGGATGCCCCGGTTACCTGAATCGCATCGCCGTTGAGCGCCACCGTCCCGGGGACATTGAAGAGCGTTACCGGGAGAGTGCCGGTGACGGGGTCGATTTCCAGGACCATCGCCGTCGTGCCGTCCATCTGGATGTTGACCGTGTCGCCGTAGCTCCAGACGCCCGTTGTGGTCTTGGGGATAAGTCTGCCCGCGCGGGGCTCCAGTTCCTTGATCGTGAACGTGGAGCCGCTCTTCAACCCTATCGAGGTATCCAGGTTGAACGTCGCGGTCATCTTGCGATAATTTGGGTTGAACAGGAATACGAAGCCGTTGTCATTGAGAATTCCCGCCGTTGCATCGACCCTGCCGATCATGGGCTGACTGATGATGGGCCTGATGACCCGCATATACTCGATGTGCGCGTCCACCCAATCGAACCAGTCCTTGATGAACTGCTTGTCGGCTGCCGACATAGCGTTGAACTCGCTGATATCCTTGGCCGGGATCATATTCATGACCAGGTTGAAGGGCGCGGTACCTATAGTCGAGAAGAGCGAGAACCTCCAGCCCAGCAGGTCCCAGTCACGCGTGCGGAAATCCGTGCGAGGCGCGCCGCCGCCACTTGTATAGCGCTGGGTCTGATGAGTAACATACCCCGGCGTGACCTCCGGTGGGGCCAGGTTCATCATTCGATACCAATATGCCGCCCAGCGCTGCCTGTCGGCCGATACCCGGTCCGTGTGCAGGTCGGGGAACGCTCTGAAGCTCTCCGGCTGCTCGTCCGTTGTGGTCGGGTGAGGATAACTGCCGGCCAGCCACGTCCATACCCCAAAGTCCTGATACTGCTGCCTGCCGTCGATGACAACATCCGGCACGCTCGTGCGTAGGTTCTCAAGAATCCTCCGGCAGCCATACCACTGAGCATAATAGCTCGTGGCGGGCGGGTCATAGGCTATCCACCAGTGGTCGAACGAATACCCGGCGCATCCCAGGTGGTTATGGAAATCCACAAGCTGCTGATCGAACCAGTCCTGGAAGCTTCGCACGCCCGTGTCGGCGCCGACATAGCCTCCGGTGTTCCCGCCGCACCAGGCCGTCCACTCGGCCATCTGCTTGAACCCGAGGCTCGGATAAGCGTAGGCCATCAGCTTGAGGTTCTTGGATTGGGCATAGGTGACCATTTCCTGCACTGAACTCGGCAGCGTGCCGGTCGCGCAAATCCACGCGCCTGTGCGAATCTGCTGGCCCATGTTCCACCACAGCACATCTTCCCATCCCCATGCATCGGTGTCCTGGGAAGTAGGCGCCACGACGCTGTTGGCCGGGGTGTAGAGGAGGTTGGTTATGCCGAGTTGGGTGCACATATCCATTATGCGCTTCTCTTCGGTCCTGCCGGCTGTCGTACTTGTGTCGATCTGAAAGTCGTTCTGGCACCAGCCGATATCGAGCCTGGTGGCTTTGGTCGGGCTGAAGAGAAGAAATGCCCGCACGCACTTCTGGAAAGCCTCGATCTCAGCCCAATCCATGCCGTCTCTCGCGGGATCGGTGGTTGTCCACGTCCACTCGCCCACTTGGCCTGATGGGTATTTATAGCCGATCATCTGGTAAGTGCCGATGCAGACGCGATCTCCACAGAACGATCCATACGTATCCTTCCAATCCATGTCCGGCGAGTAGGACAGGCTGAAGGCCCCGCTGTTATATGACCAGTTCAGGAAATCGTTCTGCTGGACGAGCATGATCCCCGTTCCGGGGTCCCCCGGCCCACCCGACGGGAACCTCAAGAATGCCGCGCCGGTCCGACCGTCAGGTTGATACGTTGACGATACGGACTCCGTGACCGTCGCGCTCATCGCGGTGACCGAGTTCACGTGGAACGTCCCCGCGACTGTCGGCGTGAGCTGAATTCGTCTGCTCGCGAACCTCCACCCGGCCTTGACCTCATAGACGACTTTCAGTTGATAATTGCCCGAAGTAAACAGAAAGTTGATGTTGTCGGCCCCAACAGTCACACTCGGCGTAAGCGACGATGTGTCGATGGTCACGCCCCCGACTGTCACGGAGCAGTTGTCATTCGTGAAATGCCATGTCTTGCCGAGCGCGATATCCTGCAGGCTCACCAGCCCGCGGGTGTTGAACTCCGCGTTGACGATGCCATTGTTCAGAAAAGTGTTCGCCCGGCAGGCTGTTGCCGGCGCGAACAAAACGAAGATAGCGAGCAGTCCAATCCGATAAGTCTTACTGTCTTTCATCCAATTCTCCCCGTAACAGCTCACGGTTCACGAGCACCACGTCATGCTGAACTCGTTTCAGCATCCAGGCTACGAAGGGATAGACCCTGAAACCCCTGAATCCCCTGAATCAAGTTCAGGGTCAGGGTCAGGGTGACGAGTAGCCGCGACATCGTACTCATAAAGACTGAGCTCTTACTTCTCCCCGGCCGTCAAGTCTAGCCATTTGCATTTTACCATGCAATTCCCGGATATGGGGGACAACTTGCCACAAAGCGAAAAATAGCCGCCAAGAGATTACACTACGCGCCGGGAAACACCCCTCGCAAGGAGCCTAGCTTTCCTTGAGACAACAAACCGTTACCATGAACTATTGGGTGCTCAACCACGCACATTGTCATCATCATCAAGCCTGTGCGAGTGCAACCGATCACCGCACAAATGACCGATGCAACATTAATCACAATTTTTTGCGTCCAGCTATTGCGTCCGCCGGCAAGATGCCGTATAATGACGTCTGGTTGAGCAAATACCTATCAACATAGGGTCAAAACTGAGAGCGTCCGATGAGAATGTGATGCTTCGGCGAGTCTTGACACCCAAGCAGGGACTAGAGCTTGAGGATCGTGGTATGGATACAAACGATCAGCGGCGTACGGTCCTGGAAATGCTGGCCGACCTTACGCGCGAACTCACATCAACATCTGATTGGCCAAATTGCCTGTCCCGAGTTGCCGAGGATGTGGCTGAAATAATGCCAGGCAGCCGCGTTGCCGTCGGAATGATCCACGACGGCGAGTGGGTGGTCTTCGACACGCCCGGCTGTCTCGCGCCGGATATCGCCAACGAATTGCGCGACGCTTGCCTCGCGCTCAAAGCCGGCACGCCGCTTCGATTTACCACACGCGGGCTCGGCGACTGTCTGAATGCACCCATCTCCTCACGCGGCGATATCGTGGGGCTTCTCCACGCGCGCCGCGACAAAGCCGGGGTTTACTCGCCGGAGCACGAGCATCTGCTGACAATCGTGGCCTCTCAGATCGGCGCGCACGCAGCGAACATCGAGCCTCCAAGACCCCAAGCGAAAGAAGATATGCAGGTGCTCGAAGCGCTGATGGAGCATGCCGTCGATGGGATTGCTGTCGGTGACTCAAAGGACGGCAAACTGCTGGCAATCAGCAAGCACGGACTGGCAATGCTGGGCATCGAGGGGTTCAACCCCGTGGGCCTCACCTTTCAGGCTGTAGTGAACCGTGAGATTATTTGGCTGCCCGACGCTTCAGCCCCCATTCGCCTGCAGGAATTTCCGCTTTACCGCGCGGCGATACTCGGGGAAGAAGTCATCAACGACGAATTCCTGATTCGCAGGCCCGACGGCTGGGAGGTACCCATACTCTGCAATGCGGGGCCAATACGAAACGCCGACGGCGAAGTCACCGGCGGGGTCGTCACATTCAGGGACATCTCCGACCTCAAAGCCGCGCAACATGACCTCCAAGCCGCATACAACCACGAACACAATATCTCCAGCGTCCTCCAGCAAGCCCTTTTGCCTCCGGTCTCGATCGATATGTCCAGTTGCGAAGTCGCCACCCAGTACCACCCAGCGCTTGCCGAGTCTGAAGTCGGAGGCGATTTCTACGACGTGTTCGATGTCGGAGAAGGCTGGCTGGCGCTTGTGATGGGGGATGTCTCCGGCAAAGGTCTGCGCGCCGCCGTGTACACCTCGATGGCAAAGCACATGGTCAGAGCTTACGCGCACGAAGACCCGGAGCCGAAGTCCGTCCTGAGACGCCTCAACGAGACTCTGGCCGAATCCATCGCCGACGACACCTTCATCACTGTGTTCTACGGCCTATACGATACAACTCACGGCGTGCTCGCGTATGCCAATGCCGGCCACGAACCGCCTGTCATTTATGGTCTGGGTCGTGCCGCGAACACGGAACTGGACGCCACGGGACCCGCGATCGGGATGATGCCGAAGTCCACTTACTCGCAGAGGGTCATCCAACTCGAGCCGGGTAACATACTGGTCATCTATACCGACGGCATCACCGACTCTCGCAACGAGACCGCGTTCTTTGGCCCGCGGGGCCTGGCCAAGGCAATAGCACGGCACGCCAAAGGGAGCGCCGTCCAAATCGCCGAAGGAATCTACCAGGCCGCCATGCGTTACTCCGACGGACAACTCAGCGATGACGCCGCGCTGCTGATCCTCAAACCCAAGACTCTCTGTGCCCATCACCCATTCCCCGGCTCCTCCGCCTCCCCCGCCAGCCCTCACACCCATTAAGTGGACATCCATTCAGAAGCTTGACCCTGTTTGTCGGCGGGTATATTACCGGCACATTGGCTGCGCGACCCGGAAATAGAGGTCGAATGAAGAGTGGAAAGGACGGATGAATGCGGCGAGCAGTAATCACGGGCATCGGCCCCGTTACCCCTGTCGGGATCGGCAAGGAAGCATTCTGGGATGGAATCAGATCGGGCCGGTCGGCTGTCCGGCGGGTGAGCGCATTCGATCCATCGCGGTTTTGCTCCCAGATAGCCGCCCAAATACGCGACTTCGATCCCTCCAACTACCTCGACCTCCGCCAAGCCGGCCAACTCGACCGGTATGCCCAGTTCTGCGTGGCGGCCGGGCGACTGGCCATTGGCGACGCGGGTTTGGACCTGGCGTCCGAGGACCGGTCGAGGCTGGGAGTGGCGATCGGATCAGCGCTGGGCGGGATCGGCTTTGCCGAGACCCAATACCACATCTACCGCGACAAGGGACTCCGCGCGGTGGACCCATCGCTCGCAACTATGATGTTTTGCGGCTCCGGAAGCTGCAACATCGCAATGGATGTTGCAGCGACCGGCCCGGTTGTCGCGAACTCCAATAGCTGCGCGTCGGGGGCCATCGCCATCGGCGAGGCCCTGGGCTACATCCGGCGGGGGGAGGCAAACACCATGCTCGCGGGAGGCGCCGAGGCCCCTATCTATCCGCTCTGTTTCGGAGCATTCGCCCAAATCAGGGCCATGTCCTGCCGTAACAACGAACCCGAGCGCGCCTGCAGGCCGTTCGACGCCGAGCGCGACGGCTTCGTCATGGGCGAGGGAGCGGCGGTCCTAGTGATTGAAGAATTCCACCACGCCCTCAATCGCGGCGCCAGGATATACTGCGAAGTCATCGGCTACGGCGTGACCAATGACGCCTATCATCCGACCACCCCACTGCCCGATGGGTCGCAGGCGGCTCGCGCCATGACCCTCGCCCTCGACAACGCCGGAGTCAAGCCCGAGGAAATCGACTATATCAACGCGCACGGCAGTTCCACGCCGCTCAACGACAAGACCGAGACGCTGGCAATCAAGAGCGTCTTCGGTGACCATGCCCGCTACGTCCCGATCAGTTCGACCAAAGGACACCATGCGCATGCGCTCGGCGCGACCGGGGCAATGGAAGTCGCCGCCTCCGCCCTTGCCATGGAACGCGCGTTCGTCCCACCGACCATCAATTTGGAAAACCCCGATGCCGACTGCGATCTGGACTACGTGCCAAACCAGGGGCGCGCGCGCGAAATCCATGCCGTCCTTTCAAACAGCTTCGGCTTCGGCGGCATCAACGCCTGCCTGGTCCTGCGAAAGGTGGCGCTGTAACTTGATGGGTGGCGAACTCTTGATGGGTGGCGAACCTTGATGGGTGGCGAACTCCGATTCGCCACCCAAATGCCAATGCGGGATCTCCGAATCCCGTCTCCCTTGCTGGTCCGAGACTTGCGAAATGGAGCGCTATGACAAAGTCTATGATGAAAACCAAACCAAGCTGGCGGGTGACCAGCATCAGCCGGGAACCGCGCTGGCGAGTGTCGTTCATGTCCGTGCTTGCCGCGACAGCCCTGCTGGCAGTCGCGGGCGCGGCCGGCTACGCCATCTATTTCATGCGCGACCTGTCCGCGCACTTCGAGGGGATCTCGGCCCAGGTCCGGAAGCTCGACAAGCTCGATTCGGCCGCGGATGACATCCACAAACTCTCCGAAAGCCTGGCAATGGTCCCACAAGTGGATGCCCGGGTAAGACGCATGGAAGGCTACGTGAGCTACATTCCCAAGCTCTCGAAGACCAGCGACAAGGCGCTCGCCCAGGCCACGGCCACCAACCGCGGGCTCGAAATCACCAACCAGCGGCTGCTCGCCACCGACAAATGCCTCACCGACGCCATCGGGCGCATCGCGGGCGCCTCCGACGGCCTGAAAACCATCCCGGGCGAGTTCCGGCAGGTCCGAGAGTCAATCGACAAAATGGCCGGCCGGCTCTCGTCTCTGGAGCAAATGGGCGACCTACTCGCCAAAACGAACACCAGCCTGGACTCCACCACGCAGGGTATCTCGAAGGTATCGGGCGGGCTCGACGGCGTGCAGTCGCTGCTCAAGTCCATGAGCGACCAGTTCTCCGTGCTGCCCGAGATGAAAACCAGCCTGGACCGCACGAGCGCGAACATCGCCTCGGCAATGCTCGTTCTGCAGCCCATCCAACAGGAAGTCCCGAAGTTCTGGGCGACCCTCAACGAGATGAACCAGACTTCCAGGCAGATGAACCAGACAACCCAAGACATGGCCCGGAGCGTGAAAAAGCTCCCCAAACAGAGCGCCATCGGCGCGGGACTCTTCACCGCCGCGCAAATCCTCGCTCGCTGACCCGGCGTGTTCTAGGAATCACACTGGAATCGCGACCTCATCGATTACCTCTTCACGGTTCCCATCCCAACCAGCGACCAGCCGGAAACACGCGAAAGCAGGGACAGTCCACCCCGCTGACGCTCTGGGACAGTCCCTGTATTCGCTGGTGCAGTTGCAATTCCCGCAATACTGAACAGTCTCGTCAACCCTGTAAGTGCTCACTCTTGGTAAGTACTACGTGCGGCAACACGTCACCCTGAACTCGTTTCAGGGTCCACCCCTTCGTAGCCTGGATGCTGAAACGAGTTCAGCATGACGTGGTACT
>Ga0209777_10009188_pt1 | contig 10676 bp, 17 predicted proteins | sample FrelakmetHBP12HB_FD_187147 | JGI IMG/M metagenome (GOLD analysis project Ga0209777, IMG submission 187147) | Freshwater lake sediment microbial communities from the University of Notre Dame, USA, for methane emissions studies -HBP12 HB (SPAdes)... | ecosystem: Environmental > Aquatic >... | reverse complement strand
CAGATGAGCAGCGGCGTGTCGCCGTGCCTCACCGCCGTGCGCTGCTGATCGTCGAGGCCTTCGTAGATGTCGGGCATGGCTGATCACCCCGCAGAGGGGGCACGGGTGGCCCAGCCGGCGATGATCGCGGCCTCTTCCACGGCACGGATCGCCGCGGACTCGCTGCCCGCACCGGAGATGTTGGCCTCCAGAACGAGGGCGACGCGGTTGATGGGCGGCTGCGTCGATCCCGGCAAGAGGTGCTTCCATACCAAGTCTGCCGACACGAAGCCGCCCGGACTGGCCTCCACGCGCAGGCACAAGTCGTCCGCCGCCCCGATCCGCATCTGTGCCTCTCGCCCAATCCAGCCGCCGCCCTCATGCGTCGTCGTGAGATCCCACTTCGCCGGGAGGACGACCGGAGTCATCGCGACTTCCTCTGCTCAGCCGGCACGACCGGCAGCACCCGCAGATGCCCGTGCGTCCGCTCCGCGTTGCCATAGAAGACCATCCAGCAGTAGGCAGTTGCATCGGTGCCGTGTCCCGTAAAGCTAGGCCTGTTGGGAAGCACGAAGCAGTCGGGTGCGTGGCACCGCCAGAACGGAGCCCGCTCCGCGCCCTCCAGATAGTTGAGCCGCAGGAGCATGATCGTCACCGTCGCGAGCGGCAGGCAGGCATTGATGAAGTCGCCGGCGAGCGAGAAGGGAGGGTTCGTGATGATCACGTCGAACTTGCCCTGCTCCATCAGGGCCTGCTGCGATTCGGGTGCGAAGAAGTCGCCCAGCACGACCTGCTCGACCGAGGAGATCGCGCGCAGAGGCTCGCGACAGGCCTCACGCACCTCGCAGGCCGCCCAGGAGACGTCACCGCGCAGGGCCGATACCGCGCGGATGATCGCCCCGTCGCCCGCGCAGGGCTCAAGCCAACGACCACCGGGCAACGAGAGTTCCGACAGAAGCGACTCACAGCAGAAGGGCGGCGTGGCATAGCTTTCGTCCGACCGCTTGGGCGGTCCATGCTTCGCGCTCATGGCTTCTTTGCCTTCCCCGGCCGCTGCGCGTTGCCCGCGACCCAGCCGGCGTACATCACGACGTAGTACGGGACCCCGCGAGGCATCTCCTCGCCCGCCCGGCCCGCCTTGACCCCCGCGCGGAATGCCTTCATCTCGTCAGGGTTCTTGCGGTCGACCCACGCCGGGATCTCGACTGCCTTGCTGCCCATCGCTGCTCAGCCTCCTCTCGGACTCGCTCCGCATCCTGCGCTGCCTGCTGGGCCCGCCTCGCCAGTTCGCCGTGCCAGAACATCAGTTGCAGGCGCGACCACAGCAGTTCCCGATCAAGCGGCAGCATGCGACCCCCGCTAGTGGGTAAGCCACCGGGCGAACCGACGGCTGCAGTCCTTGTACTCCTCGACGAACGCGCCGCGATCCACCGCCGCCCGGCGCACGAGCCGCCAGCGGTAGCCGGCCCACAGGCCGCCATCGGCCGACGCGGCCCGCGGCAGCATGAGCACCGCGAGCATCTCGAAGTCGGCTTTCACCGCCTGCGTCGTCTCCACCTTGCCGCCCGACTTGAGCGTGGTCACCACGGCGTCGAGCCGCTGCCGGATCTCGCCGGTCACCTGCCCGAGCGTGGCCACGTCGGTGTCGAGGGGCAACTGCGCGAGCCGGGTGAGCACCGCGATCTCCAGGGCATCCCGCAACTCCTCGTCGAGCTTGCCGGCCGACGTGTCGGGCAGCAACACGAGACGAAGGGCGCAGCCGAGAAAGGTCTGGTTCGTCGCGTCATCCATCCGAGTGGACCTCCATGCCGCCGACGGTACCCGTTTGCGCCAGTCCTGTCAAGTAACTCAACGTCGCAGCGGGGCCTCTGCCTCGCCCAGCGCGTCCAGGGAGGCCGCGAGCGCCGCTGCATCCGGCTCCGGTGCCATCCAGACCGCCTTCCAGCGACGCCGGACGGGTCGGGCGGGGGCAGACAAGGGTGACGACGGAGGAGGCAGCACCGCCACGGAGGTCGAGGCTGGACGGGCCGCTGGCAGAGCAGACGGCGCGGGAACGGACACCGCAGCTACTGCGGGCATCGTGGGCACCGCAGGCCCCCTCGCCACCTCCGTCGCGACCGCCATCCGGCCGCCCATGTGCGGATCGCCGCTCTCCGCGCGCAGCGTCGGCGCGATGTCGACGGTCGCATCCCGATCGGACTCCTTGGTCGAGAAGGCGACGGCGTGACGAGAGTCGGCCCCCAAAGCGTAGGAGGGCGCACCGGACTCCCCGATGCCGATCCCCGCCTTCGGATCGTCGGTCGACTTCCCGGTGCGCTTCCCCGATTCCTGAATAGGGAAGGCTTCCGCAACGGCAGACGGAGGCCCCGCTTGCCCACCCACGGTCGCTGACGCAGACGACTGAACAGGCATCTCGCCACACGCCGCCGCGATGCGCCGACCGATCCACGCCATGCAAGGGACGGCCATGCTGTTGCCGATCGCCTTGTAGCGGGGTCCGTCTGCCGCCGGCTTGCCGCGAATGGTGACGAGGGTCCAGTCGTCGGGCATACCCTGCAGTCTTTCACATTCCCGCGCCGTCAGCCTCCGGACCATCATCGACGCCGCGTGGACGGCCTCGACCGTGTGCGTCTGCTCCGCGCTCTGCGGGGAACGGGAGTCCATGTTGTAGGCGGTCAGAGCGGGTGCGAGGACACGCTGCTTGTCTTCGGGCGAGGAGACGGCGACAGCGGGCAAAGCATCACCGAATGTTCCGTGCGGATCGCGAAGCGTCTGGCAAGTCTCGCCCACTGTCTGATTGTAGGTATCCACGGTGACCGCGATGCTTCCCGTGCCGTGCTTGTTTCCCCGGCCCATGCAGGGGGAGATGTCGCCGCTGATCGGATCCTGCGTCGCGTGGAACGCGATAGCCAGACACGACGGGATGCCCAGGCCAGAGCCGACCTTGATCGGCGGCGAGCAGTCCTCCGTCGCCTCGACGGAACGACTGCCACCCGTGGGGTAGAATGCAACCGCAGGCGGCGCGCCCGCATTCGCATGGCTGCCATCGTAGCCCGCAGCGCGCAGCGTCGGACTCACCTCGCCAGCGTCCGCACCGTGATCCTTGGACGAGAATGCGATGAACTGGTGATCGGACTGCGGCTTGACCGGACGGAGCGGGCCGTCGCCGCCCTCGCTCCACCCAAGTGTCCCGCGACCGGCCATGCTGTTCTGCTCAAACGAGCCGATCACGGCAGGAGCACCACCGGAATGCAGGAAGTGACAGGGCAAGGAGGGATCGACGCGGGATCGGTTCGCCTTGCTAGTGACATTGACCGGATCGAACGATGCAACGCACGGGATGCCGCTCGTCGCACCGCCGTCGCCCTTCCGCACCGTCCCCATCGGCCCCACGTTCGTCCCGTGGCACTGGTAGGCGACCGGACCAACCGCCTGCCCTCGCTCCGACACGGTGAACGCCGGATCTCCGGGTTCACCAACGCCAACCCCAGGCGGTCCACCGCTTCCGACCGCGCGATCGTTGGTGTCGAGTTCGCCGCGCGATGACTGGCGCAGGTCAATCGGCACCAGCGGCGTCCCCCTCCCCGTCCCGTCCTCGCTCGCGTCGAAGCCGTCGGCGCGGAGGGAGTGAGCAACTTCTGGAGCAGACCGCTCTTCTGCGACGAACGTGTCGCTGTCGAAGTCGTCGCGACTGCCCGCATGGGCACTCCGCGCCGTCGCTACGTCGAGTTCTCCTTTGGTTCGGCCGCCGCCGAAGCAGGCGACGACGGATCCTGGGACACCTCCAGTTGGACGTTCCCCTTCCTGAGATTCCGGTCCAAGTGCGACTCCCTGCACGGCGACGACGGGATCCTGTCCTCGGGGATCTCCTCCCCGCTCGACGCCCCGGCCACTTGCTCCAAGGCACGGCGCAACATCGTGGGTAGCTCCTTGCCCCGGCGGGCGGCGCGACGAAGGATTCCCGCGCAAGCCCGGGAACTCAAGCAGAAGCGGGGAGCAACGATAGTCTCCAGAACGTCCTGCAAGGACGAACACTCGCCTCCGCCGCTGGGGAACGGAGAACCACTGGGCGTCAAGCACGCGGAAGGCTGCGACCCTTTGGGGTCCAGCAACCAGACCCGCGTTGGCCCATCGGCCCCGTCCTGGAGGAACGAGGGGGGCATCCGCTCCCACCAGTCCGGCGAGGAAGCAGCCGAAGGGGTTGTCAGAGTGGCTGAGAATTCCGGGCACGTTTTCCCAGACGACCCATTCTGGATTGAGTTCACGAACCACCTCCACGAACCGGAGAGTGAGGTTGCCGCGGTCGTCGTGCAGGCCCTTGCGAAGGCCTGCGATGGAGAATGACTGGCAGTTGTGGACGACAATCCCGTCCACCGTGTAGCTGTTGTCCTCCTCGACCTCCAGATTGTAGACGCGAGTTGCCGTGCCGCCGGGGATCACCTTCCGCACGCAGCCGTACCACAGGCCATCCAGCAGCACGGCACTCCGCGCGTGTTGATAAGCAGTAACGTGATACTGTGGCAACTCGTTCACCACGCGGCCCTCGATGACGACGTGCTCCCGACGCGGAACGTGCCGCAACACGGACACCGACCGCCTGAGAGAATGCCAGAGCAGCTTGAGGCCGTAGGCGAGCCGACGCGACACGGTCGTCGTGCTCCACAGCTTGTCGCTCTCTGAGCCGTCCGTCGCCGTGTAGCCTGCCAGCACGGCCCGCCGGACATCCTCCGGCTGCCCGAGCAACCACGCCGGGATCGTCTTGCCCGCCGCGTACTTCCCGAAGTGCTCTTCCATCCACCGCCGGAGCGCGCGGCTGCCCGTGACGAAGCGCACCGCCGTCCGTTGGGGTACCCGCGTCCACGTCAGCCCCGTGCGTGCCAGTTCACGTTCCATCGCGTCGGCCTTGTGTGGCCCGGCGCAGATGATGACGCCGCCAGCCTCCTGGCCCTCTGGTCGACCGCTGCGCTGCCCGCCACGAGTCCAGCCGTTGCCGAGGTACGCGCCCACCATCCACCAGAAGGCGAGCGTGAACTCAGGAACGATGCGCTCTCCGGCCTCCTTCGTGATCGCGGGCACCTCGCTGGCGGGGAACGAGGTCGCCTGGGCCCAGAAGCGGTGGAACATCTCCCGCGCGGGAGTCCACTCCGGCGTCGACCACTCGCGATGCGGATGGGCCTTGTTGTGCTCATCTCGCTGAAAGCCGACACGACGGAACGACCGTGACAGGATCGGATGCTCAGGGGTCACCACAAGGCCCTCATGGCCCTGCCCCTTCACGAGGACGGTTTCTTCCGCGTCCCGTGCCCCCGTCACGCAAACCCGTCGATACCGCCCGGCGTGGGTCAGCACCTCGTCCCCGATGCGTATCTCCTCGATGGGCACCAGCCCGCGCCGGCTGAGCACCAGGGCACCCGCAGGGAAGCACGGCGAACCCCCCACAATCAGGTCGATCTTCCCCAAGCCCCTCGCCCGCTCCACGAAATCTTCCGCCGTCACGTCGCCCAAGTTGGGTACGCCGGGGAACCGCTGCTTGAGCAACTCGCAACAGAACGGGTCGACCTCAGAGAAGCCCACGGGAGTCCAGCCGAGCGGAGCCCACGCCAAGCTCGCAGCCTCTATTCCGCTGAACAGCGACAAATAGCGCATCAACTGCGGAGGTTACCAGAACGGCTGACACTCGTCAAGAAACTCAAGCCCAAACCGCTACACCCACGGCCACGCATCCTTGCCCATGCGCTTCCGCAGCAGCGGTCGGACCGTGTTCCAAGCGTAGTCGTGGATCCCCGGCACTCCCAACGTCTGGAAGGCACAGTCGATCTGCCGCTGCAACCGCTGCGTCTCTGCTGGGGAGAAGGAAGGCTTGCCCGTCCGCGTCTCGACGTAGTCGGAAATCGGCGTGTCGGGGTGGAACCCCAGACCCAGCTTCTTGATCAGCTTGCGGACGACCGCTTGGGCCTGGACCTTCGTCATGCGACAAGTCGGCATCGCGCGCTCCTCATCTCCGCATCAATGCACGGAACCGCCGATCACATGCCTTCCGCGCCTCGTAGACCGACCGGAAGCCACACCGATCCCACGCTGGCACGTCAGAGAAGCCGTAGGGCGGTCGCGTCTTCGTCCGATAGAGGCTCGCACAGATGCCATCGGGCGTGTCCGTCACCATGCAAAAGTGCTGCCGACCACGGCCGTCGAGCAACTCGCGCGACCAGATGCCGTGTGCGCCTTCGTAGGGCGGCGGGGGTCTGACCGCCCAGGAGGACAACTTCGACTGTCGATCACCCGTTGCCATGCTCCCACCTACCCGACCCGGCAGAGCCGCTCCAGCCTTGCAAACGCCCGCTTGGCGAACGCCTTGGCATCCTTCTCGTCACCGTAGAACAGCGGCTGGCGCGGACGCCAGATGTGCGTGCCGGCGGGGGAGCGATCCGCGTGCAGATAGACGGAGCACCGCTCCATCATGCTGTGCGGGCAGACAACCGCCACGGAGATGCCGCCGCAACGCGGCGTCTGGAGCACCTTCGAGTGCTGCCTCTCCAAGCCGGGACGTCCGGTAGCCCACCGATGGCTGCGTTGTACTGTCGACCACCGCCCGTAAGCCATCGCATCGCCCTCCGCACCCCGCCATGCTACAGCGGATGCACTCCCTCCAGATGCTGTTCTAGCATCCCAAACGTGTCCGTCGCCGTCGCGAGCGCCTGCAGCACCCGCCGTGGGGCCTTCACGCGGCCCACGCGCAGGCAGCCGCGCACCGTGCCGGCCGCCACATGCAGGAGCCGACGCGAACTGCGATAGGCTTCGACGGCCTCAGCACGGTAGCCAGTTCGCAGATCGCGGTCGCCCTGGCGGGAACGCTCCTCGATGACGGCGAGCATCGCGAGCGCCCGCGACTCGCAGCTTTCCCCAGCACGACTGGTCATCGTGATCCCCTCCTCGCCCACGCGCGAGCCTGCCGCCGCATCTGCTCCTGGAACTTCCGGTCGCAGGCCTGCCGCGCCGCGTAGACGGTCTTGAAGCCGCAACGCTCCCACGCTGGCGCGTCGGGAAACGTGTAGGGCACGCCCCGCTTCGCACGGTAGATCTCCGCGCAGGCACCCTCGTCCGTCTCCGTCACGATGCAGGTATGCTGGCGACCGTGCATGTCGTACAGGTCGCGCGTCCAGATGCCGCTCGCGCCGGGATAGGGAGGCGGCGGGCCGACCGTCCAAGAGAACAACTCAGGCTTCGGATCACCGGATGCCACGTCTCATCTCCCGCAGCCGCAGCCGCGCAGACCAGCGCGACCTGCGGGTACCTTGGGCGAGAACCGTCGCCAGCAGTAGCGTGGCATCAGCCGCAGATCCTGGCTGCGTCCCGTCAGGCCCTCCGTCAGCGCCTGACAGATCATCTCGCGTGCCTCCGGCTTCCGCAGCCGCCGCCGGATGCCCTCATGCTCGGCGCAACTGTCGACGTAGCAGCCGTTGGGGTCATCGGTCTGGAGCCAACGCAGCATCTCCTCGCGGGTACCATGGTCGACCACCCGTCGTGCCGACTGAGCGAGCATTGTCCATCGCGTACTCATCGGCACCCACCCTCCCGATCCACGTCGACCTTCATGTCGAGCGGGACGTAGTCGAACTTCACGGGCAGGCAGTGGCCCTGGATCTTCGACCAAGGCACACGCGCCACGCGGCGGGAGTCGGTCGACGGGATGCCGCCGTAGGGATGCCAGATGACGCTCACGCCCGCACGGTCCTCCACGCAGCGCACGCGCGCCTCGCGGATCGCGTCGCAGATCGTGCCCTCCATCCTCGGATGGTAAACATTCCGCTTCGAGCGCACCAAGCCGAAGACCGCGCGCATCATCGACTCCGTCGCCCCGCTACGCGCAACACCTTCTGGATCGTCCCACAGACCTCACGCAGCGGCTCGCCGTGCTGCTGGCCGATCCAGTACGCGCAGGCCGGTTCCGACAGCCGATGCGGGGCGCGGCCGTAGCCGGGGTTCTGGACGATGATCGTGTTCCCGTTGCGGAGATCACGGACGAACCCGGTAATGTTGCCCCCGAGCCCCTCCAGCTTGAACCCGTGGCGATGGAACAGAACCTTCACGCGGACGGACATGGCCATGGCGCACGGCCTCCTGTCTCGCCATCAGCGTACCGCGCCCGCCGAACGAGATCAACAGGATTTTTCGAGGCCCGCCTAGTGGACCTTCCGTCGTCGCGGACGCGGGCCCGGCAGATCCCGCATCCCCGCGACCGCCCAGCCCGTCTTCACGTCCCGCCGTACGAGCACCTCGATGCGCGCGTTCGCGGAGGCCGCACGAGGAGTCGGACCGACCCGCACGCAGCGGAACCGGACGGCCAGCGCCACGCGGTTGCTCGCCGCCTTCTTCGCCTCGTTCACCGCGACGGTGCCGAGCAGTTCCTCCAGACCTTCGCCGCCGGCCACGCCGAGGAACCGCTTGCCCGACCAGTCCCAGGCGGCGAAGACGTGGTACCGCTCGTCGCCGATGTCCTCGACGACCCAGTCGGGGCCGATCGTCACGAACGAGGGCATCTGCCGAACCGCCCTACGACGCCGCCGGCGTCGGCACCGGCTTGGGGGCAGCCGGCTTCTTGGCGACCGGCTTCTTCGCCGCCGGCTTGCGCGCGGGCGGCTTCTTGGCGACCGGCTTCTTCGCCACCGACGACTTCTTCGCGACCTTGCCCGCCTGCACCATGAACTTGATCGCCGCGGGCGTGCCCTGCGTGCCCGCGATCATCTTGATCTTCGCGCGCTCGGTCCCGGTGAACTTCCGCAGCAGGCCCATGTACCGGCCCTGGATCGCGAGCGCCTTCTTGCGCGCGGGCGAGAGGGGCTTGCGAACGCGGGTGGCCTTGACGACCGGGGCCTTCGCGGCCGCGCGACCGGGCTTCGCGACCTTGTCCGGCGCGCTGCCGATCAGCGCGACGAGCTTGTGCAGCGGCAGGCCCAGAAGGGCGTCGGCCGCCTGCCCGAGCGCGCGTCCGAGGCCGGGGCCGACCGCCTTCATGCCCTGGAGCAGGCTGAGCACCTCCTCCGGAGTCTTGCCCTGCAGCGCCTGCCCGATGAGCGAGCGGAACTTGCCCGCCATGTCCTTCGACCCGATGATCTCCCGGATCTCCTGCAACTGATCGGCTGACAGCAACATCTTCTTCTCTCCTCTCCCTGCTACAACGCGCTTTCGGCGCGCATGAGCACCTTGCCCAACTGAACGGAAGCGAGCAGGCCGCGCAGGACGCACCCCCGCACGAGCTTGTTCCAGCCCGGCCGCCAGAGCCAGCGACAGGCCTTCAGGCGACAGGGAGCAACGACCGCATCGGTCGCCGTCGACTCCGCGAGAGCGCGGGGCAGCAGGCCGTCGGGAGCGTTGTCGGCCGGAATCAGCGTCTTGAGCAGCCGGTCGATCTCGCCAGAGGCCTTCATCCGATGCCACTGCTCATCGACGTCGCCCTCAAACGCACTGTGCCCGTCGAGCAGCAGGCCGTCCGCATGGAAACAAACTGCTGGATCCTGCGCTGCAAGGTGCATCAGCCAGCCGGCGAGCGTATCGAGTGCCTCACGACGGCGAGGCGAAGCCGAGTCCTTGGCCCAGACGAGGTACATCTCGTAGACCCACTCGGCCATGATCGACGCCGCGGGGAACGTAATGCGGTCGGCCTGGATCGGGCCCTCGTGGCCCGGCTGCGTGAGGTCGTGCACGAGCACGGCAAGCGGCTCGCGTAGGATGAACGACTCAGGAACGGGGAAACCCCAAGCCTCCGGGTGCGGGATGACCTTGCGGTCGATGATGTCGAGATCGGGGATGCTTCTATCGGAAGGCCAAGAGTAGCCGTACTTGCCATCGCGCTCGAAATGTGCCCAGGCGGCAAAGCAGTGCCCTAGCAAACTGCAACCGACCCCTTGGACCTCGATCGAGCGGACGGCATCCGGGTAGGCGGCGTTCTTCGCCGCGAGCTTGGCATCGCCCTTCCAGCCGAGGGCCTGGAGCACGGTCAGGCTGAGATCGACATGCGTTGCGCCGAGCATCACTCGCCTCCCTGCATCACAGCATGCCCCACACCCACGAGCGCCCCTGCCCACGCGAAGGCACCCAGTATCGTGAAGAGGCCCGCGACATCAAGAGCATCGCCCCGAACGCCACCCGCCGCCAGCAATGCACGGACACCGAAGTAGGTGCCGAGGACGAGCAACGTCCACAGCACAAAGCCCAGTCCCAGCAAGCATGCCACCAGCAAACTCGTTCGCGCCTCTGTTCGCTGATTCGTCATGTTTCTCCAGCGTCGGGCAGATAATAGTGCCCGACGGGGGTGCTTGTCAAGTAACCTCTGCCCTAGCCATCCCGCGCCTTCATATGGTGCGCGAGCACCTCCCGCACAGCTTCAACTGCCGCCGCGAGCGGCACATCCTCCGGCGGCCGGATCCGCTTGATCGCTCCATCGGCCCGCCGAACGCACACCTCGCCAGCCTCGCCCTCGACCGACATCACCTGCCTGCCAAGCTGAGCAAACCGATTCATGTCTGAGCCTACTGTCCCCCAGGCGTTCCCTTCGATCGTGCGGCGAAGCCAGACAACTGCCTGAGCCGGAGGAGCACGATCCGGCAGCACACCTAGATTCCACAACAGGACATCCAGTAAAGCCGCCGCTGTCATCAACGGGAGACTGGGCGGGCAAGCGAATGTCCACACAGTTCCAG
>Ga0209777_10009187_pt1 | contig 10677 bp, 11 predicted proteins | sample FrelakmetHBP12HB_FD_187147 | JGI IMG/M metagenome (GOLD analysis project Ga0209777, IMG submission 187147) | Freshwater lake sediment microbial communities from the University of Notre Dame, USA, for methane emissions studies -HBP12 HB (SPAdes)... | ecosystem: Environmental > Aquatic >... | reverse complement strand
GGGATAAAGGAGAGACAGGACTTCTCGGTGGTAGGCGAATCTCAAAAGATTCTTCAGAGATTGAGATTTTAGGGACGATTGATGAAATAAATAGTTTTTTAGGTCTTTCAATATCTTTTTTGGAAGAGCAATATCTTAGAAATAAAGTTCTCCAGGTTCAAAGAACGCTTTTTGAACTTGGATCAATTATTGCCGGCTCAAAACGCGCGATTTCTAAATCAGTTGTGACCAAATATGAAAAAGAAATTAATGAATGGACAAGGATGATGCCGCCTCTGACAAATTTTATTTTCCCTGATGGGAGTAAATCTGCGGCATTTTTATTTACAGCGAGAAGTGTGGTGAGGAAACTGGAGCGGCTAATGGTTAAATTGAGTAGAGAAAAGAAAATTAGCCCTAATATCCTGATTTATATAAACAGGTTAAGTGACTACCTTTTTACTTTGGCGCGATATGTAAACTTCAGAGAAGGGATAAAAGAAGAGTCTTGGAGAGGGTAGCCATCTGATATACAATGTTTCTATATGACGGCTACACCCGAACTATTAAAACCTGAACAACCTCAAATTCAGGAAGTAAACAAGGAAGCTGAATTTATTGTTCCCGAGACATTACAACAATCGGGTGTTAGGGTCGTTCAAAAGAATTTTACAGCCCAAATCAGAGACAATAAGGGACAACCCTTAATTCAGACGCCTCCGACACAAGTTATTACAGTTCAACCGCCGGCGGACGATTTGACTCTTATTACTTGGTCAAAAGGGTCAATTACTTCATCCCTAACATGGTTAGGTGCATTTTGGATTAGGGTTATCAAAAAGGCTTTGTATTTTGGTTGGCAAATAGTCGGGGGAGGAAGTAGCAAGTAGTACGTAGTATGCACGATGGACATTTTTACAATTAATTTTACCGGCATAATATTCACGGCGGTTGCGATAGCCCTATTTATTTTTTTGCTTGTTGCCTTGGGATACGCGGTTTTTATCTATTTCAAAAATAGAAATAGAGAAGCAAACTCGATCGACTCGGTTCTTCTTCAGGTCGCGGTTCCCCGGAATAACGAAATAAAAATTGACGTTATGGAGCAGCTTTTTGCATCCCTTTATTCGATGAAAAAGGGAGGTTGGAAGCAAAAATTTTCAGTCCAGCCTGCAATATCTTTCGAAATTGTGGCGCGCCTGGAAGATATCCGTTTTTACGTCTGGGTGCCCAAAAAACTTAAGGACCTGATTGAAAAACAAATAAACGGTTCCTACCCAGATGCTGAGATTATAGAAGTTGATGAGTACAATGTTTTCGGGAGTGAGGGACGAGTTGCTTATAAATCTTTTCAACTTGGCAAAAGTAATTTTTATCCCTTAAAAACTTTTAAAGATTTGCCTACAGACCCGATGCTGGGAATTACTTCAGCTCTTGCCAAAATGGGACCGGGGGAAGCGGTTGTAATACAAATTTTAATTTCTCCCGCAGAGAGCGGCTGGCAGAAAGAGGGGAGCAAATTTATAGGAGATACAAAAAAACAGGAGAGTGATCCGGAAAAAGCTAAGTTTTCTACTTCCGCAAAAACATTGGAAGCGGTCGAAAGTAAAGTTAGCAAACCGGGTTTTGAGACCTCAATCCGTGTAATTGCAGTATCAGAGAACGAGGATTCGGCCAAAAGCCACGTGACCAATATTGGTAGTGCTCTGGCCCAATTTGCAGGGGATCTTAATAATTTAAAAGGACGAAAGATATACAGGAAGGCCTCTTTTATGGAAGATTTCCTTTACAGATACCAGCCAATGTTTAATCTTTTGGGTAATCACGCTTCGATATTAAATTCTGAAGAACTGGCAACCATTTTTCACTTCCCAAATAAACAGATTACAACCCCGCATCTTTTTTGGTTGAATTCGAAAACCGCGCCTGCCCCAAGTCAAATTCCATCCGAAGGGCTTTACTTGGGCCTTTCTGCCTATAGGGGAATCAAAAGACAGGTTTATATCGGTAATGAAGACAGAATGAGGCACGTTTACGTTATCGGAAAAACCGGTACGGGGAAATCGGAACTCCTGAAGAGTTTGATTCTGCAGGATGTGCGGGAGGGTAAAGGGCTTTGCTTTATGGACCCTCATGGAGATGCAATTGAAGACATTCTAAAACTTATTCCTCCCGAACGGGCCGAAGATGTAATTTATTTCAACCCGAGTGACACGGGGCGCCCCTTGGGGCTTAATCTTCTTGAGGCCAAAACTGAAGACGAAAAGCATTTTGCGGCAACGGCTGTAATCAACATGATGTACAAGCTTTTTGATCCTTATAAGACGGGAATCGTTGGGCCAAGATTTGAACACGCTGTTAGGAACGCCATGCTTACTGCAATGTATGAACCGGGCAGTACCTTCGTAGAAATTATGAGGATTTTAACGGATGCCAGATTTGTTCAGGAACTTTTACCAAAAGTTCAAGACCCGATTATCAGGAGGTATTGGACAGACCAAATTGCCCAGACGTCCGATTTCCATAAGTCTGAGGTTTTGGATTACATCACTTCAAAATTTGGAAGGTTTGTTACCAATAAACTAATCAGAAATATCATTGGACAGTCTCAGAGTTCGTTTGACCTAAGGCGGGTAATGGATGAGGGCAAAATTCTACTTATTAATCTGGCCAAAGGCAGTTTGGGTGAGGAAAACAGCAATTTCCTGGGCCTAATCCTCGTTCCCCGGGTTTTGATGGCCGCAATGAGCAGAGTTGACGTGGATATGGACAAAAGGCGTGACTTTTATTTCTACGTAGATGAGTTTCAGAATTTTGCCACACCCGACTTTGCCGTGATCTTAAGTGAGGCAAGAAAATATAGACTCGGACTCTGCGTAGCCAACCAGTTTATTGGTCAGGTTGAAGAAGAAGTTAAAAATGCCGTTTTTGGAAACGTCGGAACAATCGTTGCCTATAGAGTCGGCGTAAGCGATGCCAGCTACCTTGCTCATGAATTCACTCCGGTTTTTGGGGAAGACGACCTCCTGAACGTTGAAAGATATCATGCTTATATCAAAACGATCGTTAATAACGAACCGGTTCCGCCGTTTTCTCTGGATACAACTAAAGATTTGGCTAAAATCAAGGCAATGGAGTCCCCGAGAGTTGCTGAAATTATCAAGGAAATGAGCCGGCTTAAATACGGGCGTGACGAAAAACTTGTCGAGGCGGAGATTGCTCGCAGGGCCAAGCTGTGATATTCTTTCACTTATGACGGAGGCACGCATATGAATATTGGGGTAATTGGCTATGGCTATGTTGGGCGGGCAACGGGGGAGGGATTTGCAACTAGCCCCAAAAACAAAGTCTTCTGGTTTGATAAATTCAAGGAAAGTCCGAATACGCTTAACGAGGTTATTGAAAAAAGCGACTTCATCTTCATAGCGGTTCCGACTCCGATTTTTGCTGATTATTCTGGAATGGATATGAGCATTGTTGAAGAGGTAGTCGGACAAGTTGCCCCCAAGGTTTCGGGAACAGACAAAATCCTAATTATTAAATCAACCTCTTTGCCGGGCACAACAAAAAGAATGGCGGCAAAATATCCCGGAGTGAACTTTGTCATGAATCCGGAGTTTTTGACTCAGAAAAATGCCAATGCGGATTTTCTCAAACCGTATAGAACTGTAATCGGATGTGGCAATCAGGATGTGGGGGGTAGGGTAGTCAAGCTTTATTCGACAATTCTTCCAAAGAATCAAAAATACTTTATAACAGATACGACCAGTGCGGAGCTTGCCAAATATATGAGTAATCTCATACTAGCTTCAAAAATTATTCTCGGAAACGAGTTCTATGATTTGGCACAGGAAGTCGGGGCCAACTATCTGGAAGTTAGCACCATTGTCGAGTCGGATCCCAGAATCGGGACTTTCCTTGGGGTTCCCGGCTGGGATGGGGATAGAGGTTTTGGTCAAGCCTGTTTCCCCAAAGATATGGTTGGGATCTTGGGACTTGCCAAGGAAACCAAAGTCGACATGTCGGTACTATCAGAGGTTTGGAAGAAAAACCTCAAAATAAGAAAGAATAGGGATTGGGAAGCTCTTCCTCAGGCGTTCAAGAAGAATAAATAAACTCCGTTTGGTATAAGCATAGCTTGAAACGTTCTTCGAAATGTTATAATAGCCTCATCGGGCTTGTCGTTTAATGGTAGGACACGACTCTTATAAAGTCGATGTCATGGTTCGATTCCATGCGAGCCCACAAATTTATCTTAGAGGACAATCAAATAAACATTTTGCCGGTATTTTATTGTTGTTATTTTCGCCTCCGTTTATCTGAACTTTTACCAGCATTTCAGGGGGGATTTTATTTTCCACAAGGGAACACCTGCCCAGCGTAAAATATATTCCTGGATAAACCACTTTAGGAGTAAAACTTATTTTATGGGGACAATTCTCGATTACTACCTCTACCATTACAGCTCAATCAAAGCTTGTTTCTTGCCGGGTTCGGTTATTTGGGCAAGCTCCAAGTATCTTTCGGTTGTCGAAAGACGCTTGTGACCCGAAACTTGAGAAAGAAGGACAATATCAACCCCGGCCTTCAAATTTTCAACAATAAAGGTGGTTCTTAAATCATTTACAGAGTAATTTGGAAGCTCAGCCCTTTGGACATATCTGGAAATTGAGGCCCTGATATTTCTGACAGCCAAAGGCTTGCCGTTTTTGCTGATAAAGACATAAGGAGAGTCGGCCTTGGGGCGAATTGCCATGTATGAAGCTAGAACATCGGAAGCGGGTTTGTTGACAGGCACGTTTCTTTCCGGCTGGGTGGCGTAAGCTTCAATTTTCATTGAATCCTTGCCGACATTGGCAGTTTTGAGCCCGGCGACCTCGGAAATTCTCAGGCCTGTTTGGAGAATAAGTTCGATAATTGCGGCGATTCTGACGTCGTTTCTGACAACGTCCCTTAGAGCTCTATATTCCATTTGAGAAAGAAACTTGGGTAGGGTATTTTCGATTTTAGGATGCGCGACTGAGGCTGAAACATCGGAAGTAATGATATTTTCCGAAATCATCCATCTAAAGAAGGTTTTGACGGCATTTAGCTTCCTGCTGACACTCTTGGGAGTGTATTTATCGGCCAAAAGGGTATCACGGAAGCTGTCTAGATCGTCCGGTCTAACCTGTTCGGGTAGAACCCTCTGCCTTTTTACCAAAAAGTCCACAAGCTGTTCAAGGTCGCTTCTATAAGCGAGCACAGTTGCAGGAGAGCGCCCCTTAACTTTTAGGGACTCTATGAATTTGGGAAACAGGTTTTTGATTGGATCTTGTGTCATACTAATACTGTTAACGTTAGGAACACATTATATCCCATTTTTTAGGTATGTCAATATATTACAGGATGATATGAAAAAAGTAATAGAAAGGGTCAAAAGTAAGGCAAAAAAGGTACTGGGCTGGACCACCTGGATTCTGGTTTTACTCCTACTTATTTCCACAGTTAAGAATGTAAGAAAGGTGGCGGATATAAACAGTGCGGTTCAGAAAGAAAAGGATAAAATGGAAAAGATGAAGCAGGAAAACGCCCAACTCGAAGCGCAGATTGCCCAAATACAGGGAGACGCCTATATTGAGAAACAGATCAGGGATAAGCTTGGACTTGCCAAGCCGGGGGAGGCGATAGTGATTTTACCTGACCGTGAAATTATCAAGAAGCTTGCTCCCCAGATGCCGGTTGAAGAGGAGACCCTTCCCGACCCCAATTGGAAGAAGTGGATCAAATTATTTCTTTAACCTGTGTTGCGGGGCTGGGAGTTGAACCCAGCCTGCGAGATTATGCTTTTCTCGTTTCTCCGGTTTCCCAGAGTGTCGGACTATGTCTTTCCTTCGAATTTCTCTCAGGACTTGGCGTATAGTCTCTACGGACTCGCTACATTCATAAATTGAATGTAGATTGCCTCGGCGTTGCCATGACTAAATTTTAGGTTTCGCCGATACAGCCAAGATATCAATTAAAAAATTAATTGAGCCCATTTTGAGCCTCACGTGCAGCCGTACACTACCCCGCATATAACTAACAAGGTGAATTGTACACCAGAGAGTAAAGATTGACAACAATAATCGAACTATTGTACGATGAGAGTACTAGATATATGGCAAAATATGAATTAAGGATCAAAGCTAGGGAAATGCGATCCAGGGGGGTAAGTTTGAGAACAATTTCAAAGGAATTAGGAGTTGCAAAAAGTACGGCAAGTCTGTGGACAGAGGGTATTATTCTTTCGGTCGAGCAACTTCAAAAAATTCGTAAATCGTGGTTAAAGGCGACAGAACCGAACAGGCTAAAAGGATCTTTGATGCAAAAACAACGAAGACTTGATATTACTAAAAAAATGGAAGAATTCGGGGACGAAAGATTCAAAAAGTCGGCAAGTGATGAGCTTTTTGCAGCTGGTATAGCCTTATATTGGGCAGAGGGGTCAAAAAAGACACGAAAGCTAGAATTGTGTAATTCTGATCCCAAAATGATCAAGTTTATGATAAATTGGTTTAGAAAATACTTTGACTTAGGTATTAACAGATTTTCAGCTAGAGTTGGGATAAATGAGATACACAAAAAAAGGGAGGAGGTTGTTAAGACATATTGGTCGGATGTTACGGGGATCCCAGCTGTCCAGTTCCGAAAAACGAGTTATAAGAAAGTAAAGCCTCACAAAGTTTATGCCAATTATGACAATTATTTTGGCACCCTGGATTTAGTAGTTTTGAAACCTGGTGAACTTTATTATAAAATGCTAGGCTTGATAAGTGGATTAGCCAACGTAGCTCAGTGGTAGAGCGTTCGTTTCATAAGCGAAATGTCGGAGGTCCGATCCCTCCCGTTGGCACAAATTTATACAAGGTTGCGGATCCGTCTTTTTGGCGGATTTTTTGTTAGAATATGCATATGGACAAAAAAAGGATTTTAACCGGCGACAGGCCCACGGGTAGAATGCATCTGGGGCACTTTGTGGGGAGCTTGAAAAATAGAGTAAAGCTTCAGGATTCCTGTGACCAATTTGTGATGATTGCCGATGTTCAGGCCCTGACAGACAACTTCGAAGAGCCCGAAAAAGTCAGAAGTAACATTAAAGAAGTTCTTTTGGACTATCTGGCGGTTGGAATCGATCCTAAAAAAACCACGATATTGATCCAGTCCATGATTCCCGAGATTGCGGAACTGACCATTTTTTACCTGAATCTTGTAACTTTGGAAAGAGTTCTCCGTAATCCCACAGTAAAAGACGAAATCAAACAAAAAGGCTTTGGTCAACAAATACCGGCGGGGTTTGCGATGTATCCCGTCTCCCAAGCCGCCGATATAACTGTTTTCAACGCCAGTTTGGTTCCGGTCGGGGAGGATCAGCTACCCATGATTGAACAAACCCGTGAAATTGTCAGGAAATTCAACTCTTTATACGGTGAGGTTTTTGTCGAACCGGAGGCACTGGTCGGGGAAGTTAAAAGACTTCCCGGAATTGACGGCAGCACCAAAATGGGTAAAAGTTTGGGAAATGCAATTTATTTGTCAGATTCCGAGGAAGAACTTAAAAAGAAAGTCATGAGCATGTACACGGATCCTACCAGAATTCACTCGACTGATCCGGGCAAGGTCGAAGGCAATCCCGTTTTTGTCTATCATGACGTTTTCAACCCGGATAAAGCCGAGGTTGCCGATCTTAAAAATAGGTACGAGAAAGGTAAAGTCGGGGACATAGAGGTTAAAGAGAAATTGTTTATCGTGCTAAATGACCTTTTGGCTCCGATTAGAGAAAAGAGAAAAGAGTTTGAAGGTAAGGATGAGATTCTTGACCAAATTCTGATTGACGGAACCGCAAAGGCCCGTGAAGTGGCAAAAGAAACCATGCAAAAAGTCAGGAAGGCCATGAAGATTGATTACTTCAAATAAATGGACACGATAACTTTTGATCAGTTTTCAGCGGTTGATATTAGAATGGGTACAGTCATCAAGGCGGATGTGCCGGAGTGGAGTCATTGGGTTATCAGAATGGAAGTAGATTTAGGACCCGAAATCGGGAAAAAGAAAGCTTTTTCGGGAATAATGAAGTTTTTTAAACCGGAGGATCTGGAAGGAAAACAATTTCCATTTGTAGTTAATCTTGAGCCAAAAAAGATCGGGCCGGATAGGGAACTCTCGGAAGTTATGATGATCATGGCCGTGCCGAAAGAGGACGAGGAAACCCCGACGGTTCTTTTCAAACTTCCTAAAAAGGTTCCGAATGGCACAAAAGTAAGATAGAAAAATTGAAAACTCAATTTTTGTAGCATACTTTGTCTGTAGTTGGTATACTTCTCGCGTATGGACCCGATGAAAATGTTTAATCAAGATTCCGGCAAGAAGGCCGGGAAAAGCCTGCCTGCTGGCAGACAGGGCAAAAAGCAATTTCAATTTCGCCTGAAGATTAACCTTTGGACAATCGCCCTGGCCATTTTGGTTATCTTTTTTGTGATACCGGGTATTATTGCCGCTTTTCAAACAATGGGGAATTCCGGCAAAGAGGATGTTTCTCAACTTCTGACCGATATTAAAGCCGGTAAAATCGACAAAGTTTCAGTCGACAATACCAAGCTTCTGGTTACTTATAAAGACGGGAGCGTTAAAACTTCAACCAAGGAAGATGCACAGAGTTTTTCCGATCTTCTCAAAAATTCGGGGATTGACCCTGCCGGTGTCAAATATGAGGTTATTGATCAATCTTTGGCAAAAGTTGTCGGGGATGTGGCCGGGATAGTCCTGCCCATTATTCTGATGGTGGCCTTTTTCTATTTCATAATGCGGGCTCAAAATAAAGGTGCACAGGATATTTTTTCGTTCGGAAGAAGTAAGGCTAAACTTTTTGCCAAGGGCAGGCAAAGCGTGACCTTTAAAGATGTTGCTGGAGTTGACGATGCCAAAAAAGAACTGGAGGAACTGGTGGACTTTCTTAAAAACCCGGCAAAATACAGAAAAATTGGCGCCAGGACTCCAAAAGGAGCACTTCTTGTCGGTCCTTCGGGTGTAGGAAAAACTCTTTTGGCTAAGGCTGTGGCGGGAGAGGCCGGAGTGCCGTTTTTCAGCATGGCGGGATCGGAATTTATGGAAATGCTGGTTGGGGTGGGGGCTTCCCGGGCCCGTGATCTTTTTGCCCAAGCTAAAGCGGCCGCCCCGTCAATTATTTTCATTGATGAAATTGACGCAATCGGACGCCAAAGGGGTAGGGGAATAATGGGCGGACACGATGAAAGGGAACAAACTTTAAACCAAATCCTGGTGGAAATGGACGGATTTACCCCAAATGACAATGTGATTGTTATCGCGGCCACAAATAGAGGGGATCTTTTGGACCCGGCACTACTTAGACCCGGAAGATTTGACAGAAGGATTGTGCTTGATATGCCGGACAAAGAAGGCAGACTCGCGATTCTTCATATTCACGCCCGGGGAAAGAAATTTGCAAAGGGAGTAGATTGGAGTAAAGTTGCCGATAGGACAGTAGGATTTTCAGGTGCCGACCTTGAAAATATGTTAAATGAGGCTGCAATTGGGGCCGCCAGAGATAATCATAATGAGATTTCAATGGCCGATCTTGAAGAATCTTCAACCAAAGTTAAACTTGGGCCTGCTAAAAAGAGACTCCAAAGCGACGAGGATAAAAAGATTACCGCCTATCATGAGGCCGGACACGCAATTGTTACACATTTCTTGAAAAATATGGATCCGGTCCACAGAATCTCGATAGTTGCCCGCGGAATGAGCTTGGGACACACACTGATCCCTCCTGTAGGGGATAGAACGCACGAAACAAAATCACGTTTACTCGAGCAAATTACGGCTATGCTTGGAGGCCGGGCTGCTGAGGATGTGGTTTTCAATGAAATGACCAGCGGGGCTGCCAATGACATTGCCCAAGCTACCAAGATTGCCCGTGCAATGGTAGTTGAATTTGGAATGGGGGATCTGGGACCGATCAATCTTGGACCCGATATGGGACTGGGGGATTTTGGACAAATGGAGTGGTATGAACAGGCTCAAAACTCGCCGGCTTTTATGGAAAAAATTGATGCCGAAACCAAAAAGTTTTTAGATGCAGGCTATAAGGCTGCAGTCAAAATGGTTAAAGAGAAAAGAAAACTCCTGGACAAGGTCAGTGAAGCCTTGCTTAAAAAAGAAACTCTTGATAGAGACGACTTCGAGAAGATAGTCGGTACAAAGTACGCTTAATTTGCTTCTTCCTTAAGGAAACCCTATAATCCCAGCTATCGCTCTTTTGAAATCTCAACCTTTTCCCTAAGGAGGAAAAATGAACCTACAATTTCCACTGATTCCTTTTCTGCCTATGTTGGACGCTCAGCATTTTTATGGCCTTCAGCTGATTAACTTTATAATCAGTTTTTTTCCTGTTGGCATTTTTCTGGGGCTTGGCGTCATAGGGCTCGTTGACAATATGACTAATGGCACAAGAAAAGGTGCAATATATGGGCTTACCATGATTGGTATAGCCATCGCATTTGCAATATTTGGCCTTTACCTGGTTCTTGCAGCTATTGCTGCCGGAGTTGTTGCCATAGGTATCGTGATCATTAAGAACATCAGCCTTGTGGCTAAAGGTAAAGAGGATAACAAGACATAAACAATAAGGTGGGGCAGAGCGACTCTGGTTGATAATTTAAT
>Ga0209777_10009186_pt1 | contig 10678 bp, 7 predicted proteins | sample FrelakmetHBP12HB_FD_187147 | JGI IMG/M metagenome (GOLD analysis project Ga0209777, IMG submission 187147) | Freshwater lake sediment microbial communities from the University of Notre Dame, USA, for methane emissions studies -HBP12 HB (SPAdes)... | ecosystem: Environmental > Aquatic >... | reverse complement strand
CAGGGACACCGCAAAGATGAACGGGGCCGGCGCCTCGCCCCGGGCCACCAGGGCATGGACGCCCAGGAGCGTCGTCAGTATGCTCCCTATGTAGACCACGAACATGACCGGGTTGTGGATCTCGTCACGCGGATCGAGCTTGCGGAACGACGCCAGAATCGCCTGCCGCACGATCGGCCACGTGAAGAGCGGTTGTTTGTCAGTGCGAGGCATCGGAGAAAACTCCTACTGAAGCATCATCAAGTGTTCCACAATCGGCCCCAGCGCCAGCGCCGGGATGAAACTCAGGGCCCCGATGATGACCACCACGCACACAAGCAGAATCACGAACAGCGGCGTATGCGTCTGGAGCGTCCCCGGGCTCGCCGGGACGGTTTTCTTCCGTGCCAGCGCCCCGGCCATGGCCAGCGCGAAGACGATCAGCCAGTACCGCGAGACGAGCATCGCCACGCCCAGGACCGCGTTGTAGAAGACCGTGTTGACGTTCAGGCCCGCCAACGCGCTCCCGTTGTTGTTGCCGCACGAGGAGAAGGCGTAAAGAATCTCGCTGAGTCCGTGCGGCCCGGGGTTCGAGATGCCGGCCTTTCCGGCGGCCAGCACGACGGCGGCGGCCGTGCCGACGAGGACGATCAGCACGGGCACGAGGACCGAGATCGACGCCATCTTCATCTCGAACGCCTCGATTTTCTTGCCCAGGTACTCCGGCGTGCGGCCGACCATCAGGCCGGCGACGAACACGGCCACGACGGCTATCATGATCATCCCGTACAGCCCGGATCCGACGCCGCCGAAAATGACCTCGCCGAGCTGGAGGAGCCACATCGGCACCAGGCCGCCGAGCGGCGTGAAGGAGTCGTGCATGGCGTTGACCGAGCCGTTCGAGGCGGACGTGGTGGCGGTCGCCCAGAGGGCGGAGGCAGTGATGCCGAACCGGACCTCCTTGCCTTCCATGTTGCCGCCGGGCTGAAGATCGCTCGGCGCGAGGTCGGCGCCGGCGGCCGCCAGCGCGGGCGTCCCCTGTTGCTCGAAGTACGCGCACGTCCCGAGCATCACGACGAATACGACGACCATGGCCGCCAGGATCGCCCAGCCCTGGCGCGTGTCGCCGACCATCTTGCCGAAGGTGTAGCACAAGGCGGCCGGGATGAGGAGGATCGCGAGCACCTGGCAGAAGTCCGAGAGCGGGGTCGGGTTCTCGTAGGGATGGGCGGAGTTGGTGTTGAAGAATCCGCCGCCGTTGGTGCCGAGCTGCTTGATGGCGACCTGCGAGGCCGCCGGCCCCATCGGAAGGACCTGCTCCGCGACCGGCTTGCCGTCGGCATCCTTGACGGGCTCCAGGAGCGCCACCTTCTGATACCCGTCGAGGTTCTGCACCACGCCCTGGCCGGCCAGGACGGTTCCCAGCACGAGCGCCAGGGGCAGGAGGACGTAGAGCGTCGACCGGACGAGGTCGGCCCAGAAGTTGCCGACCGTCTCCGAGTTGTGCCGCGCGAAGCCGCGGATGAGCGCCACGAGGACCGCCATGCCGGTGGCGGCCGAGAGGAAGTTCTGGACCGTCAGGCCGAGCATCTGCCCGAGGTATCCAAGCGTGTTCTCGCCGCCATAGGCCTGCCAGTTCGTGTTCGTGATGAAGCTGGCGGCCGTGTTGAACGCGAGTTCGGGGCTCATGGCGCCGAGGCCCTGCGGGTTCAGGGGCAGCAGGTCCTGGAGCCGCAGCAGGGCGTACAGGAACACAAAGCCGACCGCGTTGAAGAGGATGGCCGCCAGGGCGTACCGCTTCCATCCCATCTCGCGCGACGGGTCGATGCCGCTCGCGCGGTAGACGAGCCGCTCCAGCGGCCCGACGAGGCGGGTCGCCCAGAACGGCGTCCCCTCGTACACGCGGGCCATGTACCAGCCGAGCGGCTTCACGGCCAGCAGGAGCGCCGCCAGGTAGAGGAGCATCTGGATTTGCATGTTGCCGGTCATCAGAACTTCTCCGCCTTCAGGAGCGCCGCGGCGAGGTACGCCAGCAGCCCCGCCGCCAGTACGCCGCTGAGAATGTAGAGCCAGAGCATGGGCCTTCTCCTCACAGCCGCGCGACGAGCTCCCCCAGGAGCCACGTCAATCCGAAGAATATCAATCCGATTGCCACGTAAAGCGCATCCATGATTGCCCGCCTCCTCTTCGTCTTCATCTAGTCTAGGCGGGCGCGCGGCACGGAACCAAGTCAATTTGAGGTCAAAAGAGGGGGGGAGGATGTCAAGAAAACGTCAAGACGGAGGGCATGTAGGCCGCGGCGTGCCGCGGCGCCGTTGACGTTGACTTACCAATCCGCCCCGCACAAGTCCAGGTCGCCCGCAGGGAACGGCCGGCCCGCCAGCGAGAGGACCATGGCGATGTTCTTGCCGGGGATGGGCTGCGTGCGGCCTTCGTACTGCATGATCACGGACACGTCGATCTTCTTCCATCCGTTCGAGCGGTAAAACCGCTCGAGCTCCGGAACGCAGAAGAGGAGGCCGAACGGAATGCCGCGCCGCCGCGCGTCGTCCATGCCGCGGGCGAGGAGCCGGCCGCCGAGGTTGTGGCCGCGCGCGTCCGGGCGCACGCCGAGGTTCTGGATGCCGGCCACCCGCGCGGCCATCTGGCCGCACCGCAGGTCGCGGACGACGACGCCGCAGTGGCCGATCACCTGGCCGCCCCGCCGGGCGATGACGGAGTAGAGCGGCGCCGAGCCGTGCCAGTGGCGGCTCTTCGAGAAGGTGTCGACCTCCGCGTCAAACGCTTTGACGAGGAGGGTCTTGATCTCGGCGTCCTGGGCGGGCGAGATGGCGGCTTCCTCGATGATCTCGAAGGCGATGGCGTCTTCGGACACGGCAGTCCTCCGTGGATTCCCGAGTACCGAAGGCGGATTGTAGCGTCCGTGGCCGCGCGGGGACAAGGGGCTTGACAGATTAGGGAACGGGGAACTGGGAACAGGGAGCAGGGGTGGTCAACGGCATGTCGTTAATAACACACACGGTGAGCCGCTACTCGGTGGCGATCGGCCCCGAGGTCCTCGGCGCCGACGGCAGCCCCCTGGACCAGGATCCCTCGACAGCGCCGGTTGGGGTTTTCAGCCCCGCACGGGGCGTCTGCCTTTAGCCACGCGGCGAGGAAGGGGTCAGGAGCCCTATGTTTGAGGCTCCTGACCCCTTGCCGTAGCCGCGCCGACCCCCCGGAGCGGTGCCGCCCTTGCCGTTGATTTGGCCTCCAGCCCCGTAGGGTGTTCGCCGCGGCGGCCCCCCGTTGCCCGGTAATCGCCAAGGAAACAGGGGAAGCGGCCCCCGGCTCTCAGATTAGACCGAACGCGGCGGGAACCGAGAGCAATTCCTCCCGGATTTCCCTCTTGCTTGTCCGGCAGCGGCTGCGTAACCTGCTTCCATGCTACGGGGGCTTAAGTCCTGCAAATTGCCAGCAGGTAGCCACCGTCCCTCAGTCTAAAGGAACCCATCCAATGACGGAGGGTGCCGAACCCGTAGTCCTCGCGATCATCGTGGCGCAAGGCAAGATCCTCGATTTCATCGACGGCCGCACCCAACGTTCCGATACTCCGGAGGAGTACGTCCGCCAGGAAATCGCGAAGTCGCTCGTCCGGGAATACCGCTACGCCAAGCCGGATATTGAGGTTGAGTTTACTTTGCGGATTGGGACGCGCAAGCCGCGTGCCGACATCGTGATCTTCCCGCCTAAGGCCTCGCATGAGCAGCAGAACGCCACCATCATCGTGGAATGCAAGGCCCCGTCCGTCAAGTCAGCGGACAAGAAGGATGGCGTGGGACAGTTGCAGAGCTACATGGCCACTTGCCCTAATGCTGAGTACGGAATGTGGACAAACAGCTTGGAGAGGTTCTGCTATCGCCGTGTTGTTAAGGACGGCAAAGTTGCCTTGGAGGATGTTCCCGACCTGCCGGAGTTCGGTCGAGGCGAGGAAGAGGCCGAGCGTCCGCGATTCGATCAGCTAAAGCCAGCGACGTCCGACGCTCTTCTTTTCGCGTTTCGCCGGTGCCATAACTATATCGCGGCCAATCAGGGCCTCCAGAAGCCCCAGGCGTTCTGGGAACTCCTGAAACTTATCTTCTGCAAGATCCACGACGAACGTCACAACGACGATGTGGAGTTCTACGCCGGCGCCAACGAGCGGCATGGCGCCAATGGGCCGCTCAAGGTTCAGAAGCGTATCGAATCTCTTTTCACACAGGTCAAGGACGACTTCCCGGCGATCTTCAAGAAGTCCGAGGGTATCGAGCTCAAGCCTGTCGTATTGGCCTATCTAGTCAGCCAACTCCAGATGTACTCCCTCTTGGCGAGCGACATTGACGTCAAGGGGCGGGCCTACGAGGAGATCGTAGGTTCTAACCTCCGCGGCGACCGAGGCGAGTTCTTTACGCCACGCAATATCTGCCGCATGGCCGTGGCGATGCTCGATCCGGGCGAGAAGCAACTCGTGCTCGATCCGGCTTGCGGAACGGGTGGGTTCCTCATCACGGCCATGAACCACGTCATCGAGAAAATCCGCGTGGCGGAGATGGCCAAGTGGGGCAAGAAAATCGACAGCGCGGAGAAGGCTATTCGCGAGCGTATCCGAAAGTTCGCCGACCAGTTCATCGTGGGCATAGACTTCAACCCCGAACTGGTCAAGGCCACCAAGATGAACATGGTGATGAACAACGACGGCGCGGGCGGTCTGTACCAGGCCAACTCGCTGGAGGCGCCCGTCACGTGGGACCCGGACTTGCGCAAGCGAGAAGTAATGGGCAAGGTTGACCTCCTGTTCACCAATCCGCCCTTTGGCTCGAAGATCCCTGTGACAGACCCTGCCATCCTGGAGGAATACGATCTCGGTCACTCGTGGTCCTACGACAAGTCTGCGGACCGCTGGACCCCAACGGGGCACCTGCTGAGGTCGCAACCGCCGGAAATCCTATTCATCGAACGTTGCGTCAAGTTCCTGAAGCCCGGAACGGGCCGCATGGCCATCGTCCTGCCAGACGGCATTCTGGGTTCTCCGGGTCTGGGATACGTACGCGAGTGGATTCTGCAGAACACGCGTATCTTGGCCAGCATTGACTTGCACCCCGACACGTTCCAGCCATTCGTGAGCGTCCAGACCAGCGTGCTTGTACTCCAGCGCAAGACGCCCGGGTTGATAGCGCTCGAAAGAGCAGCCGGGAAGATCAACGATTACCCCGTGTTCATGGCCGTGGCCAACCACATCGGGCATGACAAGCGCGGCAACACGAACTACGTTCGTGACCGCCAGGGCAATGAGATCGTCGAGGAGGTCGAGGAACTGGTCACGGAATGGGAGCAGGGCACCCCCGTTTACCGAAAACAGACCACGCGTCGGAAGGTATTCGACGATAACACGCTGCAGATTGCTCAGGAGTTCCACCGATGGCTCTCCGAGCAAGATTAGTCCCAACAGCCGCACCAGCACGCCAAGCCTGGCCTTGGCACGCGGTTAAGTGTCGTTGTATGCCCATCTCCGCTATGCTTGGCGGTGACCGCCGTTTAGATGCCGAGACTTACCTATCATCCGGCCATGGTATCCGCGCCTCAATTGAGGCACAGAACGGGGGTTGGGTCAGGTTCGGCACAGTCGCTCATGCTTGGGCTCCGCCACGCATCAAAATGGTCCTGGTTTCGCCTGAGCATGGCACTCCATACCTGAACACGAGCCAGATCTTCGACTACCGTGCGATACCCCGGAAGTGGCTTGCTATGGAGAAGATCACCAAGGCGGAAAGCCGGTTGGCCAAGCAGGGCACAATACTACTCATGGCTTCGGCATCTGTCGGTCGGTCAACGCTCGTCACGGGCATACAAGAGGGCTGTGTGTTGTCGCATCACTTCATGCGGGTGGAGCCTGTCGATCCTGATCAAGCTGGTTGGATATATGCCTATTTGCGGTCTCCGCAGGCACGGGCAATGATGAATGGAGCGCAATACGCGAGTGTTATCCGTCATATTGAGCCTCACCATGTTGCGGCATTGCCCGTTCCAACCGTGCCAGAGAACACCGCTGGCGATTTCAAGCGGCGAGTCCATCGCATCCTCGACCTTCGCAACGAGTCGCATCGGCTGACTGTGGAAGCCGAAGAACGTTTTGCACAAGCGATCGGACCGATCGAATTCAATCAAAAAGAAGAAGGCTTTGTCGCTCGAGCATCGGACATGTTTAGCGGTCACCGTCGCCTTGAAGCGTCCTACCATACGCCGCAAGCGGCGTCCATTCTGGCGCGCTTCAAGAGGGCTGATCGTCTCCGCGATGTCGCTGAGCGGGTCTGGTGGATGCCCCGGTTCAAACGTTTCTACGGAGACGGCGGCATTCCTTATCTGAGTGCCGACGAACTCTTCACGATCAACCCCCAGGAGACAAAGCGGATTCTTGTCGATCCTGGCGACAACCACCACGATTATTTCGTTGAGCCTGGCTGGATTGTAATGGCGTGTTCAGGACAGGTTTACGGCTTAAACGGGGCAGCAGCGATCATAACCGACTACCATGCCAACACGTTCTTCTCACATGACCTCATCCGTATCATCGCAGACAAATCCAAGATTCGTGCTGGGTATCTACTGGTCTCTCTCACGCATCGTACACACGGGCGCCCTATTTTGATCCGTGCTGCATATGGAACATCAATCCCACACCTTGACCCTGGCGACGTGGCTGACTTTCCCGTTGTTCGCTTAGGAGATGCTGTCGAATCCGGAATCGCTGATTTGGCTGAGGCATCCGCCAAAGCCCGCGCCGAGGCCGACGCGCTGGAGCGACAGATAGCCGCCGACGCCGAGGCCATCATCAGCCGTTTCATCGCGCATGCAACAGGGTCCACGTCCAGACGGCCATACACACAATGACGGCGCCCCTCACCCTGCCCTCTCCCCCACGGGGAGAGGGAACGGAACAAAGGCAAGGCCACGGCCGGGCCCGCCGCGGCGGGCCCCTACGAACGGCAACGTCAACGCACGTGGTCAGCGGCACGCTCGCGGTCACGGGCTAGGACAGCCCGTCGCCACGGGAAAGCGTCAACCCTTCGGCAGGCTCTCTTCGAGCCTGTCCTCGACAGGCTCGGACCGTGAGCCCGTCGAACGGAGCCTCAGAGCCGAAGGCGGGGCAGGGAAGTCGAAGGCGTTCGGAGCAGGCCCAGGGCATGGGCAGCAGCAGGGGCACACGGACCCAAGGAATGGGTCAACGGCATCAGCGGGGCCACGGGTGGGCAAGCCACCCGTGCCAAACGATCCCCCTCACCCTACCCTCTCCCGCAGGGGGCGAGGGAACAACGGGAAAGCCCACGTCAAAGGCCGGGCGAGATATATCTCGCCCCTACGCAGGGCACTTCAACGCCCCAACCGATGGTGGTTTGTTGCCCATGGGGCGCTGTTTGGTGCAAACGGCATGCCAAAAATCGCCTCGACATTATAGTATATATTCTCGAGAACGAAAACGCGAAATTCGGGTCTCAAAAATAGAAATCAGGCCCTGAAAAAATCCTAAAAGCCCAAATTCGCATACGGTATTTTGCGGAATTTTCCTGAAGAAAATTTTCAAACGGCCTTGGCGCGTCGCCAGAGGGGTTGAGGGGGTCTGACCGGCCCCTTTTTCGCGCGCGGACTCGTTCCAATATAGCGCATAGTATCGAATTTCGGAGGCCAAGGACGGGGCGGCGCGGGCGGCTACGGCCACCAGGGGGTGAATCCGGGAGGGGCGGCGCTGCCCGTTTCTGACGCCGGCCGGGTTTCCGTGACGGGTTCGGTCGCCGACCTCGGCTCGACGGCCGACGCGCTGGTCGGCGCCGTCGTCGTCGGCGCGATTCAGGCCGGACCGCCCTCGGCGGCAGAGGCGGTGTCCATGCGGACCCGGCGACGCCGGAATCGTCGCGGCAGGGCGCACGGATAGGCGCCGTACCGGATTTTCTGCACAACCGATTTGACTAGGCGTCAAAGCGGGGTATGTTTCAGGTATAGACTCATCCACGGGAGCGGTGCGCACCTGTGGAAAGGACGACTGCGGGCCGGATGGGAGCCGGTCGGCTGTCGGCTTATCCGTCGGACCGCCTGGAGAGGCTCGGAGCGTCCTCCAAGAGAGCCTCGCCGGGGCGTAGGTGCGCGGCGGGCGCACACAGGGGGTTGTGGAATGATCCGGAGAGCTTCCCTTATCGTGGGGCTCGTGGCGGCGGCGTGCATGGCCGTACCGGCCTCTGCGGCAACGCTGAACCTCAAGGTGACCACCGACCAGCCGGCCTACGCTCCCGGCGATACCGTCACGTGGACGATCACGGCTTGGGCGAGCGCGGGCGACAACCAGGGCGTCGCGATGCTGGGCGTCGATCTTCAGGAAAGCCAGCTTGAGGCACTCGCCTCGGCCCTGTTGGATTCCGTCGCCGGCGACCCTTCTACGCAGGAGCTTCACCTCAGCCTGTACAATCACGCGAACGGGTTCCTCCTGGCCAGCGACCTGACAGATGGAACGCCGGGCGGCACGTACGACCCGGACGTGCCCGGGGTTCTGTCGGAGGTGGGCGTCCTTCAGATGCCCTTCGCCCCCGTCTTCAATGTAGGGAATGACGGGCAGGAGCACGTCTTCGCGGCGGGCCATTACGTGGCGACGGCCCTCGGGTCGCACACGCTGAGCCTGAGCGTGACGGGCTCGCAGTATTGGCCGCTCGTCGGCGATGCGCCCGCCAACTTCGAGTGGACGAACAATACGCCGGCGACGTTCCTCGTGATGCCCGAGCCCGCGACGCTCGCCCTGGTGGCTGTGGGCCTTCTGGCGTTGCGTCGCCGAAGGCCGGCCTGAACGTTTTACCATGGCTGTCTCCCGCCGTACCCTCATGGTGATGGCCTCTTCTTTCGTAGGGGCGGCCCTATGTGGCCGCCCGGCCTTTGACGTTTACTTTGGGCCGTGCAACGCGGCCCGTTGACGGCCACAACGGCCGGGCGGCCACGCAGGGCCGCCCCTACGAGCGTCAACACCGCCGGCCCTCCGACTGCCCCCTTCGCCGCAAAGAGACTGGTGACACGGCCGCGCCACGAGTACAATCACCCGTGACCCAGGCCGGACAAGGAGCCGTCGTTTCCATGCGAACCGTTGCGTCAGCTGTCCTTCTGGCGATCATCCTGGCGGGGGCCGGCAGCTTGGCGCTCGGCGCCGAGGTGTTCCAGGACCTCGACGAAGCCACCGCCCGCATCGAGCGCTTGAAGGACAAGCCCTTCGAGAAGCTCATCGACAAGGACGGCTATTACCAGTCCGAGACGCTCATCTTCCGCGACGCCGGCACGGGCGCGGAGATCTGGTCGCTCACGCAGGAGCTGTGCCAGGACCTCGCGAACATCGAGCGGCGGCCCGTGTTCTCGTCGGACGGCAGCGTCTTCTCGATGAAAGGGAATCGCGCCTTCGTCGATTCCGCCGGCAAGCTCTTCCACGAGCGGTGGGATGGGCACAATTTCCTGATGGACGCCGACCTCACGCACCGGCGCAAGATCTGGGTGGTCCGCGACGGCCAGGTCGTCCGCATGCAGGACAAGTTCGACACGTGGGACACACGCACGCCGCGCACCCTCTACTATTCCGTCGAAGACGTGCTCTACCGCGTGACGCTCGGCCAGGGCGTCTACGACAACAAGGCCGAGGCGATCGGCCGGTTCCCGAACAAGACGCGCAAGATCCTCCAGACGATCGACGACGAGGACGTCCTGTGCCTCCAGGACGTGAACGGCGCCTCGGCCGCCGACTCGCCGCTCTACTACGTGATCGACTTGAAGAAGCCTCCCGCCGACCCCGGCTTCTTCCGCTCGCACACGCTCTCCTACGGCGGGATCAAGGGCATCGAGGGGCACGATCCGCAGAACGAGTGGCACGTCCACGGCATCGGCATCGACCGCGGCTCGCGGCGCGTCTCGTGGAACTACGGGCCGATGACCGACGTAGGCGAATATGTGAGCTTCTCCGTTCCCATGGACGGCCTCGACGCCGCGCCGCAGCCGCGCGGCAAAGAGACGGACAAGTGGGGCCAGTACCTCTCGCATCCCGACCGCGGCCCCGGCGGGCGCGCGGCCTATTTTGCGGGGCCGACGAAGACCCCCTCCGGCGAGAAGGGCGGCTGGGGAATCTGGGTCCGATTGACCGACGACTCGGAGCCGATCTGGATGGGCGGCTCCGCCCCCGGCGGTCATGTGGCATGGAGCGGCAACGATCCCGACTGGTTCTTCGCCAACGTCAGCCGCCATCCGACGTGGAAGGACCAGTCGCTCCTGGCGAAGATCGTCGCGGGCAAGGCCGACGGCTCCATCCTGAAGGTCCTCTGCACGCCCTATGACCGCCAGCGCGGCGGCAAGGCCGGCTACGACGGCATTCCGCGCCCGAACCAGAGCCCCGACGCCACCAAGTGCTGGTTCCATTCGAGTATGCTCATGCCTTCCGACGAGTACACCGGCTCGTACATCGCGGTCTTCCGCCGCCCGCACGCGCCCGTGGCCGTCGAGTACAAGGACGGCGCGATCCGATGGACGCCGCACAAGGTCTCCAGCGAGGTCAAGGGGTACCTCTTGTATCGCGAGTGCCAGGGTGAGTGGCGGCTTGTGAGCGGCGACCCCGTGCAGGGCGTATCGTGCCGCGCGCCGGGTTCCTACACCTACATGCTGACCGCGCTGG
>Ga0209777_10009185_pt1 | contig 10678 bp, 18 predicted proteins | sample FrelakmetHBP12HB_FD_187147 | JGI IMG/M metagenome (GOLD analysis project Ga0209777, IMG submission 187147) | Freshwater lake sediment microbial communities from the University of Notre Dame, USA, for methane emissions studies -HBP12 HB (SPAdes)... | ecosystem: Environmental > Aquatic >... | reverse complement strand
TCGGTAGCTTTAGTCGGGTAAAGACGGAAATTATATGCTCTTAGTATTTTTGTTTTCACTTTAATATTATACTATTTATTCTTTATTTTGTATATTTTTATTTTTGGGGTGCGCATTCATTCCCCTCCTAAAGGAAGGGGTTTTCTGCGCCCTCAAGATAAAAGTTAAAAAAGATGGAGAGTGTTTTACACATTGTTCTCGATTAGGTCATGTAATATGGGGAGAAGATGTAGAAGCAATCAAATTAAATATCGATAGAAACATAAGAGCAAACAAACTTATTGCTAAGTGGGATAAAAAAGCTGCTTAGGTCCAAGTCTTTCTCTTTTTTAAATCACTTATAAGAGTATCAAGCATCTCTTTATGTTTTGTACTCTTCAAATCTACTTGATAAGTCATTTTTAATTTGTCTATTAAAATATAGTCTACTTTATCTTTAGTGACATCATACTTGGTTTGAAACTTTTCCCAGAGAGCAGAGATATTTCTTGCATTAGATTTTTTCATCTTCTCAGCAAGATTAGCAATATCATTTTTAGTATAAGTATTTTGAGTTTTGTGCTAGTTTCGCTATTACTTTCTTGATTATTTTTATTCTATTCATGTGTTTCTCCTGATTGATAATGGGAGATTTATTACTTAATAATTACTAAGATTTTTCAAAATGTTGATAACATAATATACTTTTCATGCTTGGAGATAATTTATGAAAGATGATTTATTTTTATTTATTCTTTTCTTTACACTTAATTTGTTTGATTCTTACTCAATAAATACTAGTACTAATTTTCTAGATTATTTAATGTGTGTGTTTCGTTGGGCGAGACATAATAAAAAATATAAAAGTAAATTCATGTAGGGGTATTTATGAAAACCAAACCTCTTACAGATTTAATAGGGAAGAGCTTTGAGGAGACGCCTGTAACAGATGAAGATGTCATTCGTTTAGCTAAAAATTTAGGGTGTATCAGCTCTGATCTAGATATCTGTAAGATTTTTTTAAAGGAGTACTACTATCAAAGTACTCCCAAAGATTATTTATTAAATTAAAAAAGGGGGAGGGAGGAATATTTCTTGCTCTCATTTTTTAATTGACAGTCACGTTTAATGTTTCTAGAATAATAATTAGATCTAAAATTTTCTAGGGAGGATAAATGGATTTAGATGTTAAACAAGAAGAATTGTGTACAAAAATTTCTAAAATCACTTCTGTATCTGAATCAGATGTGAAAAAAATATTAGACAGTTTAATAGATTTATTTCTAAAAAGATTCAAACTAAAATAGAATTTGACTGTCTCGCAAGCAAGTAATTAATACTATTGTGAGGTTAATATGAAAAATTTAATTTTGATGTTGATATTATCATCTTTCTTAGCGGGATGTACTTATTTAAACGCTTTTTTGGGGAAAATACCGTTGGATGCGGCAGAATTAGAACCTATTAATTCTCTTACGGGAGAAAGAGTTCCTTATAATCAAACTCCCTCTACTACTGCTACTACTATCATATATAACAATCAACTAATGTGTATGCAAACTACTCCACATTTTCATCCGAACATTCCCAATTCCTCTAATAGCTCATCAGAGCATTCTCATTCACATCCCCACGTTCCTAACGGAGCATCACCAGGACATCCACGTCCTTACATTCCTAACGGAGCATCGTGGGGAACCCATTCATCTTCCCCTCATGGGGAATCTCATCATCATCATCATCATAAGAAAAACGAACAATAATATATACTGCCTCTATTTAATAGAAATTAAAAAACCTAGCTGATGAGGCATATCTATGGGGCGATGTTTAAATTCCAATTTATCTATATCTAGAGTAATCTTTTTAGCTATAGTTTTCAAATAATGTATAATGCTTTCTATTCTAAAAGCATTATGTTCAAAAAGCTTGCCTTCTATAACCCTCCTATTTTTCAAAACTTCTTCATCCACAACAAAAAATCTAATGTAAATGTGTCCTAAATCTCTCTTAATATCTATACTCCAAAAAGGAGTCAATTGTGCTAGAAAATGCATTTCAGCATATTTATGTATCTCTGATTTGTTTGCAAATAGAGCGTCATAAAATTCTTGCATCAATTGGGGTTTGGGTTTCTCTCCCTTAAAAATACTGTTTATGGTCGATTTTAATTTATCTAAATTATTTATCTTATATAATTTTTTTTGAAAATAAATTCTATACTCATAACGATCTTCATCTCTAATTATTTTTAATTTGAATTCTTCTTTATTCAATTTACCTAGAAGATCCGCTTCTTTCCATTCTGTTTCATTTTTAGTCCAGGAAGGTTTAAATTCTCCACCTACATCTACTTTTTCCCACTCTACTGGCAAAGAATCTAAAGTATTTCTCATTCTAGTAGGAAACTTATCAAACAATCCTGAGTATTGAACAAAAAATGCAGTCTTTTTTAATTCACTTTTAATATAATCTAAAGTAATCATTATATTTCCTTCTTAAGACGCACAACGATATTTGCTCCCAAATTTCTTTGCTTTTTAATTAAAGAGAAATTAAAGGATATTTTTTCAGCATCTTTATCTATAAAAGTTTTTAAATAAGATATAATTTCATTCATTTCGTCAGAAAGTTTTTTTTCTAACAGAGATTTTTCTGCTTCAGTGAAAGTATATAAAATAATAACAAAAGTTATTTCAGAAGTTTTTTTAATCATAAAAGACCATTTAGTATCACTTATTTTAGACAATAATTTTTCTACCAAATGTCTAACTATAATATCTTTATTTTTTAATAAATTTAATCGATATTTATTTATTATCTCTGAATAACCATCTTCTTTTTTTTCTGATAAATCTTTTATCTTTTTTGAAAGATAATCTATATCTGAAAAATGATATTTTTTTTCTTTAAATTTTAGTATATATTTATAATAATTTGGGTTTTTTAAAATAATTAATTTTAAAGGATCTCCGTTTAATTTACCAGACAGTTCTGCAATCGCCCAAGATTTTTCTTCTTCCGAAACTCCAAAATCATAATATCTAGGTGTAAATTTTCCAAAAGGAATTACTTTATCCCATTTCACAGGAAGAGATTCTAAAACATTTTTTATCTTACGATTTCCCCTTCCGCTGTCAGAAAGTTCTAACTTATCTAAAATATTATCTGCTTTCAAAAGAAATGCAATTTTTCTTAATTCCTCTTGTATTAAAGCTGTAAGATCAATCATAATAATCCTTTTAAATATACAATTCTTTAACGTTTAAAATTAATAAATAATTTACTTGTTTACTTCCTTTGAATGGAAAAAATACTTTAAATCTATTCTCAGGAGGACTATTTTGAAAAGAGTTTTAAATTGGAAACGTAGTTTACCAGATCATCGAGATTTTAAATATGAAGCAATTAAACCTATCTTACCTTCTTTGCCTAAAGAGGTTGATTTACGTCCTTTTTGTCCGCCTATTTATAATCAATTGGATATTGAATCTTGCAGTTCTCAAGCCTTAGCTGCTTGCTATGAATATCTGCAATTAAGAGATTTAAAAGCTCACGTAGCTGCTCCCGAAGTGTTTGCAAATACCTATACTCCTGTTTCTCGACTTTTTATTTACTGGAATGAGAGATTTATTGAGGGAGATACATCTACTGATGCTGGAGCAATTACCTTAAAAGATGGTTGTGATGCTATAATGAAAAATGGAGTATGCAAAGAAACTACCTGGACATACAATGACGCAGATGTAATACCTAAGCCTTCTGCACAGGCTTACACAGAAGCATTATCTCATAAAATATCTGTATATTATAGATTAAATAGTATGCATGACAGGAAAACTTGTTTAGCAGATGGATTTCCTTTTACTTTAGGCATTATGGTTTATGAATCTTTTATGAGTGATGTAGTTGCTAGGACTGGTGTTGTTCCTATGCCGAAACCTGATGAAGAATTAGAAGGAGGTCATGCTGTTTGTTGTGTAGGATATGATGATACTAAACAACATTATTTAGTGAGAAATTCGTGGGGATCTACTTGGAGTCCTAAGATGGGAGGATATTTTCTTCTTCCTTATGCTTATGTTGAAGATTCTAATTTAGCTGGAGATTTTTTCACTATTAGGAAGTAAATTAGAATTTTGAATTAATCTTCTTTCAATACTCATAACATAACTTAATTCACCAGTCAATTTCTTATAAGGAAGATCTTGGAAGAATATAATTCCGTAATCATTTAATGTCTTACTAAATTGACCCCCTCGTAATTCAACTACTCGCATAATTGCTTTTTTGTATTTTTTTGCTAGAGAAAGTTTGGTTTTGTCTTTAGAGCATTCATTTATTTTAGTGTTAGTATATTTAGTCATTTTTGTATAATCCTCCGTTATCTAATTCTTTTATGATTATACAAATTTTTAGTAAAAAATTAAAATCTATTAAATATTATCTATAGCATTTATAATTTCATCTTCATCTATGAAAGCATCTCCTTTGCAATAATGGCAAAGGTAAGGATCATCAATACTTAAATGACCTGGACCCATACAATCACAAGGTACATATATTATAATGTCTTCTCCACAGTGCCCACATTTTAACTTATATTTTGTTATTAATTCTACTTCTTTAATTTTATGATAAACCATATTTACTCCCCTAAAATGTATTTGATTCTGTTTAGAGATTGATTTAATTTTCACTGATTATATAATTCCCAGCAAAATCCCCAAGGACATATTCTAGATTCAGGAAATTTTAAAGACGGAATAGGAAAAGGATTGGGGGTTAATACCGGAGTCGGAATTTCTATTTCATCGGGCACAATAATTGGAGTAGGAATAGGGGGAGCATAAGAGGAAAATGTTTCGTCTTCATTTGCACAAGTATATCCCTGGGAATACAAATTCCGGATTTCCTCTTCTGCTGGTTTGTTGCAATCTATTAAATTATTGGAAATATATTTTTTAGTGGTTATTTTTTCTAACCTATTCACTATTCTCCGCTCTACTATTAAAGAACAACGATGAGTACCAGTTACTCGAACATATTCTATCCTGTCTCCTTTAACACATCTCTGGTTGACGAAGGTAGAAGCATAAGAAGTTAAACAAATCAAAAATAATAAAAAAAATAATTTCTTTATCATAATGTTTTTCTCATTATTTTTATCAATTCAATTTCATTCACTGGAAAAAAATTATTCACATCTACCCCCACATTTATTTGCTTCCCTCTAATTCTTTCCCCTTTTGAATGGCAATGTCCATGAAATAACCAATCCCCTTCATCTTTTAATTTCAAATTATTGTATCTGTCGTCAACAGAATCCCCTCTGTAGGGGTAGTGACTTAACCAGACTAGTTTATCGTCTACTTTAATTTTAACCGCGTGTAAGGCTATCTCAAACCCCATACGCTCCCATTGCGATTGGGATCGCGCTAAATCGTGGTTGCCCATTACTAATCTTTTTCTTCCCAATAAAGACGATAGTATCTCCTTAGCGTAAGTATTTCCACAAATAAAAGGATCTCCTAAAACCCAAACTACATCATCAGGTTTTATGACAGAATTCCAATTTAAAATAAGTTGAAGGTCGTGATTTTTTATATCCCCAAATTTCTCTTTACGCAAAGGTTCGTAAGAGAGAATGTTTTTATGTCCATGGTGCATATCACTTATGAAGAATGTATTTGACATAAATGAAACCTTATAATCTAATGTTATTAAAATTAATTATACAATATATACCTTCAAAAATATAGGAATTAATAGTGGACCAAAAAACTCCTACAACTTACGAAAAACTCCTAGAAATTAGAAAATCTCAGAAACTAAAACTAAATCCTAACTCCTACTTAAAAAATGACACTATACTCCGCTACTACCAAATTCAAATGGTAGCTCACCTTTTTATCGTAAAAAGATTTATGATCGGTGAAGATACAGGCCTAGGAAAAAGTATTGAAGTTATTGCTGCTTATTGTTATATGTTAGAAAAAGATCCGAGCTTAAAGATGATAATAGTGTCTCCTTCTTCTGCATTATATCAATGGGCGGATGAATTTGATAAATTTACTAATAATATTCATTGTCAAATCGTAGAATCCGAACCGATAAGATTGGGGCGGGGAAGAGTATTAACCTCCTTTGATAGCAGAGAATACCAATTTAAACAATTTGAAGATAATAATAAAAATGTTTTAATATTTAATTACAATACTCTCGTTACAGACAATCACATACTAATAAAACTATTAGAAAAATATAAAGCAATGGTAGTATTTGATGAGGCGACTGCTTTTAAAAATACTAAGACCAGAACATTTACTTACGCTTCAGAATTAGCTAAAAAAGCTGATAGAGTATATGGACTTACAGCTACTATGATAAAAAACAACATTGAAGAAGCTTATTCTATATTTAAAGTAATAGTACCGGGATTATTTGGAAGTATAGTAAGCTTTACTAGAGATTATTGTGAAATAACAAAAAAAACATTTTGGAAAGGAAAAGGACGAAGAAAAATTGTAAATGTGATTACGGGATACAAAAATTTAGATCACTTTAAAAAAGTCATAGATCCTTATTTTCTAGGCAGAAAAAAAGCACTTGTAGCAAAGGAATTACCAGAAATAATTACCAAAGAAATCAAATTTAATATGAATATTAAACAACAAAATCTTTATGATGATGTCTTAAAAGGATTTTTAGATTTTAATAAATTTAATTGGGATAGATTAGCTGTACTATTAAATGAAGAGGATTCTGAAGACATAAGGGATATAAAATATATAGACAAATTAGCAGCTTTAATATACTGCCAGCAAATTTGTAATAGTCCAAAAACTTTAGGATTCGACATCGCTTCTAGTAAAGAGGACGAGTTTATAAAATTAATTAAAACAGAATTAATGGGAGAAAAAATTGTAGTATACACTCGGTTTCGAAAAATGATTGTGAGAATGGGGGAATTACTTAAAGAAGAAAATATTCCCTATACTTGGATTAGTGGGGAATTAAAAAGTCAAACAAGAGAAGAAAATAAAAAAACATTCAACGAAAGTGCTGATTGTAATATCATTCTCATTAATTCTGCTGCTAAAGAAGCTATCAATTTACAATCTAGTGGAAATCTTTTATTTTTTGATATGCCTTTTTCTTATGGAGATTTCTTGCAGATTATTGGACGTATACATAGAATAGGAAACAAACACCATCAAATATTTCTGACTTATTTGATGTGTAATAACAGTGTGGATGAGAAGGTATATAAAATTTTAAATTTTAAAAAGAAATTATTTGATGAAGTTTTAGGAGATTCTGCTGTAGGAGCATTAAAAGAAGATTATGGAATAGCTAGTATTTTTAATGATTTATTAGAAGAAGCTAAAAAATTATCTTGACGACCTGATTCAATATCTTTTAAATTATATATTAAGGGGAAAAAATATAATTTAGGGGGGATTTTAGATGAAAGTTTGCAAAGATCTAGCTGAATTTTTTGTAGTCAATGACAAGGATATTAATAATATTCTTCAAAAATTTTTTAAAAACATTCTTCAATATTATTCTTTAGAGGATTTAAAGTCTGATCTTTATTTGAGGATGCATCGTAAAGAGTACATACAAAATTACAGACCTTTTGAGATAGAGCTAGATATAGAGGAGGGGACTTGGTTTATAAAACCTTCTCATGCTAAATTTTCTACTTACATTTGTAAATTTATATTTAATTATATGTATGCTTACCATAATAAAGTACGTCCAGATTGGTTATGTTTATCTCTTGAAAAATATAAAGATAATTATTATTGCAAAGAAGATAATACCAAAATTACTATAGATGAAAAATACGACCCCCTTCCAGATGTGGATTTAAAATTAGATGTGGAAGGAATTTTAAATTATTTAAAAATGAAAACTCAAAATACAGGCACTCCTTTAATAGACAACAGTTTGTTGGGGACTATTGCTAAAAACATTGATAAATATGGAGACGAGGGGTGTCCCAAAGAGAAATTGATTTTAGATATCTCTCAAAATCATTTCAACAATAAATTTTTAACAGGAATGGAGGAAGTAATAATATCATCTGTAATTGATGAAGCAGAAAAAAATGGGCTTATTGTAGAAGAAAAAATAAATACTTCTACTAATTATTTTATAAATCGTAATAGAAGAAGATCTTTATATAATCTTTTTAAATATTATATGAAAGGGTATAAAGATAAAGAAATTTCAGAACAATTTAAAATGACGGTAGCTGGGATTGGGGCACTTAAAAGATCTTTAAGAAAAGAAATCACAGAATTTTACGGATAATTTTCCTGATCATCATCTTCATTTTCTTCTTCATAAAAATCAAATTTATCGTAAGTTTTATCTTCTTCGTCATCATTATCTTCGTTAAGTTCTTCGTCTAAGTAGGTAATTAAATCGTCGGGTTCTTCTGTAATTTCTTTCTCTTCTAGATATTCTGAAATTTTATCATGAATAATGCTATCCTCATCTTTTAAGTCTTCATATTGAGTAGCTATATCAAACCATCTGATAATTCTGCGTAACTCTGCTAATGAAAGTTTCATTAATTTCTCCCCCAAATTTAAAAGTTGTTAAAATCAAATTCTTTTCTTAATTAATGAATTATTCACTCAACCATCTAATTTGTGAACAGTATTATAAAAATCACCAGCTAAAACTGGTTCTGACCAGTCAGCTTTTTTTATTAATTTAGTTTTTATAAAAACTACTCTTAAATATTCTAATCTTTGTAGCACATCTTCCAAAGCTTTTTTATAATCGGGAGATTTACTTTTAGATATACTTTTTTCACACCATTTTTGGAGACTTTTAAGCAAAACAGTTGCTTGAGGACGATATTCTGAATCTATTTGGTTATAATATTTAAATATTTTTGAAATACACATTTTCTTTCTTTTAAAGGAGGTAGTAGGATCATTCATCGTTTCTAAGTAATGAAATATTTTTTTTATTCTTCCTTGATTATCATTTACTGAGCATATATCTGAAGGATTTTTTATTCGACACTTTCTACAAATTAAAACCTCTCCATCAAAATATAATCTTCTGCTTCTTGTTTTACATCTTGGACATTCTAAATAATACCAAACATATTTTTTATCTGACATAGGGTTATAAAAATCAAGGGGGATCGTATTTACTACAAAACCTTTAACTAGTAGTCCATTTCTAAGTTTTTCAGCAGCTTTTGCTTCTTTCTCTTCTTCTGTGCCTTCTATTTCAGCTTTAAAATCTTCTCTCAACTGGTACATATCTATATACTCTATTTCCTTTTCGAGCACATTCATGGTTTTATTCCTTTATAATTTTAAATCATTTTTTAAAATTATAAAGGAATAATAAAAATTTTTAAAGAAATTTTCAGAAAATATCAAACTAATTCAAAAGAAATTTTGCGATAGAAATGTAAGACATTTTTTTTGTATATATTACGATTTTTTATGGAGACTGAATTATATCTACTCCACCAATTTTTCTCATATCGGCTATAAGATTTTAATGATGCTAAAATTTTCACTCCTGTTTTTATACAGTAATCGGGATCAGTAAGAAGCTTTTTTGGATTAAGTTTCATTGAAACCAAATTACTTTTATTAATTTGCATCATACAGTAATCGGTTATTACTCTTCTAATTTTGCCTTTTTCATCATAAACTTCTTGGTAATTTTTTTTATTAAGAATAAAATTACCTTCTTGTTTAGCAATTGCTACTACTAAAAGTGGGTCTACCCCATATTTATGACTATATTTATCTATAATATTCGCATAAAGTTCAGCGGTCTTTTTATTTAAAGATCCGTTTAAAGTGGTGATAGATTTAAAAACAATTTCTTTTGTATTTTTTATTGCTGTCGTAGTATGAGCAATTGCGGTAGTGATAGACAAACATATAAAAATGATAATGACACGCAGATAATGCATTTTTCTCCTCCTAATAAAAGTCTAAAATATGACAGAAATAGTGCTTGGTGACTAAGTCGCCTAACCTAAGTAATTTCATCTTTCCTTCTTTTTTTTACCAAAAACACCAGACGATGTCTGGTTTTTGCTTCGATAGAAGCTGCTGAAATATCAAATTAAAAGTTATAATATTGATTATTATATTAGTATAAATATATTAATTAATTATAGTGCTAACATTTTTGAAAAGTAAAGGATTATTTTTAACGCTCAGAAACATACCATTCGCTAATATCGATGGGACCATCTTCTTTTTTTGAATATAACTCTTTTATTTTCTGATTATTTACACAAATACAGATTAAATCATTAGCACGACAGATTAAATTATCACAAAAACCTGCTTCATTATTGGGAAATCCCAAATCAAATAGCTTGCCACATCTTAAGCAGAAAGGAATTTTTGCTTCATATTTTAATATCTCAAAAAAAGTATTACGAATTTTTTCATCTTTTATCTTCTTCGTCGCAGAAGACCCCGTCCTAAAGGACGGGGATGAATGCGACATATAAACTTGAAATATTTTAATCTTAATGTATAATAATTAATAAATGAAAGTAAAAATATTAAAAGCTTATAATTTTCGTCTTTACCCTACTTTAGCTACCATATGTCTTTTCCTTAAGACTTTCGGATGCTGTCGTAAAGTCTATAATAATCTACTAAATATTTTTAATTTAGAAAAGAATTTTAAA
>Ga0209777_10009184_pt1 | contig 10680 bp, 10 predicted proteins | sample FrelakmetHBP12HB_FD_187147 | JGI IMG/M metagenome (GOLD analysis project Ga0209777, IMG submission 187147) | Freshwater lake sediment microbial communities from the University of Notre Dame, USA, for methane emissions studies -HBP12 HB (SPAdes)... | ecosystem: Environmental > Aquatic >... | reverse complement strand
GTAATAGGTAGCGTTGAGTTGTTCGGTCACATAGCGCAACATTTTGAGAAAGTGCGGGGAAAAGGCCTTGATAGCCATGTTGCGCGTGAGCCAGTAGGGATAGATCCTCAAGAGGAGCTTCAGCCGCTCAGACCAGGGCATCTGGAAGGGTGTGGTTTTTCTCTTGTCTATCCAAAGCAGTTCCTCGCTCATGAAGACACTGGCCAATTCCGGCTGAAGGATGGCTGAGATACGTTCACTACCCATGTTGCCGACGATCAGCTCTCCGGTATGGATCCGCACTGTTTTATGCTCGAAAATGTGCCGGAGCGCCTTGGCCTGTCGGATAATTACGGAGTCCTTCCTGTCGGCGTGATGTTTGAAATAATCGGTGATGAGATAGGCACGCTCCGGGCAGAGTCGGACCTTGGAGGCGAGCAGTTCCCTTTTGATGCCTTCGAAACGTGCGGAAGGTTTCTTTTCGTCGGTGACGGTTGCTAAAGCCTGTACCTGCATGGTATCCATCCTTTAAGTTAAACTATAAGAACCTTGTTCTTAGATGTCAAGGAAATGTTGGCCGCAAATGCCGCTGATAGCGGTAACTGATTTTTCCGGAAGAAGGATGAAACTGGGAGTAATCGTTACGACAATTTTTCGGAAATCTGGTGACACGATACCAGTTATTTGCGGAAACCAGTATGGTGTCACCAGAGTTCAAATCGTCAGAATTATTTCTTTCACCTTCAAAGAAACAACTTTTTAACGTCTTGATGTTGAGGATTACCATTCGAAAGGTGCAAAGTAGAGATCAGCGGTGAGCGTAGTGAGTCCGCTGGATAGCCTAGTTAACTTGTACCTTTTAATATGTCTGTGCATTCCTTCTCCTTCTTATTTTTCCAAACATGACGTTTTAACCTGTATAAAAAGGCAATCTTAGAAAGGACGAGTATTGAAACCAGATAAACGGCGCAATCGGCATGTTCAGCAGCAAGATGAAAATTCTTTGTAACTATGCGACAATCAGCCATCATAATGTCCTGAGGCCGAAACGCTTTGCCGTGCTTATGAAAGTATTCGTAGTCATCAGAAATGCGCTTTAACACGTACTCTGTTTGAGAATAGATTTGTTGAAACAGGCTAAGATGGGCCGCGAGTGATATATCAACAGATATTAGCCGAGCGGCAGATGCATCAAAAAGACTCGGCATTGACGGGTGCAAGTGGGCAATCTTTTCCGCAAACCATAAAGGGAAGTCTTCTTCGGTTATGTCTTCTTGCGCGGAGAGAGCTGCAAGAGTTTCTGACACAACCCCCACAGCAGCGAGTGTGGCTGTGACGATTATGGCAGCTGCCTGTTCATCTCGGCGTCTTGCGCTACGAGCAACTATTAAGGCGGTTCCTAATGCAAAAAAGCCGCCTAGTATGCTGCCCACAAGTGTTTGCCATTTTAAAATCAGTCCCATTAGACTCTCATCATTTAATTCAGTCCATCAACTAACAATTAATATCCAAACTTTGCTTTTTCCGATAATAGATGATCACGCCCACGGTGGGATAAAACCGATCTCCTTGGCAAACTTATGTTCTATGATACCAATTTTCCCTGGGATGCCGATCAAACCTCCGAGCAGCGGCCATAGTAAAGCAATGACAGCGGTTAAAGGTTGATCATGAAGGAAAAGATAAATGGAACTTCCGATTGCAGCTGGCCACTTTAACCATGTAACGAAGAAACAGGCAAATGTTGCAATTCTAATATTGACAAAAAGATACCTTATTGGACACCATAGAATACCGAGTAATATTATCCCGCAAACAACCCATAACCAAGGGAAGAAAATGAAAAGAACTGGTACTAATGGTTGTGAGATAAAAGCTGGCAGGGCTGTCCACTCAATAGCTCGAAGACTCAACATCCTCTTAATTTCAGCCTCACTCAATTCATTCATATTACATCCTATGCCGATAATGTCCAAACTTCTCTTCTCCGATAATTAAACATCATAATAGCACTATTCATTTTTTTTAAAAGAGGAAAATAGCCTTATTGATAACTAATTGAAATATTGCATTTTCGTAGAGATAGGAATTTTGTTTGTTACAGGAAGAAGTCAGCATTACTCTCGACAATATTTATATCAACTATCCTCTCTTATTAATTCCATTTTCACCTTGAAAAAAGGAAATCTTTTGGACGTCTCTAAAATTTGTCAGGGGTTGTGCATAGAGGCGAATCTTTTTGAATGTTATCAGCAGATTCCACTGATAGCGGTAACTGATTTTTCCGGAAGAAGAATGAAACTGGGAGTAATCGTTACGCCAATTTTTCCCATTTGCAGCATATCGTAAATTGCTTTCTGATTTTCCAGATTGAAGTCGGCATAGCCGGCGGAAAAGCGTCGCGGCAGAAGAGTTTTTCCTTCGCGGCGGAGCTGCTGATTTAGATAATCCATAATCCAATCCAAACCAGCATCTGTAATTTCACTGGCCGCGGCATCATAAACGACAGCGGCGGCTAAATCGTCCTGACAGGTTTTTTCTTTAATTGCTTCCATAACTGCGCTGCCTGCCGTCGCGCCCATGAGGACAGCTTCCCGGCAATCGCGCAGGAAAGCGGACAACTTTTTACTGATAAAGGTCAAACCTCCGGCCAGAATTATTTTCTCTCCATCGTTCTGCACAATAGCCAGACGCAGTAACGATCCCTTAAGTGAAATAAGATATGATGCTTCATTGATAAAATAGTCGGTTTCTTTTTGCTGGCTTGCCGGAATTTGGGTGGTTCTTTTTTTAAAGCCAAGACGCTGATATATTTTTTCGCGTGGAGGATCAATTGATATCTTTTCCAGAAAAACGATAGATTCCATCTTTTCCTTCTTCACTAAAGCCGTTTACAACAGGCGTTTTATAAGACGTTCGTTAATTTAGAAGTTTACTCAGGTTTTTGGCAACGGCATCACCCATTTTTCCCGTGCCGATGAGTTTCTTATTCTGCTGATGAATATCCTGCGTCCGGAAACCTTCTTTTAGTGTTTGAGTAACGGCTTTTTCAATCAGAGCGGCTTCCTGCGGCATGGACAAAGAATAGCGTAACATCAGAGCCACCGATAAAATTGTGGCCAGCGGATTGGCAATATTCAGTCCGGCTATATCCGGGGCCGAACCATGAATAGGTTCATATAAGGCGGTCTTTTCCCCCAGACTGGCCGAAGGAAGCATGCCTATGGAACCGGTCAGCATGGCGGCTTCATCGCTTAATATGTCTCCAAATAAATTGGTCGTGACAATTACATCAAACTGCGATGGATTGCGGATAAGTTGCATAGCGCAGTTATCAACGTACATGTGCTTTAAGGTGACGTCGGGATAATTCCGCCCGACTTCTGTCACCACATTGCGCCAGAGCTCAGAGCTTTCGAGAACATTAGCTTTATCTACCGAAAGGAGATTTTTTTTACGCGTTCGGGCAATTTCAAAGGCGCGAACGGCAATTCTGCGAATTTCATCTTCAGAGTAAGCCATAGTGTTAACGCCTGTGCGTTTTCCGTCTTTTCCTTTTGTGACGCCGCGCGGTTTGCCGAAATAAACATCACCGGTCAATTCGCGGACAATCATAATATCAATGCCCTGCACGACATTTTTCTTGAGCGGGGATGAGTCCAGAAGCTCTTCAAAGGCAACAACGGGCCGCAGATTAGCGAAAAGGCCTAATTTTTCCCGCAGGCCCAGAAGCGCTCTTTCCGGCCTCAAACTATAATCCAGCGCCTCCCATTTGGGGCCGCCCACAGCTCCCAGTAAAATTGCGTCACTTTGCAGTGCAAGTGCAAGAGATGAGTCCGGTAGCGGGACACCGAAATGATCGTAGGCGCTGCCGCCTATAAGCCCTTCAGTAAGTTGCAGGGTAATATTTTTTTTATCGGAGATCAGCTTTAAAATCTTTAAAGCTTCTTTCATTATTTCCGGCCCTACGCCATCGCCGGCAAATATGGCTATATTAAAATTGTTTTGTTTCATTCTTTCCTCATTTTTTGGCAATATGCTTCATCAAGCCGCCATCGGCAATTAATTGTTCCATAAAAGGCGGAATAGGATTAATTGTGAATGATTTATTTTCCTTGGTGACAGTGATGGTTCCCTTGGCGCTGTCCACAGTTATTTTTTCTCCTTCTTTAATGGCATCGCCAAGTTCTCTGGATTCAAAAATGGGCAGTCCCATGTTGAAAGCATTGCGATAAAAAATGCGGGCGAAACTTTTAGCCACAACGCAGGAAATGCCTGCCGCTTTAATGGCGATGGGCGCGTGTTCGCGCGAAGAGCCGCAGCCGAAATTTTCTCCTCCCAGAATAATGTCACCCGTCTTCACCCGGGCAACAAAATTTGGATCAGTATCTTCCATGCAGTGAGCGGCAAGCTCTCGCGGATCTGATGTCGTTAAATAGCGCGCCGGAATGATCGCGTCGGTATCCACATTATCTCCAAATTTCCAAACTCTACCTTTGAATATCATAAAAAAGAGACCTTCCTTATTTCTTAATTTCTTATTATAGTTCTGCCGGAGATGCAATTCTGCCTAATACAGCAGAAGCCGCCGCAACTGCGGGGCTGGCCAGATAGACTTCACTTTTGGGATGGCCCATGCGGCCGACAAAGTTACGGTTTGTAGTGGTAATTGCTCTTTCACCTTCCGCCAAAATTCCCATGTGCCCGCCTAAACAGGCGCCGCAGGAAGGCGGGCTGATTATGGCGTCGGCGTTCATGAAAATTTCGATCAATCCTTCCTTCAATGCTTGCTTGTAAATCGCCGGAGTTGCCGGAACGACAATCAACCTTACATTGGACGCGGCTTTACGTTTTTTCAGAATCTGCGCGGCGATTCTCAAATCTTCAATCCGGCCGTTTGTACAGGAGCCGATGAGCGACTGGTCGATTTTTACCTTGCCCGCTTTGCTTATTGGTTTGACATTGGAAGGCAAATGGGGGAACGCCACCTGCGGCTCAATGCCTCCGGCGTTGATTTCGATGATGTCGGAATAGACGGCATCGGCATCGGAAGAATAAAATTTATAATCGCGCTTCGCTCTTTTTTTGACGTATTCTCTGGTAATCGCGTCAGGAGCGAAGATGCCATTCTTTGCTCCGGCTTCAATGGCCATGTTAGCCATGGAGAGTCTGTCGGCCATCGGCAATTTGCCGATTGTTTCTCCGGTAAATTCCATCGCCTTATATAGAGCTCCGTCAACACCAATGCGGCCTATGATATGCAAAATTAAATCCTTGCCGGAAACCCATTTTTGCAGTTTGCCGTAAATAACGAATTTGATCGATTGCGGCACTTTGAACCAGAGCTCTCCGGTAAGCATAACGGCGGCAAGATCAGTACTGCCCACGCCGGTGGCAAATGCGCCCAGTGCGCCGTAAGTGCAGGTATGGCTGTCGGCGCCAATGACTAAATCTCCGGGCAGGACTATGCCCTGTTCCGGTAATAAAGCGTGTTCAATGCCTACTTGTCCACCTTCGTAAAAATGAGTTACTTTCTGTTTCAGCGCAAATTCACGTACAGCTTTGCATTGCTGGGCAGAGTTAATATCTTTATTCGGCGTGAAGTGGTCCAGAACTAAAGCAATTTTGTTTTTGTCAAAAACTTTTTTTCCGCCCGCCTTTTGGAATTCATTAATTGCTATAGGCGCGGTAACATCGTTGCCCAAAGCGATATCCACTCTGGCGTTGATCAACTGACCGGCAGAGATTTTTTTCAGGCCGGTATGTGCCATTAAAATTTTTTCAGTAATAGTGTTGCCCACGATTATGCTCCTCGTCTTATAATGGTATTAGAAATTGTCCTTATACTTTTTTTAATGTTTATTCAACTTTAACCTTTTTGACGCTGTCTTTTAAAAATTCCAGACGATTCAGCGCGTTGATATAGGCCTTGGCTGAAGCAACGATAACATCCGGATGCGCGCCGCGGCCCACGACGGAATGATCGTTATATTTGAGCTGAACAGCAACCTCGCCTTGCGCGTCACTGCCGCCGGTTATAGCATTGACGACATATTTCATTAACGGATAATTGGTTTTGGTGATGTTGCGAATCGCCGCGAAGGTCGCGTCCACCGGGCCGTTGCCAAATCCCGCTTCCCGCACAACGTCTTTGCCTACTTGCATTTCCATGGTTGCCGTGGGAATGGCCACATTGCCGCTGACCACATTCAGGTAAACCAGATTGTATTTATCCTCTCCTCGGTAAATTTCTTCAGAAATAATCGCTTCCAGATCTTCATCATAAATGTCTTTCTTGACATCGGCTAGTTCTTTGACTCTTGTGGCGATCTTGTTGATCTGCTCATCGCTCAATGTATAGCCCATTTTTTTCAAATGGTGCGAAATGGCGTTACGGCCAGAGTGCTTTCCCAGCACGATATGCGTATCGCTGATGCCGACTGATTGCGGCGTCATAATCTCATAAGTGATCTTCTCCTTGATCAAGCCGTCCTGATGAATGCCGGATTCATGCGCGAAAGCGTTCGCTCCCACTATAGCTTTATTCGGTTGCACCGATATGCCGGTAATCTGTGTCAACAAACGCGATGTCTTGAAAATCTGGTCGGTATTTATTTTTGTATAAAGACCATACAGGTCTTTGCGCGTCTGCAGAGCCATAACGATTTCTTCCATCGCTGTGTTTCCGGCGCGCTCACCGATACCGTTGATAGTACATTCCACCTGACGCGCGCCTTGTCTTATTCCGGCCAACGAATTCGCTACAGCCAAACCTAAATCATTATGACAATGAGTGGCTATAATCGTGTCGCCCATATTCTTGACATTGGCAAACAGATAAACAATCAGGTTACCATATTCTTCGGGAATGGTGTAACCGACCGTATCGGGTATATTGACAGTACAAGCACCGGCGTCGATAACCGCCGATACCATTTCTACCAGATATTTTTTATCCGAGCGTGTGGCGTCCATCGGAGAAAATTCGACATTTTCCGTGTAAGAGAGCGCCAGCTTAACTGCGGCGACAGCCTCTTTGAGTACCTGCTCACGGCTCTTTTTGAGTTGATATTTCAAATGAATATCCGACGAAGAAATAAAAGTATGGATTCGGGGATGAGCAGCGCCTTTTATTGCCTGCCAGGCACGGTCAATATCGACTTTATTGGCGCGGGCCAGGCCAGCCACCTGAGATTTTTTTATCTCTCTGGCGATCTGGCGCACTGCGTCAAAATCTCCTTCCGAAGCGATTGGGAACCCCGCCTCGATTATATCAACGCCTAATTTTTCGAGTTGCCGGGCGAGAATCAATTTTTCTTCCGTGTTCATGCTGCAGCCCGGTGATTGCTCGCCATCTCTTAATGTTGTATCGAAAATATAAACGCGATTTTTATCCTTTTTCATTTTATCCTCCTCTATCGGGATATGTACCTTTAATAAATTTATAATAAAAAAGGCCGTGGATTTTTCCGCCCACGGCCTTTTAGGTAATCAGTTATTTTTATAGTTCTAGTGACGACCTAAAAACGATGGGCAAGTGGCCTTGAGCAAAAGGCGTAACAGGGCGAGCCCCAAAAGCAGGGGGAGAATGTAGATTGCTAAATTCTTATTTTTCGCTCTGTCCGACATCGTTTTTGTATAGCCTTCATTTAAAAAGTTACAATATCCTAATGTAAAAATTAATTATTGTCAAAATATTTTTCAGTTCGGCAAAAAATCGTCACATCGGCCCAGTTTGATAGTCATCATGTGACCTTGTGCAATATCGTGTAATCTTCAGGTTATCAGTTCATTCGCTGGGTGAACTCCGGTCGGTAATCGTTATGTTAGCGTAGTTCGTCATCAAGCCATCTCAGATATTCCTTGCTTCCTTTAATAATTGGCACGGCGATAATTTCCGGTGTTTCGTATGAATGCATTTTTTTAATAGCGGTCTCAACTTTTTCAAATAATTCTTCCCTCGTTTTAATTAAACACAGCCACTCATTTGCTGTTTCCACTTTGCTCTTCCAGGGGTAAATACTGGTAATCGGGCCGGTAATCTGTACACACGCGGCTAACCTCGTCTCCACCAAGTATTGAGCAATTTTTTGTGCCTGCTCTTTGGTTTCCGTGGTTGTTGTTACTTGAATGTAAGTTTTCATAATTGTTTCCTCATGTTTTCGTGCATTCGTACATCATAATAGCAGCCGCTTGCGGCAAACTCAAGGAATCAGCTTTGCCGCTTCCGGGAATGCTCCATTTTTCATCGGCCATTCGTGAAACAGCTTCCGGCAGGCCATGGCTTTCATTGCCCAAAAGCAGGGCAGCCTTTTTTTGAACCGGATGAGGAAGTTTTCCCTCGCGCACATCAGAGCCGATGAGAAAAAAACTTTTTTTAATTTCCAGCAGTGTGGCGGATAAATCAATGTCAGGGATAATTGTCAAATGGAAAATACTTCCCATGGAAGCTCGCACGGTTTTCGGATTGGTGTAATCCGCCGAATTAGCGCTTAAAATTATTCCGTCAAAGCCGAACCATCGCGCGCTGCGAGTGAGCGCTCCGAGGTTACGGGGATTGTTTACTTCATGTAAAATCAAAATGTTGCCGGAAGTTTTAGCCAGCCATGAAGAAAAATCCGGCGCCTGTTTCCTGCCGGCCACAGCCATGATTCCTTCCGGTTCTCTGTCCTGTCCTATTTTTTGCCACTGGGAACGGGTAAGTTGATAAACGGGAATATCTTTGGCGGCGGGAAGCGCGAGCCCCTCCCAATATTTTATTTTTTCGTGCATGATAAGCAATGCTTTAATCTGCCAGTCGCTTGTCAAAAGTTCTTCGACAACCTTTACGCCTTCGGCTAAAAATAAATTTTCTTCCTCGCGCACTTTGGCGTCGTTTAGCCTTGCCCATCTCTTTAATTGTGCCTGCGAAATATTCAAAAATTCAACCATAATAAAATCCTGATTATTTTTCCTCTATGTTAATTGGAGGCAGTTTCTTCGGCCATATCAGCGATGCGATAACGGATAATGTTATCACAGAGGCTATTACAGCTAAAGAAGCGCCGATATGAATCTTGTAAAAATCAGTGATCAGCATCTTAATTCCTACAAATCCCAAAATCACCGCCAAACCATATTGCAGATGGTGAAAGAGTTTGATCAAACCGGAAATGGCAAAGAAAAGGGAACGCAGGCCTAAAACGGCGAAGACGTTGGAAGTGTAAACGATAAATGAATCGGTTGTGACTGCTAAAACCGCGGGTATGGAATCCACGGCGAAAAAAACATCTGTTGTTCCCAAGACTAAAACAACAACCAAAAGCGGCGTGGCGTAACGTTTGCGTTTGATGGTGGTAACAAATTTGTGTCCCGAATATTCATGGGAAACAGGCATAAACATGCGAAGCAGTTTGATGGAAATATTTTTTTCCGGATGAACTTCTTGTTCCTTGCCCCGGCCGATCTGGATGGCGGTAAAAATCAGGAAAGCCCCGAAAATATATATGACCCAGTGGAAATTATTGATCAGCGCAATGCCGGCAAAAATAAAAATACCGCGCGTGATAAGAGCGATAATTATCCCCCAGATTAAAGCTTTCTGTTCGTATTCGACCGGCACCGAGAAATAACGAAAGAAAAGTAAGAAGACGAAAAGATTATCGATGCTGAGAGAATATTCAATGAGATAACCGGTTAAGAATTCCAAAGCCTTCTGATGGCCGTAAAAAGAATAAACGCCTGTGCAGAAGATTATCGCCAGCACTATCCAAAAAGTTGTCCAGTAGAGGGATTCCTTGATTTTCACCGCATGCGCTCTGCGGCTGAAAACACCGAGATCCAGTGTTAGCATGGCTAAGATAAAAACACCAAAGAATATCCACCACAGAGTCATGTCATGCTTCCTTTTAATTCATACTATTTCGATTTCAAAGGATAACGCGGCGACAAAGAGGAGGCTTCGCAGGCGTATTACTAATACGTTGAAGAAGCCGAGGATGCAGCCAACAAAGTTAGCCAAAGAAAGCGAAATGGTATCAGGCATTTTTACGCCAGATCAGAATACCTATGCCTGCCGCTATCATTAACAGGCAAAGAACCTGTCCCATGCTCATAAAACCGAGAACGAAACCAAGCTGATAGTCGGGCTCGCGGAAAAATTCAATAAAGAAGCGCACAAAACCGTAGCCGCAAATATAAATCCCAACTAAAAATCCATCAAACATTTTCTTTTTTCTAATCAGCCATAACAGGATAAATAAAACAAATCCTTCGAACAGCGCTTCGTAAAGCTGAGAAGGATGACGCAGACTATGTATAGAATCAAGCGGAAAATACATTCCCCATGGCATGGTAGTTACGCGGCCAAAAAGCTCACCGTTGATAAAATTGCCGATCCGGCCAAAGGTGTAGCCCAGTGGTATCGCCGGACAAAACAAATCGCCAAAATGCCAGAGATTAAAATTGTGTTTGCGGCAAAATAAAATGAAAACAATAACGACGCCGATAAGCCCTCCATGATAAGACATGCCGCTGATTCCGACAAATTTAAACCCATGGGAAAAATCAAAAGGCAAAAATATTTCGAGCGGATGCTGGAAGTAATAGCCGAAATTATAAAATAAGGCATAACCAAATCTACCGCCGATTATCACCCCGAGCATCGCCCAGACAAGATAATCCTGTATGGTTTCCACTTTATATTCATATCCTTCATTTTTT
>Ga0209777_10009183_pt1 | contig 10680 bp, 14 predicted proteins | sample FrelakmetHBP12HB_FD_187147 | JGI IMG/M metagenome (GOLD analysis project Ga0209777, IMG submission 187147) | Freshwater lake sediment microbial communities from the University of Notre Dame, USA, for methane emissions studies -HBP12 HB (SPAdes)... | ecosystem: Environmental > Aquatic >... | reverse complement strand
GAAAGTCTTAAGATGTTCAATTTTTTTGACAAGGAAGAATTCCTTAACTTAATGGAAGAAATAAAAATAATTGAAGACGATGGCGATAAAAAGCACTTTGATGAGCATGTCAAAAACATCCTTAGGGCTCCCGGTGGTAAAGATGGTATTATTTCCTGCTTATTGGATTACATTAAAAGCCTTCGCCATGAAAACAATTTTCACAAGGCTTTATCCAGTACCATTGACCGTCATGTCTATTATAAATTGACTAACACCAGCGGCCAAAATTCAAAAAAACCAAGACTCTATAGAGTAAAATAACCAGCCAGCACACAGGGCAGCTACCAAGCCGCCCTGTTATTTTTTTTCTAACTATTAAACTAAAAAGTTTTTTCTTTCCAATTTTTTTTACGCCCGTTAGGGCGAAACATTATTTGAAACTAGTTGCGGCAAAACGTCGGAGCCCAATTTTGCCACTGAGCTAAGGGCTATGCCCGCCAGCGAAGTGAAGCAAAATTTGGAGCTCCCGACCAACCCCTTTTTTGGTGATGTGACGATAGGAACGAACCCGACGCGGCAGCGGAGTCGTTAGAAAGAAAGGGGTTGGTCGGGAGCGACAGCGACCGACGTTTTGCCGCAATCAGTTCATGCCAATAGGCATACATTATTTCACCATTATTGTTAAATAGTGGTGTACAAGTTATTATACATATCATATATACATATCTAAATATAGATAACCATTTGTTTAAGCGTATGTATATAAAAAAGAACCCGTTAGGGTCGATTTAAAAAAATTGTTTTTGGTAAAGAAGGTGTCGGCGTGCCGACACCCCTTATAATTTTATTTCTCGTTCCTGGGCATATTTTTTAATCAACATAGTAAATAAAGCGCCCGCGCTCTGCTTTATTTCCCCTAGGTTTTTAATCTCTTTAACCTCAGCTAAGGCTTGATAAATATCTTTATCAGGCATTCTTCTAGCCACGGTAATATAAAAGCCTCTGCTTTTTTCATCCTGGCAAACTTCTAAAATATCTTCCACCAATAAATCAATTTGATAATCTTCTTTGTCTAATGATTTTTCCGGTGCTTCTCTGTGTTGAACTGGAACACCTTTTCGGAAAAAAATAATTAATTCTGTTTTTCCATCTACAGCTTTTTTAAAATTATAGCCTTCTAGTAATTTAAACCCTTTTTTAATTAATCCCCCACAAGCTTTTTTCAGCTCTTGCTTAACATGTTTTGATTGTTTGGCCTGGATAGGTATTTGCTCGGCCAATTTAAGCATTTCTCTTTGATAAACTTTTTTTGTTTTTAAAATTTTTGATAAATAAAGAGCCAGGCGCTGTTCGACCGGCGTTAAAGAATGAAAAAATTGGCTGTCAAAATCAGCGATCAATAAACTATTCTTTTTTATGCTGCCCCATAAAACATCACTAGCTTTGATTCTCGCGAAAGGCAAGGTTGCTTGTTTGCTATCCGGGTTTTCTTTATAAAACCATACTTGATCAAATAGATGAAAAGTTGAATCAATATATGCTTGAAGTTCATTATCCCAAAAAGCATTTGTCGCCGTGATAGTCATACCAACCAGGCATTTTAAGTCTTTGATCATCTGAGCATAACTGGCGCTATTTAAAGGTATGCCTCTTCTTTTTACTAAATGATAAATGGACCCAAAATTTATATATTGATTTGTAAATTTATTCTCCTTCCATATCTGCATTAAATCAAAAAGGGTTTCAAATGTGCTGGCCGTTCCCAGGCCATATTTGGCCGCTGGTGTTACTTCCCATTTTCTTTTAACCTCTGCTTTGTCTTTACCGGTAATAGTATCTTCGTAAATAATACTCTCAATATTTTTGACTTTTTTTGCCAAATTAAAAACCGGAAATTCTGATAAAGTAAGCTCATATTTACTTTGTGAGATTTCGGGTTTTAGCGGTTCTTTTTCTTTTGGTCTTTGAAATTGCATTTTATAAAAGCCGTTTCTCTTTTAACGGTTAATTTAGTATGTTAGTTTAATACGTTATTTAGGTAGAAAATAAGCCTTAATATTCGCATAAATACAATGGTGTTGGTCGGCGTAATATCAATAGTTGGTCGGTATAATATCAATACAAGGTCGGCGTAATATCAATAGTTGGTCGGTATAATATCAACACCTGGATGGGTAAAAATATTTACCTGTGGATAACTTTGGTCGGCGTAATATCAATACCATGTCGGCGTGCCGACACCCTAACCTAACACCTCTTCAATAATTTTTTTCAGTTCTTTAAGATCTAAAAAAATCCTATTTTTTTCTTCCTCCTCTAACTTTTCAATTTTAAAATTTTCTAAATATGAGACAAGACTTTTAACTTTTTTTATGGCAATTTCGCCCTCACCCAGGGCAACTTTTTCAATTTTTTTCCGGGTAATATTTCTTACTTTAGTTGAGTTTAAATTTCCTTCTTTGACAGTTTGAAAAAGTTGAATCATAGCTTTTGGGCTGTCTTGTTTGGCTATTTCTATCAGTAAGCGGATAGGGTATAGATTGACATTTCGGCATTCTTCTTTTATCTCTTCCGGCAGCCTGTTTAAGCTTAAAATTTCATTAATGGTGGTTCTGGCCTTGCCAATTACCGTGGCCAGTTTTTTTTGACTGTAGCCATGCTGGTCAATCATTCTTTGCAAGGCGTCGGCTTCTTCCACCGGATTAAGATTTTCTCTTTGCAGGTTTTCAATCATGGATATTTCCAGGGCATTGTCTTTGGTCTTTAAAATGGCTGGTATTTGCGTTAATCCGGCCATTTTAGCGGCTCGCCATCGTCTTTCACCAGCTATTAAAAAAATTTGACCCTCAGCATCCCGGCGAATAATTACCGGTTGCAGGACACCTTTTTGTTTAATTGAACCGGCCAATTCTTCTAAGGCTTGTTGATCAAAAAACTTTCTTGGTTGATTAGGATCAGGTTGCACTATTTCGAGGTCAACGCGGTGAAAACCGCCGTCCTCGTAATTATCCAATTTGGCCGGGTGATCTTCTTCTTTAGTCCTGGCTTGAGCCAGCTTTGATGTTTTTTTTGATAGTTTATCTCTAATTGATGTCATAGGCTTAAAAACTCATTAATTAATTGTTCGTAGTCTTGGGCTCCGGTGCTGTCTGCTTTAAATTCAAAGATTGACTCCTGGGCCATCTGTGATTGATTCAGGGCTTCATTTCTTCTAATATGGGTAGAAAATATAAGGTTCTGATAGGGCTCTAATTGTTGAAAAACCCAATCATTGCTTACTTTGTTTCGGACATCATATTTAGTTAAAAGGATACGGATAAAATCAGCCTTCTTAAGATCACCGTTTTTAACGTTCTCAATGGTTTCCATCAAATCGGAAAAGCCGTCCAGGGCATAGCGGCCAATTTCGCAAGGCACAATGATAAAATCGGCTGCATATAGAGCATTGACCGTCAAAGTGCCCAGGGTAGGGCGGCAATCAATTATAATATAATCAAAAGCAATAGTGTTAAGCGCCTTTTTCAAAAATGTTTCTCTGAATAATTCAGGTGATAATTGCTGCTCTATTTTGTCCAGGCGGATATGGGAAGGGACAATAAAAAGATTCTCAACCTTGGTTTTAAGGATCGTTTCTTTAATCGGTTTTTTCTTGGCCAAAACATCGCTTATTGAAGCCGAAAAGCTCTCTTGCTCAATTCCTAGGCCAATAGTTGAATGGGCCTGAGGGTCCAAATCAACAAGAAGCGTCTTTTTGCCTTGCCGGGCCAGCCCTGCCGCGAAATTAATCGAAGTGGTTGTTTTACCGACCCCGCCTTTTTGGTTAATAATGGCAATGATATTTTTACTCATATGTTTAAGGCTTTCTGTTTATTTTTTTGTAGAAGATTTTTTGGGCTGAACTGTAACCGGCTCAAGAATAAGATTACCATTCTTAACTTTCATTTCCACATAGTCGCCTTCAACAACAGGAAATTCCTTCCGCACATCGAGCGGAATGTTTACCTGAAAATTTTTTTTCACCTTGACCAAAGGCATTTTTGCATCCTCCATAAGCATATAAAAATTACATTATGATATTATAATGAAATTATATCATAATGAAAAAACAAATCAAGTCTGTATTTATTTGTGGGTTGCCGACAGAATAAGGTTCATTCGGTTGATGTGTACTTCTTCCTTAATGATTTTTTTCTGTTTTCCAATTCATAAACCATTTCAATAAGTAATAATCTAAAAAATGTTGAACTTTTATTAATAATGTGGCACAAGTTTTTAGCACAGATCACGATAATGCATAATTTACTGTAGCCGAGTGCTACAAAGAGGTATTCAACGACGGTAAAGGGTGAAATGAAAAATGAAAAAAATAATAAGTTTAATTGGTCTTCTTGCGACGTTGATCTGCATTGCCTGTGCGGCAACAAACTCAACCGAGTATGGAAAATCTACTGACAAGGTTGCCTACAAGACTGCCACCAGCATTAACGTTGTTGACGTTAACACGGTCGATCCATCAGCTCCAGACAAAAACGAACGAGGCTTTTTTGACATCGTGCTAGACATCGTGCTCGATTCGGTGTTCTCAAACGACCGAGGTATTCTCGGTGTAGCTTTCATACCAGGTGGTGGTATGTGAATTTACCTGAAGGAGGTTAGTTAGAGGTTGTATGAAAAAGTAAATTTAGAGAACGGTCTGGAAGTTGTTACTTATTCCAGTACCGAGCTTTTGCTATTGTCAGAGAAGAAGTTTGTTGCCATCGCTCATTGCTATATGAACGTATTTAATGAAAGTTGGCGCGAAAAATGGACAGAAGCCTCTGCCTTAGAGGAGGTGCGTAAGGCATTTGCTCAAGAAGAAGGCAGAGAGCCTTTAGCAACAATAATCTGGAAGCAAGAAAAGGCCATCGGGTTTGCTTGGGGATTTCTGACAGATGTCGATCATCTGATAGCGGAGCGTGATATGCCATTTTCTTTGCCGCTTGAGCTGAAACAAGAAGGTCTGAAAAAGGCAAAACTCTGGCTTATCGAAGTGGCGAAAACTTCTCGCGTTTTTCTATACCGAGAGTTTGGATGTCTTGATGAGTTTAAGGGGAGAATGGCACCCCACCTTACCCTTGAGATTCTGCGAAAAGTGGAATCAAAAGACATAAAGGTTCTTTTATTCTGGACATCTATTAGCTCTAGAGTATTTGATCTCGGTGTCGGATTGAAGTGGGCGCCGATACATTTTTTCACCCCTGCTTTTAATGATCAAAATCTGCTCGTTATGGCCGGAAATGTTAAGTATACAGCCGACTTTATCGACGTGGGACTGACAAACCCACAAACTGTAGAGGATCACTACATGGAGGTAGTGAAAAACATAGAAATCTATCATTGTAGTTAAGTAAGTTTTTGGTAATCGAGTCTTGGATTTCGAGACTTGATAACCTTCAATTTTTAATAATTATGTCAGAAGCAAAAGAAATTATAAACAACTCAATTAGCTCGGAAGATAAATTTCTCGAGGGGTTTTTTGCATCGACAAAAACAAACACTTATTTTTTAGGAGTTAATTTTGCAGTAGCAAAAACAAAAAAAGATTTGTCTCATGAAGGTTCGTCTATGCTAGACAAAATAAAAGTGTTTGATCTAGCAGAAACTGAGTCTGCTAACATTGGACAGATCAATATGATTATAGTATCTTCTTTCTGCGGGCCTAACGGATTAATTTGGGGCTATGACGTATGTAAAGCAGACGAAGAAGATAATGAGTGGAATTTGATAAGCAAAGATCATGAAGGTAATGAAGTTAAAATCTATAATATAAAAAACTTAGTAGAAGCATTTAAAAAATTAACAGGCACAATAGACAAACCAAGATTTCCATTTTTGCCCGGTTCGCACGTGCCATGTGCGAGTAAGCAGGTTATCTTAGAAGACAACGGTATAATCTATACAGCATTAGGAATAGGCATTCCTTATAACAGAAAAAGGAACGCTTGTTTATTGATGGAAGACGTGGGAACTATACCTTTGGACGTACAAGACATTAATAATTATAAGAAAAAAATATTGAGAAATGTAATAAAAAGTATTTTAAAAGTAGGAGAAAATTTAAGAGTTCAATACAAAGATATTTTTATTGGTATTAAAGAAATTAAAATTGAAAAAGGAGAAATTGGCTGCGCTTTAGTAGCTGCTCCTTATTTTACATTAGCGAGAGATGCAATGCCGCGAGATAAGAATTTATCTACTTTGACAATAAACGAATGGGAAGACCTGGTAAGAAACAAATATATAAAAAACTCCTAGAACAAGAGCATAAATACACATTATTATAATACAATAATCATTTACTTCTTTAGAAGTCAGCCATTTTTTATTTCTCAATTCAGGAGCGCCTCCGGTGCATTTTACTTCAACTGCCCTTCGTAGTTGATCAAACATTTCAAATGTAAATCATTAAAATATTTATTCGCAACGCTTATTTTTTTGTAGTGACTGTAATGAAAGTCAGTCAGTAAAGTTTTTTATTTTTTCTTAAATCGCTTCCTGATGGTTCCTTCATCAATGCCCAGCGTGCGGCCTATTTCTCGGAAAGATATCTTTTGCGAGCGCATTTCTTTTGCTTTCTCAAGCGTAGGGCGAGGGATTGGCGGCCGGCCAAGCCTTTTCCCTTTGCTCCGGGCATTAACTAGACCGGCAATAACTCTTTCTCTAATTATATCTTTTTCAAATTCGGCCACGGCGCCGACAATTTGAAAAACCAATTTCCCGGTTGGGGTAGAGGTATCAAGGTTGTTATCGTATGAGATAAAATCAACACCACAAGTCCCTAACGTGTCCAGGGTATTAATCAGGTCTTTTAATGATCGGCTAAGCCGGTCAAGCTTCCAAACAAGCAAAATATTAAATTTTCTTTTCCTAGCCGCTTCCATCATTTTTTGAAAGGCCGGTCGGTTGATGTTTGCGCCGGTAAAACTCTGGTCAATGTATTCTTGATAGATAGTCCAGCCTGTTCTTTTGGCAAACTGCCGGAGCTCGCGGATTTGCATATCCACTTTTTGCTTATCCGTGGACACGCGAGCATAGATGGCAACGGTCTTTTTTTGTTTGGTCATGGTATTTGTTGAGGGGTGCGGAAAAAACCCCTTTAAAAATTGATTTATTAAACCCTTTAAAATCGGCTGTTTTCATTATACAAAAAAACAGCGGAAAAAACAAATGTTTTATCCGCAACTATCAAGAAATAGAAGTTATCTTGACAGAGATTATAAGACTAATTAACTTATGTAATATTTAAATTTTAATGGAGGGCATGCTGTATGGGAATGATGAAACATATAATGGAAGAAAATGAAGAGAAACGATTTATTGCAAGGGGCATAGCTGAAGAAGCCGGAGCTATAAAAGAGTGTGAATATCATCCAGGCACATTCATTGATCAATATGATTCACAGGCACTGGAAACTGCATATAAAATAGCAAATAAACGTTTCACGGGGAAAACTGATGATAGTGTGTCTTTATTTAAAACCAGACGTGAATTAACAGATACAATTAAAGAAGTCGTTGAGGAAACTGGGGACTATTGCTATTCATGTAAAAAATGGGAAAAAGATTAGGGGGTAAATTTCCAATTAGAAAGATCATAAATATTTAAAGTTAAGTATTATTTCTTCGGCCTATAATCTCTCAGATCAAGACAACGGTCATATAGTTCCCTGTCAATCTTAATCCAGTCGGTTTTATCAATCCCTCTATCGTTTTTATTGCCTTGGCCAAAGGGAAAAGCGCACGCAACCTTAATCCAGCGGTTTTGTTCTTTAGCTATGGCCCTTACTTCTTCAGCCGCTTCAGACAGGTCTTGATCTTGGCTGAAAATTAAAGCCACGTCATAAACTTGTTTATGAGCCAGGCGGATAACATCAATGGCAATCCGGACATCAATCCCTTTTTCTTCACCGATCAACAGAGTTTCAGTTTTGCCGGTTGGCAAGGTAATGGTACGCGGACGATAGCGGAGCGGACGGGAAAAAACAAAGACATTTTTTTGCCTCTTTAAAACACCTAATTTAATCGTCCAAAAATGATTCCAAAAGGCATTATCTTTTGAATCAGGTACGCCGGTATAAAACCGGGTTTCTTGCAACCGCCAGCTTTGGGCTTGGCAAACCAATTCCGCTAATTTCACGGGATCATAATTGGGGTGCTCATGATTAAATGTGTTTTTAGCGGTGTGAAATAAATTTTGGCCGTCAAAGAAGGCCGTTGCTCGAATATTTTCTTTTTGAGGATGTTTTAAGTTCATAAAAAAATAACCCCGCTCAAGCCTTGACCCCCGCATTGCTGCGGAGCGGAAATCGAACGGGGAGTAGATGGTGTTATTATATCAACTTGTTTGATAATGTCAAGGGAAATTGTAATATTAATCAATTTGCATTAAAACAAAGGGGTGGGTGGGCAGCCCCCCAGGCTTTTTTTCGTAGCATAAAAAAAGGGGCGGGAATGAACCCGCCCCTTGGCCGTTATTCTGTTTCTGACTGACTGCCAGCTTTCTTGATTCCGTTTTTGTAAGACTCTAATATCTTTTTTGGGATTAAGTCTTTCAGCGCGGCTTTGATTTCCTCTTGGTCTTCGGCTTGGTCGATGATATCATTTATCTCGTCCATTAGTTTTGAGACATAGCCGGACCGCTTGTTTGATTTCTGCCACATAGATTTTTCTTTATGAATTAGTAGTCGTCGGGAAAGAGAATGGTTTCAATCCGCTCCGTTTCCGACTCGTCGATAATTAGCCAGACCTTTTCGCCCTCGCCGTTGTTGGCGTAGGCAAAGCCGATGATGAAATGCCTTTCTTGGGGAAAAGCCAGCATCAATGTTTGAAAGGCTTGATATAGGGCTATCTGTTGGCCCAGGTTGTATTTTACCTCGACGGCTTTGGTCATGACCCTTATGATGTTTTTTTTGGTGGACACCATATAAGTTGATTTATGTTTTTTATGATTGTCTGCCTTCGACCTTTACTTTTAGGCTGACAGAGGCTGAGAGCTTGTCTTGCCTCGGCCATTGGTCAAAGCAAGGGGGCACCGGGGCTGTCAAGGTGGAGTTGGCTACAAACTACCTTGATAGTCCCGGGGGTTTCCTTGCTACAATGGAAGACGGCAAGACAAAGCGCCCCGGTTTTTCCGATCGGGTGTTCGCGCGAAAAAGCATAGGGGGGCGGGGGGTTCCTATATTTGACAAATTTATTAATGTTTTCCATACTTTAGGTAAAATCTATACCTAAGGAGGTAAAACATGTATAGTCCGAAAATCAGCAAAGAGTATATTCCCTTTTTATACCGTTTGGCCTCGGTTAAAAAAGTTCCTATGACTAAGCTTGTCGATCAAATAGTAAAAGAATTTTTGATGAAAAGCGGTATCATAGATGAGGGGAAAATAAACCATGAACAAGCAAAGTAAAAATTGGGTGGATTATCAAGAGATCAAGGCCAAGGTCTCTATGGAAATGGTGTTAAAGCATTATGGATTGATGGAAAGCCTCAAGGCTTCCGGGTCGTCTTTGGTGGGTTGCTGTCCGATTCACCAAGGCAGTAATGCTCGTCAATTCTCAGTCAATAAGGGAAAAAACATTTTTAACTGTTTTGGTGATTGTGGCGGCGGCGGTAATGTTATTGACTTCGTGGCTAAGATGGAAAAAGTGGATTTAAGGAAAGCGGCCCTGCTCCTTAAAAACTGGTTTTTAAATGCACCTGCCGATGATAACCAGCCTCAAGACAAGTCCAGCGCTGAGGCTCAACCGTCGTCAAAAGAAACGGACACCAAACTTGTTAGAGAAGAAAAAGAGCAAAACAAAAATGAGCCGGTAAATCCGCCCTTAAAATTCCTGCTTAAAAAATTGGACACTAAACACCCCTATTTCAAAGGCAAAGGAATTGAGCCGGACACGATTGAACACTTTGGTTTAGGCTATTGCTCTAAGGGTTTAATGGCCGGTAGAATTGTTATACCGATTCATAACCTGGCTGGCGAGCTGGTCGCTTATTGCGGACGCGGCATCACGCCGGAGCAGATAGAGGAAGAAAAATATAAAATGCCGCCTAACTTCATTAAGTCGGCGGTAGTTTATAACCTTAACCGGCAAAAGCAGGGTATAAAAATTCTTATTCTGGTGGAAAGCTTCTTGTCTGTTTATAAACTCTATCAGGCGGGATTTAATCAAACCGTGGCCTTGATGGGCTCAACGCTTACCGAAGCTCAGGAATGCCTTATAACGGGCTTTCTCGGCCCCACCGGTATGATCCTCTTGCTGTTCGACGACGACGAATCCGGGCAACGCTGCACCGAAGATTGTTTATTGCGATTACCAAAGCATTTGTTCGTTAAAGCTCTGAACATCGAACCTTTGGCCCAAAAGCCGCACCAGGCCACCGTAGAGGCCTTAAAAACGCTTCTAGGGCCCTACTTCTAACCAAAAAACAAAAGACTCCTTAAAAAAGGGGTCTTTCTTATTTACGCTTCTAAAATAACCATAAAACACCTTTTAAAAGATGTTTTATGGTAGCCAGCTCTTTTGAATGGCTCAACCATACATTTTTCCGGGAACGTGAGAAAACATATGGCCTGATTCTGCCCCCGAAAGAGTTTTTCTCTCGGGTTCCCCTGGCAAAACCATTATTGATAAACAAAAGGGGGCTGCCCAGGTGTCCGATGG
>Ga0209777_10009182_pt1 | contig 10680 bp, 11 predicted proteins | sample FrelakmetHBP12HB_FD_187147 | JGI IMG/M metagenome (GOLD analysis project Ga0209777, IMG submission 187147) | Freshwater lake sediment microbial communities from the University of Notre Dame, USA, for methane emissions studies -HBP12 HB (SPAdes)... | ecosystem: Environmental > Aquatic >... | reverse complement strand
GTAGCGATTACAACCTGAGGGGATGGGAACTACTACGATGATATTATGGCAACTCTACTGACAAAATCGCTGAACAGTAAACCCTGACATTTTCCCTGGACAACGACAAGAGACGTGCTCCAAAACAACTCCCTTTTCTAGACATCCTGAAGGAGATGGTTAAGTCGCCTGGGTGTAAAGACGCTCTTCATCGAGCCAGGCAGCCCCTGGGAGAACGGGTATATCGAGTCATTCAACGGCAAATTGAGGGATGAATTGCTTAATCGGGAGGTATTCAATACACTCGTTGAGGCCAGGGTGTTGATAGAGCAGTGGCGCAAGGAATATAATGAGTTCCGGCCGCACAGTGCGCTCCGGTACCGGCCACCGGCGCCTGAGGCTATTCTAGTGCCGGGACTAACTTAACAAGTGGTATCCTTGGGTGGGGGCAAGCCACGCCTATGCCTGACTTCTTACAGCGTATAGGGCTCCAGGGCAAGACCGGCATTGTCGTGGGCGGCGGCAGATAAACACGGCGGCAATGGTGGACATCACGGGGCAGATAACCGCCGAAAGGGTGGGCTACCATATCCTGGGCGGTGCAGGAGGGTAACTGCCCTTTGTTATCGGGGCCTGGCTTTCCCGGGGCGGGCGTGTGATCCACGTCCTCCCATCAACGGCGACCACGAAGGCGGGAGCTATCTCACTGATCGTTATCGACTTCCCCGTCAGGACGTGGATTACGCATCATCGCCAAGCGGACCAGTACGTGGTCACGGAGTACGGGATAGCCAACCTCAACGGCAAAACGCTCCGGCAGCGGGCCGAAGAGCTGATTTCTGTGGCTCACCCGGCCTTTCGTGCCGGGCTAAAGTAGGAGGCAAGGAAGCTCTACTGGCCTTAGCGGCCGGTAAGATTGAGTTGTGAAGGAGACAGATGAGCAAAGAGCTGAGAATAGGCATCGTAGGCACGGGGTTTGGCGCAAGGGTGCATATACCGGTAATGCAGGCGACGCCGGGTGTCAGGGTGGTCGCGGTGGCGAGCGCCAGAAAGAGCCGGGCGGCTCACATCGCTGCCAAATTCAATATTCCTGAAGCGTTTGATGACTACCGCATGCTCGTCCAGTTGCCAGAGGTGGATTTGGTGAGTGTAGTAACGCCTCCGCCTCTTCACTGTCCGGTCTCTCTCGAAGCCATAGAGGCAGGCAAGCATGTTCTGTGCGAGAAACCGATGGCCATGAATGCAGGCGAGTCGCGGGCAATGCTCGAGAAGGCGAGGGAAAAGGGTGTCATCCACCTGATGAACTTTGAGTTCAGGACCAACCCGGCCCATAAAAAGGTGAAGGAGCTTGTAGACGGTGGGTACCTCGGCCGGCTGCACCAGGTGCATGTGACCATCATAACGGGGGTATGGACGGACTTTGGCCATTTCCACCGGAACTGGTGGTTCAGGAAGGACAGCGGTGGCGGGTGGCTGGGGGCGCTCGGCTCCCATTTCATCGATCTATTGCGCTTCTTTTTCGGCGACGTTTCAGGCGTGTCCGCCCAGCTGAACACCCTTACCGAGAAACGGAAGGTGGCGGACCTGGAAGACCAGCAGAACGTGAGCGCGGACGATACCTTCAATTTGCTGCTGAAGTTCAAGAACGGTGCGGTAGGGGTATTCTCGTCGAGCGCGGTCATACCAGCCCCGGGCGGGCCTAGGATTGTGGCGTATGGCAGCGGGGGGACTCTCGTGCTGGAAGGAGACCGCCTCTACGGGGCTACAAAGGGCGAGACGGAGCTGGTACCCATTCCTGTTCCGGAGAGCAAGCCCGCCGTAAACCTAGACCTGCTGGACCCGCACTATATCCCGTTCAGCCACTGGATAAAGCTGATTGCGGAGTCAGTGCCTCAGGGCGTCCAGCTCTCGCCCAACTTCGAGGACGGACTCCGCTGCCAGCAGGTAATGGACGGCGCCAGAGAATCGGCTGCCACAGGGAAATGGGTGAACATCGCATAATCGCGTTACCACCGAGCAGTACTGCTAATAGGAGATCCGCTGGACAGCAAAGAGCAAATATCAAGCGCAAAGAATTTTGATATGAGGAGGAGTAAATGCCTAGGCCGTTGGAAGGTATCAGGGTGTTGGACTGGACAGCATGGCAGCAGGGACCAGTTGCTGCTGTACTGCTGGCAGACATGGGCGCTGAGGTAATCAAGATAGAGCCACCCGAAGGCGAGCCCGGTCGGGGACTGATCAGGATGTATGGTGCAAAACTGCCTTTGAATGTCTACTATCAGAACCAGAACCGGGGCAAGAAGGGGATTGTGCTGGATCTGAAGAAGAAGAAGGGGAAAGAGGTATTATACAAGCTGGTGGAAAAATCGGACATCTTCGTGACTAACTATCGCCAGAGTGTCGCCAAGAGATTGAAGGTCGACTATGAGACATTAAGCAAGTATAACCCCATGCTTATCTATGCCGTGAGTTCAAGCTACGGGCCCAAGGGCCCAGATTCAGATAAGATGTCCGCAGATATCGCAGGGCAGGCAAGAGGGGGCACAATGAACAATGCCCTGTCGGAAGCTCTGGTGCCCACACCTATCGCAGGCGGCTTCGCCGATGAAATTGGTGGGGCAATGACCGCCTATGGGATATTGCTGGCCCTTGTCGCCAGAGAACGATTTGGGATCGGGCAAAGGGTAGACGCTTCCCTGCTGGGTGGCCAGATCGAAATAGGACGCCTTTCCTTACAGACGTATCTGATGATGAATTGGCTTCCTCCGGGATCGCTGATAAGCGCTATGAAAAGCCCGCTCTATTACCTTTACCAAGACTGTGATGATAAATGGTTTGTCACTGCTGCGCTGCAGGGAGACAGATTCTGGCCTCAATTCTGCAATGTTCTTTGCGTCAAAGAGCTAGCAAAGGACCCCAAGTTTGAAAACCAGATAGTGAGAGCGGAGCACTTTGACGAACTCATATCCAGGCTTAAAGAGATTACGCGTACCAAGCCAAGGAGTGAATGGTTGAAGCTTCTCGACGAGGTTGGAATCCCTGTGGCCCCGGTGAACGATTGGTCCGATGTAGCCCAAGACCCCCAAGTGATAGCCAACGAGTACATCGTGGAAATCGACGACCCTGACCATGGAATGGTTAAAGTGCCGGGGATCCCCGTGCAATTGAGCAAAACACCAGGGAAGGTAGAGAGGCTTGCTCCTGAGCTAGGGCAGCATACTGAAGAGGTACTGATGGAGCTCTGTGGCTATACCTGGGACGACCTGGCCAAACTAAGAAAGGCCGGTGTCTATTGAAGGCAAAACTGAAGTCAGTCGAATCCGGGCTTTTCTTGTTGATATTCAGGGGGAAAGGGTTGATAAGGATTTCACTTTAAGAGACCAGGTTCCAGTTGCATTAATTCGAAGATGACGCTTTCCTCTTTGTCACTGCCCACAAAGGCAAAGCGATTGTTCCCAGCCCCGCCCTCTTCAAAAACACTGATACCTTGCCGCTTGAGCTGGGCCAGCGCTTGACTCAAATTATCCACAAGGAACCCCAGATGGTACGGCCTTTTCGGTCTCCGGCTGATAGGCTCTCCCCGGGCAGACCGGCCCTCTCCCACATCCTGAATCAGTTCGAATATAACATCACCCATCTGGGCCATTCCCACCTTTAGTTTGAGCGGGGTAGATTTCCCGGAAGTGACTGCCCCAGGGAGATCGATATCGAGGAACATGAATGGACCTACACCGAAGTTGGACGAATAATACTCCACCGCCTTTTCGATATCCTTCACGGCGACACCGATATGGTGTAGCTTAGGTAGCACGAATTTGCGCTTCTCAACCACCGAGTGTCCTCCTTTGCATCAAGATTTCATTCGCCATGAGCGCACACTCTATCCTTTCTTGAGTAGGGGTATCGTGCCTCCTATGCCTTTTGCACCTGAACCAGGCAGGTATTATAGGGGTAGGCCCCACCTGGAGAATAGACCGCCTTCGTAAGTACATTGGCACAACCACCCCTATCCACCCCCTTTTCATCGGGGTCATACCATGCACCAAAAGGAACATCGACCACGCCAGGCATGATCCTCGCTGTTACCTTAGCCGGGATAATCATCTTACCTCTGTCGTTAAACACCAGAACCATATCCCCGTCACTGATGCCTCTGGCCTTGGCATCGGCAGAGTTAATCCAAACCGCTTGAGGCTCAAGCTCCCTCAGCCAGGGGATATTGTCAAATTGATTATTCGCGCGCCTCTTGAAATGAGTAGTAATGAGTTGCAGGGGGTACCTGGCTGCCAGAGGGTCATTTCTGCCTTCCCAGGTCTCGATATACTTGGGAATCGGCGGGATCTCAGGATGGTTCAACTGCTCCCATCGCTGAGAATAGATTTCGATTTTCCCCGATGGTGTAGGAAAGGGGTTATTGGCCGGATCTTCAATCTGTTTCCTCAAAGCAACGTAAGGTTCTGGGAGCCTGATTCGATGCATGCCCCTCTGCTTAAACTCCTCATAATCAGGGATCTCGCTCTCTGACACCATTTGTTTCAGCCAACCCTCTTCCGTCTTATCGCTGAAGCTGGAGATGCCTAGACGAGAAGCCAGCAGATCGGCAATCTCAAACTGGGACTTGGACTGCCCGAGTGGCTCAATCGCCCTTTTGGCATAGCCAAAAAATGACAGCCCAACTCCATTGACTATATCGTTCCTCTCTAAAAAGGTATTCGTCGGTAAAACAACATCAGCGAACTTGACTGTGGGCGTCATAAATTGTTCTAGAACAAAGATGAATTCCACCCGTTTTGATTTCAGAGCCGGGATAAGCCTATTGACATCAGGAAACGCATTCACGACGTTGCAGTTCACCACCGCGATAAGTTTGCAGTCAGCCAAGTAGCCGCCAGCCTTGCCCTTTTGGATAAAGTCAGGCAAATCGCAACAGTGTACCCGGGAGGCCCGATACCCTATTGGCGAGCCCTTCGGTGGACTGGGGACCTGCTGATCCACAGGGTTGCCCGTAAGCAGATACTTCCAAGTGTTCATCTGATATGGATATCCCATACCCAGCGACTCCCAGGCCCTCCCCGCTGCATCCCCTCCATGGATGCCGATATTGCCGGTCATTGTCGCAAGAGTGATGGCAATACGATGATACTGCTCTCCGTAGGCCGTGCGCCCTGGCGCAATACCTGCCATCAAGGCTGCTGGTTTGATGGTGGCATATTCCCGGGCCAAGTTCTCTATAGTGGTCGCTGGGGCACCAGTTATGGCTTCTGCCCATGCTGGCGTCTTGGCCACCCCGTCCTCTTTACCGATGACATAGTCTTTGAACTTGTCAAAGCCGAGGGTATATGTATCAAGAAATCTCTCATCTTGAAGGTTCTCTTTAATCATCACATAAGCCATGGCCAGCAACATGGCACCGTCTGTGCCCGGTCGGATAGGTATCCACTGGTGGGCAAACGTAGCCGCCGAATCGGTATACTTAGGATCAACAGCCACAATCTTGGCCCCCGTCTCCTTAGCCTGAGCTAGATACAAGCTAGTATTAACCCCACTAATAGTGCTTGCCGGGTTCCAGCCCCACATAATTATCAACCGAGAATTGAGAAGATCATCGCGGTTATTACTGGTGTTGTAAGCGCCATATGTAGCCCTCTGGGCATAGATACCTGCCTGGAAGGAAGTCATGCCCCAGGGCGCGGTGTAGCCACCAGCTAGCGCAAGCAACTTGGACATCTGCCCAATGTTGTGCAGATTGCCCAGGTCGCCTGCCATAGCAAGAAACAGAATGCTGGCTGGTTCATAGGTATCCCTGACCCTGATAATCTCGCTGGCAACAACATCCAGCGCTTCGTCCCAAGAAATTCGCGCGAACTTCCCCTCACCACGCTCGCCAATCCGCTTCAAGGGGTAAAGTAGGCGATCGGGGGCATACACCCGCTGTCGGTAAGAACGACCCCTGAGGCAGGCTCGAAACTGGGGCTCTTCCCCTTCATCACTCTCTATGCGGGTAATGACCCCATCCTTAAGATGTAGCCTCAAGATACAAGAGCCGCCACAATGGCTGGCACAGGTAGTGGTGACAATCTCTTCGCGAGATCCTGGCATGGTTTTATCTACCATAGGTTTACTCAGCACTCCCATTTATACGATTCGAAGTTATTCATATGAAATCCAGGCCAGTATAGTAACCCACATCTTTATTGTCAATACAAGCTGCACACAAGGTGAGAGGCAGAACGAAGATGACCCCAAAGCGATATCATTCCCCCAGGATTATACGAGCCGCCCTTAGTCCTGAAAGGGATACCGACGGAACACCTCCTCCGGGCATCGCCCAATGTCCTGCCAGGTAAAGATTACCAATGGGTGTCTTTTGAGGCAGCCGTTTCAGAAACATCTCAGGTGAGAAAGCCCATCCCTCAGCAGCACCTTCCGTGTTCTTCGTATATCTCCTAAAGGTCCATGGAGTAGCAGAATCCTGCACCACGATATGTTGGGAAAGGCCGGGGATTATCCTTTCAGCTTTGCCGATTAACTCCTCTGTAATCGTTCTCTTCTGTTCGTCCCAATCTTTGCCCGTCCAATGATAATTGGCCATACACATTATGATCACAATATGTTTGCGCGGCGATGCCAGACTGGGGGCCTCGAAGGTGGGAATTGCGATTCCAAAACAAGGTATAGAGAACTCGTCTCGCATCATAAGTTCCCAGTTCTTTCAGTTATCAAATATCTCATATACGATGTTCTCGGCTGCGTCAATCCCTATTGCCCTTAGGTCAAGGTCTACGCCCAGATACACATAAAAGGCTGATAGGCTAACTTCGAGCTTGTTTAAGTGTGTCGGACTACAAGGGAGTATCACAGTCAATGGCGTAGAGCCAAACAAAAGGTAACATGAAAGCATAGTGCACCTCCCCGCGCCCGAGGCATAATGGAGCCAAAGAATTGTAAAGGAGGGCACGGTGAATTACGTCGGAGTCGATTACCACAAGAAGTATTCCTACATGGTGGTGAAAAATGAGGATGGACGTGTTGAAGGAAGGGGCACGGTGAATAACACCAAGGAAGAGGTCCAGCAGTTTCTGGAGCCATATCGCCCCGGGATGGCAGTAGTGGAGGCAACACGGAACTGGGGGCTCATTTACGACTGGTTGGATGAGGTGTTAGATGGTGTGACTCTAGCCCATCCCTTAAAGGTCAAGGCTATCGCCAAGGCCAGGATCAAGACAGACAAGATAAGCGCTGATATCCTGGCAGACCTTCTTCGTGCTGATTTGCTGCCCAAGGCTTACGCTCCCAGCAAGCAGACACGTGACATTAAAAACATCCTGAGACAACGAATGTTTTTTGTTCGGATTCAAACCATGGTTAAGAATCGAATCTATGACATTCTAGATCGCCATCCTGAGGTGCTTTCCCAGGTTCCTGAGGCCTCGGATTTATTCGGAGCTGCAGGGATGCAATGGCTTAGCCAAACAACGTTATCTGGAGAAGACAACATGCTCCTTTCCTCTGAACTCAGACTCCTCAAGTATCTTAAGGAAGAGATCACGCAGAGCAACGGCATAGTCAAAAAGCTCGCCAAAAAGGATGCAAGAGCAAGACTACTACAAAGTATCCCAGGCATCGGCCCCTTTTTCTCTGTGCTCATTCTATACGAGATTGACGATATTAGCCGATTCAGGGATGAGAAGAAGCTATGTGCCTACGCTGGCATTGTCCCCTCGACGCATGCCTCAGGCGGTAAAGTGTTTCACGGCAGGATCACCAAGACGGGTAACAAATGGCTGAGGTGGGCAGCTATTGAAGCGGCACAGACAGCAGTTCGGAGCGATTCTGAATTTCGCGCTTACTACCAGAGTATCAGGGGCAGGAAGGGTACCAACGCGGCCAAGGTGGCCACCGCCCGTAGGCTCTTGACTATCGTTTACCGTCTTTTGCGCCAAGGAAGGTTCTATGAGAGGAGAACCACCAACCAAGAAAAGAACATAATCCCGGCCGCCCTCGTAACAAGCTAGCTGATACACGGTATCGAGCTGCTACAAAAGGTTAGGGGGCCGGAGATCGCAGGTTACTATGTGGAGGCTTTGCCTCGACGGATAGGAGAATGGTCTTTAGCACCGCCCAGATAATCAGGGCTAAAAGGGAGGTGATCAACAGATGATTTCCAGGCGTTTCAACAGATTTGAGAGTTATTTTATGGCCTCCGCTTGCGCTTCGGCACCTCGTTCGCTTCGCTCCACCGGAGCTTTGCTCACGAGGCTAGATTGTTCGAACGGTGATGAGGGCTTGCATTATGCTTTGATAGGAGCTTGTATTGTTCAATAGATTCGATGTAAACGGTGGAATGTTTGCCAGTCAGGTCGGTTATACTACCATTTGAGCGTAGTAAATTGCAGAATTTGACTTCTCTACCAACGAACTTCCCATCACTGCTTCACCTCCCTTGCTTGTGCCTCTCTTGTTACGTTACATCCTTGCCGCTAGCTGAGTGATACTTTAAGTTGGCTAACATATCTTGTCAAGATTTTACTTTGTAAAAAGTAAAAAAGGTGAACCCGTTGACATGGGATCAGAACATATTCCCGGCTTCTGGTCATCTTGATAGATGGTGGTGCCGACGGTCCATTGTGTTCTCTAAGCCAGAATTTGTCTGTACCAACCGCTTGCGGACCCGCCCACTGGTAGAGCCCCAGAGCTTTTGCTACCTTTGCTCCAATAGGCCCATGTCTTTCCCTCTGTCGTTCGCCCATTGCTTTAGGTATGCCAGCCTCAAGATAGACATTGCTGTCTCCAAAGCCGCAAAGCTCCGATATCCTCAGCGCCTTAAATTACCCTCAATGTGGAGAGCAACCAGGCTGAGCATAACGCTAAAGCGTTGCTTATATCGCCGAAAAAATGACCTTTTGGTTCTGCATTTTCCTTTGTACTTTCCCCTCGTCTTCGAGATACTTTAGGTGAGCCATGGCTTCTCCGCAAGCAAACCATTTTTGGCTAGGAGGAAATTTCTCCCAACTTTCATATTCAACATCCCACGTCATGTGCGATGCTACCTTAAAGGCATCTTGTTCATCTCCCTTGAGAATAGAGAGCACTTCATCAGCTCTCATCTCGTGGTGCTGCTTTAATTCTTGAATTCTCTCTTCGAACCTCTCAAAAACATTTCCATGCGCAGGTAATACAAGCTTAACATCTAGACTGTAAACCTTATCTAGGCTTCTTAAGTATTCACGCAACGGGTTCTCATCATACGACATTAATGAGACAATTGGAGTTACCTCAGGCAGAATTGGGATACAGGGTGACCCTCCCCCCGAAAACCAGGCCAGTTGCTATTAGAGTTCCCGTATAATAAAAGATACATTAAGGAGGGACTCTATGAAGGCGAGGAGATACACGGAGGAGCAGGTGATTACTGTGCTGAAAGAGGGAGAAGCAGGGGCTACGGTTGGGGACCTCTGCCGGAAGTACGGCATAAGCAATGCCACTTATTACAACTGGAAGGCTAAGTACGCCGGTATGACGGTCAGCGATTTAAGGCGTCTGAAGAGCCTGGAAGCGGAAAACCGGCGTCTCAAACAGATAGTTGCTGAGCAGGCTTTAGATAACCGCACACTCAAGGAACTCCTGGCAAAAAACTTCTAGCGCCCAAGATGAGGAAATTGGCAGTCACGTACGCGGTGACCGGTCTTGGGCGAAGTGCGAGGAAGGCATGCCTGCTGGTTGGCTTGTCGCGGGCAAGTTATAACTACAAGCCGGTAGCTAGGGGTAAAGATGCTCTTCGGGCAAGGATACGAGAGATGGCGCATCAGAGACGGCGTTTTGGTTGCCCTAGGATTCATCTCTTGCTGCGGCGGGAAGGCTTTGTTGTGAATCATAAACGCACAGAGAGAATCTACCGCGAAGAAGGGCTATCCCTGAGAAAGCGAAAAAGGAAGAAAATGGCGGCATCAGCCAGGGTAGTCATGCCTGCTCCCGGAGGGCCTAACGAAAAATGGTCTATGGACTTTGTAACGGACAGCATAATTACAGGGCGGCGTTTCCGCGCTCTGGCTATAGTGGATGATTACTCTCGCGAGTGCCCAGTCATCGAGGTGGATACATCCCTCGGAGGGACCAGGGTTGTCGCTGTTTTAGATCGCATGGCTGAGACAAGAGGATTGCCTCGGGCCATCACCATAGACAATGGTCCGGAATTCGCCGGCCGTTGTCTGGATGAGTGGGCTTATCGTCACGGCGTGAAGCTGAACTTCATCCGGCTGGGGAAGCCTGTAGAAAATGCTTTTGCCGAAAGCTTCATAGGCAGGCTAAGAGACGAGTGTCTCAATGAAAACTGGTTCATCAACCTGAAACACGCAAGGGAGGTGATAGAAGACTGGCGAAAGGATTATAATGTCGTCCGACCACACAGCTCTTTGGGGGGACTGACCCCTCAAGAGTTCGCAGGAGAAACCGGGAGTTCTCTAATCAGTACTGGCCTATAAAATGGGGGAGGGTCACGACCTCAACGTCGGGAATAATTTTATCCTTCGCGACATAAAAAGAACCTCCGATTAATTCGTTTAATTCTTTCTTAATATTCTCTTGGTCGACTATAACAAAACCATATTTAACCATCCACTCATGCACATTTACATGAATTAGACCAAGATAATCAGGTCCTGAGGATATCTCATCCGTTCTGATGAATTGTAGAAGATTCAT
>Ga0209777_10009181_pt1 | contig 10682 bp, 10 predicted proteins | sample FrelakmetHBP12HB_FD_187147 | JGI IMG/M metagenome (GOLD analysis project Ga0209777, IMG submission 187147) | Freshwater lake sediment microbial communities from the University of Notre Dame, USA, for methane emissions studies -HBP12 HB (SPAdes)... | ecosystem: Environmental > Aquatic >... | reverse complement strand
GGAAAATTGCCAATATTCAGCAACTTTCCGCCGTGGCTAAACACGAAATGGTCGATGTTAAGAACGATGATTCTTATCACAAACCCGCCTATATGTCAAGAAAACACCCCGGTTTCCCGAGGTGTTCTTTTGCTCCATGTTTCAAGATTTAATATCCCATCCCCTCCATCCCTCCGCCGTGGCCGTGTTCCGGTTCCTCTTTCTTCGGCTTCTCCGTGATGATGCACTCGGTCGTGAGGAACATGCCTGCGACCGACGCGGCGTTCTGCAGCGCAAACCGCGTCACCTTGGTCGGATCGATGATGCCGGCTTTGATCAGGTCCTCATACCGGTCGGCTTCGGCGTTGTATCCCATGGCGCCGTCCAGCTTCTTCACCTCCTCAACCACGACCATGCCGTCTTTTCCGGCATTTTCCGCGATGATCTTGAGCGGCTCTTCGATTGCCTTGCGCAGGATGCGCGCGCCGACCGTCTCTTCCCCTTCAAGACCCAGTGCATCCAACGCCTTCATCGCGCGCAACAGCGCCACGCCGCCGCCCGGGACAATCCCCTCTTCCACCGCCGCTTTGGTCGCGGAAATCGCGTCCTCGATGCGGTGTTTCTTTTCTTTCATTTCAACTTCCGTCGCGGCTCCAACCTTGATCACGCCCACGCCTCCGGAAAGCTTGGCCAGACGCTCCTGCAGCTTTTCGCGGTCAAACGAGGAATCGGTCTTGTCCAATTGCGCCTTGATCGCGGCCGCGCGCGCGGCAATAGCCGCCTTGTCGCCCTTGCCGTCCACAAACGTCGTCGTATCCTTGGTCGCAATCACTTTGCGCGCGGATCCCAGATCCTCCAGCTCCACCGCGTCGAGCTTGCGCCCCACGTCCTCGCTGATGTATTGCGCGCCGGTCACGACCGCGATGTCCTGCAGCATTTCCTTGCGGCGGTCGCCGAATCCCGGAGCCTTAATCGCGAGCGCGTTAAACACGCCGCGCAGTTTGTTGACCACGAGCGTCGTCAGCGCCTCCCCGTCCACGTCGTCCGCCACGATCACCAGGTCCTTTTTCCCCGCTTTCAGCACCTTCTCAAGCAGCGGAAGGATTTCCTGGATCGAAGAAATCTTTTTATCGGTGACCAAAATCAGCGGATCGGCGTATTCGGCCTCCATGCGCTCCTGGTTGGTGATCATGTACGGCGCGGCATAGCCCTTGTCCACGCGCATTCCCTGAACAACTTCCTTGTCCATTCCGAACGTCTGCGACTCCTCAACCGTGATCACGCCGTTCTGTCCCATCTGCGCGACCATCTCGGCGATGATCTTGCCGATCTCGCGGTCGTTCGCGGAAATCGAAGCCACGTGCTCGATCTTGTCGCCGGTCACGGGCTGTGAAACTTTTTCGCGCAATTCTTTCACGATTGCCTCCAGCGCCTTCTCCATGCCGCGCTTCACGGCCAACGGATTCGCGCCTGCGGTGATGTTTTTGATCCCTTCCGCGATCATGGCCTGCGCGAGCACGGTCGCCGTCGTGGTGCCGTCGCCGGCCACGTCGTTGGTCTTCGAAGCGACCTCTTTTACCAGTTCGGCGCCGACGTTTTCATTCTTGTCCTCAAGCTCGACCTCTTTGGCCACGGTCACGCCGTCCTTGGTAATGGTCGGTGAACCATATCCGTGATCAATGACCACATTCCGCCCTTTCGGACCGAGCGTAATCTTAACCGCGTTCGCCAGCTTGTCCACGCCGCGCTTCATCGCCTGGCGCGCCTCCTCGTTGAAAATGATAATTTTGGACATATTTTTTTATGATTCAATTACGGCCATCAGGTCGGATTCTGACACGACAAGATATTCGACCTCGTCGATCTTGATCTCATCCGGCGAATATTTCTTAAACACGACCTTGTCGCCGACTTTCACGTTCATGGGAACACGGTTCCCTTTCTCGTCGATCTTGCCCGGTCCCACGGCGATAATTTCGCCCTGTTCCGGTCTCTCCTTATTTGCCGTATCCGGCAAAAGAATACCTCCTTTGCTCATCTCTTCCTTTGTGGCTGCTTTGAGAATCACACGGTCGCCAAGTGGTCGTAAATTCATAAAAGCGTAAAAAAATAAGTAAGGTTGTTCGTGGAATGAGGTTGCCAAAAAACTGTCATGTTGTCAAGATTTGGCCGATGAATAACCCGACCTTGACAGAGGGCGAAAAAACCTCTTAGCTAAGAGCACGCCTTAGAAAGGAGGCAATGTGGATCCGAAACACATCCATGTAACGCGCCTCCAGGGCAAAAAGGCGCCGATCCTGGTCTTCCCCGTCCCGCCCGGTCCCTACGAAGAACCGCCCACCGACCAGCCCTTGGTCGGACGTGTCACTTACCGCAGACCCTTCCGGATCGCACAAGACGCGATCACGCTCGAACTCGGACGGTTTCAAAAGAAATTACAGCCGCTGTACGCGCTAGCCGGACTCCGGATAGCCGTCGTAGAGAGCACGTCCTTCCGCGAATGCGGCACCCTGTCCGTCACGGCCAAAGAATCGGACAGGCACCGCATCCCGCTGGCGCTTATCGGCCTCCGCACGGTCTTCTACTCCGACGGCCAGGCGCTCATGACCGTGGTTCGTGCGGACGGCGATGCGCGGCAAGAACGCACGGAATGGGATGCGGCCTGTCTCCGGCTCCTGGTATACACCGCCCTGCTCATCAAAAACCTGAGCAAAAACAAAATGCTGACGGCCAATACCTGGCGCTACCTCCGCGGCGCACAGACAATGGTGAGATCGGAGCTGGAGCGGCGCGGCACGGACGCGAGCATCATCGGACAAATCACCTGACCCTGCTTCACGCGGGGTTCTCTTTTTTTATAAAACCTGTCGCCATAACAATCGTGAGAGCCGTAAGGACGAGTCCGCTCCATAAATCCCAGGGATAGTGGTCGAACAGGCCAAGAACGAAAAGCGTCGCAACGGGCGCCAGCCAAAGCCTGCGCACGCCGCGCAATAACAATCCCGCCGCAAATAAAAGTCCGATCACGCCCACGATCCCGACCTCGTCGAGGATGAGGAGCGGGACGAAATGCGGTGGGATGGGAGGCGTTGTCTCTTGTGGGTTTTCGTACGATAACCCCGCGAGGCTCGCTCCGGATCCAACGCCAACCCAAGGATGCGCCAGAAAAAGATGCCAACCGTTCACAAACCCCTGCTGACGTTCCTGAATCGACATCTGTTCAAGGCGTTCGGTGGATTGAAGGCGAATAAAAATCTGATCGCGCACCGCGAAGGCGGTAATTCCAATCGAAACAAAAAGAATAATTAAAGGCAGAACGGCAACTAAAAGACTTCTGGTTTTCGTACGAAAACCCATATTATTATGAAAAACCATCCCGAAAGCGATCAATAAACACCCGACCAGACAAGCAATCCACGCGCCGCGCGCAAACGTGAGCGTGAGCGTGACGCCGAAAAGCGACAGCACAACCATCCAAACGATGCGTTTCCATTTGATGAGTTCGCGATCGATCAGCCGGATCACTGCCAGTATGCCGACCGCGAGCCATCCGCCGAAAATATTCGGATGCGGAAAGCCGCCGTACGCGCGCAACACGCGCCGTCCCGCGCTCTCGATCACGCTCACCCCGCGCACGAGCGGATCCTGCGCAGCCATGCCGAGCCACTTCGAACCGACGACGATTTGTGAGTGATATTGCCAAACCCCGAGCAGCGCGTGCGGAATCAACGAAATGACGAACCACGTCGCAAATGATTGGAAGCTCACGCGCAAACGGATCAGTGACCAGACGAATCCGGCAAGCAAAACGATCTCGATCCACCACTGGAATGTCGCGCGAATTGAATACGTGAACAGGGAGGAGAAGGCAAGAAGAAAAATGCCGATCACGACGTAGGGGCAGGGCTTGCCCTGCCCATCCCCCGTCGCATCGTGGACGATGGCCGAATCGCGGGCGAGGCGAGCCTCGCCCCTACGCCGATGGCCAAACCACGCCGCCCCGATCACCGCCGCCATCACGATCCACGACGCGTAAACCGAAAGCCTCCCCTGCTCCCACGGAAAGCCGTTGACTGCTGGCCCTTCGGAAAACCACCGCGTCTGCCACGGCAATAATATAATCGCCAAGCGCCAAAGGATGCCGCTAATCGTACGGGCGTATTGCCATACGCCCCTCCCGTCAAGGTTCGATTCCATACTGTTTGCACAGCGCGCGATAGTGATCGCGGAACTTTTCCCGCCCGTCCTCCACATGAAATTTCAGCACGCCGTCGCGGACCACCACGCGCGTATCGCGGTTCATCGCCTCACGGATCGCCGGGATGAACATCCGCGTCTGGATCCATCGTGCCGGCTTTTCAAGAAACGACGGAGCCGGTATGCGGATCCTCGCTTTTCCGACGCGCAGATCCGGGCTGACGGCCCACGGCCGCGCATCCGGATGCCGTGCGCGGATCGCCGCGTTTCGTTCCCACAACTCCCGTCCGACGCCGTCGTCGTACAGCGGCAACAACGACAAAAACCAGTGCCGGAAATACACGTCGTCTCCGGCAAGTTGGAGCGGCGTCAGATCGAGATGCCGGTCGTCGACGAAAAACGACAGGCACACCGCGTCGCGATGGCCGTGCGATTCGCGCGGCCGGCGCCGGAAAAATTTGAACGGAAAAACGCTCCACAGCCGCGTCTGCCAGATCGTCCCGGCGCGCGTGATAATAAAAAAATCCAGATCGCCCTCGTCGCGCGCCTGCGCAAGCGCCGTCGTATTGCACAACGCCACAAACCGCACGCCCGCCAAACGGCAGAGCCATCGCGTGGCACGCCGTGCGCTTCGGACTTTCCGCGGAAACAGCGCTTCGCGTTGTTCGTGTTCGGCGATCAAATCTTCATGCCCCGCAAATACGCATCGCCCCCGTCGTTCGAGGATCATGCCGCGATCAAGCAGGCCTTGATACTCCCCTGACAAGGGGGGTCGGTTCTCGCCAGAGAACCGAGGGGGTTGCAGCCCGGGTTGCGGTGACGATTGCAGCCCCCCATCCCAACTCGACAGCACCTCCGCCCGCGTCGGCGCATAACCCCACACCGTATGAAAACACAGGGCGCGGAGCAGTCCGGTCTCGTGCGATTCCATATCATCCCTCTTTCATCATTCCGGATGACGGAGCGACGGCGCTGCGGCGCTGCGCGAGCGTGGTCGCCGTCACCGTCGCCAAATGATCCGCAACGATCACGATGGTCGGCGACATCTCGATGATCGCGTCCCACGCGACCGAAAGCTCGTTGTCGAGCAACCCCGGGATCAGCCCGTTGACTTTGACGCGGAGCGTAACGAGTCGTCCGGTCGCCGCGTCCAAATCAAAACTCGCGACCCGGCCGACCGGCTGCCCCGACCGCGTCTCGACGCGCACCCCGCGCATGGCGTTGGTGTTGATGGTCATATTTATTTATTCGACGACCTGCCCGCCGAATGCTTTTAAAATATTCCCCACCATGTCCTTGCTCCGCTCTTCTTGATGCGCCGGATCTTCACCGATAACCCCATCAAGTTTGAGATCCGGACAGGCGAAAACTTCTCGTGCACACTCCTCCACCACGCGCAGATGCTTCACCTCTCCCAAAATTTTCTCACGGTGGAACGGATATTGGAACCGGATGGTCAACACGTTTCCCAAAACGGATTCCGGCCGGCTGATTTTAAGGATAAAAGGGAGCGAATGATTTTTTTCATCCACCGCGCGCACAAACGCGTTCCATTTCCCGCGGATCAGATGGATATCGGCGGCTGGCGACAATGGCGAATCGACCTTGTCCGAGGCTGCAACCCCCTCAAAGCTCGCTCGCTCGCTTCGAGTCCCCCTTGTCGGGAGGTCGGTCGGATTCCTCCCCTGATAAGGGGAGGTTAGGAGGGGTTGCAGCCCCTCCGGTTTTGCTACTTTTTCCCCCGCATGGCCGAGCATCCCGCACGCCGCGACCGTGCTCGCGAGCTGGAGCGCGAACAGCGGATCAATGCCGCCTTTGACGTCGCGCCGGCGCTCGAACAGCATGAGCGCGAGATCGTTGAGCTCCATCGGTGAAAAACAGCCGACCAGATCCACCAGCATCCGCTCGTCCTCGGTCCCCGTGCGCCACACGGAAACAAGCGCGGGCTCAGACGGCGCGAGCAGCAGCCGCCGGATCACAAACAGCAAATCATCGAAGAGCGGCAGCACCGGAATCCCGTCGTCGAACAGCCGCTGGACCTCCTGCAGAGCCTCGCCATGTTTGCGGTCGGCCCACAAGCGCACGAGCCGCGCGGCAAGCGCCCGGTGGCTCGGCGGAATCACGAGATTCGCCACGTCCATGGTCAGATGCGCCTCGCCGAGCGATCCGATCTGCCCGAGCAGCGTCTCCGCGTCGCGCGCGCATCCGTCCGACCGCGAAACGATCAGCGCGACTACGTCGTCGTTCACGATCCATCCCTCCTTCTGCGCCGTCTCGCGCACGCGGTCGCCAAGATCCTTGTCCGAAATCCGTTTGAACTCGAACCGCTGGCACCGCGACACGATCGTCGCCGGAACCTTGTGCCACTCCGTGGTCGCGAGGATAAAAAACGCATACGCCGGCGGTTCTTCCAGCGTTTTGAGTAACGCGTTCCAGGACGATGCGGAAAGCATGTGCGCCTCGTCCAGGATGTAGATCTTCCGCGTGCCCATGGGCGCAAACCGCACGTGCTCGATGATCGCCTCGCGCACGTTGTCGACTCCCGTGTGCGTAGCCGCGTCCATTTCGATAATATCCAAATGTTTTCCCGCGTTCGCCGCCACGCACGACCCGCAGGCGTTGCACGGCTCCCCGTCGTTCGGGTGTTCGCAATTCAGCGCCTTCGCGAAGATGCGCGCCGCCGTGGTTTTGCCCACCCCGCGCGGACCGCAAAAAAGATACGCGTGTCCGAGCGTTTGCGTCGCGACTTCCTTGCGCAGCGTCTCGGTGACGTGGCGCTGGCCCGTGACCTCCGAAAACAGCCGCGGGCGGTATTTCTGGCTCAAGGACGGCATAAGCCAATCCGTTGTATCAATAAAGCACCGAGTCGTCACGTTCGCCCAATCGCCTGAAGTTTTTTGCGCAAGGCTTCAACCTTGTTTGTATCTTCGGCGTGCGCGACGACTTTAGAAGCACGAGAAAGTACTTTTTCCATCTCCTTGTTAAGCCGGAGCATTTCCTGAAGATATTTGAGATAAAGTTGGCGAGGTTCTGATTTGTGCATATAATACATTGGACACTTTTAATTAAAGATACAACCTCCCCTATGCTTCGTCCAGATATTGCGACGCCTCATTCAGAAACAGCAACCGAAACAATAAATACGCAAAGGCAACAAAGGGCGGATGCGAAAACGATAGACATTCTCCAGCAATTTAAATTGACCAATATTGGAGTTATGGATAAGAGACGGAAGATACAAGATTTAATTAAAAATCTATCCGAGGACGACGCGGAACTGATTTTAAGCAGAGTCACGGAAAGAATGAAGGATGCATCATCTGAGAATCCGACGCGCAATCAAGAAAGCACGGAGTTCTTCCGTGTCTTTGATGCCGACATGTACGGGGCATGTATCGGCTTGGCGCAGCGTGAAGCAGATTATCTGAATTCCAGATATAAGCTTCTGAACACACTTATTGAAGAAAGCGAAGGTAGCGACTTCTATAAAAAAGAACGGCAAGATGTGACCAGGGATCAAAGCAGAATAATGGAAGCGAGGGACGATTTAAAAGCTAAAGCGGCAAAAACTGCCTTCGATTCTTGGTTCGTGCAACGAGATCCGACATGGTCAAAGGATGACTTTTACGACTGTGTGTCTTACCTCGGAATCGGACGGGGCGAGAAAAAAAAGATTGACGCTTGGCTGGATGAGCATGGGTTGATACCGAACGACATGAGATCGCGATGGGCCGCTGAATCTGGTAATCCTTAAAGAGCCGTAAAGAGCATTAAAGAGCAACCGTGTTTTGGTCCGCCATTCATCCGCTTAGGATCCAAAAACTGAAACGTCGCGTTTGATCACATTTTCCACCGCCGCCCATTTGGACGGCGTGTTTTTTGGCAATAAAATCACCACTTCGTCGCCCGGCGTCCCCTTGTGGAACGAGATCGCCGCCGGCAGCACGCAATACTTCCGGCCGTCCGCCGCCACGCACCACGCGTCCGACTCGTCGTCGCGCACCAGCATGCCCATGGCCCGCAGCCGCTCGATCGGTCCCTTTTGTTTGAAGATGAATTTTCCGCCGTCCGTGATGACGAGCCGCAACAGATCGCCCTCGACCAATCGCGACTTGGACGCATAATTCGGCGGGACCAGATAGCCGCGCCCGTCCTCGCCGATCATCTGTTCGCCGTCGAACACGCCGTCCACCGTGCGGCTCTGGTGTACCGGCGAATAAAATTCGCGTTCGTCGCGCTGCTCTTTCAGCAGCATCTTCTCCGCATCAAACGTCGCGTCCGACCCGGCAAGCACGCGCTCAAGATTATCCAGCTGATCCTTGATGCCGGCGATGACGCGGAGCGCCAGGGCGATTTTGGTATCCTGCCCCTGCAACGGTTCCGACAGCTCCTCGCACGCTTCGATCGTCTCGCTATCTGACATCATAAAGTTTTGAATTCTATTTTTTTATTTTAGATAAGCTCGTTTTCTTTTTCGGCGGTCTCCTCTTCTTCCGCCGCCGGTTCCTCTTCCTCTTCCGCATACGCGGATTCGCGCATCTCCGCCATCTTGGCTTCGATCAGCTCCCGCCGCACGCCGTACTTGTACCGCGACAGGTTCCGGATCAGCTCCGCCGTCTCCTTGCTCTCCGGCCGTTTGGGCAAGATCGGCATGAAATTGAATGCGCGTGACGCCGTATTGTCGATCAGCATTTTAATATTTGCCGTAAACGCCTCCACGTTGACCAGATCGTACTCGCTGAACACCGGCGCAAACTCTTTGGCGATGAACTCCGCATCTTCCACGCCGATACGGAACGCGATCATCGTGCCGACGTTGCCGAAAATGGCGTCGCGGATCGTCGTATCTTTGTTCGCGCCTTGCGTGAGCTGGCCGATAAATTGGTGCGCGATCGTCAGGTTGAGCCCGTACTTGCGCGCTTCGGATAGGATCGTCGTGATGGAATCCGTCAAAAAATTCTGGAACTCGTCGATGTACAGGTAAAAATCCTTGCGCTCATCCGGCGGCAATTGCGCGCGGGACAGCGACGCATTCAGGATCTTGCCGATGATGATCATGCCGAGCAGATACGCGTTCAGATCGCCGATCTTGCCCTTCGACAGTTTCACCAGAATAATCTTTTGCTCGTTCATCGCATCGTAAAAATTGAACGCGCTCTTCTGCTGGCCCACGATCGGGCGCATGTAGTCGTTGTAGATGAATGACGCCAGCTTGCTCGTGATGTAAGGCACCATGTTGGCCAGGCTCGCCTCGCCGCCGGCCTTGAGCGCTTCCTTGGTCCAGAAATCCTTCACCTCCGTGGACTTGCAGTGCGACAGCTTCATGTTCCGGTAGTCCTCGTCCGCCAGCACGCGCGGAATGTCCATGAGCGTCATGCCGGATTCCGGATGCTCCATCAGAAGCAGGATCGCGTTGCGCATGTACGTCTCGAACATCGGACCGCCCGTGGCCTTGAGATCGTACAGCTTGTCGAAAATCTTCAGCATCTCGTTGATCACGAAGGTGCGCAATTGCGGCTGGCGCGGATCGAACTCGAGCATGTTGAGCCCGATCGGCCGCTCAAAATCCGCCGGATCGAAGAAAATGACGTCGTCTGCGCGTTCCTTTGGCACGTATTCCAGGCACTCGTCCGCAAAATCGCCGTGCGGATCGATCACGCAGCAGCCTCGCCCCTGTTCGATATCCTGTTTGATGAGCGACGCCTGGAGCACGGTCTTGCCCGAACCGGATTTGCCGATGATATACATGTGGCGGCGCCGGTCCGGAGCTTTCATGCGCACCTCGTATTTGTGGTTGCGGTATTCGGAGATGCCCAGCAGGACGCCCTCGGTCGGCAGGTTGGACGGCGGCAGCGCCTTGCGCGACAAAAGCCAGTTGATTTTCGGCGTCTCGGTCTGCGGCAGCGGAAAATGGAAGATCGACGCGATTTCCTCCGCGTTGAGCACGACCTTGTAGTGCGAGTCGAAATTGCGGAAAATAAACTGCCGGACCATCCGCGACTGGAACACCGGCATGCTCTTTTTGAAACTGTTGCCGTATTCGAAAATATTAAATTGTCCGTAGGCGTCCAATATCTCGTTGAGGTACCGCTGCGCTTTTTCCGGCGTCTTGGCGCTCACGATCACGCGGATGTTGACGTCGAACCCGGCTTTCGACGCCTTTTCCTCAAGCCCTTTGACCATCTCCTCCTCGAGCGGCGACAGGCGGTACGCTTCCGGCTGGTTTTTTTCCCCGGGTTTCTTGGGCGTAAACAGGTCGCCCAGGCCGCGGAGCACCTGCGAAAAAATCCCGCCTTTGACCGCCTCGAGCCGCTTGCCCTGCTGCATGGCCTTGGCGATGCGCAATCCCTCGCGCCGCCAGGTCGGCTTCGCGCTCTGCAGGATGTATTGGATGGTCGCGCCGTCCTCGCCCTCGATCTTGGTCAGCGCGTTGGTCAGCGAATTGCAGGAATCGGTTTCCAGTTTGCGGTAAGTTTTGATCGGAAAATACCCGTCGCGCCGGAACG
>Ga0209777_10009180_pt1 | contig 10683 bp, 5 predicted proteins | sample FrelakmetHBP12HB_FD_187147 | JGI IMG/M metagenome (GOLD analysis project Ga0209777, IMG submission 187147) | Freshwater lake sediment microbial communities from the University of Notre Dame, USA, for methane emissions studies -HBP12 HB (SPAdes)... | ecosystem: Environmental > Aquatic >... | reverse complement strand
GGCCAATTTGCGTCAGGCCGCCGAGAGACGCGCCGAAGACGCGATGCGGATCGTGGAACAAGCGAAACAGCTTCTGGGTGTGGGGCAGTTGGCGGCGGCGGCGGAGCGGGTGCGTCGGGCGAAGGCAATCGACGCACACGCGGCGGAGGTGTCGGGGATTGAGGGGGAGCTGTGCGGGCGAGTGCTGGGAGGAGCTCGGGCGGCGCTGGCAGAGGGCAGGGTGAGTCGCGGGAAGGATGAACTGGGATGTTTGGGCGAACTAGGAAACACGCTGCCGGCCAAGCGTGAAGTGCAGGATCTATTGGCTCTGGCGAGTGAGGCGGGCGATCATGTGCGCGCGGGGCGTTACGGCGAAGCGCGGCGTTGTGCCATGAGCATGGCACGGCAGCTCCCCGATGCGAAATGGGTTGCGGCGGCCATCGAACAATTGCGGCAGATGGAGGATTTGCACGCGGCCCTGACAGCCGGCCCGCTTCTAGAAACTAGAAACTTGAGACTGGAAACTAGACCGGAGCCGCGGGCTTTCGGCTCGCCGGGAGTGAATGCCGCCCGCGGCTCGGATGGGTCAGTGTCACTCGATGACACCGTAGCGCTGCCGGGGCGGAAGGCGCTGGACGCGTCCACGCCGGAACGATTGCTGTTGCTGGTGGACGGCGGAGGGAGCTTTTTGCTGCTTCGCGGGGCGCTGGCGACGATGGGCCGGGCGGCGTCGGAACATCCAGCGGACGTGCCGGTCTTCAGCGATGTGGCCGAGCGGCACGTGAACATCACGCGCGTGGACGACGACTATTTCGTATTCGGGACGAAGGAAATCGAGGTCGGCGGACAACGGACGCAGCACACGTTGCTGCGCGACGGCGACCGGGTGGTGCTGGGCAAGAAGGCGAAGTTCACTTTTCGGGTGCCGAGCCGACGAAGCGCGAGCGCGGTGCTGGAAATGAGCGATACGACGAAGATGCCGCACGACGTGCGGCGGGTGATTTTGCTGCAGCACGCGGCCACTATCGGCTGCGGTCCGACGGCGCATATTCCCTGCCGCCAGGCAGGCGTGCCGCTGGTGCTCTTTGAGCGAAACGGGGCGCTGTGGGTGCGTCGGCAGGGCGACGGCCACGTGGATACAGAGGCGAAACCCCTTTCGATCGGCGAGGCGGTAGAGGTCGGAGGAGTGAGTATGGTGCTGCAAAGATGGACTATACCGGGGAAGGCGTGAGGGGAATTGTCGATTGTCGATTGTCGATTTGGTGATTTGGCGATTTGGTGATCTGGCGATTTGGTGATCTGGCGATTTGCTAATTGATCGGCCGAGCGCTGCTCGTCATCGACAAATGGAAATTCCTGATTGGCAGCCGGATGAAATTGGGTCGCGCGGGGTGAAGTCCGCGGCTCGGAAAAACGACGAACTCCGCGCGGGCTCCCGGCGCGCCGGGATTGCATTCCGCCCGCGGCTCGAAAAGACTACGAAACTCCGCGCGGACTAAAGTCCGCGGCTCGCTGGGACGACGACGATGGCGTTTACATTTAAACATGGCGATCGGCCGCTCGATGACTACACAATCCAACGGGCCATTGGGCGCGGGGGGTTCGGCGAGGTGTACTACGCCATGAGCGACGGGGGCCGCGAGGTGGCGCTGAAGTACCTCAAGGAGAACCCCGCGGTCGAGCTTCGCGGCGTCAGCCATTGCATCAATCTGAAAAGCCCGCATCTCGTTTCGATTTTTGACGTCAAGAAGAATGCCGACGGCGATTACTTCATCATCATGGAATACTGCTCCGGTCCGTCGCTGCGGGACCTGATGATAGCGGAGCCGAAGGGGTTTCCACCGGAGAAGGCGGCGTTTTTCACGCGTGAGATCGCCAAGGGGTTGTCGTATCTGCACGATCGCGGAATCGTGCATCGCGACCTCAAGCCGGGCAACATCTTCTTCGACGACGGCTACGTGAAGATCGGCGACTACGGGCTGAGCAAGTTCATTTCGGTCTCGCGGCACAGCGCACAGACGGCCAGCGTGGGCACGGTTCACTACATGGCCCCGGAGATCGGAAGCGGCAACTATTCGCGGGGCGTGGACATCTATGCCCTGGGGGTGGTCCTTTACGAGATGTTGCTCGGCAAAGTGCCTTTCGAGGGGTCGAGCATGGCCGAGGTGCTGATGAAGCACCTGACGGCGCAGCCGGAACTGGACGAACTGCCCGGTCCGTTCGGCAATGTGATCCGCAAGGCGCTGGAGAAGGATCCGAAGGACCGCTACCAGACGGCGGAGGAGATGCTCGACGACCTGCTTTCCGGCGAGGAGATGCAGCGGAGTCTGGCCGGATTCAGCACAAAGAGTCTGGAGGGGGCGGTCCGTGTCGGGGGGGGAGATCGGACGGACTCTCCGATGCCGTCGCCTAATCCGCCGCCGCGCGTAGAGCGCGGGTATGGCGCGCCGGGTCCGCCGGTGTTGCCGGGCGGGCCTTTGCCGCGGGGGTTCGAGGGCGCGCTTTCGGATCGCCTCGCACGGAAAATGGATCGTATTTCGCGAAAGATCGATCGCAAGGTGGCCAAGTTCGCGGGCAGGCGCGGATGGAATGCGCCGCCTCGACCCGTCCCCGCGGGCGGTGATCCGGCAGACATTCCCTGGGCGCAACCGGCGCCTCCGCGCGGCGAAAGCGGCAAGCGAATCGCGTTGCTGGGAATGCTCCTGGTCGTGTTGTCCGTGGGGTTCGGTTTGGTCGTCGGCAATACCTATCCGGGCTACGGGAGCGCGGACATAGGCGCGGCCGCGGGGATGTTGGTAGCGGCGCTTTATTTCGGGGCGCTTCTGGGGCAGTACGCGGTGCAGTGGTTTGGCGTACGACACGGGCCGGGTTGGGCGGAAAAACTGATTCGATTGGGCTGCGGAGCGCCCTTGTTGGCGGTGGGCTGCGCCCCGTTGTTCAACCTGGGACTTGGAATGCCGGTCTGGCTGGGACTTTCGACGCTGGCGGCGCTGAAGAGCTGGGAGCGCGAGAGGGAAGAGGGCTCCAGCGGTGAAATTAGCGTCAAGGCGATGTTTGGCAGTGCGCTGTTCGCGCTGATTCTGACGGCCATTGCCGGCGGCATGTTCCTCAAGGGACGGTCCGAGCACTTGCATTTCGTAAGTGCCGGGGTGGCGGCGGCGGTGAGTCTTCTCATGCAAGCCGGGGCGTGGCGGATCGTGCCTCAAGGGCCCGGCGCGGCGGGGACGGAAGGTACTCCCGGGGCGCAACCTGCGGCCGCGGCGGAAGGTGTGCCAGGGACGCGGCCCGCGGTGGCGTTCGAAGGCGGGTTGGGGACGCCGCCCATGGCATCGGGCGCGCTGGCACTGCCCGGTCACGCGGAGGGCGTTGCGATCGTCGATCCGTATGGACGGCGTCCGCGGGCGATCGTTGCGCGTATGTTCTGGAGCGTGGTCGCGTTCGTGTTGATGGGCGGGGCGATCGTGACGTTTCTGTATCCGTTGATCGCAGCGCCGGAGAACCCGCATGTCATCACGGCGGTGATCATTGTTTGCACCGGATTCGCCGCATTCATGGTTTTCGCACTGCGCAAGACCACGCTGCTCAAGCGCGTCGGCTTCTGGCGTGAGACGCTGAGGCCGTTTCTGATTTCGGTCAGCCTGTTCGGAATCGGAGGGACGACGACGGGCATCGCGCGGGAGTGGAACTGCTCCTATGATTCGTACGATGTCGGCGATGCAGGCGATGTCTTGGCGGACGCGGATTTGGGCTTGCAAGTCGGAAGGCTGGTCGAAGTGGAAGCGCGGGTTCGTGAGGCCCAGAGGCGCATCGCCGCCCGCGTCGGTCCGCTGCGACTGGGCTTCAAAGAACAAGATTGGCGCATTCACGGGCGGTGCATCACGGACGAGGGCCGGGTGGCGCTGGTGGCCGGACTGGTGATGTCGTCGTTGATGTTTCTCGGTTTAACGCTCTTCACGGGCGGCAAGCCGCGTGTGCCGCGATCGCCCAAGCCGTTCTTGCGAGAGGGTGAGAGCGCACAAGTAATGAGCGCGGATGCGCCGTCGTCGAGCGGCGGGGTGGGCGTGGGCGCGGGTCGCGGCGACGTGGTTGATCGGTGATGAAGAACGTGCGTCCGGGACGCACTCCACGATTTGGCGCGCAGAAATGGGAAAGTGCGCTTTACGGGACCGACGGGCGAATCATGGCCCCAGGTTCGATACGGCTGAACCTGGGCCACCCAGCCCACGGGCAGGGTGGACGTCGGGGCAACGCTAGAGGACCAAGGGACGTAGTAGGGGTAGGGAATTGGCCCGTCCCCGGCGCGCCGGGGTCCTGGTTCGGATTGTCGTGCCGCTTCCGCTCCACGCTCTGATTTGTCGTGTTCCCGGCGCGCCGGGATCGCGGTACTGATTGTCGTGCGGCTTGCGCTTCCGCGAGGCGAACGAATCAAAGGTATTTCGCGGCGATAGGAAAGCGTCGGCCGGTACCGAAGGCCTTGCTGGTGACCTTCAATCCGATCGCGGCCTGTTTACGCTTGTATTCATTCTGCCGGACCATTTTGGCGATGCGTTCGACGGTCGTGCGATCGAAGCCCAGGGCGACGATCTCGTCGGGCGAGCGGCCCTGCTCGACGTATTGTTCGAGGATGGCGTCGAGGATGTCGTATGGCGGCAGGGTGTCCTGATCGGTCTGATTCTCGCGGAGTTCGGCGGAGGGAACTTTGTCGATGGTGCGCTGCGGAATGAGCGTCCGGCCCGCCGAGCGGTTGATCTCGCGGGCGAGCTCGTAGACGGTGGTCTTGGGCACGTCGCTGATGAGGGCCAATCCGCCGCACATATCGCCGTAGAGCGTGCAATACCCGACAGCGAGCTCACTCTTGTTGCCGGTGGTCAGCAACATCCAGCCGAACTTGTTGCACAGGGCCATGAGCAGAACGCCGCGAATCCGGGCCTGGATGTTTTCCTCGGCGACGTCGGGTGGGCGGCCGGCGAAGCTCTTCTGAAGAGCGCTCTCGAACGCACCGTGCGGGCCTTCGATGGGGAGTACGAGAAGGTCGATGCCGAGGTTGCCCGCCAGCTCTTCTGCGTCCTCCACGCTGTGCGTACTGCTGAAGCGAGAAGGCATGGCCACGCCGTGCACGCGCTTGGCCCCGAGCGTTTCGACCGCCAGGGCCGCGGTCACGGCGGAATCAACCCCGCCCGAAAGACCTACAAGAACGTCGCCGAACCCGCACTTGGCGACGTAATCGCGGAGACCCAGAACGAGAGCGGCGAGAATGCCATTTAAGCGACTTGGCAGGGGCTCGATGCGGTTGCGGTCGGGTTGGTCCAAATCGACGATCACAAAATCGTCGGCGAATGCTTTGGCGCGGGCGATTACGCTTCCATGTGCGTCAAGCGCCATGCTTGACCCGTCGAACACCAGGTCGTCATTGCCCCCCACCTGATTCACGTGTACGAGTGGGACGCCGTGCTCGCGGACCTGGGCGGCGAAAAGCCGCTCACGGTTTTGCTCGACGCCCGCGCGATACGGCGAGGCGGAGATGTTGACGATCAGTTCGGCGCCGGCGGCCACCGTTCGCTCTATGGGGTCGATGCCGTAAACCTGACGACCCTCGAACTGCTGATTGTTCCACAGGTCCTCGCAAATCGTGAGCCCCATCCGCAGCCCGCGGCCGACTGAACCGATTTCGACGACCAGCACCTCGCGCCCGCAGTTGAAATAGCGCGACTCGTCAAAAACGTCGTAGGTGGGCAGCAGCATCTTCGCGTACCAGGCCTCAACCTTTCCGTTTCGGCATACGGCCGCGGCGTTGAAGACGCCCTTGCCCGCTCCGCTGAGGTCGGGTTGGACATAGCCGACGATTGCAGTCACCCGCGTACAGTTCGCCGCTATACGACTCATGGCTTCGACGTTCTGGCGCACGATGTCCCTGCGAAGGACCAGGTCCTTGGGCGGGTAGCCGAAGACGCACAGCTCGGGAAGCACGACCACTTCGGCATGTTGCGACGCGGCCAGTTCGATTTGCGCGATTACTTTGGCGGCATTACCGTCGATGTCTCCGACGGTCGGATTTATCTGTGCCAGTGCAATACGCATTAGATCACGCTCTTGCTTTTCGCTTATTGATTCTCCCAGCGTATCAGGATTTGAACAAGCCCAACGCCGCTCGTTGGACTGGCATCGCGTATCCCATTAACCTGCGGAACATGTCCTTGGCTCGCACCGATCGACGTTGCATTCTTGCCCTGGAGGACGGCACGTGTTTCGCCGGGCGCGCGTTTGGCGCATCGGGCACGCGAACCGGCGAGGTCGTCTTCAACACGTCGATGACCGGCTATCAGGAAGTGCTCACCGATCCGTCGTACTGCGGACAGATCGTCACCATGACCTACCCGCTGATCGGCAATTACGGGGTTAACGCCGAGGATGTGGAGTCGGCCCGGCCGCAGACGGCGGGTTTCGTCATCAGGGAACTCGCCCGGTTGCACAGCAACCACCGGGCGTCGATGAGCCTTGGCGACTATCTCGGCGAGCACGGCGTCATAGGCATCGAGGGGATCGACACCCGGACGCTTACCCGAAAGCTGCGCATCGACGGGGCCATGCGCGGCGTCATCACGACGGAGCATGACGATCCGGCCGAGTGTGTTCGGCTCGCCGGAGAGTCGCCGTCGCAGGTCGGACTCGACCTTGTCCGCGTGGTGGCGCCGAAGGAGTGCGCGGATTGGACGGCCGGGCTGGACTCGCGCTTCAACCTCCTGCGTCAAGCTCCCTCCCGCGATGATGGTGGGTCGTTAAAGGGCAATCGCCAAATCACCAAATCGACAAATCACCAAATCGACAATCGTATCGTTCTCGCCATCGACTGCGGAATGAAGCGCAACATCCTCCGGCAGTTGGTGGACATCGGCTGTCGCGTCCGCATCGTACCGCCCACAATGACCGCTGCCGAAATCCTCGACCATCGTCCGGACGGCGTCTTTGTATCCAACGGCCCCGGCGATCCCGCAGCCGTGTGCTATGCGATCGAAACGCTCAAGGGCCTCCTTGGTCGCGTGCCGATCTTCGGCATTTGCCTCGGCCACCAACTGCTCGGCCTGGCCCTGGGGGCCGAGACGTTCAAGCTCAATTTCGGCCACCGGGGCGCGAATCAGCCAGTCCAGAATCTCGCGACGGGCCGCGTCGAGATAACCTCGCAGAACCACGGCTTCGCGGTGGAGACGAAATCGCTGGAGTCCGCGGGCGGCGTGCCCACACACATCAACCTCAACGACAAGACGCTCGAAGGATTCGTGCATAGGGAGTGGCCGATCCTCGCGGTGCAGTACCACCCCGAAGCCAGCCCTGGCCCGCACGACGCGACGTATCTGTTCGATTGTTTTGCGACAATGATCACGACCCGCCGCCCGCCCACCGCCGAGGAAATGGCCGCTGCACAGACCGCGCTCGCCACCCGCACACCGCATCTCTCGTATTGATCGTAGGTCGAGATCGGCCCGCCAGAGGCATGTCGTCTGTATCTATCCGATTAACGAATGTCGGCGGGTGAAACCCGCCCTACACGACTGGAATCAAGCGAACCAAAGGATTCCTATTCAATGACACAGTGCCGCGGCTTTTTGGGCGCAGGAGGCGTCCCATTCCGTATCGCAGCAGAAGCTGTCGCTCGCGCACACCTTGGCGCAGCACGGCATGCTGCTGCATCCGGGCCCGGCGTGCGCAGTGAAGCAATCGCCAGCCCGGCTACTACAGGTGGTGCAGATGAGGTTTGAACGGTCCACGCAGCTCTGATCCCAGGCAGTTATGCAGCAGTACGGATCGACCTGGCAGACAGCATTGCAGCATTCGACGTTGTTGCATCCGGAGCCCGTGTGTGCGCTCGTGCAGACGCCTGCATGAGTGTTACAGGCCGGGAAACCGGTCGTGCAATAACCTGCGGCCTCCGACGCGCAGAACGAATCCCAGGTTACATCACAGCAGAAGCGGTCCACGGCGCACACGGCGTTGCAGCAGGTCGCCGTTGCGCAGCCGGGCTGGCTGTTTCCGTGGGGGGTCATACAGTCGCCGGTGGCGGTGGTGCAGATGTCGGGCTGTCCACATGAAATCGTCAGCAGACCATCGCCCTGAGCGCCGGCGTACCCGCCGACTCGAACCATGTACGATTGCCCGGTGGTCACGCTCAACGTGACGCGCGACTGCGTATTCTCGATGCCGCTTCCGCAATCGTCGTCGCTGCACGTCAGGGGTCCGAGCGACGGGCATGTGCATCCGCTATACACGGCCATCTTGGTATCGTACGCGCTGCCGCACAGCCCCATCGCCGCGGTTCCCTTGCAGGTTGCGGTATAACAGAACCACACGTCGGAGGGGATGTCGCTACGTCCGAAGAATGTGCAATCCTCCGGGCCGTCCGTCGTCGCGCCGATGTTGGTAAAAGTAGTTATGCCGTCGCTCACTGTCTTGGGGTTGGAGCAGAGGTCGTTCGCTAATCCGCTGCCCTCGCGTTGGCAGGTCGCGCTGCATCCGTCGCCGGAGTTCGTGTTTCCATCGTCGCACTGCTCACCGGCTTGAACGATGCCGTCGCCGCACCGCGGAAGCGTGCAGGCGTTAGTGCACCCGTCATTGTTAACCGTATTTCCATCGTCGCACTGCTCGCCGGGTTCAACAATGCCGTTGCCGCAGACCGGGCCACCCGTGAACACGTTCTGAAAGACCGCGGTGTCGTTCAGGTCGATGTCGCCATCGTTATCGAAGTCGGCCAGGACACAAGGTGGCGAGGCTGTATGCCCGGGCCCGCAAGAACTCAGGCAAAATTCGAACACGAAATAGTCGTGCAGATCGACGTCATTGTCGCCGTCAAAGTCGCCGAATGGTTGGCTGGCGGTAGCGTATCGTGACGAGCAAACGATCTCTTCGCTGCGCCGCTCGAACAAGACCTCGTTGTCAAACGCGTACGGCCGGGGCAGCGTCCAGTCGAGCGTGATTCGGAACTCATCCTCGGCAATCACCGGCTGCACACGATCACCGTCTGACCCAAACGCCGGCAGCAATGTCACCACGACCAAGAAATGAAACACAGCTTCCATCGCAGTCCCTCCTATGACCCAGCAGACAGGTTTCGAGTATACCAGAACGCGATTCTCTATGCAAGTTGGATCGTTTGATTCGAAAAGTAGTCGTCAACCCCGCGGCTGGCGCAGGTGTTGATGGACAAACTGACCGAGTTGGTAAGCGGATTCATCGAGGGCCGCTACTCGCTCAAGACTCTCAGCACGGATGATTTCGTGTTCGTCGAACTGAGTGATGGCCTGGTGGACTGCACGCCGAATGAAAAGGGTAAAGGGTCGCGGTTCGGGAACCCGCCCGTCATGCACAAGTACATGGCGTTACATATTTTGCACGTGCCGCTCATCGAGAATTTCCCCCACCGTGATGAGCTTGATGATCTTTCCGGATCGCTTTTGGAAGTTCGCGCATTCCTGCTCGGCGTCGGAGGAGAAAGCGAATGCGACAAAGAAGCCGCGCTGGCGGTCCTCGCGCATCATCACGGCTTCGAACGCGTCGATGTCGGGGCGGCCGACCTTGTCCTTTTGTTTGACCTGGATGGGGTACCACACGTCCATGAACTCCAACGCGCCCGCGGCCGCGCCGCTCTTTTTGGGCATGGCGGAGACGGGGTAGATGCGGCCGTCAATGCCCATGTCGCCGACTTGGGCTTTGTTGGGGATACCACCCAAGGCGATGACGGCCCAGTTCTCGAACTCGAACGGCGGGATGGCGCGGAGCTTTTCCTCCGTCCAGGGCAGGTCGCGGACGACGAAGCCGCGCCCAGCCCGCCACAGCGCTTCATCCTCGCGGAGCTTGCATACGTCGCGCAGACGCTTGGCCATGACGCGACAGGCGGTGGGCGAGATGTCGATGCCGATCCACTGCCGTCCGAGGTTTTGCGCGGCGACGAGCGCCGTCCCGCAGCCGCAGAAGCCGTCGAGGACGATGTCGTTGGGGTTGCTGCTCGCGTTGATGATGCGGTCGAGCAGCGCGAGCGGTTTCTGCGTCGGATAGCCAAGGCGTTCACGGGCCATCGGATTGAGCGCTTGTATCTGAAAAACGTCCGTGGGTAGCTTGTCTATGTCATCAGCGGTGATTCGTGCACCGGCGGCATTCTGTGCGCGCTTGAGAGATTTTTCCGTCCTCGGTTCTCTGATTGAATCAGAGTTGAAAGTAAACTCATTGGAGTTTGCATAAAACAGAATGACGTCGTGTTTGCGAGCGAATCGCTGCTTGGATGCCCCCCCTGTTTGATATACCCAGACGATCTCGTTTTGAAAGTAGTTCTCCCCAAAAATCTGATCCAGCATCACCTTGACGTAATGGCTGGCGTGCCAGTCGCAGTGGTAGTAGAAGCTGCCGGTTTTCTTGAGCACGCGGGCCAGTTCGACGCAGCGCGGGCGCATGTACTCGATGTAGGCGCGGGTGGACTCGTGCCGGTCCTCGAAGGCACGCTTTTCCTTGGTCTCGCCCCAGAAGACCTCGTAGTTGCGGTTGCTGTTGAACGGCGGATCGATGTAGATCAGGTCCACGCAGGCGGCGGGGAGCTTACGAAGCTGGTCGAGACAGTCGCCGCAGTAGACGATGCGCGTGTCGATAAGCGACGAAGGCCGACCGGCAGGGGCCGCCGGAGCGGCGATTGGGGCTAAAACGGCTTGGGACATACGGCCTCCT
>Ga0209777_10009179_pt1 | contig 10685 bp, 9 predicted proteins | sample FrelakmetHBP12HB_FD_187147 | JGI IMG/M metagenome (GOLD analysis project Ga0209777, IMG submission 187147) | Freshwater lake sediment microbial communities from the University of Notre Dame, USA, for methane emissions studies -HBP12 HB (SPAdes)... | ecosystem: Environmental > Aquatic >... | reverse complement strand
GAGGTCGCACAATTGCCTTTCGGCGCCACCGGCTTCCAAGGAACGGATCAAAAAAAGGATACGGATCATAATTTTCTAAAAACAAACTCATTATTCCCTAATCTGCCACCTACTGTTTTAATTTTCTCTAAAACATAACCCCGTTCTTTAAAAAAATTGAATATAGATTCAGGTTTGGCCACTTCAAATGGATATCCGCCCACCCAGTCAACTACATCAGTCCAGGGAGACATACCCCGCATGCTTTTATACGTTCTCCAGTGTAAAAATGGTTTTAGTTTTAAGAGATCCAGAACCATTGTGGGAATCCACAATCTAATAAAAGTCGGGATTAAAACCAGGAACTTTGAACCTTGCGGCAGATCATTGTAAGTTTTCTTCACCCAAAGCCAAATTTTAGATGCTGTTCCCTGATTGTTATATATGGCGATAAAAAGCTTACCTGACGGTTTAACAAGAGAGGACACATTTTCCAACGCCTGCCACATACTACCAGTGTGGTGCAATACTCCCCATGAATAAACAAGGTCCCACTGGCCGAGGGAAGATAGATAATTATTATCCAGTACGTCTCCTTGTTCAATCACCCAGGTATCAGCCAAGGGAAAAAACCTATTTTTTAATTCTCTTGCACAGGAAACACTTTGCAGATCATAATCAAACGACCTGACCTTCTCTGCCTCCAAGCGCATGGCTGCCAGCGAAAACAAGCCGCTTCCGCAGCCCACATCTAAAAATGACAAGCCTGCCAGATTCTTTTCTTCCAGCATCTCAGTAAGAGAAATTATTGCTTGATCGACCCGCTGCTCATTGAACTGAGCTAAAAATTTTTGCCAGTTTTTCCCAAATTCAAAATGGTGTTCATGCACAGGTGTTGTAACTTTACTTTCAGTCACTATTCTCCTCGACTTATTTACTAATCCGCCTAATATTGTGAACAAAGGATATGTCCATAATATTTTATTGTATCTTATAAGAAAATAGGTGATATAAAAAAAATCTATTTGTTGCCACTTTTTCCTTTCCTGCCTCGCTTAAGTAGCTTGATTTCATATTTGGGATGGTAAATTTTATTGATTCATTTGCTATTTTGTCCTTTTCTTCTTTTACCACCTTTAGGAATATAGGATGTGTTACATCTATTAGATCGTCTTTGTTTAGCAGGCATATTATGTGTTTCCTCGAGAAGATTATTTTCTATTGCAGGCAACATTATTTCGAAATCAATGCTTCTTCTTAGAATAAAAATTTTTGTGAGCCAATTCGATATTGCGATTATTTAGAATTTTTTATCTGTATTGACTATAATCCGAGATAATAATCAGGAAATTATCTTAATCTTTTAAATACCTAAAAGCTTTTAGCATGCCTTGTCGGCGTAATTTGTGGTGGAAATTTAAAATGAAAAAACCTAATAATGACCAAATGAAAGCAACTTTTCTTAAAAAACTCGTTGACCAATTTTTTTCAAATAAATAGATTTGATTGCGAATAATCATCTCATAGAGCAACTTTTCATCTATTCGCCCTGTTTTACTTACATTATGGATCAATTGAGCCTTTGCACAATAATAGGCCTTATACCCAAGGTTTAATACTTGTTTTGAAATATCAGTGTCTTCCATGAAGGCATAACCATTCATATTTTCATCAAATCTCACATGATCAAATATTTGCCTGCGAAACGACGTACAGCCGCCAGATAAACATTCAATAAAATGGCCAAAATTATCTTGATGGGAATGGGTAGGATTCCCAGAAAATCGGAATTTCCCATTACCTAGTTTAGAGAGCAAGAAGATAGTGGAATAACAATCGTATAGCATTTGTTTCGCTTTGCTTAACCATGAAATATTTTCCGAACCCGGATAATTGATGATCCGACCAGAAACGGCGCCTATTTCTGAGTTCTTATCATTCAAAAATACTTGCTCAATTTCATAAAAGTATTCGGGTGATAATAAAACATCATCATCAAAAAAGGTTATTAATTCGCCATGGCTTAAATCTATACCTATGTTTCTTTGATGAGGCAAACCGGGGAGTGAATTTTCATACTTAATTGAAAATGGTAAATTTTCAGATGAAAAATAATGCGAAATAATAGGAGGGTTTGTGGAGTCGACTACGATCAATTCATCCGGCAATCTGGTTTGATGAATTAATGTTTGAATTGTTTTTTTCAGGTCGTCTTCACGGTCTTTTGTACAAATAATGACAGAAATTTTCATGATAAGTTGTACACACTCATTGATTTTTATAAATTCAAGGATTGACAGCTGCTTATCTAAAGTATAACAGTATGAAGTATTTTTCCTGGACGAAAAAAACCAAGAACATCTGAATTGGCCAATAATTTGTACGAAGCTTCCTTGAGACCAAAATCTTGCAGAAAAATATTATTATCCACCAAAAATAATATTTGTGCTTCTAATGACAAATTGAGGAAGATATTTGAAAATATTGTAGCAATTTGATTTAATACCTCCTAAAAATATAGATTAACCAATTCTTAAATGGTTGTGAATGAGAAGGGTTGATTATTGAAAAAACATCTTTACAGAATTTATCTCGCAAATATATTTTTTCTGGGTATATTCAACAATCGGTTGATGATATTGTAGAGTGTGTTTTTATTAGAGGTCTTCTATAAAACTGAAACTGGAATTTGATTGACTTTCTGAGTTAGAAAAAATGAATATAATCTATGACAAATGGCTAATAAAAACAATTTTTTTACACTTCAAAGAGGCACATCTTTTCTATTGAAAATTACCATTCCCTTGATTGTCTATAACATTATCTTATTCTGGCTGCCAACCCCAGCCGGGTTGGAGTTCATTTATATTGTAATTGGCATAACAATGGTGCTCCTTTATTTCAGCCATCTGCTACCGGAGTGGCTAAGGGGGCCAGCCGGACTTACCTTGGTATTGGTGCTATTTGGTTATACTCTTTTACGGATTTGGTCAACCTCTGAATCCAACCCAGATCTAATAGGTGGTTTATTACAATTTAGTGATGCCAACGGTTACTATTACGACGCCAGAAGACTATTGGAAGGTGGATTATTCTCGGTGTTTTCTGGTCGCCGACCCTTGTTTGCCGCGTTGCTGACAGTATTGCTGGGTATCACTTCTCAAAATTTGCAGATTTCCCTGGCTATTTTAGTTGCTATCAATGCCATAACGGGATATTTTCTTTTTCGTGAAATTGAGCACACGCATGGCTCTGCAGTAGCCACAATGGTTTTGTTGTTGTTCTATTTATTTTATAGGCGCTTTATTGATTCCACCTTAACTGAAAACCTTGGGCTGGCGTTGGGCGCGCTGGGCTTTACCTTGCTTTGGCGCGGTACTGGCCAAAGGCAAAAATCCCCAATACTATTTGGATTATTCTTGCTAACCCTGGCATTGAACGCCCGTTCTGGAGCATATTTGATTTTGCCTGCTCTAGTACTTTGGTTTGCCTGGTTTTTCCGTGACGAAAACAGATTATCCTGGAAATGTCTTATCGTAGCGGGAGCAGTGGTAATTATTGCATTTGGAATAAATTTATTTTTATTAAAACAGCTGGCAGTCGCAGAATCAATTCCAAATTCCAATTATTCATTTTCTTTTTATGGGCTGGCTGTAGGTGGAAAAGGTTGGACCCAGATAATGGTTGATCATCCCGAGGTGATGAGCATGAACCTTACCGACCAGACCAACACGATTTTTAAATTGGCAATACAAAGTATTCAATCTATCCATGGGGCTTGATCCAGGGATTGGTGAAGTCCTTCATTGATTTTTTTTATCTAGGTGGTAGGGGGGTATTTGGATTCGTAAGTATGGGTGATAATTTAATTCTAAATGCTCTAATCAGACTGTTTCTTGAAGGGCTAAGCAGCCTGGGGATTATCTGGGCGATAAAGAAACGCAGGGAATCAAGTTATTCAATTCTCCTGATAGCGTCTTTTATCGGGATCCTGCTATCCATACCCTTGGTTCCACCTATCGACGCTGACATTATGCGCGCTTATGCCGCCACTATGCCGGTTCTGTTCCTTTTACCTGCATTTGGAATTCAACTCATCATTGAACTACTATCCATGCTGCCCATTGTAAAAGAAAGGCTTGTCCCAAAATTACAGCGCTTTTTCACACGAAGCGAACCATTGACGCAAAGAACCCTCACTATTTTCAGCGCAACTCTTTTAGCTTTGGTAGTGATTGCCCCTTTTTTCTTTAAAGTCATCAGCCACCCGCCTATTATTATTGAAGGCTCATGCCCTGTGGGAGAAGAATCTCACGTTTTCCGCTATACGCGTGGATCCTGGATCCAGCTGGTAGATAATAATTACACCTCCAGGAGCAGGGTGCCGTTGGTGCGCATTGCGGATTTCCGCCTGGGGCTAATGGGATTGCTGCAATCCTATCCGGATATTGGCAACCAGCTTGCCGCCTTACAGCCACCTGTTTCGCTGTTAAGTATGTATGACCTGAAAAACGGGTCTCAGGGCTATGTTGCCCTGCCTGCGGCGCCGGTAGATTTTACTAATAATTCGGTGATTCAAGCCTGCGGGCGATGGACCAAAAGCATTTTTATTGCCCAGTCTTTCAGCCAAATCACGAATATCAATGAATAGGATATTAACGAATTCATGTTTCTCTCGAGAACGGTCAAAAATGACAGGGATAGGCTGCCCTTCCCAGGCACCCGCAATGCCCTATTCGGGAAAGGCATGCGCGGTTGAGATGGATGCTAAGAAGCCCTTATAATTCCCCTGCCCAAAAAATAGGTAATATCCTATTTTGTTTTTAGGTATTTCTACTTTGGAACTAAAAATAACGTGGTTAATTTCGAATAGAGCCTTGTTTAGAGAAAAATAAATCAAAATATTTAATGGATAAAAATTCGATTAAAATTAATTTAGAACTCTTTGCCTGTAAGTGGTAATATTACGCTTTGTAAAATTATGACAACCAGAACTGCATCCGCTAAAAAACTTAAATCAAACGAAAAATGGGATCTTATCCTGCGCCCGCAGCGGGGATGGTGGGATCTACGACTGGGAGAGCTGTGGCGTTACCGCGACCTGGTCGGGCTGTTCGTCTGGCGTGATTTTGTCACCTATTACAAGCAGACCATCCTGGGCCCGCTGTGGTATATCATCCAGCCCATTCTTACCACAGTGGTATTCACAGTCATCTTCGGCAATATCGCCAAACTGCCCACCGACGGGCTGCCGGCTTTCCTTTTCTATCTTTCAGGCAACACCGTGTGGACATATTATTCAACCTGCCTTGTCAGCACCTCCAACACCTTCGCGGCCAATGCGGCTATTTTTGGCAAGGTCTATTTCCCCCGTATGGTCATCCCGCTTTCCATCGTGATCTCCAACCTGATCTCCTTCGCCATCCGCCTGGGTGTCTTCCTGGCATTTTTACTGTATTTTATGGCCAGCGGTTCAGCAATTCATCTCACCCTGTGGGTGCTGGCGCTGCCTGCGTTGTTGCTGATCATGGCTGGCATGGGGTTGGGGCTGGGTGTGATCATCTCGTCATTAACTACCAAATACCGCGACCTGCAGCAGCTGGTGGGTTTTGGAGTGCAGCTTTTGATGTATGCCACGCCAGTCATTTACCCACTTTCCACGGTGCAGGGTGCCTTGCGTTGGGTGATCCTGGCCAACCCTATGACCGCGGTGGTGGAAGTTTTCCGGCTCGGGTTTCTGGGCACCAGTTCAGTAGACCCATTATCGCTACTGTACAGTGTCGGGTTCACCCTGGTGGTGATGCTTATCGGGCTGCTCATTTTTAACCGCGTGGAAGCCACCTTCATGGATACGGTGTAGTATGCCTAAAACCGTGATATCCATCGAGCATCTGTCCAAATCCTACCGCCTGGGCGTGATTGGCACCGGCACAGCTTTTCGTGACCTAGAGCGCTGGTGGGCTAAAAAGCGTGGCCAACCCGACCCGTACCTGAAGATTGACGAGGCAGATCACGGCAACCGTGAGGGTGAAACGATCTGGGCACTGAGGGATATCAATTTCACTGTGCAGCAGGGTGAGGCGCTGGGAATTATCGGGAGTAATGGCGCTGGCAAAAGTACCCTTTTAAAAATCCTCTCCCAGGTGACGGCTCCCACTGAGGGCGTGGTGAAGGTGAAAGGGCGCATCGCCAGCCTGCTGGAAGTGGGCACTGGTTTTCACGGCGAACTGACCGGGCGTGAGAACATTTACCTGAACGGGGCCATCAATGGCATGAGCCGGGCTGAGGTGGCGCGCAAGTTGGATGAGATCGTGGATTTTTCAGGGGTGGAGAAATACATTGATACCCCGGTGAAACATTACTCCAGCGGCATGTACGTACGCCTGGCCTTTGCCGTGGCGGCCCACCTGGACCCGGATATTCTCATTGTGGATGAAGTCTTGGCGGTTGGAGATGCAGCTTTTCAAAAGAAATGCCTGGAAAAAATAGGGGATGTTTCCAGGGAGGGAAGAACTGTAATATTTGTTAGCCATAACATGGCAGCTATGGTTAATTCTTGTAACAGGGGGATATTGCTCTCACAAGGAAAAATCTCTTGTGATGGCGACATTAGAGAAACGGTTACACAATATCTCTCTATTCAAACAGCTGCAGGTGATGTTGACTTATCTAAAGTTGTAAATCGATCGGGAGATGGCAGAGCTCGTTTTACGCGTGCTGTGACGAGGAGCGATCCCGTGAATGTAGTTGATACCTTTGTAATAGGTGATAACTTGATTTTCGAAATTAATATTATTAGTTCTGAGTTTATTCATTCCGGGAAAATGGGCTTAACAATTATATCTTCTAATGGAATCCCGGTATATAACTTAGTTGCAGAAGATGCTGGATTTGAACTGATAGATCTCAATGGAGAATCCAGAGTGCGTGTTGTCCTGGAGAACCAAAAGATATATCCAGGCGAGTACCACGTGAACTTATGGATGGCTGATTCGGATTATAAAGCCATGGATAGAATTGCCAATGCGATTAAATTCACAATTATCGAAGGAGGCACTAAAGTTAGACGGAAACTGGATCCGGCTTCAGCAGTTGTCCATGAAGTAGCCCAGTGGTCCAGGTTGTCATGACATGCCCAAGCGATAATTTTATTGTCACAGGAGATAGACAATGAAAGTTTTGGTTACAGGCGGTGCAGGATATATCGGGTCAATGGTTGTGGCAAAATTGCTCGAGAGGGGCGACCAGGTAACCGTTCTGGATGATCTTTGGTTTGGTGGAGACGCGTTATTACCATTTTTAGGGAACCGGAATTTTAGGTTAACAAAGGCAGATATAGTTTCAAGGAATTCTGATTTGGACGAAAAATTTTTCAGTGGGATAGATAGTGTAATTCATCTTGCCGCAATTGTCGGGTTCCCGGCTTGTGAAGAAGCCGGTCGTGATAAAGTATGGGATGTCAATGTGGAAGGGACTAAAAAAATATATACTGCAGCTGCACGGGCCGGAGTTTCCAAGCTTATTTTCGCCTCTAGTTACAGTAGTTATGGTGAATCTAAACAGGGAGAACTTGTTACCGAAGAATCTCAACTTTACCCAAAATCCATATATGCCGAGTCTAAAATAGCGGCTGAGAATTTTTTGTTAAGCCAAGCTGATACTCAAATTACTGCTCCAATCTGTTTGAGGTTGGCGACCGTCTTTGGTGTTAGTCCAAGAACCCGATTTGATTTAATGGTCAATCAATTTGTTTTGGAGGCGTTGACCCATGGCAAGCTCAGTATATATGAAGAAAATTATAAGCGTTCTTTTGTGCATGTTCGAGACGTTGCAAGAGCTATTCTGAGTGTAATGGATGCGCCAGATCCAAAGGTGCGAGGACAGGTCTTAAATGTTGGTTCAGAAAAACTCAATACGAGTAAGCAAGAGTTGGTTGCAATGATAAAAGCTTTTCTCCCTGACCTGAAAGTGGCTTATCAAGAAACAAGTTTTATGGTAGACATGCGTAGTATTCAAGTATCTTTTGAGAAGATTAGGCGGGTTTTGCAATTTGAGCCACAAACTGATCTTGAAAAAGGAATAGATGAATTAATCTGGGCGCTTCAAAATCGGATTATTTGGGAACCAACAAGCGATAAGTATCGTAACCACTCTAATTTACTTTCATAGGAAGGCTTGTATATGTATGAAAAATTGTATAAATCATTATACAAAATTCGGTGCGTTGAGAAAGAGATTGCCAGGGTTTATCCATCTGATAAAATTAAAAGCCCGATCCACTTGTCCATTGGACAGGAAGCGATTGCAGTTGGAGTGTGTGAAGCTTTAAAGAAAGATGATGTTATTTTTGGCTCCTACCGTGGCCATGCTCAATACTTGGCAAAAGGTGGAGATCTAAATGGGATGATTGCTGAACTTTATGGAAAAAAGACCGGGTGTTCAAAAGGTAAGGGGGGGTCTATGCACCTGGCAGATGTCCGCCATGGTGTAATGGGTACTTCTGCTATTGTAGGTACCACCATAGCAAATGCTGTTGGTTATGCATATGCAATGAAATATCAGCAACGTGATACGGTTGTGGTTAGTTTTTTCGGTGATGGAGCGGTTGACGAAGGTGTGTTTCACGAGAGTTTAAATTTTGCCGCGCTAAAAAAACTGCCCATCCTCTTTATCTGTGAAAATAATGGCTATGCTATCCATTCTCCACAGTTAACCCGCCAAGTAAAAGATAATATTACAGAACGAGCGGCAACTTATGGAGTTTCAGCAGCAAGGATTGAGAATAATGATGTTCTTGAAATATTCAACTTCACGAAAGAAGCTGTTGAAGCAATGCGAATAAAAAAAACCGGCCCTGTTTTTCTCGAATGTAAGACTTATCGCTGGAAAGAACATGTTGGCCCTAACGAAGATTATAATTTGGGCTATCGATCGCTCAGAGAAGCGGATATTTGGATGAAAAATGACCAATTACCAAGGATAGCCAGCATGATAACCGAAGGCACTCGCCTGGATATCGAAGCTCAGGTTGATTTGGAAATTTCACTAGCATTTCAATTTGCCGAGAATAGTCCCTTTCCTGATGGAAATGAACTTTTTATCGATGTAATGGCGGGGGATTAAAACTATGGAACGTTCTCTTTCTTTTATTGAAGCAATTTGTGAAGCTACTCGTCAAGAGATGGATATTGACCCATCTGTTATTGTAATGGGACTAGGAGTTGACGATCCCAAAGCAATTCTGGGTACTACCCAGGGTATCGCTCAAAGGTTTGGCCCAGACCGTATTTTTGATACTCCATTATCTGAAGATGGCATGACGGGGGTGGCAATCGGAATGGCTTTGGCCGGTCTACGCCCGATTCATGTTCATACTCGTATGGATTTTTTACTGTTGGCAATGAATCAACTTGTAAATGTAGCGGCTAAAACTCATTATATGTATGGGGGCCAAGAGAGTGTTCCATTGGTGGTCCGAGCGATAATCGGCAAGAGTTGGGGGCAAGGGGCGCAACATTCACAAGCTCTTTATTCTTATTTTATGCATATTCCGGGTTTGAAAGTCGTGGTCCCAACCACTCCCTACGATGCGAAAGGATGCTTGATAGAGGCAATCCGAGATAACAACCCCGTCATCTTTGTTGAACACCGGTTGCTTTACTTCCAAAAATGTCCAGTGCCAGAGCAACTCTATGCTATCCAACCTGGCAAAGCACGAGTTACTGTTGTGGGCAAGGATATAACCTTGATTGGTATATCATATATGCAACTTGAATGCTTACGAGCCCAAAAATATCTTGAGGGGGTTGGAATAAGTGCAGAGGTCATCGATCCAATTTGGCTAAGCCCATTGGATATAACCACAATCGTAAATTCTGTACGCAAAACCAAAAGATTACTAGTAGCAGATAATGCTTGGCTAACGTGCGGCGCCAGTGCTGAAATAATTGCCCAGGTTGTAGAAAGTATACAGGGTACATGTGATATCCAAGTCAAACGGATGGGCTTTGCCTACACACCTTGCCCAACCACACCAGCTTTGGAAGACCAATTTTATCCAAATGCACGTCAGGTTGCTTCTGAAGTTCATAAAATGATCCTTCCAGACGCCCCTTTGTGGATCCCGGATTATCGAGCTGACCTTAAAGCTGTTGAGTTTAAAGGCCCTTTCTAAAACATTTTCACTCCATTTGTAAATTATGAACTGTAAAAAGGTAGTGATGGATCCAAACAACTCTTTATTCTTAGAAGCAGAGAATATTTGTAGAAAAGTTGATTTTCGCCCTTTGGATGGCGCTACGATTTTGATAACTGGGGCGTCAGGCTTGATCGGCACGCATTTCCTCACCACCCTTTGCTGTCTACGCGAGATAGGTTTGTCTGTAAAGGTTTCTGCACAGATTTATTCTGAATTGCCAGAACATACTGAAAAGATAATCCAACGTGGGGGATTTGATGTGATCCGTATGGATCTTTCAAATTTCAGCCAATACTCTAAGTTATTTGATGCAGATGTTATTATCCATTTGGCCGGTTACGGGCAACCCCTGCGTTTCATGATGAACCCAGTAGCTACCCTTCAAATTAATACCTCCGCGACAATTGCGCTGTTGCAGCATTTAGCCTCAGGCGGTCATTTTTTATTTACAAGCTCTAGTGAAGTTTACAGCGGGCTAAATAACGTTGCTTTTACAGAATCTGTAGCT
>Ga0209777_10009178_pt1 | contig 10685 bp, 13 predicted proteins | sample FrelakmetHBP12HB_FD_187147 | JGI IMG/M metagenome (GOLD analysis project Ga0209777, IMG submission 187147) | Freshwater lake sediment microbial communities from the University of Notre Dame, USA, for methane emissions studies -HBP12 HB (SPAdes)... | ecosystem: Environmental > Aquatic >... | reverse complement strand
TAAGGTGAAGCGGCGCTGAAACCCAGGCTAGGGCTTCACGAGGAGCGCGGTCCGGCCCCAGAAGCCGGGAAGGCTCCCAGAGGCGCGGAAGCCAGCGCGTTGCGCCACCGCAAGAAAGACGCCGAACTCGGCCTCGGAGACGTGCCCGCGGGGTTCGGCGAGCAGGAGCGAGCCGCCTGGCTTGAGGGTGGCGTAGACATCGCTGAAGAAGCCGACGGGGTCGGGTAGCTCGTGGACGACGTGCAGGGCGAGCGCGAGGTCGACCTGGCCCGCGAGGTCGCCGACTTCAAGCGCGGCGGGCTCGGCTTTCCGGGACTCGATCCGATCCAGGAGCCCGGCCCGGGAAGCGCGACGCGTGAGACGTGCGAGCATCTTCGGTTGCAGGTCGACCGCCACGACGCGCCCCGTTGGTCCGACCATCCGGGCGACCTCGAGCGTGAAGAACCCCATGCCGCACCCCGGCTCGAGCACCACCATACCCTCTCGCACGAGGGGTCCGAGGGCCTTGCGAGGGTTCTCGCGCAGTTTGCGGACGGGGCTCAACAGCAGGTAGCCGAGCCACCAGGGACAGACCGTATGTGCCATGCTCGCAGTCCTTTCACGACGCAATCGACAGTTCCCGAATGAACTTCGCCGCGCCACCAGCATAAACGATCGCACCCGATCTACTGCCGAGCTGCCACCTTCGGGAGCACCTTCCGATGATCCAATCGTCGTCCATGCCTGGACCATCGCCAGACAAACCACCTCAGCTCAAGACAGGCTACAGCGGGGTCTTACCGACGGGCGTCAGCCGGGCGGTCCGGCCCACCCCTTTTTCATGCCTCTCGCCGCGCTTCAGCGGCGAGCGCGGTGTCCGCTGCAAGCGGTTGTTAGCCGGCCGGCCTAGCGGAACAGCGCAGCCCACGGTCGAAGATACTCCCACATTCCGATTGGCGATAGGACTCGAAGGCCGAGCGTTCTTTCTATGGCGCCAGCATTCTTCGGCAGCTTGTTCTCCATAGCCAGAAAGGTGTCGCATTCCAGCGCTATGGCGTCACTGAGCAGTGCACGGTCGCCTTCGCCGAGATAGCCATAAGAGCTCGAGTTGATGGCGGCAAGCGTTTCTGGATTCCCGTATGGTCTCCCCGATTCTTCGAGGCAAGCCAACCAGTGATCGAGCACCTCGTATGCCCACTGGAGGTACCGCGGATCTCCCTTGCGCTGAACTTCAACGAAGCTGTTGCTTGAGACGGCAAACTCGAAAGGCGTACGCTCGGCGACTTGCATGATCAAGCGCAGTGCCTCCAGCTTGGCAATACCCTTAGGGTCGCGATGGATGCGATCAGTCACGGTCAGCGGTTCATTCTCGTACAGGAAGCCTCCATAATCCTGTAGGGCCTGCAGTACAGACGAATCCAAGAAGATCCGACGTGGGATGTCGTCGAACTTTGAGTTCACCATAGCCCGGCTAACGAACCAAGCCACTCGACGCTGAGCGGACGGCACGGCAGCGCCGCAAGTTGTGGCATCTCGAACCGCTTGTTAGGTCGCCCTCTTGGCATCAGAGCCATTTCCTGGCGTTGCGAACGATGTCGGGCACTCCTGTAACCGCACTCTGGAGGAGTTGAAGAGCAGAAACGCCGATGCCGCCGAAGCGAAAATCGACCCAAATGACCCGCTCTACGCGTTGGCAGGGATGAGGCACAGGCAGCTGGGTTCGCGGGTCGACAGGTACACCGCCAATCGAGACGCCTGGACCGAAGCGGACGGCTCTCGGGTCCCAGCTCACTTGCCCGCCCCCTGGGCCGGAGACAGTGACCCGTTCTGATTCCGCGCGGGTCTGTTCGAGCAAGTCTCCATGTTTGTTTTCGTTATTCACACGGTTGAAGTCGCCAAGCCATCTCTGCCCGTCGTGATAGGGCTGGACGGTCTCAAGGTATGCCCAGAGATCAGGAGAACTGGTGGCCAAACCGGGGAACCAGGAGGCCGTCTGCCCCTCGAATTCTCTCCTGGACGCGAGGATGGGGAAGTAGAAACGCTTTCGGGGGTCGGCTCCGGGGCAGTGTCTCGCACGAATGTCCTGGGCAAGATACTCAAGGGCCGATCGGAGGTTCTCGCACAGGTTCTTGATGTCGATTCTGAGGTCCGGGTCGACGTGCTTTGCGGAGAGAGACGCTACGTAGCGTTTCTTGACTGCCTCGAAGTCCCGCCGTGACCGATCCAAGACCGCCTCAATACTCGCAGTGCGGCTGCTCATGGCCCCTCCCATACTTGAGGCGGCCTAACGCCGCGCTTCAGTCGCGGCGACCAAGTTTGCCAGGGCTGGAAAGCCCGGAGGGCCGGTTGCCGGCTTCGCCTTCATTTGCCTGCCCTCCCGAGTTCATCCCGGATGCGCTGCATCTGGTCGTAGAGGTCTCCGACAAGGCACTCACTTCCGAAGGCGGCACCTGTTTGAGGAACCGGACCCCCGAGTTGCGGAGCGTGTAGCCATTTTGCGCCGTCACCGCAAGGAACTCTGATGGGAACTTGGCCGGCGCCGCACTCAGCACATCTGGCCTTGGCGGACTGTACGAGCCATTCGAACTTGCTAGCGAGAGCTTGCGTGTCCATTGAACACCTCCAAGCACCTGTGGCGTCTAACGATACCGCGTTCAGCGGCGAGCGGAGCGAGTCCACTGCAATGAGAGGTTAGGCCCCCGTCCTTACTGCTTGGTCGAGCTTGCGATGCAACAGCGAGGCCAGCGTGAGCATGTCGAGCGCGTCTTGTTCGGCTAGCTGCCAAAGGATTTTGGGGGCATGCGCCGTTGGGTTTCGAAAAGCGCCGAAGAACCCCTTTACAAGGTTCATTAGGCCGCTATGCTCGCTTCTTTCGGAGTCCGTTCGAAGACTATTGAACGCAAGAACTGGGAGGGGTCTCAAACCCTTCCCAAATGCAGCGTCCACCAATTTTGCACCGTCCTGCGTCAGGCCACTCTTCTCGCGGATCTTCTCGGCGACGCTCTTGCACGCCTCAAGGACCGCATGAAAGTAGTTCTCCTGCACGAGTTCGGGGCGACAGAACCTGAGAACATCAGAATGAACGGCGCGGGCTAGAAGAGCCCGTCGAAGTCGGCTAGCGGCGGCTTCAGCCTCAGGAATAGTTGTGAAGCGTGTTGCCTGGACAATCTTGCCCTCGTCATTCAGGCGCAGACCTTCGAAGGCAAGCACCCCGTTTAGAGCGGCTTGTACAGAGTCGAAGTAGCCGGGCGAGTTCACGTGAAGAACGGGCGACATTACTCGTTGGATGAAGGCACAAACGTTGTTAGCGCACCCGTCTGTCTCCTGCTTCTGGCATAAGGCGGCGAAGAGTCGGGTTCGCTTCGTCATTCGCGGGTCTGGGTCGCGGATCCCACATTCCGCGAGGTATCGGCCGATTTCACCACCCGTCAGACCCGAGCTGGTGTCTCCGAGAATGTTCGAGAGCTGCTCAAGCCGTGAGACTTCGAAAGAAGCGATCATTGGGCGTCTCCCTGTGGGGGGTCTAACGATACCGCGTTCAGCGGCGAGCGCAAGCGAGTCCGGTGCAACGCGTGGTTAGACGTACGGCGCCGCAGCCCGCGCGCCGGCCACGTCAGGTTGCGTCCTCCCGGGTGCCACGGGTGATCGCACGCACCGCTTCACCGTGCGCCAATTGTATCCGCGCGCCAGTGACCGTCCGGGCCGACCCTCGTGCCTAGAGTGCGGAAAGCGTCCGACGGGCAAAGTACCGTGGTACCCAACCAACGGATGCCAGCAGGATCAACCGTTGACAGTACTGGCCCCGCCTATGCCCGCAGTCTGGATCTCATCAACACCTCGACGAGGGAGAGCCAATTGCCTGCCCTCTCTTGACACCGAAAGTCATATCAACGCTTAAGGTGAGCGGTCGCACGAAAGCGAAGCCCTTGTACGGCCCGCTCGACTGAGGGGTTGGACCCTATGCTACTTATAGTAGGTCGACGAATAGTCATCACTAATGTACCTTCGTGCAGGTGAACATCACTAGGCTTTTCGCTCAAAACGTTCGCGAACTGCGCGGGCAGCGCGGCTACTCGCAGGAGGAACTAGCGCATCTCGCAGGCTTGCATCGGACGTACATTGGTGCAGTCGAACGTGGAGAGAGGAACATCACCTTGCTGAACGCGCAGCGGATTGCCGACGCTCTTGGTGTTCCGCTCGCGCAGTGTGTGCGCGTCAACGATGAACAACGACAACGCCAACCTGCAAAGCGCGCTTGACGGCGTTCTCTCGACCTACCGGGCCGCATTCTCGGAAAAGGTCTACAACGAAGAAAATGAGGATCATGACGTGTTGATGGATGTCTTCGGCATCACCCCACAACTAAAGCGGGAGAACCGTCAGTACTGGGGGCGCGAGCTAGGGATGTGCTGGCAACGGTTAGTGGTCGAGGTGTGCAGACACATGCATGCTGACTTCGGGCCAGCCATTCGTATAGGGTCAGACGAGCCGTGTGACCTTACGGTGGGTAAATTGGCGATTGACACAAAGTATCGCATCGGCTCGGGTGACTCAGGTACGCTCAAGAAGTTCAAGGCGTATGGCCCGTTGCTAAGGTCCAAGAGTTTCGAACCGGTGCTATTGATTGTTCGGGAAGACAATCTTGATGCCGCGATTACTGCCTGCCACGCTGGTGGATGGACTGTGACAACGGGGCCGCGGTCATTCGAGTATCTGATGCAGCTAACGGGCTTTGACGTCAGGGGCTTTCTGCTGCAGCGTACTAATGCGTTTCCTGTGTCTCGCTAGAGAATAGATCCCCTCGTAGCGAGAGGCCGAGACGTCGCCCAGCGATCTTTGCATACTCGGGGCTAATCTCAATTCCGATATAGGGCAGGCCTAGCTCCTTGGCGGCGACCAGCGTTGTCCCAGAACCTGCAAACGGGTCCAGGACGACATTGGCGTTCGAGCGCGGGACCATCATGTCGACGAGCTTGAGCATCAGTGGAAGAGGTTTGACTGTGCAGTGAACGTTGAACTGTTCTGACTCGGCTCGGGATAGCCCCTCCAAGACATTGCTTTGAAAACCACCGTTCGGCCTGGTTGTGTGAAACATACCGACGTCGTACTTCTCTAGCGTCTCGATGTAGTTATTCTCCAGAGGCTTCTGAACGACAATAATCGCTTCCCATTCGTTCCTCAGGCAGCTGTGCCAGCCCTCCCACCTTTCCGCATTTGGCACACCACGCTTCTTTAGCTTGCCCGCGACATTTAGCCCTTTGGGAATGCCACTAGGGCGTCGATAGACAATGCAGTCTCTGGCATAGAAACCGGCACGTTCGAGGGCAACCTGTACATGTGCCATGGTACGTGTGCTGTTAAATGCAGCGACGAGTGCGCCAGGTTTGCAAACACGAAAAACCTCGCGACCCCACTCAAAGCACCACTCTTGATACTCAAGAATGTTCTGCCGGTTCCGTTCGTACCAGCGCGGATTTCGCACACCGCCGGCGAGTCCACTCCCATAAGGAATGTTCTTTACGAGGGTGTTCGAGTCCTTGATCCTGTTAAGTCGACGCTCGATCTCAGTGGTGTCCCACTTGTGACCGATGAACTCGTAGTTGTAGGGTGGGTCGGTGATGCAGGAAGCTATCGATCCTTCTGGTAGGCTCTTGAGCAGCGCTCGGCAATCGCCAACGAGGACGCAGTTTTGAGGCAGCAATGAATGCACCTGGCGACGTCGCATGCTACTTATAGTATGCGAAGTCAAGGCTGTGGTCAACGAGGTTCTCGGTGGTGTGACGATCACCACAGCCCCAGGCCTGCGAATGGTGGGGCCTAGACATCATGACTCCCGCAGCGAAGTGAGGCTGACCCCGGCATGGTCGCGGGTTAGCCCAGGTGAGGCCAGAGTCGCGCGGTGCACGGCAGTGGATACTTCGAACCGGAGTTCAGCCATGCCCAAGCCTACTACCCTTTTCGTCGGTCGGGACGCCCACGAAAAGAGCTTTGGCTGTTCGGTGCGGGCGCGCTCGCCTGACACCCGACGAGACGCGCATCGATGGCCGACGTGACGAGCAGGCTAGGCGTACCGCACCCGCCACTCGAGCTCCCACGCCCCGCCGGGGGACGTACGGAAACGCCAACCTCTTGACGACGGCGCCTTTATTGGCGGTTAGACGGCGGGGCTCGACTGCTGCCGGAGATCCAGGGCGATCAGCAACCGGAGTGCCGCTTCACAGGTACCCACTACAAACGCCGGTTCTGGATCTGCCAGCACCACCGGGCTTGACGCTCCATGACGAATGCCTGGAACGGCACTCGCGTAACCCCAGACTCCATCGAAGCACTTGGCGAGAGCCGGGTGAAGGAGGCCGGCTTGGCGGAGTTCATCGACCGCCTTGCCGAGTGTGATGCTATCGTCCGCCAACAGCAGTCGAGCCATTCCCTCCACCGCACTCACCGCCTCATGAACGGCTCCGGGGGTGTCTGGCTGCTCCAGGGTCAGCCGCCGTCTTGCCTCTCGCCAGTGCGACATCGGGCCCTTGTATCTTGCCAATTCGGAGATCGCGTCCACCTGGAGCGTTGACGAAACACAATTTGCTTCAGCCGTGAGGCAAAGATTCGCCGCGGCGTCTGACAGGCCATGCAGCGTCCCGCCGTAGATGTTGCCGGCTGGTTTGCCCTCGTCATCGAGCTGCGTTGCAGAGAGTCCGTGTTCGAAGCGTCCGGACATCCGAACCAGCGCGCGGAACCAGCGCGTAGTCGGATCACGCTCTGCGGCGAGCATCGGGTCGGAACCAAGCCCCGGGACTTCAAGGATCTTAGAGCCGGCGATTCGCGCCAACGCTTCAAACTGTTGCACGTACGAGCGCGACATCGTGGCGGCGATCCGCCAATGCTCGCCGGCGGCGCCCCACTGGTAGTCGAGCCGCGCGTCGGTGCGACCGCCTTCGAGTTCGCGAAAAGCGGTTCCGAGTTCCTTCCAAGTTCGCACTGTCGTTCAATCCCGCTGTTTAACGCTCACTGCAAACCGCCGTTAGACGTCAGCTCGCTGACTAGCCGTCACTTGGTGCCCCTGGGCCGCGATGACACGTGCCTCGAGGTCCGGGGGTAGAGGAATGACTCTGGTCGTGATCTGCAGCTCTTCCGCGACGGCGGCAAGCCAGGACTCATTGCGAACTGTTTTCGCCGTCGCCTCGTTTGCGAAGCAGAGGACCTTCCGCCAGTTTCCACCGAGCTTGTGCTCGGCTGCAGTCAACTTGAGAATGTCCCGAGCGATCTTGTGGCTCTGGGCACCGCGAGTGCGGCCGATGTGGGCGTACACCTCGCAGAGCAGGCACCTCTCGCGACTGCAGCCATTGAGGACGAGGTGAATCCCCTCTTTCAGACACACGCTCTCACCGTGCACCGGCACACCACCCTCCTCCGACAGAACCCGGAGAATGTACTGCTCGGCATCGCGTTGGGCTTGGGAATCAGATGGATGGGGCATCAGGAATGGTCCTCCTGGCGTCTAACGCCCGGTCTCAGCGATGGCGCAGGTGACACAACGAGCGGCGCAGAAACAGCGAGCACTGGAGAAGCATAGACCATGGCGGAGCAGGGCGACCAGGGACGGTCACTGTAGACCGTTAGGCGTGCTTCGCCAAAAAGCCGCGAAACGGCTCTCAGGCGCAAGCGCGTGTCATGCGGCGCTCGAAACTGGCACATGTTCGGGCCATTCGAGCGTGCTCAAGCTGGTCCTCTCCCAAACGAGGCCTGCGTCACCACAAGCATCGACGCACCTCGCTCTTCCTTGGCAAAGTCAGGGAGGAGGAGCTCAACGCGGGCACGAATCGCCGCGCAGCAATCACGGAGCGGTTCCAGACGCAACTCGCGTCCGCAGTTGCAGAACACGCGCTCGTCCGCGACGTACGCACGGATGGCGTAGGTCGTTGGGTGGTCACCTTCCACTTCGAATTTCTCGAGGAGTCGACGAGTGCTGAGAACCATGTCCACGGCGAACAGTGTGGGCCGGGGTATGACCCCTCGATAGGACTTTGTCGCGACGCCATCGATGTACTCATCGAAGTGTTCAACCGAGTTTCTGGCCGCGCCATCCAGGACCGGTCCGAGGTCGATTCCGTCGAGTAGCTGCTTGAGCGCGGTCGTGCGACGCTTGAGAACCTCCCGCTCATCACGTGAACCCTCACTTTGGCGGGGGCGCACAAGCGCGCGAATCCGCGCCGCCGCGAGAAGGACGGAGAGGAGCCGCTCATGAAGAGCGCGATCTACACGAACATAGCCTTGGCCCCGCCCCGCCAGAGGGGATGTGGCGCCAAACATACGGGTGCATCCCTCATCCACGTGCCTGGCGAGCCAGTAGAGCTCACCGACGTAGACGCCCCAGAAGGGGCTCCCTTGGACGGCGGCCCACAGCTGATCGTACTCACCCATCACTTGCACCCCATCGCCTCGAACTCGAGCCTGCGCCTTGATGGAGGCTATCAGTCTCCCTCAATCGCGCAGGCCGCACAACGTTTGAGTTCAGTAGCCGCCGGGGGCGGCCCCGTGGAGCGAAGGGTTAGCCCTCTCATTGGAACACGATGCTCCATTCGTCCCACAGCTTGCCGTTTGATAGCAGGCCCGCCTCGACACGTGGGCGTATTTCTTCGCTATAGATCGAACTGGGCCACCTTCGAATGTATCCCTTGCCCGATCCCGCGATGTTTGCAATTCGGTAGTAGTCAGCAAGATCACGAAGCGAAGGGTTCTCCCATGCAAGCTTCTGTGACAGGTACGAGATAAGGACCCCAATTGGAGTGAACTGCTCGACTTGTTGCTCATACGTACTGGTGTGGCCGATGTACGCACTAATTGCTGACCCATTCGGGCCGTAGATTGGCGCCATTGCCGACCAGTCAGCCGTTTGGCGCGGACCGGAGAACGTTATCGTCGATGATATCCACGCAGCGAGGTCTGCAACACACAGAAGGTCGAGCTGGAGGCGAGGATGAGATACATGCAGGTCATCGGCTTTGTTCAGCTCTTGCTCGATATTTTGTTCGGGCGCGGAGTTCTCGCTCTTCCATGCGTGAGAGTGAGCCAGCAGTCCATAGACGAGCGGCGAGTGCAGTTCTTTGTACGGCGTACCAGTCCGATTTGGGTACAGGCTCTTGATCTTTGCGCAGGTCTCTACTGCCTCGGCAATATGGGACGTCTTCAGCGTCGTCTTGCACTCGAACGCGGCAGCGACACCTGCGGCGAGATAGAGCTTTATGTTCAGTAGCTTCTTTGGATAGGCGCCATTCAAAACGAGCACATCGATCTGGGGACTCGTTACCCCCTCTTGGCTGATGATGCGGCCTTTGGTGACTACCTCGTAGGTACGGGGAAGCCAGTCTCGCAGAAGTTCCGCCCAATTCTCTTCGCCCTGGTCTCCGGCAGTGCCAGGATCCTCCGTGGCGCGCATCTGGATTCGGTTGTACTCCGCAGACATCTCAGCGCTCATCTGCCTCATGAATTCGTACAGATCGTGAGTTTTCTTCTGTGCCATTGTCACCTTTCCAGTGATCGACCTAGGGAGCTAGGTCTAGAGCAGTTTGGCAAACTAGGACGCAAAGTAAACGGGTGAGGGCCAACCAAGCCGATGCGCAGACCCTCCAAGTGGTGGGCGAGGGCGCCCGCCCCACGGGGCAGCGGGGAGAAATGTCCTTGATGGCATCGGCAGGATTTCTGTAGATTTCGCCGAGCCGTCGCAGGGCACTGCCGACGTTCAGTTGGATTGAGACCCGGCGGGTCATTTGCGGCGTCCTTTTGGCTGGAAGGAGGAAAAGCGGTTCGTAGTAACGGCAAGCCACCTCTTGAACTTGCCCTCGTCCGAAACCATCACCAGCAGGCTCGAAAGGTAGCCCAAATCAAAGGAGTCCAGCACGGATCGCAGGGCGGTGCGGACCTCTTCTGGACCATCGCGGAACCAAGCAAGCTCCTCATAAAGCAGCAGGAGCAACGCTCTGAGACGCTCGGTGCGTGTTCGCGCTTCTTCAACTCGCGGAAGGGATTTCGGTGTCGGAATGCAGGCCTCATCAGCCAACCGTTCCAGAACCAAGCGGGGTGGCATCAGGCCATCAGTTAGGCATCGCTGGAGGTGATCAGGCTCCCAGCCGATTTGGCGGGCCAGCTCAGAGGCCGAGGCATACCGATGCTGGATCTGCCACCAACTTCGAATCGCGCCCCAGACGGTACTCAGGCCAGAAACGTGGTCGCGGGTCGCGCCCACGTAGGACTCAAGTCGCGAGAGATATGCGGCGGACAGGAATTTCGGAGAAGCCGCGTGAAACCACTTTCGGAACGTTTCGAACGGAATGGCGAGGCGGTCCGCGAGCTGATGCCGGGAAAGCCCCTCAGTTTTGCGGGCGGCTTCTACCGCTGCCAATGTCGAGGCAACTCCTTCATGGGACGCTTGACCCATTCTGCCTCCGTGCCGGGCGCCATGGGACTTCGGACACCGCATTCTCCAGCGCTGTTGAGGACATGAGTATAGATCAGCATCGTGGGAGGGTCGCTCTGGCCGAGCAGCTTCAGGACGGTGCGATGTCGCGTCGGCCTTTCAACAAGCGCGTCGCGAACGGCTGTCGGAACGTAGATTAACGTCCACACCGCCGGCTGCGTCCGCCTCGAACATGGGGCGTACGCCCTTCAGGTGGCGGGCGGGGGCGCCCGCCCTCCAAGAAACAATCAGGGCG
>Ga0209777_10009177_pt1 | contig 10685 bp, 13 predicted proteins | sample FrelakmetHBP12HB_FD_187147 | JGI IMG/M metagenome (GOLD analysis project Ga0209777, IMG submission 187147) | Freshwater lake sediment microbial communities from the University of Notre Dame, USA, for methane emissions studies -HBP12 HB (SPAdes)... | ecosystem: Environmental > Aquatic >... | reverse complement strand
TTGATAATGAATTGAAGGATAAAAAAAAGAAAACAGAGTTAATCAATTTTTTGAAAAAGAATTATCGCGGTTGGACTTCCTTGGAAGAAATTATTAAATTATTGGAGAGCAGAAACACAAAGGTTCTTTTGCCCACGGAATTAATTTTAGCGTTGGTAAAAAGAGAAATTGCAAAAAGAAAAAAGAAAACAATTTTTATTGACGGTTTCCCAAGAGATTTGGATCAAATTTCTTATTCCTTGTTTTTCAGAGATCTGGTCGGTTATAGAGAAGATCCCGATGTTTTCGTTTTGATTGATGTGCCGGAGTCAGTAATTGATGAAAGAATAAAATGGAGAAGAGTTTGTCCTCTTTGCCAAACTTCCAGAAATTTGAAATTATTGCCTACTTCAAAAGTAATTTATGACGAAAAGAAAAAAGAATTTTATTTATTTTGCGACGATGCAAACTGCAAGGGGGCGAAAATGATGCCGAAAGAGGGCGATGAGCTCGGCATTAAACCGATAAAAGAAAGGCTGATAAAAGACCAAAAATTAATAGAGCAGGCCTTTTCTCTTTATGGGGTTCCGAAAGTTTTCTTAAGAAATTCTATTCCCTTGAAAAACGTTAAAAACTACGTTGATGATTATGAGGTTACTCCAGAATATGTTTATGAATGGGATAAGAAAAATAAAAAAGTAGAAATAAAAGAAAAGCCTTGGGTTGTAAAAAATAACAGCGGTGAAAAGTCTGTAAGCTTACTAGCTCCTCCAGTTGTTGTTTCTCTAATAAAACAAATCGTTAAAGCTCTAAATTTGTAAATTTTAATAAATTTACGGGATTGACTACATCTTTTCCAAAGAGGTAAAATAGGCTTGGCTCTGTTTTTTCTAGTTAGATTCTGGGACAAACACTTTTTTAGGAAGTCCGATATGATTGCAGTCCGTGGATTGCATCTAGGACTCCCACTTAGATTCTTTTCCAGAAGAACTTCCTAGGCAAAGCAGGGTCACCAAAAAACCCTTGCTAAAAGCTCAGGGTTTTTTGTTTTATTGAGAAGCTATTTGAAGCCTAATTAGCGTGTCGGAGCTAGCGTTCCCCGATGTATCAGTACATTTTATAAAAAAATCATAAACTTTACCATCTTCCAATCCTCCGATGTTGGCTGTGTGATAAGTTTGAAAATCGTTGCTTGAAAAACCACCGCTTATTAGGGGGGTTTGAGAATAAGATTTAGTTCCTGTGGGATAATTAGAATATTGGCAGTAAGCTTTTTCATCTGTAGTAACGCTTAAGGTGGTCGTTTTGGTACCCGCTGGTAGGGTTTCAGAAGGTGACAAATAGCGCAACTGGGGTGGGGTTGTATCTGTTACAGAACTTACATTAAAAGTAATCGGAAAATCATCAAGATTTTTATTGCCGAATTGATCGGCACATTTTACATAAAAATTGAATTCTTTTCCTGGAGATAGAGTAGTAATTTCAGTAGAGTTGAAAGTAGAATTTGTATTCTGGAAAAAATCATACATTGCATCATAGCTTACATTTTCATAAATAGAATATCTACAAGTAGCGATTTCGTCGGTTTTTAAGTTAATAATTGTTTTTAAGGTGTTGCTGGGAAGGCTACCGGTTGGTTGAGGATTAGATCTGGATGGGGGAGTTGTGTCTGGCGTTGGCGTTGAAGTAGGTTCTATTTTTTGAGAGGGAGAAGGAGATGGTTTTGTATAAGAAGATTCTCTATTGGTCGTTGGTTGCGAGGTTCCTGTTTTTGTTTGTTTTGAAAAAGGCGAAAAAATACTATTTCTTACTCCTTCATAATTAAAAAATAAAATAATTCCTACTGCTAATAAGATTGCGATAAAAATTTCCGTTTGTCCTTTTTCTTTCATGGGTTTAGATTAGTTGGTTCGTTTAACGGATCTTGGTCACGCTTAACGTGGTCGGGGTGCCGGGAATTGAACCCGGGTCTTACCCACCCCAAGGGTAAATACTGCCGTTGTAATACACCCCGTAAAAACAAAAATTAAGACACCAAACTATTTGTCATTTGAAAATTTGGAATCCGAAAGAAAAGAGAACATTATTTCTTTTTTCCCATTGCTTTGATGCATTTTGCACAAGCTAAAACTCTTTTACCAGAAAGCAATCTAGCCCATTGCAAATTGGGATATTTTCTTTTCAGGGGAGTCGGATTATATTTTGACATCAGTTTTTTGTATTGCCTTCCCAGTATTGATTTTTTACCGCAAATTACGCATTCTTTTGCCATAATAAATTAACATTATCAGAATTCTCCAATTTTACAAGATGTATGGTATAATTAGATTATATGATGGCAGGTTTTGAATTCAAAATTTTTCTATATCTGATTGTGATTTTTTCAGCTGTTTTTCATGAATACTTCCATGGATGGATGGCTAATTTTTTAGGAGACCCTACGGCAAAGAATGCCGGAAGACTAACTTTAAATCCATTAAAACATTTGGATATTTTTTGGACAGTTTTAATTCCGCTTTTTTTATTATTTTTTTGGGGAGGATTTATTGGTATGGCAAAACCAGTTCCTTATAATCCCTACAACTTGCGCGATCAAAAATATGGTTCGGCAAAAGTGGGAGTCGCCGGCCCCGTAGCGAATTTTCTGATTGCGATAATTCTTGGATTATTTTTAAGATTTTTAAATCTTCCAGGCATTCTTTATATAGCTTTAACCTGGGTTGTTTATATTAATATTTTTTTAGGATTGTTTAATCTTATTCCAATTCCGCCCCTAGATGGGTCAAAATTGTTGATGGATTTTTTCCCGAGGGCAAAAGTTGTACTATTTTTAGAGAGATCATTTATTGGAATTTTTCTAGCAATATTTATTGCATTCATTTTTCTTCCAACTGTTGCCGATTTTTTTTATCACACAATAACTGGCAGCCAATTTATAGGTTTAGGGTTTTAATTCTTTTTTAACATTGACTTTTATTTTGCTTTTTGCTATAAACATCTTATATAAAATAAGCGCACGGCGCTTAATTAATTTTGACCATGTGCCCAACTATTAGACAACTAATTAAAAAAGGTAGAAGAAAAATTAAAAAGCGTACGAACACGCCTGCTTTGGATTTTGGTTTCAATGTTTTTAAAAACAGACCAAAGGGATATTTTTCTCCGTTTAAAAGAGGTGTTTGCCTTAAGGTGTTTACTGTAACTCCCAAAAAACCAAACTCTGCTTTGAGAAAAGTTGCAAGGGTCCGTTTGACAAATGGAATGGAGGTAACAGCTTATATTCCTGGGGAGGGGCACAATTTGCAAGAGCATGCGGTGGTTATAATTAGGGGTGGTAGGGTTAAAGATTTACCAGGAGTAAGATATCATATTGTTAGGGGAATTTTAGATACTGCCGGAGTCGAAGGAAGAAAACAAGAGAGAAGTAAATACGGAGTTAAAAGGCCAAAATAAAATATTATGCCCGGAAAGAAACAAACAAAAAGAATAATTTCACCCGATCCTTTATATAACAGTATTTTAATTGAAAAATTTATTAATCAGGTGATGAAGAGGGGTAAAAAAACAATTGCCAGAAAAATTGTTTATAATGCTTTCGATATTATAAAAAACAAGACTCAAAAAGAGCCTTTGGATGTTTTTGAATCTGCTTTGAATAATGCCAAACCGTTGTTGGAAGTTAAGCCGAAAAGAGTAGGTGGCGCTACTTATCAGGTTCCCCGCCAGGTGTCTCCTGATAGGGGAGCAACTTTGGCAACAAGATGGATTTTAAACGCCACTCGTTCGAAAAAAGGAAAACCAATGGAAGAAAAACTTGCTGAAGAATTAATTTTAGCAGCAAGCAATAGCGGTTCCGCAGTAAAAAAGAAAGAAGATACCCACAGAATGGCAGACGCCAATAGGGCATTTGCTCATTTTAGTTGGTAAAAAAAGCCTAAAGCCAAAGTACAAAGAGTTTTAAGCTTTTTTATTTGATATGTAGATTTTTAAAGTTTATGCCTAGATTGTATCCAATTGAAAAATACAGAAATATAGGAATTATTGCTCATATTGACGCTGGTAAAACAACCACAACCGAGCGGGTTTTGTTTTATACGGGAATTACCCATAAAATAGGCGATATTGACGAGGGAGATACTGTTATGGATTGGATGGAACAAGAAAGAGAGAGGGGGATTACAATTACTTCGGCTGCCACTACTTGTTTTTGGACGCCGATGGATTTACCAAAAACGAAAGAGGATGAGTATCGTTTTAATATTATAGACACCCCTGGGCATATTGATTTTACAGCTGAAGTTCAAAGATCTCTTAGGGTTCTTGATGGCGGAGTTGTAGTTTTTGACGGCGTTGCCGGCGTTGAGCCGCAATCAGAAACGGTTTGGCGACAAGCGGATAAATTTAATGTTCCGAGAGTTTGTTTCATAAATAAAATGGATAGGATGGGCGCCAATTTTGAAAAAAGTTTGGAATCTATATGGTACAAATTAACCCCCAACGCAGTTGCTCTGCAGATTCCGATTGGAGCCGAAGATAAATTTGAAGGAGTTATTGATTTAATGAAAATGAAAGCTTTTTATTTTGACGGTGAGAAGGGAGAAATTGTTACGGAAAAAGAAATCCCAGTTGGTTTAGTGGAGGGTGCAAAAAAATGGCGGGGAAAAATGATAGAGAAAATTGCCGCTGAAGACGAAAAACTTTTAGAAAAATATTTTTCAAAAAAAGAAATTTCTATAGAAGAATTAAGAAACGTTTTAAGAAAAGCGGTTCTTGGATATAGGCTTGTCCCGGTTTTTTGCGGCTCTTCTTTAAAAAATAAAGGGGTTCAGCCCGTACTTGACGCGGTTTGTTATTATCTTCCCAGTCCGGTTGATGTGCCAACTCTGAAAGGAATTGATCCGAAAACCGGGGCAGAAATTGAAAGAAGGGCCGATGATACAGAATTTTTTTCAGCGTTAGCTTTTAAAATTGCAGCGGATCCTTATGTGGGAACCCTTACTTATTTTAGGGTTTATTCAGGAATCCTATTAAAGGGTTCGTATGTTTTGAATACTACTACTGGTGAAAAAGAAAGAATCGGCCGTATTCTAAGAATGCATTCTAATCAAAGGGAGGAGGTGGAGGAAGTTTTTGCCGGAGATATCGCAGCTACGGTTGGTTTAAAGAATACCTCAACGGGGCATACTTTATGCGACGAAAATAATCAGATTATTTTGGAAAAAATTGTATTTCCGGAACCAGTTATTTCTATCAGAATTGAGCCGAAAACTAAAGCTGATCAGGAAAAAATGGGCATGGCTTTAAGAAGGTTAGCCGACGAAGATCCGACGTTCAGAGTTAAAGGAAACCCAGACACGGGAGAAACAATAATTTCCGGCATGGGAGAATTGCATCTGGATATTCTTGTTGATAGAATGAAAAGGGAATTTAAAGTTGAAGCTAATGTTGGAAGACCTCAAGTAGCTTATAAAGAAACCATTAAAAAAGCGGCTGAAGCTGAAGGAAAATACATAAAACAGTCCGGTGGCCGCGGGCAGTATGGCCATGTTTGGCTGAAAGTTGAGCCGAAAGAAAGAGGACAAGGATTTGAATTTATTGACGAAATCAAGGGAGGTATAATTCCAAGAGAATTTATTCCAGCCATAGAAAAAGGAGTGAAGGAAGCCGTAGATAAAGGAGTTTTGGCAGGCTATCCCTTAGTTGATTTGCAAGTAACCTTATATGATGGTTCTTACCATGAAGTTGATTCTTCTGAAATCGCATTTAAAATTGCAGGATCTATAGCTTTACAAGACGGCGTGAAAAGGGCAGGATTAGGATTGTTAGAACCGATAATGAAATTGGAAGTTATAATTCCTGCTGATTTTTTCGGCGCAGTCATCGGAGATTTATCAGCTAGGAGGGGGAGAATTGAAGAAACTAAAGATAGATTGAATATGAAAATAATTGACGCTACAATTCCTTTGTCTGAAATGTTTGGTTATGCCACGGCTTTAAGATCCTTGACAGAAGGGCGAGGAACATTTACTATGGAATTTAACCGTTATGAAGAAACGCCAGTAAATATAACTCAAGAAATAATTGAAGGAAAAAGAAAATAATGTTAAAATTAAGCATTGACAAACTTTAATAAATAAATAAAATAGTAATATAATTAAAATCAGCTTATTGGGCCGTAGTTCATTAGGATATTTTCGACTAATCAACTAAAACCTAAAAAGCTAATTAGCAAACAATATGGCAGAAAAAGAAAAATTTATGAGGGTAAAGCCTCATGTAAACATAGGCACAATCGGTCACGTTGATCATGGTAAGACAACGTTAACTTCAGCAATTTTGCATGTTTTGCATCTGAAAGGATTTACCGCAACGGAAAGAAGCGTTGACCAAATTGATGCTTCTCCGGAAGAGAAAGCGAGAGGTTTGACAATAAGTATTTCCCATTTGGAATACGAAACGGAAAAGAGGCACTATGCCCACATTGATTGTCCCGGACATGCTGACTACGTAAAAAACATGATTACCGGAGCCGCTCAAATGGACGGAGCTATTTTGGTTGTATCGGCGCCGGACGGCCCAATGCCTCAGACCAGAGAGCATATACTTTTGGCAAGACAAGTGGGATTACCTGCCATAGTTGTTTTTTTGAATAAATGCGATGCCGTTGACGATCCGGAAATTATTGATTTGGTGGAAGGTGAAGTCAGAGAGCTTTTAAAGAAATATCAATTTCCTGGAGATGAAACTCCCATAATCAGAGGTTCTGCTTTAAAAGCGTTGGAAGCTACTTCTATCGATGATCCGGCAGTTAAACCAATTTTAGACTTGATGAAAGCAGTTGATGATTATATTCCCGAACCTGTTAGAGAAATAGACAAGCCATTCTTGATGGCAATTGAAGATGTGTTTTCTATTGAAGGAAGAGGAACGGTAGCCACAGGAAGAATAGAAAGGGGAACAATAAAACCAAACGAAGAAGTTGAGTTGGTAGGAATTAAGCAAACCTCAAAAACAATCGCAGTAAGTGTTGAAATGTTTCAGAAGGTTCTTGACGAGGGCAGGGCGGGAGATAATGTAGGGATTCTTTTAAGGGGTCTTAAAAAAGAAGATATTGAAAGAGGGCAAGTCTTAGCTAAGCCCGGAAGCATAACTCCTCACACGGAGTTTGATGCAGAAATTTATGTTCTGGCAAAAGAAGAGGGCGGACGCCATACGCCATTCTTTACGGGATATAAACCTCAGTTTTATATGAAAACGACAGATGTCACCGGAGATGTTATTTTGCCAGAAGGAACGGAAATGGTTATGCCTGGCGATACGGTTAACTTAAAAATAAAATTAATTACGCCTGTCGCCATGGAAGAAAAACAAAGATTTGCCATCAGAGAAGGTGGAAAGACAGTGGGCGCAGGGGTTGTTACAAAAATAAATAAATAATTGTTTTAGCGGATTCGGCCTTTAAAATCAGAATAACTAAATTTTAACACTGTTTAGCGGCCATTGAAGACTAAATGACAACTAAAAAGAAACCCATAGTTGAAGAAGAGGTAAAACCAAAACTCAGAATAAAGTTGAGAGCTTATGATCATAAAATAATTGATAATAGCGCTCGACAGATTGTTGAGACAGCTTTACGTTATGGGTCGGAAGTTTTGGGACCAGTGCCCTTACCCACAGAAATTAATAAATATACGGTTAACAGATCTTCATTTGTTCACAAGGATGCCAGGGAACAGTATGAGATGAGAACGCATAAAAGGCTGCTTGATATATTGAGCCCGAATCCTAAGGTAATAGACGCCTTAATGGGCTTAAACTTGCCGGCTGGAGTGGATATTGAGATAAAAATGTAATCCAGCAGAGTAACTTTGAATCGTTTCACGATTTTAAACCCGCCCTCGTAAGAGGGCGGGTTTTTTGTTAGAACAAAGAACAGAAGGTTTTAAATATATACCTTTCAGTTTTGATATATTAGTGAAAGGGGATAGAATAAAAGTATAAACCCATGATGACATTAATAGTAATTTTTCTTGCTATAATAGCTTATTTCCTTTGGAAAATTTATCGGCAAAAAGAAGACGAGAAACAGACAATTGCTGATGAGAAATTTGAAGCTGAACGGGAAGCACAAAAGAAAGAAGAATTTAAAGATTATCCTTATTTGTATGGAAAGCTTGAAGGAAACTGGCTTGAAGTATTTTCCGGACAGGCAGGAACTGGCCGCCTTTTAAAATTAGCATTCTTACTAATGCTAGAAGAATCAACAAAAATTGATTTTTCTGAAGGTTCGCTTAAATACGATAAACTTTGGTTACTTACAGAAGAATTACTGGAACATCTTGAGAAATATCACGAAGGTTCTGTTACTGAACAAGAAATAGCAGTTTGTACTTATTGGCAAATAGCCACTACGGCGATAGGAAAACTTATAGAAGAGAACCCAGATAAAGAAATGCATCCAGGCAAGAAGCCAGGTTCAAGTTATGCAACTGCACCAATTGATGGTAAAAAAATAGAAGTTGAGCCATTCACCAACATTACAAAGATTGTCTCTTTATTTCCGAAAAAAGCTAATCATCCAACTGAAGAAATTTCTTTCGTAGACGATAAGGGAGTATTTCCAAGAGAATCTAAGGGTTCGGATATTATCAGAAAGAAACTCGAAGAACAAGGAGTTTAATTGGTTATGGCAAAGGGGGTGGCCTAAATAAAATAACAATAATCAAAAAACTACCCAGCGATGGGCGGTTTTGATTTTTGAGATATTTGTAAGAAACTGATATTATAAAGGTGTAAGATGAAATAAATCTATGGATACTAAACTAAGAAATGTACTAATAATAGGCATTTTAATTATTAGCTTGGCAGTAGCTTACCATTATGTGATTTATATACCAAATAGGGATACTGAGGAAAGGACAAGGGCAGATGAAGAAAAAGTTACTTTGGCAACCGAACTAGATAATTGTTTAACCGTAGCTGAAAATATTTATAATGCTGATTGGAATCAGAGTTGTAAAACATCGGGAGCCGATAAAAAGACAGATGGTTGTAGATTACCTTCTGCTACTGCACAAGTAATTGAAGATAGAATGAATACCAACAAAGATAATTGCTTTAAGCAATATAAATAAATTTATGAAAGATAAAATTAAAAAGATTTTGTTTATAATCGCTGAAATTGGAACAGTAATCTGGGCTGTTTATGGGATGTGGAGTATTTCTACTTTTAGCGGAATCATAAAACAATCCGATAGAATAGAAAGAATTTATCTGGGGGCTTCTACTAATGGTACAAATCTTTTTTGGATACCTTTATTGTTTTACTTTTTATCAGCTATTTTAATTCTTTATTTGTTAAGGAAATATGAAGGAAAAAATTAAGAAGTATTTTAAATATGGGACTATTTAGCTCTACACCAAAACAAATTCCGATACTGAAAGCAATTATAACTTTTGATGAAAATAATAATGTTTCTATTGATTTTGAAAAATTGCATCCCGAATTAAAGACGCCCGAATATATTAAAATAGCTTTACACTATTACGCCAAAACTTTAGTTGACATAGACCCGGAACAAAATGAATCACCTCTTGGTTACAAACTTTTATTTTCAGGAATAGATAGCATAATCCAAACTGATTTGAAAAGAGATTCTGATATTTTAAAAATTGCTGATATAGATGATGTAGTCAAATTATCCAATCCTCAGGGCAAAAACTATTGTTATAAAGCAACTCTTTTTGCAATAGGAGGAGCTATAAGACACATAACTACTGAAATTCCATCTCAAGGTTATGTACAACAAATGGTTTTTTCTGTGCCTATTTTAATCCAAGGAATTTTGCAATATCTTGATGAAGAAGAAATTAAGACCTTACAACTCGCATTAAAATTTATGAATGAGCAATATAAGAATGGTTTTAACTTCAGCGATTTGTCTAAATGGGAAAGTATTCCGGTTAACGCCTTTTTGGAAGCAATTACTGGCTATAAATAATTTTCAAAGTGCTAAAATAAATTTATGGTATCTCCCAATCCTAACCTTGGCCCAATATTCGGAAAAGCAATTTTAAGTGGTTTTTGGATAACTTTTAAACATATCTGATGGCTTTTTCCTTTGGTTATAATTATAAAAATCTTAGATAAACGGATTGAAAGAAAAATTGATAACTGGAAAAGAAGAAATAAATAAACAAATCTATATATGTCTATTTTTATCATATTAACCATCTTATTTGTTATAGCTTCTTCTGTAACGGTTTTTGACACACAACTAAATAGAGCCAAAAGAAGAGGGGAAATACCAGCAGATGAACCAGCTTGTCCTTCTTGGGTAAAATTTATTTATTGGATTCAAATAGGATTAGCTTTATTACTTCTTTATCTAAATTGGAGATATGCCATAATTGTCTTTATTATCTGTCTTATTTTGGGAACTGTTCTGCCGATCCTTGAGATACTCGGTAATATCCTTATGCGTCCTTTTAAGCCAAAAACTCAAATTAAACAATCCTAAAAGGGACAAGGTGTGCAAAGAGGCTCTAATCCGTAAAGGAGGTTGACATTATGTTTGCCTTAATATATACTGTCTATTATGAGTATACTATCTATTTTGTACGTTGTATGACGGAAGAATAGAACAAGTACTAACCAGATTAAATTCGCGGGGTTAGTGCCCCGTCTTTTTTATGAAATTTATATT
>Ga0209777_10009176_pt1 | contig 10685 bp, 17 predicted proteins | sample FrelakmetHBP12HB_FD_187147 | JGI IMG/M metagenome (GOLD analysis project Ga0209777, IMG submission 187147) | Freshwater lake sediment microbial communities from the University of Notre Dame, USA, for methane emissions studies -HBP12 HB (SPAdes)... | ecosystem: Environmental > Aquatic >... | reverse complement strand
GAGAACCAGTAGTTCCTTGGGTTCCTGTTTGTCCCTGAGAACCAATAGTTCCCTGAGATCCAATAGTTCCTTGAGAACCAATAGTTCCTTGAGAGCCAATAGTTCCTTGGGTTCCTGTTTGTCCTTGAGAACCAGTTGTTCCTTGGGTTCCTGTTTGTCCTTGAGAACCAGTTGTTCCTTGGGTTCCCTGCAGACCAGTTCCAATTAAACCCTGAGTTCCTTGTCTTCCTTGAATTCCTTGTGGTCCCTGTGGTCCAACAATTGTACCAACATCAGCGAATCCGCTAATTGTTCCGCTTCCAGTATATACCCATAAGTGTCCAGTGTCTTGGGCAATAATACCATCACCGACAATTGGAGTCGGATCGATTGCTGTGAAGTTAGATGAATTCGCAGTAAGAACACTTCCTTTAATGGTGACTGATGTTCCAGATGAACCCTGCACACCAAAACCCTGTATTCCTTGAGTGCCTTGAGATCCAGTTAAACCGCGAACACCAACTGTTCCTTGTGAGCCTGATATACCATCATTACCTTGACTTCCCTGTAATCCTTGAGAACCTTGAGTTCCTTGCAATCCCTGAGTTCCCTGGGATCCCGTTAAACCACGAACACCAGCTGTTCCTTGTGTGCCCTGTACACCATCTAAACCATTTATTCCAGAAAATCCTCTTGTTCCTTGTGCGCCTTGTGCTCCTCCGCTCCCGCCAACCCCTCCTGAGGTGACTTGTATAGAATTTGCAATATTTGCGAGATATCCTGAAACAGTGTTGAAATTGTGATCAAAGACATTTGCTGGATTATTTCCTGCGGGGAGATCGCCAATAACTATTGGTACAGGAAATTGGGTGCTTGTGTATGTCATTTAGTTTCCTTGAATCTGCATCTTATATTTATTTGTAATATATTAGAATATAAAACCTAGATCGGTTAAATGAATTCTTTTAAATGGCATGAAAATCCCCAGATAAGAGGCTGTTAATTACTCTTATTTAGGGATTTAGATTAGAAGGAAACTAAATCTAATATTTAATTAGATATCAAGACTTTTATTATTGGATAAATTGTTATATTGCTTGATGTATCTATTATTTTCACAAGAATGAAGTGTGTTCCATTCGAATATGATGATGTATTAAATGGCATTGCCCAACCGCTATAGAGAGGCGCAAGATTGGGATATGCAGAAGCGACATCAGGTCTCTGAGTCGTCGGAGTTGTGGTTGAATATAGAATTCCATCGACGAATATCTGGATTGCTGATACTGCAACGTTGTCAAAAGCCCATCCAGAAATATAAACTATCCCATTGAGAATCGAATTGGGAGAAGGTGATTCAACGTTTGCTAATGGAAAAGCAATATCACTATTGAGTAGTGTTTTTTCTATCGAATAGATAGAACTTCTTGCAGAAGAAATGCTTCCTGGAATCAAATAAAAATCAGATGAGAAAGTGAAGTATGGGCTGATTGTCATTGGTGCAATTTGACGAGAATAATTAGAATTATCCCCAAAAGGACCACTACCGCCACTTCCTGGAATTTGTGCTGCGGTAAATATTGGGTATTGACTTGGCACATATACAGTCAATCCTAAATTAGAATTGTTTGTGTATGAAGACCACTTTTCAGAATAATAAGTAGTGGTGGCATTTAAGGAAAGGTTCTTGGAAGTGATTGGTGCGTTCGTCCAAGGATTTGTTCCACCATAATATGTTATCTTGTTATATTGCGATCCAACGTAGGCAGCAGGAAACTCTTGATTGTTTGTATAATGTAAATCAGAACCCATATGAGTGACGATAGTATGAATCTTGAACGCTAGAGGTTCATTTGGAACTAACGTCACGATTTGCTGTACTGTTATGTCAGAGACAATAGGCACATTAGCCCCACCACCCTTGTCGTCTGGATTCCACTCTAGTGGAGTGGATGTTATTGAAAGGGATGTCCCATTCAGTTGCACGGAAGTTACTGGACTTCCATGATTATATTTGTCACCACCAAGAACAGGATTCCAACCCCAAGTACCAATACATGGACTACAGTTAAAGTTGGTATATGGTTGATTTCCGTCATAGAATGATATTTGAACATTGCGACCAGTATCGTGTTCGTTTACATAATTTATACCATCTAAACTGACTTCAACAATTGAGCCACCCCAAGCAGTATTCAATCCTATTCTAGCAGTATGATTACCCGATTTGCTCGTTAGATATGCAATGCCATTGACTTCAGATGTAGTTACCGCTGGAGTGGAAGCATATGCATTTGAAAAGAGTGCAAGCAGAATTAACCACTTGCACTTATTCATCACAATCACGGATTATTCTTGAGCCAAGCAAGAATGGTTTCTGGGTTTGAAACTTCATAAGGATCAGTTTCAATATTGTGATCCTTTCCAGCTTCTTCAAACATTTGTTCAACGCGACCGTTCTTGACAACCATCGCATAACGCCACGAGCGAGCACCGAATCCGAGGTTATCCTTCTTGACGAGCATTCCCATCTTCTTAGTGAAGGTGCCGCTGCCATCAGGAATCAACTTAACATTATTGACATTCTGTGCCTTGCCCCAAGAGTTCATGACGAAAGCATCATTAACACTCAAACAATAGATTGCCTTAATCCCATATTTTTGAAATTCAGGAAAGAGTTCTTCGTACTTTGGCAATTGAAATGTGGAACAAGTTGGCGTGAATGCTCCTGGAAGAGCAAACAATACACTGCGCTTGCGCTTAAACAAATCACCAGACTTGACATCCTCCCAACGATACGGATTGGGTCCACCAACGGACTCATCGCGAACACGAGTCTTGAAAATAACATTGCCAGGAACTCTCTTACCAATATAATCACTCATTATTTTTCTCCTTAAATTTTAATGCAATCTCAAATAATTCTAGTTCTATACAAGGCTTACACTCACCACATCTTTCAGGAATGTGGTTAGTGTATTTCGGTGTTCTGCACGACCAAGTTAAATTTCTAAGATCAATAGGTATTATACTATAAATTTGTTGTTTGGTCAAATAGCTTATGGGATAAATTTTCTCAGCGTTAGTTGAATATGCAGAGAAAATCTTATCTGATGTTTCTCTGTTAGAGATTAAATCTCTGTTTTTTAATTCGCCACTAGTTACGCCAATAGCAACTTTAGTTACACTTAGATCACGACTGGCTATGTAACCAGATATAAAACTGGTTGGTTCAATATCCCACATAAAATTATTATTGTATGCCTCAAATTCTATTGTTGATTCTGAGTATGTAAACTTCTTATAAGAATTATTATTAAAATAAGAAAGAATATTATCAACAGCAATTTTCTCGGCTAATTTTCGATTCTCAATATTACCCAGATTGATATGGTGGACGTGTAATTTATATTCGGAGTATTGGGGATCTGTTAATAAATGGTACACCATAAAAGTGGAATCCAGTCCACCAGATAACATTGCCAATATAGTTTCATTCATTTAAAATCCCACATGTAGAATCTATAGTCATTAAATTCTCCAATAATTTGGGGCTGAATGTTGAAATCATACTTAGTTGGAAAATGTGTAGCATATTTCATTTTAGGTAATTTATAACTAAATGTTCTAGATATAATTCGCATACATTTTGTAGAATAATGTGTCAATAAATTGTCCGCCAATTCTTTATTGAAATTAAAACATCCATCTATCAATACAGTATCAGTGAATGTTTCATAATCGAGCCAATCACACTTTCTAATTTTAGGAAGATTGTATTTGGGATCTATGTCAATTGCTTCTGTAGCTAAATCCAATAATCTTTGAGTGCATCCTAATAGTAAGATCTTACTGCCTATGATATGATTGTGGTAGATTTCAACATCATCAATTGATGGGATAAGTGGCTCACTGAGGTTTATCCAGTGATCATCCACACACATATTATATTCTGCCCTATTCATTTTCTCCTTCAATTGGATGCCCAAATGGAAAGTAATCTGCATTCGCCTCATCCCAATCGTAGTTCTGTTCTTCAGCATGAGTCTTACAAAGAGTGCGAACCCAACCACCACCGACTAGTTTGCCAGGATTGCCACACACTTCACAGGTCACGGCAGACATTGATTCCGCCATATATTCCAGACCATCGATGAAGCGATCTCCACCCTCATAATAGAAGCGAAGCGTCCCATACTTTTCTTTGACCTGAACCGCAACGGGCGATTTCATATATTCAGTATCTTTAAACCAATCAGGAATATCAGATATAAGGAGTTTCATCATGTGTTCACGATGTTCTTTCGCTCTTTCCTCAGTCCAATACTTATTATTGTCAATTAGAGAAGATGGATAAAGTCTTTCATAATCTTCATTAAAAAGAGACCAATCACCATTTAGAGCTGCATCTCTAATTTTTTGATATTTAATATTACTCTCAACATTACGATTATGATTATCCACGTGCGCTTTAATATTGGCACACAGTCGATCAATAATATTGTACCAACCATCACCACAATCAAATCCCCAACACATACATGTATGTGTCATTGGCGCATGACGATTAACAAAAATCTCAGGATACTTCTTACAAAGAAGTTCATCAAGTTCATTTTTCATAATCAGATTACCTTAACAACTCTATGTACACCCCACACATTTCCTGCTTTCGCAGCTTCTTCTTTGCTGCTATAGGTTTGAGGATTGCCGCTGGCCATGTCAGTGACCCAGAGCCAATCAGTTAAATCTTCATCTAATGGAACTTTAATTCCATATCTATCGCCTGTTGGTTTTTCTTCAACAATTTTTTCTTTATTTTGTGTACTTATTTTAGTAATTTCATTGCGTAATGTTTCCAACTCATCGCGGAGTTTCTTGACTTCATTTTCAACATTACTCAATCGTTCAAGTGGTTCCATTTTCTTTTTCCTTCCTAACCAATTCAATCTCTTTATGATCAGCTTCAATTCCCTTAATGATGTAATTATGAATATCCATGTATCCACAATCCATCCCTGTGCTATAGGCATCAGGACCAAATTTAAATACATCATATATGACACCACGATAACTTCGACGTTCTTCAATATCACCTTTATGTATGCGTTTACATACAGAATAGAAAGCCATCAAACGTTCATTATATGAAAGACTCGACCACCAATCATTGCATCCTTTCTCATAATCCTTAGAATTTTCTATTAAAGATTCACTCAGGCTATCGAGTGCCTTTAACAGTGCTTTTTGTTTTTCATTTACATCAAAATATTCTCGGGATTTTGTAGTGAAATCTTCCACACCTTTTGGCAAATGTTCATAGTCTTCTTCAGGAACAAGTTCAAAATTAATTGTTTCGTATTTTTTCATATAATGCCTATAAATTGGTGCGACCAGCAGGGATCGAACCTGCAACCTAAGAATTATGAGTTCTCTGCTCTACCTTTGAGCTATAGTCGCACTTAGAGCTAAAGACCCTGTTCTGTTACTCTGATATATTTTCCCAATAATGCTTCAACACAATACTGACACAAATCAATTTCAATTATAGTCAAGTCACCAAAAGTTTGATTACCGTAACCACAGGTATCTTCCCAAGAAAGAAACTCTTGGATTTCATATGGATCATAATAATCCACTTTGCAACAGTCGCAAGTGATAGAAGCTAATTGCTGTTTCACCTCAGTTATTTCTGCGTACTTTTTCATAATTTTTAAAAGTTAATTCTAATTCCAATGGCACAATTATGCGCAACAACAAATCCCTCATATTTCATTCTATTCAACCTTTCATTTACAAAATGATATTATCCCAAATATGCATTCATTACTGTTTCATCTTCAATTATGAGATTAAATCTTTTAAAATCAATATTCTTATAGTGTGAGACTTTACATCCATCTCGGCTAACAACTTGCCATGTATAGTTATTGTCCGAGATGGATTTTTTCGCTGTAATCTCATCCAGCCCAATTAATTGTTGGGGGTGGTGTAGCATATCAGAATTTTGCAAAGTTCTCGACTAGAAATACCACAATTGCTGTAACAACAGCTTGGGCAATTAAAAACTTAAAAATAAATTTATGTTCATCTTTCATAACAAACTCCAATTATTTGGTTGATGTGGGAGGACAATCTTTCTTAGAAAGAGTAGCTTTACGCGCAAGTTTCTTGGGAGCAACCTGTTCAGCCTTTGCTGCTGCGGGAGGTGCGTTCCAAGCTGGATCTTGCACATAAACAACCTTCTCTTTTTCAACTACAACAATCTTCTCTACAATCTTAGGTTGATCGTAGCTTGAGCAATCAACACCAGCAGCATCCATCGCCTTTGCCATATCAGCATCATCATGGGCTCGGATACATGCAGCGTTATTCATCCCCATTTCCTTAAGAAGATGAACTTGCTTGATCAATACGCAGTTCTTATCTACCTTAGTGCCACCGCCACTCAAACCAAGAATCTGAGTCTGAACGCCACCACTAATAGAACCCAAGCAAGTATCAAAACCACTAGTAAGGCTTGGAGCATAACTCGTATTGACGGGTGCTCGATAATTCTGATAATTGATCTCAGTATTATTGCTTCCGTTGCCGTTATTGCTAGCTTGCGAGTTGCTCGTACTTGCTCCAGTGCTCAGATTATTGGTGTTGGTGCTATTACCGCTATTAGAAACTGATCCACCAGTTGCGCTAGAGTTGCCACTATTGCTGATGTTTTGCTTCTGTCCTTGAATTTGACCCTGAAGCTGACCTTGCAAATTGGTGTTATTGTTGGTATTATTGTTTGTATTGGATGACGAACCACCACTGTTTGTGGTACATCCAACATCATCAGCTACGCTGCCGTCACAAACTCCTGGATGATTATCAGGACCTTTAGCAAGAGCAACACTTGAAATTGCCAACATACTGGCAAGAATAATAAATTTCTTCATAATATCTCCAATTAAAAATTAATAAACTGAAACCCACTCTTCATGACACACATGTTGATATGCGTAAATATCTCCATAACGTGTATACAAAGGAATATCATTACAAACCACAACACGACGGACTTCTCGATCTTCTGTGTCGTAATAATAACCATCAACTTCATGCGCAACAATTCCACCCAGAACTATAGCACCAAATATTCCACCCCAACCAAAACCATGCCCTTCGTGATGCTCATGTGCCTCATGCAATTCATGCAATTCATGATTGGTGTGCCCGTGATGAGCAGCAGGACTGGCTACCGATACTGTTGTGAGACTTAGACTTACTATCAAAACTGTAATAATTTTCTTAATATTCATTTAAATGTCCTCCATATAAGTATATGAAAATATACTCTAAAAGTCAAAAGAATTAACCACTAATATGACAACCAAGACCAGCTTGGTGTTCTCGTGTCAGTAAACCTTTTCTTGGACTCTTAGGATTAGAACAAACACCCCAATCAGAATCTTGTTTATTTGAACTTGTATCATATAATGGATTCCAGTACCGACAACCGTTGCTGCAATCTGGATAATATCCTTCAACTTCTTCCGAACGTTTTACTTGTCCACCATAATCAGAATAATCTGTGGGGAGAACTTTTAAAATACTCCAAAAATGATCATTATTATTCATACTTTCATTCTTTCAATCGCATCTACTGCAATTAGATTGACTCGGCGCTCTTTTGGATTAAAAGGTTTCTTAAAGACTGGAATGAAGTCTTTGCCTTGAATGTTTTGAATCGTATATTTAGAAGTGCTGTATATGATTTCACCAGTCACTTTATTTTTATATGTAAGAATTCTTTCACCTTTGTCTAAGTAAATATCTTTACCATCGATCAGTTCCACGTCTGTAGACGTAATCTTCTTGTTCATAATAATCTTCTTCTAGGTTATAGTCCTTTAAACTTCTTTTTTGAGAAGATTCACTGTCTCTGTGATTTCTTTTCTTTTTGGAACTTTTTTTATATTCGCCCCAGTTGTCTTCTACATCCATCTCATCAAACTCATAATGCTTCTTAGCCATAATTAACTCTTCTTGTCTTCCTTCAGTTTAGTTGTGAACATTTTATACAAACCCCATTCTCTCCCATACGCCTCAACTTCCCAAGGCGATTCATAATATAATTCTTCACTCACTTGATATGATTGATCGAAGTATGAACCTTTATATCTAACACCACCAGCAACATAATCAAACAACTCACTATTTAGATATTGTTTGACGTGGACCAATTCATGTCCAAGATCAATAAGAATTTTCTTCAATCTTGTGAGAGGTTTCTTAGCTTTCTTATTTATTTGATTCGAATTCAGAACAACTTTGAAGACTTTCTTATCATTGATAACACCTTCATAGACCACCCAAGCATTGAACTTTTTCAAGTCATCAATATCTGCGTGATTTTCTAAATCATTTTGATGAATAATCTCAATTTTGATTAAAGATTTGTTTAGAACAGATGTTTTGACAAACTTCTCTAGAACAAACTTGCAAAATTTGCGAATTAAGAATATATCAGATTTTGTTAAATGATAGCATGAGATCGTAATCATCTAAGAAACCTCTTGAAAGATATCAATATTTATTACTTTAAGGCTCTGAGAATGATTGTATCAGTGTTAATTCGACCATTTACGGGAAAATTCTTACCAGTTATGTCAGACATTAGCTTCCTTAAGACTAGTTTACCCCCATTTAAGACATTATTCAAAACTTTTTCAGGTTTTCGAAGCGTTTTAGCATAAGAATTCTCATTAGAGAAAGAGGTTATAGTAGTTCCCTTAAGAAAGAGCCCAGCGTCGTCTGCTGCCGTATAGACGGCGAGACGCTTCGTCTTTACGTTGAATACCCAAGCCTGAGAAGCACCAATAATATTGATTGGATCAATAGATTGAATCTTGAAGGAATCATCCTTCTCTTTAAACTTAACTTTCGCCGCCAACTTTTGAAAGTTGACTGCCTTTTTCTTGCGCGGCTTTCGACTCTTATTGACATTCTGAGCTAGACGCTCAGCATCCTTTACAATATTCGCCATTACAGTAAGAATGTTCTTGATTCTGTTCTTACCCAAAGAGGTGTGGGCTTTTACATATTCTTTGTCTTTATCCTCAAGAGCACTCAGAAGAACAGATGCTCTATTTCGGAAATAATCAATAATCTTAGAAGCATGCATTGGCTTAACTTCGTTTTTAACAAACCAGTCATATGCATTGAAGTTCTCAGAATCTTCACCAAATCCATATCGATCCACCATTCCTTCAAGTTCACCGATATATTCATCGGTTTTAGAAGAAATGCGTTCTTGCAGATTAATGACAACTTTATTATTTGCAATAACATTGCCATCTTCGTCAAGAACCTCAATCAATTTTCCTGCATCTAACAATGCTGACTCAAACTTATCTTTAAGAATCGAGACGTTCTTCTCAGTTTCTTCAGAAAAGAGAAACCCTCTCTGCCTGAGTCGAATAGTCCAAGCATATGTGGTGTGATTCTTCGCAACTTTGAGATCACAGCTCAGATACTTTGCAGCATCCTTTTCATTTCTATTGGCATGATACCAAGAGAGAGCAGCACCGATTTCAGATTGAGAAGCAGGAACCCCTTCCTTCTCATAAAGAGGTTCCGTTTCTTTCACCATTACAAATTTAGCCATTAAGTTGATTCCTAGCGATTGAGCCACCATCATAGCCCAAATTGGTCACAGAGTCAACTCTAAAAGAACGCCATTCATTTAGATCCAGATCAAATACTCGCAAAACATTAGAACCTTCCGTCAGAACGGCTCCCTTTCCGCGGAATTGTTCTGGAAGAAAAGTATCCTTTAGAGTGCATCGCATATTGCGAGTAGACCCATCAACTTTTGTAAAAGTTACATTAACGACGTTGTGTTTCAACTTCTCATAGATTTCATCAAAAGAAAACATAAATTCCTCACTTATTCAACTTACCCTCAAAGTATTGTACCGTAGAATATAGCCCAATGTCAAGTGGAATTTTTGGGTTCCAATTCAATGAGTTAGCTAACCCTATATCGGGGCGACGCTGTTTTGGATCATCTTCTGGGAGAGGGAGGAATGTAATTTTAGACTTTGAGTGTGTTGTTCTTAATACTTTCTCAGCAAGTTCTAACATTGTAAATTCATTCGGATTTCCAATATTAACGGGTGTCTGTATGTTAGAGTTGAATACCGCGAGTATACCATCGATAAGATCATCAACGTAGCAAAAGCTTCGTGTTTGGCTACCATCTCCATAAATTGTGATGTCTTCGTTTTTGAGTGCTTGTACTATGAAGTTACTGACCACACGACCATCATTAACGCACATATTAGGACCATAAGTATTAAATATCCTAACGATTCTAGTATCAACTTTGTGGATGCGCTTGTAGTCATAGAATAAAGCTTCTGCAGCACGCTTACCCTCATCGTAACAAGCGCGAGGACCATAGCTATTAACATGGCCAACATAATGCTCATACTGTGGGCTAATCTCTGGGTCACCATATACTTCGGAAGTAGATGCTTGGAGAATTTTACATCCATGACGCACCGCCAGTTTCAATAAATTGTTAGTACCTATGACGCAGGTGAGCGTCGTTTCGATAGGAATGTTTTGATAATGGATGGGAGAAGCAGGACAAGCGAGATTAAAAATACCGTCAAAATTACGCCCATCAAATAAGTCACCACCAATGTCATTAATATTAATCC
>Ga0209777_10009175_pt1 | contig 10687 bp, 11 predicted proteins | sample FrelakmetHBP12HB_FD_187147 | JGI IMG/M metagenome (GOLD analysis project Ga0209777, IMG submission 187147) | Freshwater lake sediment microbial communities from the University of Notre Dame, USA, for methane emissions studies -HBP12 HB (SPAdes)... | ecosystem: Environmental > Aquatic >... | reverse complement strand
TGCTGCTGGAGAACGACTTCACGATCGAGAACGGGGACCTCACGCCGACGCTCAAGGTGCGGCGCCGGATCGTGGAGAAGAAGTACCAGCGGCAGATCGACGCGCTCTACCAGGAGCACGCCCCGGCGATGGTGGACTAGCCGGGCCGCTTCTCGCCGACGAACAGGCCGGCGCCGCGCGCCAGCTCGGAGATCCCCTCCGCTCTGGCGCGCTCGTCTTCGATGGCCAGCCGGAGGCCGGGCAGCAGGATCCGTCCCGCCTCGGAGATCCAGGCGGCGTTCGCATGGTCGGCGCCGAGGGCGACCGCGCGCACCGCCGACGACTTGATCGGGAGCGCGGCGGCGACCAGCACCGAGAGCTGCGGCCCGCCGCTCACGCCCGGCGGCGGATTTACGGCCACGAAATGGACACCCTGGACGGCCCGCGCCAGCTCCGCGCCGAACCGGGCCGCCGTGCCGACCAGCACGGCGTAGCCCCCGGGGCCGCCGAGGTTGAGGAAGGCGGCCAGCGCCGCGACGTCATAGGTGGGGGCCGGCGCCGGCGGGCGGGCGGCCTTCGGCCGCTCGGCGAAGTACGCGACGCCGTCCACGATCGGGAACTCGGCCTTGCACTCGGGGCACCCGATCACGCCGCGGACGATCCGCCGGCCGTCCATCGCGATCGGCGCCGCGACCAGGTAGGACTCCGGGTGGTCGCGGGGACACCGCAGGATCTCGGTCAGCTCGATGAACACGATCTAGGAGGGGAGAGTTGTCAGAGGCGAGAAGCCAGAACAGTTGCCAGACGGCAAGTCCTGAAGTGGTTACCAGATGCAAGCGATCGGGGGCCAGACCAGTTGTCAGTACTTGCGACCAGTCTTGCCTCCGCGAGCTGCCAACTGGTAACCACTTCAGTCCTTGCCGTCTGGGAACTCCCTGTTCTCCATTCTTCTCACGGTCTGAACTCTACCCAGGTGAGCTTGCCTGCTTCGACGCGCACATGCCGTATCACCCGCTGCCCGCCGATCGTCACGCCGAGGTCGTACTCGCCGGCCGGCACGTCGCTCACCGCGAAGTGCTCGTGCAGGACCGGGTCGGAGTGCGCCCGGTCGGCGTACGTCTCCGCGTAGCTGAACGGCGCCTCCTGCGGCTCCGGCTTGACCAGTCCGTAGATCCGCGCCCCCCGCACCGCGGCGCCGCTCGAGTCCCGCACCTGCCCCGCCACCAGGCCGGTCCCAGGCAGCGGGTCGATCCACAGCTCCGGATTGACGGCGTGCTCCGGGAAGCGCGCCCAGTCCATGACCGCCTTGGCGTCGTCCGTCGGCGTGACGTGCACTTCCAGGCGCAGGTGCGCGTGTGTCGTGTGCCCGGTGCTGCCCGACCGCGCGATCGGCTGGCCGCGCGTCACGCGCTGACCCGCAGAGACCAGCAGCCGCGCGTTGTGGGCGTACGTCGAGAAGAGCACCATCCGCCGCCCGTCCGCCGCGAGCGTGGTGTCGTGGCGGATGGCGATGACGAGCCCTCCCTGCTCCGCCGGCCCCGCGTGCACGACCACCCCTGCGCCGATCGCCAGCACCGGCGTGCCCTCGGGCTCGTCGAAGGCGACGCCCGGCTCCGGGCCGTCGCCCGTCGAGGCGCCGTACCGGACCGTCTGGTCGATGAACGGCTGGTCGGCGGGCGCGACCGGGCGGGCGAAGAACCCGTGCGGGAGCGCGGCCGGGGCCTTCACGCCGATGGTGTCGCCGTGCATCACGCAGGCCTCCGGCTGCGCGCGGAGGAAGCCGCAGGCGGTGCCGAAGAGCGTGTCGCCCGGCTGCCCGGACGGCGGCGACAGCACCGCGTAGACGTCGCGCGAGCGGGCCGTCGCCTCGGGCGCGTACATCTCGAAGCCCAGCAGCCGCTTCATCCGGATGGCGCCCGAGCTGGTCGCGCCCGCGCACATGATCCCGTCGCAACCGCCCAGCACGCGCACCACGCGGCCCTCGGGCGGCGCGCCGCGCATCAGCATGCCGACGCACTGCCAGAGCGCCGGGTCCGTGCGACGCTTCGGCCTCATGCTCCCGAGGCACTGCTCGCCGCCCAAAACCACCGGGACGACGGCCTTCTCCCCGCGGACCACGAAGATCGCGCGGACGCGCGGGCCCAGCACCGGCACCGGTGCCGGGTCCATCGGCTGGAACGGCGTGCGCGGGCGCCACTGCCCCACGCCCTTCAGGGTCGAGACCCACAGCCCGGTATCGCGCGCGGCGGCCAGCGCCAGCACGTAGGCGCTGGGCAGGGCGCCGACCCCGGTGTCGGCGATCGCGGACCAGCTCGCGCCGCGATCACGCGTGTACTTGATCCCGTCCGTGGTGCCGACGAACACGGTGTCGCCGCGGAGCGCGATGCCGTTCGGCGCCACGTACTGCCACTTCGCGCCGAGCTCCCGCGCGTCCCACGAGCGCCAGTTGCGCCCGCCGTCCCGCGACAGCCCCCACCCGTGCCCGGCCGTCCCGTACCAGACGTCCTCGCGAGGGCCGAAGGCGAAAGCCTGCACCGGCGCGCTCTCGGCGCGCGCACGTTCCCACGTCTGCGCGCCCGGCCGCAGCGCGTAGATCCCGTCGCCGTACGTCCCGACCCAGACCGTGCCGTCGGGGCCGCGGGCGAGGGTGAGGAGGTGTACGCCCCAGCCGCCCGAGTCGGGGAGCGGCGGGAGCTGCTTTCCCTGCGCAGCCCCCCGCGCGGGAGCCGCCAGCCACAGCGCGGCCACCACGGGAGCGACCCACAGACTGCGACCGGCACCGCCCATCACGACCTCGGCTCGATCATGAGTTCGGGGATCTCCACCTCGTCCCGCCGAGTGACGACGAACAGCACTGCTTCGGCGACGTCCTCGGGCCGGAGCATCCGGGAGCGCGGCGTGAAGCCCGGCTTCGTGTCCGGGTCCACCGCGTCCCAGATCGCCGTATCCACGGGACCCGGCGAGACGAGGGTGGCGCGCACGCCGCTCTTCCTCAGCTCCTTCTGCAGGACCGCGTGGAGACCTCGCAGGCCCGTCTTCGCCGCGCCGTAGGCCGCGTTGCCGGCGAACGCCACGTGGTCGGCGACCGATCCGATGGTGACGACGAGCCCGCGGCCCCGCTGCGCCATCGCGGGGAGGAAGGCCCGCAGCACCAGGAACGGGGCGAGCAGGTTGCCGTCGAGCTGGGCGCGGAACTCCTCGGGCGTCGTCTCGACCAGCGGCTTGACGAGGAAGACCCCGGCGGCGTTGACCACGACGTCCGGCGCGCCGTGCGCGTCCAGGACTCGCCGCGCCATCCGGGCGACGGCGTCCGGGTCGGCGACGTCGCAACGGACGTCGGTGCGGCGCTCGGCTTCCGCGTCCACGAGGCTCCGCGCCAGACGCACCACGTGCGCCCCGGCGGCCCGCAGCTCGTCCGCGACGGCGAGTCCGATCCCGCGCGAGGCGCCGGAGACCACCGCCGTGCGGCCGAACAGCGGGGGCGCTCTCACGGGAAGATCGACCCGCTCTGCACCAGCCTCAGGAATTCGCTCCGGGTGCGCTCGTCTTCCTTGAAGGCGCCGCGCAGCGCGGACGTCACCGTCCGCGAATGCTGCTTCTCGACGCCGCGCATCATCATGCAGAGGTGATAGGCCTCCACCACCACGCCGACCCCGAGCGGCTCGAGGGTGCCCTGCAGCGCGTCGGCGATCTGGTCGGTGAGGCGCTCCTGCACCTGGAGCCGCCGCGCGAAGACGTCCACGAGGCGCGCGATCTTGGAGAGTCCGACGATCCGACCGTTCGGGAGGTAGGCGACGTGCGCCTTCCCAAAGAACGGGAGCATGTGGTGCTCGCACATCGAGTACAGCTCGATGTCGCGCACCAGGACCATGCTCTCGTGCGGCTCCACGAACATCGCGTCGCGCACCAGCTTCTCCGCGTCGATGCAGCACCCGCGCGTCAGCCAGCGCAGCGAAGCGGCGACCCGGTGCGGCGTCTTCTTCAGCCCCGGTCGCTCGGGATCCTCGTCGAGCCGCCGCAGCGTCTCCTCGATCAGGTCCTCGAACGACGCCTTCGAGAGATCCACGTCAGCCTCCGGTGTACTCGACGATGTTCCGGTCCGTCTCCCACAGCACCACGCGGCTGAGGCGCCCGCGCGGGATGGCCGGCGCGAGCTGCTGCCAGCACCAGCGCACGATGTTCTCCGCCGTGGGGTTGATCCGGGCGAAGTCGGGAACGTCCAGGTTCAGGTTCTTGTGGTCGAGGTGGCTCAGGACCCGCGCCTCGATCACGTCCTTCAACTCCTTGATGTCTATCACGTACCCGGTCTCCGGGTCCACCTCGCCCGTCACCGAGACGTCGATGTTGTAGTTGTGGCCGTGGTAGTTCGGGTTGGCGCAGGGCCCGAAGACGCGCGCGTTCTCCGCGTCCGACCAGGCCCGGTTGAAGAGGCGGTGAGCGGCGTTGAAGTGCTCGCGACGCGTGACGACGACCTGTGGGCCCATGCGCGGCTTGCTTGTTCGGGTGGAATGCGGCCGTTAACTTCGCCCGCCAAGAGAGATAATGCCCCTGTCCGCATGACAGTCAAGCCATTCGGCGCCCTCCTCGCGACCGGCGCATCCGCCGGCGCGGCGGCCCTCGCCGCGCTCTGGACCTTCCCCGCGATGCTCCTCTCGGCGTTCGTCGTCGCGTGGGGCGCCGAGGCCGCGCAGTTCCTCATCTCGCAGGGGCTGGCGCTCGCCGCCCTCGCGTGGCTGCAGACGCTCCCCGAGTTCGCCGTCGAGGCCGTCATCGCCTGGAGCGCGGGCAAGGACGCGAGCCGGATGCACCTCGCCGTCGCGAACCTCACCGGCGCGATCCGCCTCCTCATCGGCCTCGGGTGGCCGATGATCTACTTCGTCGCCGCCTTCTTCGGCCGGAAGTCGCGCGGACGCCTGCCGACGATCGTGCTGGAGCGCGAGCACGCCATCGAGGTCGTGGGGCTGGTCCCGCCGCTCGCCTGGTTCCTCGTGATCTGGCTGAAGGCCGCGATCGGCTGGGCGGATGCGGTCGTCCTGGTCGCGCTGTACGTCGCCTACCTGGTCGTGCTCCTCAGGGTGCCGCCGCACGAGGAGGAGGAGCTGGGCGACGCGCCCGCCGTCTCCCGCTGGGCGTACGGCCTCGGCGGGAAGCGCCGCATCGCGGCGATCGTCGGCCTGTTCGCGGCGGGAGGCATCCTGCTCTACCTCACCGCGGAGCCGTTTCTCGAGTCGATGCTCGGCATCGCGGCGGTGCTGGGCGTGAGCGACTTCGTGTTCGTGCAGTGGGTGGCGCCGTTCCTCTCGGAGTTCCCGGAGAAGGTCTCCGCGTTCTTCTGGGCCAAGCGGGTGGACAAGGCGCCGATGGCGCTGATGAACCTCGTCTCGAGCAACATCAACCAGTGGACGATCCTGGCCGCGATGATCCCGCTCGTCTACGGCTGGTCGCACGCGGCGGCCGGCGGCGGCTTCATCGCGTTCCGGTTCGACCCGGCGCAGGAGCTGGAGATCGCGCTCACGCTGGCGCAGTCCTTCCTCGCGCTGCTGCTCCTGATGGAGATGAAGTTCGACTGGTGGGACGCGACGCTGCTGTTCGTGCTCTGGCTGGCGCAGTTCCTCCGGCCGCACTGGCGCGCCCAGGTGCTGGCGCTCTACCTCCTCTGGTCCGCGGCGCTGATCGCGCTCGCGCTCGCGGGGAAGCGCCCGTTCGCGGCGCCGAGCATCTTCCTCGAAGTCGTGCGCGCGGGGAGCCGGCGGCCACAGGCCGGAAATGCAGCGCCCCGAGCCTGAGCCCGGGGCGTCACATAGGAGCGAAGAGGATTACTGAAGCCCGAATCAAACCCCTGGCCCCGCACATCGGTGTCCGCCTACCCCACTGAAGGGGCCTGACGTCGGCCAACGCATATGGGACCACCATCGGACCTGTTGGCTCAGTAATTTGTCTCTCCGCTCCGTTTCCCAAAGGTCTATGGCCATTATAGGATTCGCCGGGAAACGAGTCAAGAGACACTTGAACGAGTCAAGAGACACTCGAGGGCATGAGGAGCGCCGGTGGCATGAAAACGCGTCACCTTGGCCGCACTGGCTACACAGTGTCGGAGATCGGCTTTGGCGCCTGGGGGATCGGCGGCGCGATGTGGCAGGGCGGCGACGACGACGCCGCGCTCGCCGCGCTCGCCGCCGCCTTCGATCTCGGTGTCAACTTCGTGGACACCGCGCTGGCCTACGGCGACGGGCACAGCGAGAAACTCGTCGGGAGGGCCGTCGCCAAGCGCCGCGAGACGATCTGGGTGGCGAGCAAGATCCCGCCCGAGGACCGCGTCTGGCCGGCACTGCCGGGCACCAGGCTGGCGAGCGTCTTCTCCGCCGAGTACGTGAAGCGGAGCGCGGAGACGAGCGCGGCGAACCTCGGCAGGCCGGTGGACATCCTCCAGTTCCACGTCTGGCGGGACGAATGGCTCGCGGAGAGCGAGTGGAAGAAGGTCGAGCGCGTGCTGTCGTCCCTCATCGCGGCGGGAACGGTGCGGCACGTCGGCATATCGAACACGGAGCACGATCCCCTGAGCGCGCTCGAGGCGGTGCGGCACTGCGACCTGATCGAGGTATTGCAGGTGATCTACAACATCTTCGACCAGCAACCCGAGGACGCACTCCTGCCCGCGTGCGCGGAGCGCCGGGTGGGCGTGATCGCGCGCGTGCCGCTGGACGAGGGCGGGCTCACGGGCCGGATCAAGCCCGGCGTCCGGTTCCCGGAGGGCGACTGGCGCCACCGCTACTTCCGGGGCGACCGCCCGGCGCAGGTCGCCGCGCACGTCGAGGCGCTCCGGCCGGCGCTGCTGAAGGAGTCGGCGACCCTCGCCGACGGGGCGCTGCGCTTCTGCCTGAGCCACGACGCGGTGGGGACGGTGATCGCGGGGATGCGGACGGCGGAGCACGCGCGAGAGAACTGCGCGGTGTCGGACGGGCGCCGCCTGTCCCCCGGGCTGCTGGCGGAGCTGAAGAAGCACAGGTGGACCAGGAACTTCTACGGATGACAGAACAGTTCCCAGACGGCAAAGTACTGAAGTGGTTACCAGTCGCCAGCCGGCGGGGGCCAGGCCAGTTGCCAGTACTTGCCACTGGTCTGCCTTCCGAGCACTTGCGGCTGGTAACCACTGTCCGCTTCGCCGTCTGGCAACCGATCCGAAGTCTGCAGACCGCTCACCGGCATCGAGGTGGTTGTGAATGTCTCACTGATCGTCGGCGTAGCCTCGCTGTTGCTGTGGATCGTCCTCGTCTTCGCCCTCCACGTCCCGGCGGGCTGGCCGCACCTCTTCCTCGCGGCGGGCGTCGTCCTCCTGATCCGCCGGGTTGTGACGGGCCGCTCCGCGTGGTAGCGTAGCCCGCGTGCTGACGCCCGACGCCGGGACGGGGATCGCGGGACGGGGGATGCGGCTCGTGGGCCTGGTCGCGCCCGCGATCCTCCTGCTCGGGCTGCTGTTCTGGACGGTGCGCGAGGTGCTCTCGCCGCTCCTGGTGTTCGCGCTGCTCTGGGTGGCGTTGTGGCCGGAGCGGCGCAACCGGCACGTCGCCCGCTTGCTCGCCATCGCGACGGTGCTGATGGCTCTCTGGCTCTTCTGGATCGCCGGGTCGCTGGTCGCGCCGTTCGTCCTCGGCCTCGCCTTCGCGTACCTCCTCTCGCCCGCCGTCTCGTGGCTCGCCCGCCGCCGGGTGCCGCGCCCGCTGGGAAGCCTGCTGGTGGTCGCGCCGTTCCTGGCGCTCCTGGTGCTGCTGCTCGCGGTGCTGGTCCCCGCGCTCGTCCGGCAGGTGGTCCAGGTGGCGCAGCAACTTCCGGTGCTGTTCTCGCGGCTGGCCGACTGGCTCGACCGGGTTCGCACCAGCTTCCTCGCGAGCAACCAGGCGCTGCTGACCGAGGCGCAGGTCGCGAAGCTGCGGAGCCTCCAACCGAGCGACCTGCTCGCGCTCCTGCAGGAGCGGTGGCCGGACATCGCCCTGGGCGCCTGGAGCGGCGTCGTCGGCATCGGGAAGGGCGTGAGGCTCACGCTCTTGGTCGTGGGCTACGTCGTGGTGACGCCCGTCGTCACCTTCCACCTGCTGAACAAGTGGGACCGGATCACCGCGTGGCTCGGCGGGCTCGTGCCGCCGGCGCGGCGCCCGGAGATCCTCGGCTTCGTGGACGAGTACGACGGGCAGCTCGGCCGCTACGTCCGCGGCACGCTCACCGAGGCGACCCTCGTCGCTACGCTCACGGGCGTGGCGCTTGGCCTGCTCGGCTTCCCGGGGCCGCTGCTGATGGCCGTGAGCGCGGGCCTCGGGAACCTCGTGCCATGGATCGGGCCGCCGCTCAGCATGATCCCCGGCGTCGTCCTCGCGCTCGCGTCGGGCCACATCGGGACGGCGCTGCTCCAACTGGTCGTGGTCTTCGCCGCCGTGACGGCACTGGACCAGGCCGTCACGGGCCCGCGGATCATCGGCGGGTCGGTCGGATTGAACCCGGTCTGGGTGATGATCGCCCTGGCGCTGTTCGGCGTGCTGCTCGGTTTCGTCGGGGTGCTGGTCGCGGTACCGCTCGCCGTGCTGGTCAAGATGCTGGCCACGCGCGCGCTGGCCGGCTACCGCGCGTCCGCGTACTACGGCGGCACGACGCCCGCATCCCCTTGATGGCAACGGTGAGGAAGAACATCGCGAGTGGCACGCGCTGGGAGCCGGTCGTCGGCTACTCCCGCGCCGTGCGTGTGGGGAACGCCGTCTACGTGGCCGGTACAACGGCGACCGACGAGCAGGGCAACATCGTGGGCAAGGGCGATCCGTACGTGCAGACGCGGCAGGCGCTCCGCAACATCGAACTCGCGCTCACCAAGGCGGGCGCGACGATGAAGGACGTCGTGCGGACGCGCGTGTTCGTGAAGGACATCGAGGACTGGGACATCGTCGGGAAGGCGCACGGCGAGGTGTTCGGCGAGATCCGTCCGGCGTCGACGATGGTGCAGGTGTCGGGGTTCGTGGACCCCAGGATGCTCGTCGAGATCGAGGTGGACGCGGTGATCGTTTAGGAGATCACAGAACAGTTGCCAGACGGCAAAGTACTGAAGTGGTTACCTGTTGCCAGTGAGGAGGGGCCAGACCAGTTGTCAGTACGTGCGACTTGTCTGGCCCCTCAAGCCTCTCCGCTGGCAACCACTTCCCTCTTCGCCGTCTTGCCGTCTGGCAACTTGCCTCAGATCTCCCAGTTGCTCCACAGGATCCCGCCCCGCAGCCTGGGCTCGTCGAAGCCCGTCATCGTCATCCGCAGGTCCGACCAGCGGACGCGGAAGCCGCACTCGATGAGGGCGCGATATGCGCCCTGGTAGGCGGTCTGGCAGCGCACGGCCACGCGCCGGATGTTCTGCGAGGCCGCCCAGGTCGAGACCGCCTCCAGCACGGTGCACAGCGTCTCGGCCGACGTCGCCGCGATCTTGAGCACGCGGAGCTCGTCCCGCGTCCCGTTCTCGGCCAGTGGTGCCGAGTGGCAGAGCGCGAATCCCGCCAGGCGCCCGTCGTGCACCAGCGAAACGACATTGCCAAGCGCGAAATCGAGCGTGAGCTGGATCTCGCGCGAGTAATCGAAGCCCGGGGCGAGGGACGAGACGAAGCGCCCGATCTCCTGCAGCCGCGCGGTGCGCTCGCGCGCGTCGAGCGCGCCGAGCACCTCGTACGGGGGGGCGCTCCCCTGCGCCCGCATCACGTCGCGCGTCATCGTGAGCGTGAGGTAGCCGGGGACGAAGCCGAGCCGGCTGTAGAAGCCGATGTTGTCCACGGTGCGCGGCATAGTCTCGAGGCCCAGGGTCGTGACGCCCTGCGCCTTGAGCCAGTCCGCCGCGGCGATCACGATCTCCTTGCCGAGCCCCGCGAGCTGGCGGTCGGGGCGCACGGCCAGCGGGCCCATCCACCCCTCGGCGCCGGACTTGTGGGCGATGTTGAACGCGACGACCTTGTCCGATTCGTCGCGCCAGAGCATCGCGCCCTCGCCGGCGTCGGCGATGGCGTAGCGCCAGATGGCGCCGTTGAGGAACGGCACCCGGACCCCGACGAGGCCGTCGCGCCGGTACCGGTCGGTGAAGGCATCGGCGAAGAGCCGGTTCAGCCCCGCGATGTCCTTGTCCGTCGCCGGCAGCGGCCCGCGGGCCGCGCGCTCAGGCTGCCACATCCGCATTGCCGCCCCCCTGACTCAGCGCGGACAGCGACCCGCGCTCCTCCTCCACCACCGCCGCGCCGCTCGCTTCATCGTAGCGGACCCGCAATACGCGGTCCACCGACTCCCGGACCCCCTCGATGTGCGTGATGAGCACGACCTGGGGGAACCGCCCCTCCAACGAGCGCAGCAGGTCCAGCACATGCGAGCGCCGCGCCTCGTCGAGCGAGCCGAAGATCTCGTCCAGCACGAGGAGCGAGAGCGGGTGCCCCGAACGCTCCGCGATCATCTGGCTCACCGCGAGCCGGAGCACCAGGTTCGTCAGGTCCTCCTCTCCGCCCGAGATCACCGGCGAGGGCTCCCCCTGCTCCACGACCGTGAGCCGGTAGTCCTCGTCGAGGACGATCTCGTCGTACCGGCCGTCGGTCAGTGCCGCGAGGAACTCCCCGGCCAGCCCCGCCAGCTCCGGCCGCATCTCCTGATTCAGCTCGGTCCGAAGATCGCCGAGTCCCTTGTCCAGCTCGTTATGCAATCGCAGCTC
>Ga0209777_10009174_pt1 | contig 10687 bp, 10 predicted proteins | sample FrelakmetHBP12HB_FD_187147 | JGI IMG/M metagenome (GOLD analysis project Ga0209777, IMG submission 187147) | Freshwater lake sediment microbial communities from the University of Notre Dame, USA, for methane emissions studies -HBP12 HB (SPAdes)... | ecosystem: Environmental > Aquatic >... | reverse complement strand
CGCCCGAGCCCCGTCAGGATCCCGAGGATCTCGAGCACGTCCGTCTGGTACATGAGCGGAAAGCCGAAGCGCTTCCAGCCCGGCTTGGAGTCGCGCGCCAGGTCGTGGCTGCGCTTGAAGACGTGGTGGCGCAGCATGAACTCGCAGCCGTCTCCGAGCGTGCGCCGCACCGCGGGCGAGCGACGCTCGGGCGGGATCTCGGCCAGCGCCTTGAGCGCCTTGACGACGCCCATGTGACAGGTGTGGCGCCCCCAGCACATCTCCCATGGCTCGTAGGGCCAGCCGGTGGGCGGCGGGCTGCGACCGTCGATCCCCGCGCCGTCGCCGTCGTCGAAGCGCATGAAGGTCGTGAGCCAGTCGATTGCCGCCTGCACGCGCGGATCGTCGAGCTTGCCCAGGCGGACGAGGCTGAAGACCATGTTGCCGGTCAGACAGGGGACGATGCGGCTGTGGAGCCCGCCGCCCTCCTTCTTGCCGCGATCGGTGGCGAAGCCGCCGGAGAGGCGGTCCTGCGCGTCGCGCAGGACCGCCTCGCACCCGCGCCGCACGCGCTCGTCGGCGCCGTCGGCGCCGAGCTCGGCGAGGATGATGAGCTGCCACACGGTGCCCCGGTACTTGGCCGTGTAGAAGCGGTCGCGACCCTCCCAGTGGCCGTCGTCGCCCTGCGCGGCGAGGATGAGCGGCACGGCGCCCCGCGACATGATCTCGCGCCGCGCCGCCATGGCGTCGGGTGAGTCGGGCGAAGACCCGAGCAGTCCGGTGAGGGTGAAGAAGCGCACCGACGGGTCGTCGCCCTCGAGGAGCCAGGGGATGGCGGCGTGGCAATCAGCAGCATTGCTCATACCGACATCCTAGTCCCGGTGACCGGCCGAGCGGAGTCCCTATTCTCCGACGTCACCCAGAAATGTAGTATTCATTGTCAACCATGATGGTCTTCCAGCCCGACATCCAGCCTGGCACCGAGCTCAGCTCGAAGGAGTTGAACGCCATCTTCGGGGGGCAGGAACAAGGCGGCATGAGGTTCTCGAGGACCACGAACAGCCTCCTTCTGATCACTGACAAGAAGAAGCTGTCCGGAACCTCCATCTACGGCGATGAGTGGATTGATGGGCAGCTGCACTACCGTGGCACCGGTCAGCGGGGCGATCAGAGTCTTGACTTTGCGGGCAACAAGAGGCTCGTGCATGCGAACCACGACGGCACGGACGTTCACCTGGTCGAACGGAGCACGAAGGGGCGCTACCGCTGCCTGGGTCGCGTCGAACTAGCAGGCGACGCCTATCGACGAAACGAGGTCGATGCCGACGGGAGGATGCGGTTGGTATGGGTCTTCCCACTCAGAGTCGTAGATGCGGCCGCCACAGCGGCGATAGCCCAGTCCGAACTCGCCGCCGTTGACGGCGACGGGGAGCACCTCGCACACTTGCCGGCCGAGGAAGCCGTCAGCGTGGATGTTGTCTCTAACCAAGACTCGGGGCTTTCCCATGAGTCTATTCAGCTACTTCTGCTTGAGATGGGGGCACGTCTCGGCCTCGACGTCTGGGTGGCCACTAACGATCGAGGGAAGAGCGTGGACGGCGAGGCATTCGCGTCGTTGCCGAGGTTGCGAGACACTCTTCCAACTCAGTTTGACCCTCGCGTGATGAAGATCATCGAGCACATCGACGTGTTGTGGTTGCGGGGGAATGGGGTTGAGGCGGCATTCGAGATTGAGCACACGACCTCCGTCTTCTCCGGGCTGCTACGGATGTCTGACCTGGTCACTCTGCATCCTAACTTCCAGATCCGGCTCTATGTGGTGGCACCTGACATTCGTGAATCCAAGGTGCTGCAGGAGATAACTCGACCTACCTTCGAGAATCTTCCTCGACCCCTCCATGAGTTTTGTGGCTGCATCACGTACTCGCGTCTTCTCACGGAGGCGGAGATGGTGAAGAAGTACGGCAGTCAGCTGAAGCCCGGCTTCCTCAAGGACATCGCGAGGTTCGCTGAGCCATCTCAGACGTACGCCAGCGCCTGACCTTTCACACCCCGCCAGCTCATGCCCGGCGCGCTGTGGGCTCTAGCGGGCGTAGACTCTTGTGAATGCGCCTGATTCCCCCGAGCATCGCTGAGAGCACGCAGAGTGGCGGCGAGAGAGCCGTGTTCGACGCTCTCGCCGCCACATCTGGCCCCCACGCTAGAGCGACGGACGCCGCCGCCGGCTGGACGGTCCTCCACTCCTTCGACATCGCCGACCACCGCCGGCAGCTCGCCGGCGAGATCGACTTCCTGTGCATCGTGCCGGGCAAGGGCGTGCTCGTGCTGGAGGTCAAGGGCTGCCACGAGCTGCGTCGCCACGGCGGCGACTGGTACTACGGGCGCGACGCCCACGCTGACCATCGCGGGCCGTTCCGCCAGGCCTCCGAGGCCATGCACAGCCTGCGCCAGCGGCTGGCCAAGCTGTATGCGGAGTCCGACGGCATCCCCTTCTGGTCAGCGGTCTGCTTCCCGTTCATCGACTTCACCGAGACCTCGGCGGAGTGGCACGACTGGCAGATCATCGACCGGCGCGCTCTGCAGGCACGGCCGATCACGCGGCTTATCGAGGGGGTGCTCGACCAGGCGCGCAAGCGACTGGTGGAGCACAAAGCCGGCTGGTTCGACCCCGAGAGAGGAGAGCCCACGCCCGCCCAGTGCCAGAGGCTGGTCCACGTGCTGCGCCCCGACTTCGAGTTCTTCGAGAGTCCCAAGTCGCGCCAGCGGCGCCTGGACGAGGAGATCCGCCACTACACCGAGGAGCAGTTCGAGGCGCTCGACGCCATAGACGCCAACCCGCGCCTGGTGTTCGACGGGCCGGCCGGCACCGGCAAGACACTGCTCGCCATCGAGGCCGCGCGCCGTGCGGCGGCGCGCGGACGGCGCGTGCTGCTGCTGTGCTTCAACCGGCCGCTGGGCAAGTGGCTGGCCGAGGAGACTGCCGCCCTGGCCCCCGGCGTCACTGCGCGCACGCTGCACGAGCACCTGCGCCTGCTGGCCGGCATCACGCCCACGCGTGCCCAGCGCTGCAGCCAGGAGTTCTGGCAGGAGGAGCTGCCGGGCATGGCCATGGAAACGCTGCTCGAGCGCGACGACGGCTCCGCGGGCGAGCGCGACCTCTACGATGAGATCGTTCTCGACGAGGCCCAGGACGTGCTCCGCCGCAGCTACCTGGACGTGCTCGACTTGAGCCTGCGCGGCGGGCTCGCCGGCGGCCACTGGCGCTTCTTCGGCGACTTCACCTGGCAGCGCATCTACGACGCCGCGGCGCTCAGCGTGGAGGAGTTTCTGGTCCCGCCGATCTCGGCGATGCGCTGCGAGCTGCGCATCAACTGTCGCAACACACCGCGCGTGGCCGAGCTCGCCTGTGCCTGCGGACACGTAACGCCGGGCTACAAGCGCGTACGCCGGCCCGACGACAACGTGGAGCCCGAGGTGAAGTGGTATAGGGACGGCGGCGAGCAGCAGAAGCTGCTGACCGCCGTCCTCACCGAGCTGCGCGACGCCGGCTTCGCGGGCCCGCGCGTCGCCATCCTGAGCCCTTTGGGCGACGAGAACTGCGCCGCCGCCAAGCTGACCGAGCAGCCCTGGCGCGACCGCCTCGACCCGCTCGTCAGGGAGCCGGCCGACGATGAGGCAGAGGAGGTCGGCGACTGGCTGGCCGCCTGCATCCCCAGCGACCTCGACGCCGTCGACCTGCGCTCGGGCAAGACCAAGTTCTGCTCGATCTACCGCTTCAAGGGCCTCGAGGCGCCGGCCGTGGTGATCACCGACATCGAGGAGCTCGAGACGCCGGCCCAGCGCTCGCTGCTCTACGTCGGCTGCACTCGCGCCCTGGACCGGCTGGTGATCCTCGCCAACAGGAAGGTGCGGGGGGAGCTTGAGCGGCCAGAAGGTTGACGTTTGCAGCGGTTTCTTGACGCTGCGACCCCTTTCGCCGATACTCGGTCCATCCACGCCCACGGGGCATGCTCCGTGGGCCCCTCGGGGTTGCGACCCCGGGGGCTTTTCTCTTCCGGGGGTCCATCGTCAACGGCGGTCTCGGCTATTCACGCTTGACGTCAATAACGCGTGGCGTTACTATGGCGACGCGGTCGTGATCGTCTCGTTCAGTGACGGCAGACCGGGGGTGATGACGATGGCCAAGCTCAAGCCCGTGACACCCGGCGAGCTCCTGCTCGAGGAGTTCCTCACCCCGCTGGGGATCACCAAGTACCGGCTCGCCAAGGAGATCGGTGTTCCCGCGCAACGCATCGGCGATATCGTCGCGGGCAAGCGCTCGATCACTGCCGACACCGACCTGCGTCTGTGCCGGTTCTTCGGCCTCTCGAAGGGGTACTGGTTGCGGGCCCAGGCCGCCCACGACACCGAAGTCGCCGAAGAGGCTCTGGCCGGGACGCTCGCGAAGATCACACCGTGGGCCGGGACGGCCGCATAGCGACGCCACGGCACCGGGTCATGAGCGCTCGAGGGCTCTGCGTGCCCGGCGCGGCCTGCTGACCATGGTCACACAGTGTGCGACAATGCGTCGGACAGGGAGGGTGCCATGACGGTCGATCGCGAACACGTGCTCGAGATCCTCGTCGCCCATCGCGACGAGTTCAAGACGATGGGCGTGAAGGAGCTCTCGATCTTCGGCTCGCTGGCTCGCGGCGAGGCGACCGAAGCCAGCGACATCGACATCCTCGTCGAGTACGAGCCGGACACGCCGTTGAGCTTCTTCCGTGTCTGCGATCTCCGCTATCGTCTCGAGGAACTTCTCGAGACATCGGTCGACCTGGTCACGGCCGGCGGGCTACGTCCCGAGATCCGCGACGAGGTGCTGAGCGAGGCCATCCGTGCCGCGTAGGGACTGGCGTCTGCGGGTCGCCGACATGCTCGACGCGGCGCAGACCGCGATGGGCTTGGCTGTGGGCCTCGACAAGGCCGAGTTCCTGGCCGACCGCGTTCGCGTCGATGCAGCCATCAAGAACATCAGCGTGCTCGGTGAAGCTGCCATGCATGTGCCCGACGAGGTCGCCGGGCTGTGGCCCCAGATCCCGTGGCGCAAGATACGCGACATGCGCAACGTCATCGTCCACGAGTACTTCGGGGTGAACCCCGACATACTCTGGGGCACCATTCGCGACGACTTGCCAAGTCTGGTTCCCGGCCTGCAACGCATGCTCGAGGCCGACTCACCGAACGCTCGCTGAGACGGCTGGAGGGAGCTCGGGCCGTCAGTGCGCGGGCAGCTCCCCGCGCTTGACCTGCCCACGCACGGTGCCGAGCACGCGCTCCAGCCGCTCCACCACTTGGTCCATCTGCTGCTGGGTGATGACGGCCGGCGGCTCGAGGCGGAAGGTATGGGCGTTGAACAGTGTGCCACCCACCAGCACGCCTTCGCCGAACAGGCCCGTGCTCACGGCGTAGCCGATCTCGGTCGTAACGAACTGCATGCCTATGAGCATGCCCAGGCCGCGTACCTCGACGAAGAGGTCGTCGTAGGTCTTGGCCAGCTCCTCGACCTTGCCCTTCAGGTAGGCGCCCTTGCTGGCTGCCTGGCCGGGGATGTCCTCCTCGAGCGTGGCGTGTAGGGCGCCGATGACGGCGGCCGTCGCCAGCGGGTTGCCGCCGAACGTCGTCGTGTGGATGTACGGGTTCTCGAACATGGTCTCGAACACGGCCGGCGTGGCGATGAAATCGCCCACTGGGATCACGGCGCCGCCGAGCGCCTTGCCCATGCTCATGATGTCGGGCGCGCAGTCCCAGTGCTCGATGCCCCAGAGCGTGCCGGTGCGGCCCATGCCGGTCTGCACCTCGTCGACGATGAGTAGCACGCCCCACTTGTCGCAGATCTCGCGCACCTTGGGGAAGTAGTCGTCGGGCGGCACTATGGCGCCCGCCTCGCCCTGCACCGGCTCGGCGATGAAGGCGGCGATGTCGAAGCCGATGGCGTCGCAGATGGAGAGCTCCTTGTTGAGCGCGTCGGCGTCACCGTAGGGCACGAAGCGCACGCCCGGCATGAGCGGGTAAAACGGCTCGCGGAACTCGGCCTTGCCGCTCACACTGAGCGAGCCGAACGACTTGCCGTGGAAGCCGCGCGTGCAGCTGATGATGCCGTTGGTGTGGCCCTTCTTCTTGCTCTGCGCGTAGAGCTTGGCGAGCTTCATCGCGCCTTCGTTGGCCTCGGTGCCGGAGTTGCAGAAGAACGAGAAGTGGAGATCGCCGGGCGTGACCATGGCGAGCAGCTTGCTGGCGTAGCCGCGCATGGGGTCGAGCAGCTCCTGCGAATGTAGAGCCTGATGGTCGAGCTGGTTGCGCACGGCCTCGACCACCGTCGGGTGACGGTGGCCGAGCATGTAGATGCCAAAGCCGCCCAGGCAGTCGATGAACTCCTTGCCGCGGATGTCGTAGAAGACCGAGCCCTCGTCGCGCCATTCGACCGCCGTGTAGTCGGTCGAGCACGACTTGCGGTACTCGAGTATGCCGGGGTTGACGTACTTGCCGAAGTTCTCGACGCAATCGGCGATGACCGCGTCTTGAAGCTCACGCGAGACCTCTCGCGTCTTCATCAGGTCGAGCGCCTTGCGCGTGGTCGCGAGCGCTTCCTTGCGGACCTGGTCGTTCATGTGGTGCCTCCCGTTGACGCCGGTGAGCGGTAAGGGGGCGGTCGAGCGTGTTGCTCCCGGACCGTGACCATATCCTAGTCCACTTCGTGCCCTTCGTCCTCCGGGGGCGACCATTTGCGCGGGTGTTTACAGGCTCCCGCAAGTGATGTAGATTCGCGGCGTTCGTAAGGTGCCGTCGTTCAGGGGGGCATCCGAAGGTCGCAAAGTGCGGCCGGGTAGCACGTGTGTGGCAGGAGGGCTGTGTCTTGGCGCAGGGGACCGTAAAGTGGTTCAGCAACGAAAAAGGGTACGGGTTCATCGAACGGGAGGATGGTGACGATCTGTTCGTCCACTTCTCCGAGATCCAGGTCGACGGCTACAGGACACTTGCCCAGGGCCAGCGCGTGGAGTTCGAGATCACCCAGGGTGACAAGGGGCTGCAGGCATCCAAAGTGATGCCGGTCGTCTAGCCGCCTGTCATACCAGGTCGTTGCGAGGCCCCGCCGGCTGTGCCGGCGGGGCCTTTCTTTGTTCTGGGCTGGGGACGCGTTCCTGGGCTGGGGGACGCGTTCGCCGGCTTGCGGTGTGCCTGTGGTAGCATTATCGACCCTGTCGCGGCTGGGCGTGGGAAGGATGAAGCCATGATCAGCGAAGACGACGTACGCCACGTGGCCAAGCTTGCTCGGTTGCACCTGTCGCAAGACGAGGCGGCGCGCATGACCGGCGAGCTGGCCAAGATCCTGGGCCACATCCAGAAGATCTCCGAGCTGGACATGGCCGACGTGCCGCCCACGGCGCACGTGCTCGACGTGACCAACGTGAGCCGGGCCGACAAGGCACGGCCGAGCTGGCCGCGCGAGCAGGCGCTCAAGAACGCGCCAGCTGTGAGCGACGACTCCTTCCGCGTGCCCAGGATGAGCTAGGCGTGGGCACGCTCGACCCTCTGCGCCTCACGGCGCGCGAGGCCAAGCGCCTGCTCGTGGACGGTGAGGTCTCGGCCGCCGAACTGGCCACGGTGTACCTCGACCAGATCGAGGCCGTCGAGGACCGGGTGCACGCGTTCATCCTGGTGACGGCCGAGAACGCGGCCCGCTACGCGGCCAAGGTGGACGGGGAGATGCAGGCGACGCGCGGCGCCCTGGCCGGTCTGCCGCTGGCCGTGAAGGACAATATGGTGACCGAGGGCGTCGTGACCACGTGCGCGTCGCGCATCCTGGCCGGCTACCAGCCCATCTACACGGCGACCGCCGTGCGCAAGCTCTGGGACGACCACGTGGTCATGCTCGGCAAGACCAACATGGACGAGTTCGCCATGGGTTCGTCCACCGAGAACTCGTGCGTGGGCACGACGCACGACCCGTGGGACCTGAACACCGTGCCGGGAGGCTCCAGCGGCGGCTCGGCCGCCGCCGTGGCGGCAGGCGAGGCCCTGTGGGCCTTGGGCTCCGACACCGGCGGCTCCATCCGCCAGCCGGCCGCCCTGTGCGGCGTCGTCGGCATGAAGCCCACCTACGGCGCCGTCTCCCGCTTCGGCCTGGTCGCTTTCGCCAGCTCGCTCGACCAGATCGGCCCGCTCACGCGCTCGGTGTACGACTGCGCCCTGCTGCTCAAGCACATCGTCGGCAAGGACGCCAACGACTCCACCAGCGTGGAGCTGCCCTGCGAGGTCGAGCTGCCCACTGCCGAGCGGCTGGACGGGCTGCGCTTCGGCGTGCCCGGCGAGTACCTGAGCGCGGGCGTCGAGCCCGGCGTGCGGGCGCGGTTCGACGAGACGGTCGCGCGCATCGAGGAGCTGGGCGGCAGGTGCACGGAGCTGAGCCTGCCGCACACCCAGTACGCGCTGCCCGCTTACTACATCATCGCGCCCGCTGAGGCGAGCGCCAACCTGGCGCGCTTCGACGGCGTGCGCTACGGCTATCGCTCTGCCGAGGCCGACGACCTCATCGAGATGTACGAGCGCACGCGCGGCGAGGGCTTCGGCGCCGAGGTCAAGCGGCGCATCATGATCGGCACCTACGCCCTCTCGTCGGGCTACTACGACGCCTACTACGGGCAGGCGCAGAAGGTGCGCACCCTGGTGCGCCGCGATTTCGCCTCGGCGTTCGCGGAGGTCGACCTCATCGTCTCGCCCACCTCGCCGACGGTCGCGTTCCCCATCGGCTCGCGCACCGCCGACCCGCTGGCCATGTACATGAGCGATGTGTGCACGATCCCCGTGAACCTGGCCGGCTTGCCGGCGATCTCCATACCGTGCGGCCTCTCCGAGGGCCTGCCGGTGGGCTTTCAGCTCATCGGGCCGGCCTTCTCCGAGAACACGATGCTGCGTGCGGCCTACGCTCTGGAGGGCGCCATAGGCTTCGATACGGCGCCCTCCTTCCGCGACTCGTCGGCGGGCTCTGACGCCGGCGACGTGCGCGCAGCCGCCGGCAAGGAGGCGCCGGCATGAGCGCGTGGGAACCGGTCATCGGCCTCGAGATCCACGTGGAGCTCGACACCGAGACCAAGATGTTCTGCGGCTGCGCCGTCACCAAGGGCGAGCCGCCCAACACGCGCACCTGCCCCGTGTGCCTGGCGCATCCCGGCGCGCTGCCCGTGATCAACGAGCGCGCCGTGGAGTACGCCACGCGCATCGCCCTGGCGCTCAACTGCACCGTGCAGCCGCGCAACGTGTTCCACCGCAAGAACTACTTCTATCCCGACTCGCCCAAGGCGTATCAGATCAGCCAGTTCGACGAGCCGCTGGCCGTGAACGGCATCTTCCACTACTGGGTCGGCGACGAGCGGCTCAGCTGCCGCATCCATCGCGTGCACATGGAAGAAGACGCCGCCAAGCTGGTGCACGCCGGCGGTGAGTCCGGCCGCATCGCCGGCTCCGAGTACTCGGTGGTGGATTTCAACCGCGGCGGCACGCCGCTGGTAGAGATCGTCGGCGAGCCCGACATCCCCAGCCCTGCGGCGGCGCGCGAGTTCCTCATGCAGCTCCGCAACCTGGTCATCGAGCTGGGCGTGAGCGAGTGCAACATGGAAGAGGGGCAAGTGCGCTGGGACGCCAACATCAGCATGCGGCCTGTCGGCGCCACTGAGCTGGGCACGCGCACCGAGCTCAAGAACATGAACAGCTTCCGCTTTCTGCAGCAGGCGCTGGAGGCCGAGATGCCGCGCCAGATTAAGATCCTCGAGGCCGGCGGCACCATCGACCAGGAGACGCTGCACTTCGACCCCGACACCGGCACCACCACGCCGCTGCGCTCCAAGGAGGAGGCGCACGATTACCGCTACTTCCCCGAGCCGGACCTGGTGCCGTGGGAGGTGGCGCCGGCCTGGGTCACGGAGGTGCGCGCCGCCTTGCCGGAGCTGCCGGCGACGCGCGTCGAGCGCTTCGTGGCCGACTACGGCCTCTCGCGCTACGACGCCTTCGTGCTGGGCAGCGCCGGCGCCCTGGCGCGCTTCTACGAGGAGGTCGCCGCGCAGGGCGTGGACGCCAAGCTGGCCGCCAACTGGACGATGGGCGAGTACCTCGCCCATCTCAAGGCGGCGGGCCTGGAGCCGAGCCAGGGCCACCTGACGCCGGAGCGCCTGGCGGCGCTCGTGCGTCTGGTGGCCGACGGCACCGTCTCGAGCAGCGCCGCCAAAGAGGTCTTCCGCCTCACCGCGGAGGAGGGCGGCGAGCCGGCCGAGGTGGTGGAGAAGCACGACCTGGGCCAGATCTCCGACCAGGGCGCGCTGGAGAAGGTGGTGGCCGGTGTGGTGGCCGACAACCCCGCCCAGGTCGAGCAGTATCGCGGCGGCAAGCAGCAGGTGCTGGGTTTCTTCGTCGGCCAGGTCATGAAGGCGACCCAGGGGCGCGCCGACCCCAAGCTGGTCAACGAGCTGGTGCGCAAGGCGCTGGAGGCGTAGCGGCCGCCGCCGCACACCGGCCCGGCGGCCGCGAAGCTTGTCAGGCGGCGCGCGGCTATGGGACACTGACGGTTCTGCTCGCGTAGCCCACACCGCTCGAGCAGAGACGCCGACCAGTCAGTTCACGAGTAGGGGACCGATAGCCATGACGAGCGACCTCTCCAGTTTCGTCATCAAAGCCG
>Ga0209777_10009173_pt1 | contig 10689 bp, 5 predicted proteins | sample FrelakmetHBP12HB_FD_187147 | JGI IMG/M metagenome (GOLD analysis project Ga0209777, IMG submission 187147) | Freshwater lake sediment microbial communities from the University of Notre Dame, USA, for methane emissions studies -HBP12 HB (SPAdes)... | ecosystem: Environmental > Aquatic >... | reverse complement strand
CATAAGAGGCAATCAATTCACCCCTGATACTATCACTATGATACAAGTTGAAGCTATGGCGCCTGTCAGCGGCCCATACGATGGCATACTAGGTGTGGAAAAGGATTTCATTGCCCAAGCGATTCCCTACATGTTCATGCCCTCTGAGGTTGCAGCATGGAATCCACTTGGGCGCCAGCTCGCCGAGCTCGGCACACTTGGCTACTTAGCTACAGCCCTTCTGCTGATGGTGCCCATCGCTATTATGGCTGTGCCAAGAATTCTATCCAGGAGGGACTCCGGCGGAAAAGACTCGAACCAAGCCTAGAGCGGTGGTTGCCGCCTTACTCGCTGTTATTTTCCTCTCCTTCCTATACTGGCCCACATTCCGGTGGCTGGTGGAAGTGGGTTTGCCCTGGTAACAGGGGCGGAGGGGGGGCCCTTTCGTTCCCACCTTGCCCCGGCATTAAAGAATGGCTCTGACATACTGGGACGGCTGGTAAGCGAGATGTATTTACGCGGTCTTTCCACCAGGGATCTGGAGAGCATGCTCATCGAGGTCACAGGAGAGCGAATCCCATCCCGAAGCGGTGTAAGCAGGGTCACTTGGGTTGCAACAGGATTTCGATGTATGGAGGAAGCAAGGCTTATCTCAGCTCAAAGCGGTTTACCTCTTTCGGGACGTTATCTACCTGGCTCTGCGCCAGGGGACGAAAGAGAAAGAAGGCGTCGGGCGTGCCTATGGGATACGGGAGGATGGCAAGCAGGTGCTATTGTATTTTGAATTCGGCAGCCGTGAGCCTCATGATTTCTGGCTCAGCTTCCTTACCGACGCGACAGCCAAACGATTAGGGGAACCTCTGCCTCTAGTCTCTGATGAACCTAAGGGCCTTACGCAGGCGGGGAGGCAGGTATTCTTTCCACCCCTTCAAGCAACCCTGTCTGGGGCGCAAGATAAGAAATATTCTTTGCCAAGTCCCCAGGAAGATGCAGAAGCAGATCAAGGGATTGGTGCAGGCGGTATTCTACGTCTCAAGATATGAAGAAGGGCTCGGGCTGGGGGAAGAGCCTATTGCTCGCTTTGGTAATCGTTATCCCTCAGCTATGGCACGTCTCGGTGACGATCCGGAGCAGCGTTTTACCTGTCTCAGATTTCCGGCGGCACATCACAAAGCCATCAGGACCACTTACCTGCCAGGGCGGTTTGGGGGTAAAGGTCGGAATGCAGACAAAGGTAATACTTCATTTTCCCTCAGAGGAATCGTGCTTAAGCTTGGTCTATGCCAGCCTGATATCAGCATCCAAAAGCTGGAATGCTCTGAGGATGACACCGCACATCTGGTGGGAGCTTGAGCGGCTCAGACGACAGACCTTGGGTAACCAGAAACAAGAGAGGCAAAAAGACCTGGTGGCACTGTAGAATGTCAAATAGCGGAGGCTCCTGCGTCAGGAGATTTTACAGGAAAACACTGACTTGACCGCTATGCCCTCAAACACCAGCGGTATGTCTCTTGCCATCGCTTCTCTTACCGGGGAGAGCGCTCGCAATACAGCTCTCTTCCTAAGCCAGCTTCATGAGCTGCGGCTGCACCGCTCAGCCCCAATAGGAACCAGCGAAGCAGCTTTCTCCACTCAGCCACCGACAGGGGCAAAGATAATCGGTTCGCACCCAACTCATACCTGCACGCCCAGCATTTCCTTTTTCCTGCCTGGCCATCACGCTCTTTGTATTGCCACATTATGGACATTTCCTTGATATTGACTGTGCCGCCATTATCCCATATCTAGGTGGCTAGTTTAAGACTTTACCCTTAGCATCTTATATATGACTAACTGGAGTATCAGCGGCTGTTGAGCAGCGATGGCCAATATTGGTGAATAGTTCCAGCGGGAATCTAAAGAAGGGATTACTGGGAATTCTGGAGTCTTTGTGAGGTTAAGAGAGGCCGATAAACTTATAACCTATACCTCGTTCGTTAAGCAACATCTTCGGGTCATGGGCGTCATCGCCAAGCTTGGAACGCAGTCGGTAGATATACTTCTTAACGAAGCTGCGATCATCGACATACTCTGTGCCCCATACAGTCTGCATTAGGGTGGCATGACTGAGCACTTTACCCTCGTTTCGCACCAAGTTGGCCAGCAAATTGTACTCGATCGGCGTCAGCCTCAGACGAGCCCCGCACCAGAACACCTCGCGCGTTGCCAGATTGATCTTCAGTTTACCATATTCAAGCGTGGAATTGTCCCGCTTGGAGCCGTCTCCCCGGCTACGCCGCATTACGGCTGCTGTTCTGGCTATGAATTCGACAGCGCTGAACGGCTTGGTGACGTAGTCGTTTGCCCCCCTCTCTAAGACAGTGATTTTCTCCATCTCACTTTCCTTCGCGGTAAGGGTAATAAGAGGGACATCCGAGAACGACCTGATTTCATCCAACAACTCCGTGCAATCTATGTTGGGCAGCGACATATCAAGAATCACTAGTTCCGGTGACTCCCGCTGAACGATTTGAATGCAGTCAGCCCTGTTATTTGAGTGAAGGATGTCAGTCTGCGGCCAACGCAACCGTAAGCAGGATGAGACGTTCTGTTCCACATCGTGATTGTCCGCGGCTATCAACACTTTCATCTCGATACCTCCCCAAAGCTTCCTGCCACAACTGGTATAGTGCTTACTATGCTCCCATTAACAAAACTAGTTAAAGCATCTAACATTCGTAGACATAGTCACCACACTACCAAGGACTTGGCCAACTGTATCTTGAGGACAGCCTGTTCAGCCTTCGGAGCTTCCAGGCTGCATACCGATCTTGTCGACCTTAAAACTCGACAAGAACAAACAACTAGCTTTGCTTTGAGCTATTTCCCTCTACCATGTCGCCGTTCAACGGCAATTAGCAAATACCCTCTCCTCCTTCTTGCCGCTCTCATGAGACAAGAAACACTCAGGCGAGTTTAGGGTCAAACCAATTTTCTGTATACGCCCCACATCGCCGATAGTTGTTTAGTTCCCTGTAGATCGGATCACTTCCAACTGTTGTTTTCAATAATCCCAGGCAATATCGTGTACGACTGGTCACAACCCGGTCTACATTACCATAGGTTGTGTAAATTGTCAATTACTTAAACTTATCCTTTCCTCTCAGTCTGGTACTTTTGGCCCATTACTTTTTACCTAGCGGCCCTAGCCAGACAGGGTATGACACGCTTAATTTGGCGCTGTATCGCGGAAAGCCATAGGCGTCGGCGCATCAGAGGAAGCAACAGGTGATGTGATCATGAGGTGGACATGAGAACCGAATCTGCAATTGTTGTGAAGCTGTGACTTACGAAGGCGCTGCTAGCATACAGGATATCTAGTCTGCAGAGCAAGGGTACCTACGCACAAAGAACGTAGACCAAGAAGAGAAGTACTGCCCAATGACGTGGCTTTACAGATCAGTGGTGGCCTCTTACGAACCGAGGGGTGTGTATTAGGCAAAGAAGACATCCATTTGCGGGCTGCTAACTCGTGATCAGATATACCTATCGCTGGCAAAACTGTCGCTGAGGAACAGTTGTATTATCTCCGCTAGCTCTCTGCTCTCAGCCTCTTTCTCTTCAGTAACACGTATCCGGCCAAGCCAAGGACCCCTGGCCCGAAGAGGATGCCAGCAGTGAGTTCGGGAACAGGGTAACCGGGGCAGCCCTGGCCGTTAATCCAGCTATCGCTTTGACCTGTTCTCAGGTCAAGAGGATCCCGAGATGTTTCACTCACTACCTTAAATGCTAACCATCCGCCTGCCGGCACTGTGAGACCACCCGAAGTCCAATTCACCTTGAACCACCAATGAGACCCTGTCCGGTCACTTGGTATTCTTCTCCAGTACCCATAACCGTGAAATCAAAGCTATTCCCTGAACCCGGCAATATGTAGCCCACGTAGACGTGGAAGTTGTCTCCATTGCAGGGAGCCTGCCTCAACATGATCTTGGCAATCCACTGATAGCTACCGAAAGCGGCTAGTTCAGGTGTTGATTTGTCAGCTATCCAAATGGAAGATTCTCCCGCTGGAATCCCCACATCTGCCTCAGGTAAGGTGCTGTTACCCCTGATCATCTCGTACATCGGCCAAGATTGGCTTTGCCCCGCATCATACGCTTTGCCCAACAGTTGATCGGTGAGGAACCACTGACACACAGGCTCACAGCCACAGGCCACCCCCTGGAGTACGAGTCGGCGTAGGCGTAGGGCTTACATGTTGGCGTAGGTCTGGGGCTACACTTTGGCGTTGGTTTTTTTGCAGGAGTACCTGATTTAGCTGGGGCTGTGTTGGGTTGTGACTAACTAGATATGGGTGCAAAACTGAGAGACACTACGAGAGCTACCATTACCATGACCAATATGCGGGAGAAGACCCTGATCCTTTTCATGCTTCGAGCTACAGCGCGCCGTCTTTTGACAGAGACCGCTGTCTAGATTTCTAAAGCCAGCCATGAAAAACAATACCACTGCCGGGTGCACGGGTTGTTCAACCTGCTGCCCATCACCATAAAATCAACAATACAGTATTTTTAGTTCAAGCCTGCCGGTTAAGCCGGCTCAATAATCAATTTTGCGGAGGATGGTGGGGGTGCTTTCCCAAGCACCCCCACCTCGCTCCTAAATCACCAACACCGGGTCATCTAATTCGGCAAGGGCTATTGTTTTCTGGGTACAGCGTGTTTACCGGAGTGAAGCCGAACCCTGCCAGCGTCATAGAGCTGTTCATCCATACCCAGTAGCCGAAGCCACTGAGCATGCACGGGCAGTTTTCGGGGTTCGTCGGAGGGCCTGACCATACCCAGGATTCCTGTGCCAATCTGCCTTGTTGCGTTGACCCGACAGGCGGGCTCAGCACAAAGGCATAGCCTGCGCCCGGCAGTCCATAAACCGAGGAGACCGCATCCTGCACGTACATTCCGGAATCGAAGAATGGAGGACACGTGCCGATCAGGTTCCATCCCTGAGACAGTTGCTTCGTCGGCGGCATCATCCCCGTCTCCACGTCATCCGCCAGAAGCAGGAAGTTGCCGGATGCATTCATCTTGATGTACATGGCATCAAGCGGCTTGATCTGGTAGCCCGTCTGTATCTGTGTCCAGGTCCCAGGGCCGGTGCCCGACCTGTCAAAGTAGTAGGCGATAGTGACCTTGGTCGTCAGCCCTGAGAAGGCAAGCAACGTATCGATGGTGTTTTCCGTCGCCGCCAGCTTGATTGGAGTGGAGAAGGTGTTCCAGCATGTATGCACGGGTATAGCGAAACCGAACCTGCCGATGTGATCATAGATGCAATTCATATGACTCACATACAGCCAAGGCTGGAACTCCACAGCCGCGCAGTACGTCGGACACCATACCAGGGCTTGCCCGTTGCCGGGCGGATAGCTGACCCATCCGTAGCTATCCTGGGGCATGCCGCTCGGCCAGCTCGGGCCGGTGGCATCAGCCCACCAGTTGTAGCGGGCATCAAGCCTGTAATCGTTATCCCAAGTCGGCGCGACCTCTGCACGAGCGTGGAAGTCCCTGCAGAAGCCAATATTCAGCAGACCCCAGTCGATGACAAGCGACGGCCCACAGGCATAGCTCCAATTTACGCCAATGAGGTCGTTATAGTTGGCTGTAGAGTCCTGCGAGCCCAGGAACAGCATGTCAAGTCCTAAGGCCACACCCATATCGACCTGGCAGGGATCGCCGTACACGTCCGAAGACACGCAGATCGCTCCTCCGCCATCCGCAACGTTGCACGGCCCAACATTAGTATCGTTTGAATCAAACACGACAAAGGCAATGCCAACGCCCGCACCCATGCTGCCGCTAAAGGCGGGGGCCAGAGGCACGGCGGTCGTCGCCAGTGAATACACCGTGGCAAGGCCGCGAGCAGTCACTGTCTGGGTCTGGACGTCGGCGACGGTAGCGGGCTGGTTGTCTACCGACGACACGTCGGTGTCACGGCAGTCGTCCACGACAATGCCGAGCCCGATGCCCAATGCGCCAGACAGCCCCATCACACCCTGATTCAGTATGGGATCCCACCACTCGTAGGCATAAACGAATGACTTGGCTGTCCCCACGGCTCCGTAGTTAGGAGCAGCGGCGTCCACAGTATTGTTCATGATCGTACCATGATCGCTGTCCTTAGCTATGATGCCAACACCGGCGCCGAGAGCCCCGCCTATGGCACTAGCAATGGGATCGGACTGGGCAATGACCAAAGCCGTGGATGTTACGTCACCGTTGCCGTAAGCGTTCACGGTGTTGTGATTTACCACGAACCCGTCTGACCAGAGGATCGCAATGCCCAAGCCAACACCGATGGCGCTCCCGTAGGCATTTGCATCTTTGTTCTTAAGGAGTTCAAAGGCTTCGACCGTCACGAGGGAATCCCCAGAGACAGTAACAGTGTTGTAACTCACATCGGCTTTGGGCCCGCCGATGACGATTATCCCCAGGGCCGCGCTGGCAACACCGCCAGACACCTCGTTAACGTATTCTAGGGTCATCGGATATTCAACTGCTCCTACGTCACCGGACCCTGTTGCACCGGCAGAGACTCCGTTTTTATCTATGGCAGTCTCCGGGCACCACTTGGATACAATGCCAGCACCCAAGGCCAGGGCTCCGCCCCATGCCTGGGTCCAGTCTTGTACCACGCCCTCGAGGGCGTAGCTGGTGAGAACTACATTGGCATCACCGCCCACCGGTGTGTTCTCGGTAATCTGAACTTCGGGACAAGCAATGGTGATTATGCCAATGCCGATGCCAGCGCCGTCGGCCTCACTGTAGGCCAAGAGCGATTGCGGCTCGCCGACAACTGTGCGACCCACTGGCTCGCTCTGCAGAGTCTGTTCAGCTACTTGGTATGCTGCCTCAACCACCGATTGTATAGCGGGGATCGTAGCATTAGGGTTCTGAGCCTCCATAGCTACAACCACATCTGCCGCATTGGCCGCGAGTACGAGGTCGCCACTTGCGTTCACGCTGTTACCAGCTACCTCGCTGGGCGTTTCCTGGCTCACCGGCACTGAGCGTTCAAAGGGCGGGCAGCCCAAGAGCGTGATCCCCAGGCCGATGCTGGAGCCTAACCCGTAAGAGGTGGCAACCCACCAGTTCTCCGTGTCGGCTTTGAGGTTACCCGAAGCGTTGGAGGCTACGTCGTTGTTCTGAACCTGAGCACCGCAGCAATAGAAGGCTGTTATGCCCATGCTCATGGCCGCGCCCACAATGCTCGCGGCAGGAGCTGATCCCGATGCCCCGCCGACTATGCTAGCGGCGACGTTCACCGGGTTATTGCCAGTTATCTTCGGATTCTGTGAAAGGCCGACGGTTATGCCCTCGGCCTGAGCGCCACCGAACGCACTGGGATCGGTCCCCAGCAGCTCGGCGGTGACGTTACCCAGGTCCTTAACCCTTTCCACGTTGGCCTGTCCCAGCGCCGTTGCCAGATCACCTAATGCGCTCTGTACCGACGCGGGGAAGGGCAGGCTCATAACGGCGGACAGCGAACCTGCGCCGCTAACCGTCACACTGTTGTTCTGCACCTTGTTGAAGTCGGACGTCCATACATCGATACCCACGGCGAAGGTCCAACCCACATCCTGTCTTACCATGGTGCCCACAACCACTGTGTTGTCGGTTACCTCGGCGTACGGGGTTCCCTGAACCTCAATGCCGTAGGCCTCAGCGAAAGTGTCTCCTGTTATGTTGACGTTAACCGTGTTGTTGACCACTTTGGTGAAGTCGGAGAAGTCAACGGCTATGCCAATGCCCGTAGCATCACCACCCATGGTCACAGTCACGATATTGTTCTGGATGAGGGACTTGGGGCTCCAGTCATTCCATATGCCTACGGCGTAATGGCCAGGGCACCCAATATTATCAGTCCCTGTAGTTACAGTGACAGTATTGTTGGTGACCTGCGCTGCAAGGCAAGATTGCATAATTATGCCGTATCCGTAGCAGGCGCAGGCGTTGCCAACCTCTACCCAGTTGCTGTCGACTAGCGGGCCCTTGCTAGAATAGACCCCAATCCCCACACCCTCGCACTTTACCTTAATGTGGCAATTTAGGATCTGGACCAGGTCGCAGCCCACGGCGTTTACGCCGAAGAAAGCACCGGTCAGCGTGAAGCCACGAAGTACCACACCGAAGTTACGGTTGACGTTAAGAGGAAGGCTCGGGTGCACTATCGTCACCACCGCGGAGGGTGGATTAGGGAGTTGATTCTGGACATCGATAAAGGTATTAGTGTAATCGCCTTGGGACTCAATGGTGATACACTTGTCCACTATTATGTTCTCCGCCGCGGCGCCAGTTCCACCGTAGGCGAAGCTCGAAGGGGCCACCATAATAGTGTCGCCGTCAACCACCTTTGGGCTGGTGACGGCATAAGTTATCGTCCTCCAGGGCTTTGCGGCACTTCCGTGACTGGGGAGGTCTGCCGCGTTCTGGGGATCCTGGGAGACGTACCAAGTGGCACCACCGTTAACAATGGTGACTAGGGCAAAGGACGTAGCACCATCGGTGTTAGTCACTGCCACCTGCAATACATATACACCGTGCAGCGCTGTGAAGGTTGGCTGCTCTGCTTCAGGGTTGGGCAGGAAGGTCACCGCTGGTAAACCCGGCGGGGTAGTCGATTGCACACTCCAAACGTAACTGAGCGACTCCCCGAGCGGGTCGTAGCTTGCGCTCGCATCCAACTGGACCGCGACGGACCCACCGCCCGTGGTCACATACACCTGATCCGGGCCAGCATTGGCCACCGGTGGAGTTGCTGCAGCTGCTACCCCTGGAAGCACCACTGCAACTAGGGCAAGCAGCATGGCACTTACCACCAGTAAGTGAATCAGTTTTGTTTTCACCGTGTTCTCCTTTCCTTGAATTAGATTGGGATTGTTTCCAGATCTTCCACTATGCCTGGAACTTATGTCGGACGTCAAACCGCAGTTTGGCATCCGATTCACTTACATCATGCCATCACCTCCTTCAGTCTTAATTTCAACTTTAAGAATGCAAAGCAGACAACCATACGAACTGGTTCTGCTAGCCTTCATGGGTAATCTGTTCCCCCCGAAACTCGCGTGGTACAGCAAGCCTTACTGTAGCATGAATAGGTGGAAATTACAGTAGCCTTAGGTGCCAACTATGGTGGAAATTGGTGGAATTTTGGTCAACTTTAAGTGGAAAATTAGCAATGCCTTCTGTTTCAGTCGTAAACCCAAGGCAGGGTGGGATTGACAGCGAGACCTGCTTGTGCTACCACAGTAAGGTCGTTACCATTGTGAAGCGCGGAATATAAGCAATACACACCAAAGTATATAGATGTACACTGGACTATAACAAAGTATAATTGCATAGTCAAGTATAATTACATTAGGATACATTGGCAACGGTTGGATTACCAGATTCAAGGAGATGACAAGATGCACATCGGAAATCGCAAATGGCTCTCTGGCCTTATCACGGTCCTTATCCTGGTTATGGTTATTTGCCCGGCGGCTCAAGCACTGGCTGCGCCGCCGCCAATGGTGAAAGTGATCATAGGCTTCAACCAGCAGTCCGCGCTCTCCGCGCGACAATCTCTGGTGGCAAGTGTGGGGGGCCAAATCAAACAGGCCTATCATCTGGTCGCGGCTGTAGCAGCGAGCATACCGGAAAATAGGGTAGATGCACTGCGCCATAATGCACTTGTGAGCTACGTTGAGGAAGATGGTACAGTACAGGCCATCGACGCCACTATACCTTGGGGAATCCATCAGATAGGCGCTGACTCGGTGCATGCGTATAACCAGGGGAGTGGTGTCAAGGTAGCCATAATAGATACGGGTATCGATCTTAATCAGACTGACCTGAAGGTGGCTGGAAACGTTACATTTGTCGCTGGCACGAGCAGTGGGCAGGACGACAATGGACACGGCACACATGTCGCTGGCACCGTGGCAGCCCTGGGGAACGGCACCGGTGTTGTCGGCGTGGCTCCAGGGGCGGCCCTGTATGCAGTGAAAGTCCTGGACAGGAACGGTAGCGGCAGCATATCCGGCGTAGTCTCGGGAATACAATGGGCCGTGACCAACAAAATGCAGGTAATCAACATGAGCCTGGGTACTAGCAGCGACTATACGACGCTGCATACGGCCTGCGATGCAGCATATGCAGCTGGCATCGTCATCGTCGCAGCCGCCGGCAACAGCGGCAACTCTTACGGGACGGGAGTCAATGTGCTCTACCCGGCTGCATACGATTCGGTAATAGCTGTGGCAGCTACGGACAGCACAAACAGCAGGGCTTCATTTTCAAGCACCGGCCCAAAGGTTGAGCTGGCTGCACCGGGGGTCAACGTCTTATCGACCTGCCTAGGTGGCAGCTACTGCACTATGAGCGGGACCTCAATGGCATCACCACACGTTGCCGGGGTGGCGGCTCTGGTGATCGCTTCGGGGATAGTGAAAGATACAGATGGCAAGGATGGCATCGCTGATGAAGTGCGACAGCGCCTTGATAGCACCGCTGAGGACCTGGGCGCAGCGGGGAGGGACTCGCTTTATGGCTACGGCCTGGTCTATGCTCCTGCGGCAGCTCCACAGACAGACATTCCCCCTGTGGCCAAAGCCGGCCCGGATCAGGTGGTCAGCGATAGTACCAACGTTGGGAGTGTTTCGGTCACTTTAAATGGCTCCGGCTCGTATGATCC
>Ga0209777_10009172_pt1 | contig 10689 bp, 12 predicted proteins | sample FrelakmetHBP12HB_FD_187147 | JGI IMG/M metagenome (GOLD analysis project Ga0209777, IMG submission 187147) | Freshwater lake sediment microbial communities from the University of Notre Dame, USA, for methane emissions studies -HBP12 HB (SPAdes)... | ecosystem: Environmental > Aquatic >... | reverse complement strand
TTTAAGTGGAAGTTATTCGTTGTCAAGTTCATATACGACTACTGCAAGTGCTGCTACGTCTATTACTTTCATTCCTAATTCATCTGTGTCTGCAAGTTATGTGAGTGGTTCAACTTCTGTTCTTGGTAAATTGGTTATAACTGGATATATTGTTAATACTGGTTCTACGGTATCTGCCGATACAAACTTTATAGGTGTTGGTGCCGGATTGAATGTAGTATCGGCAACGAATAGTAATTTTATTGGAAGAGATGCCGGTAGTGGTTCATTTGTTGCAAGTAATTCAACATTCATTGGAAATGCTGCTGGTGCTGCATCGGATTCAGCACATGATTCAACATTTTTAGGTAGTCAAGCTGGATTCAATGCACCAAATGCTGATAACAGTATTTTCTTGGGTCAACAAACTGGAAGACAGGCTACAAATGCAAATGACAGTAATTTCATTGGTCAATATTCTGGATATGGTGCATCGGGTGCAAGTAACAGTAATTTTATAGGATATTATGCCGGTAATGCTGCTACTAATGCTAATAATTCTACGTTCATTGGATACCAAGCTGGTTATACTGCATCCCTTGCAAACAATTCAATATTCTTAGGAAAAAATTCTGGTAATGGTGCTATATCTGCAAGTCAGTGTATTTTCATGGGTCAGAACTCAGGATTAAATGCAACGAAGGCAACAGGTTCAATTTTCATGGGTTTTAATGCAGGAACTTTATCAAATGTATCACAAAGTATTTATATCGGTATAGAAGCTGGTTCTGGTTCATCTGGTCATAATTCTCTATACATGGGATATCAAGCCGGTAAAGGAACTAATGCAAATAGTAATATTGGTATTGGATATCAATCTTTAAATACAACATCACCGATTGGTGTTGGAAACGTATGTGTGGGATATCAAACGGGACAATCCTTAAATACAAGTGCAACATATAATACATTTTTAGGACATGGGGCAGGAAGTAGTAATGGATATTCACAATACTGTGTATATATTGGATATAATGCAGGAACAAATGCATCAAATCCCGGTCTTAATTGTATTGGTATTGGTAAACAGGCTGGTCAAAGTCATGCTGCATCTGGTTCTATTGGTATTGGTGAATTAGCTGGTACTGGTAATAATGTATCAAATGGATATCCATATGATACTATAAGCATCGGAAAACAGGCTGGTAGTTATAATGGGTTTTCTGGTACAGGATACACTTCACAATCCGTATTCATTGGTAAACAAGCTGGATATGGAAGTCTAGTAGCCCATGATGATATATTCATTGGTGTACAAGCTGGCAGTGGTGCTACATCGGCATCATTCAGTAATTTTATTGGATATCAGGCAGGTTACAGTGCATCGGCAGCAATCAACTCTACGTTTATTGGATATCGTGCTGGTTATATAGATACAGTAAATAATATTGCTGGTGGTTCTTCTATATTGATTGGTGATTTCACTTCTACTGGGGGGAACAAGGATTCTATTGCAATTGGTAAAGGTACGAAGTCACCCGTAACAAATTCATTAAATATTGGTAATGTAATTTATGCAACGGGAATATATTCTGGGTCAACTTCTACATCGGCATCTGTAGTTGGTGGTAAAGTTGGTATTGGAACTTTCTCACCGGTCAATACATTAGACGTTATTGGAAATATTTCTTGTTCAGTTATAACGGCAAGTTTATATGGAACTGTGAATGGAATAAATTTAATATCTACATCATCTGTAAGCAATACACCAACAAATTATATTGTATATCAAATTGCTACTGGTTCTAATATTGCAACTTTCTTTGATTATGCTATTGTAAGTGGAAGTAATTCTCGTTGTGGAACTGTATTTGGAACATGGAATGGTAGTAATATAGTTTATTCTGAAACTTCTACAGTGGATATAGGTAATACAAATCAAGTAACTATGAGTATGGTATTAAGTTCGAGTTACGTTCAATTATTATCAAATACTTCTACAAATAACTGGACATATAGAGTAATAGGAAGGTACATTTAATATGAATGAATTTAAAATAAAAAATGGTTTAATAGTAGAAGGTAATATAAGTGCATCTTCATTTACGGGTAGTTTGTATGGTTCTTCTTCATATGCTTCGACTGCAAGTTATATTACAGATTTTAATTTAGTGAGAGAAAATTTATATACGGGATTACAATATGGTGGGTATATTACTCAATCTTCGTCAACCACATTCAATGTAAGTAGTGGTTCCGGTATCATTGTAAATTTAAATGCAAGTTCAACGGCAGTCCCTCAACCAATCGTTACATATGTAAATTGGAATAACTTTACAAATGTAACATCATCTTATATATCAACGAGCACTCAAATATATATCGGTATTGATTCAACAGGAGCATTAATTGAAAGAACAACTCCTTGGTTAGATGGAGACTGGAATACATCAATTTACTTGGGAACTGTATTACACCCGAACCAATCAACTATTAATGCAACTATAGCATTTCCGAATGTTGCATATGGATGGAAACAGAGAAGTTATGATTTCGTTAAGGCATTCGGTGCATTGAAATTAAGTGGATTTGGTATGGTTCCAAGTGGTTCATCTACGGGAAGTTTAGTTATACAAAGTGGTATGGCATGGGCAGATGGAAGAAATTATCAAACGGACCCAAATAATCCAAGTTATATAACGGACGGAGGTACAAATGTAAGTAAAATATACAGATTTTATAGCAGTGCTTCCGGATTCGTTTATAATACAAATGGTGGAAGTGGGTATGGTGCAATTGATTATAATCATTACAATAATAATGGAACATTGACACTTTTATCTCAGACTGGAAAAAACAGAGTATGGCAAAACCAACGTGTATTCTGGTTTCCTAATAGTGCAACCAAAGCAATAATTGTATATTATGGGCAAGTTACATATGCATCTCAAACGGAAGCTATTAATAATGCTCCATATGAAGCATTTTCAGAAGCACCAAATACGAGAGATAGTGCAATTTATTTAGGAACCTTGACCGTAAGAAATGATTGTGATTTTAATGATTCGACTTCTTATAAAATATTACCAGCCGGTATATTTAGAAATGTTGGGGGTTCCAGTGGAGGGTCTGGAGCATTAACATTACATTTGACGGATTTAGTTGATGTAGATGCTGCTGCTCCTTCCGATGGAGATATTTTGATATACAATTCATCATCTGCTTTATGGGAACATGTGCCAAATGCAGTTTCTGGGAGTGGAGTTATGTTACCAAATAATAATGAACAATTATTGTATAATTTCAGTGGGTCTATATCATCTTCTAATAAATTAAAATATTCATTAATATCTGGGTTTGCAAATCCAACATTACAAATATTAGGTGAAGGAAATCTAACAACTCCTCGTAGTGGATGTAATTTTATAATAGAACAAAGTAGTTCTGTAAATAATAGATTTGAAATGGTAACACATGGTAACAATCAGAATCTTATTATTGGTAAAAATAGTGGTGGTACTCAATCATCACCAACAACATCATCAAAAGATACAGTATTTTTACAATTAAATGTTGAAGGATATGATGGAACTGTTTATCGTATAAATCAAAACCAAATTACTTTAGCTGCTGCTGAGGATTGGTCTGCAACGGCTCGTGGAACTTATATAAAATTCAATACTACTCCGACGGGAAGTATATCTAATACAGAAGTAATGAGAATTGAAGGTGGTTCTATAAGTGCTTCATATCACGGATTAGTAACAATACAAGGATTATTGGATACAGATGGATTTAGTACTAATATAGTTACATCCACTACAAATTATACTTTGGGTAAAAAGAACTATACTGTAATGTTTAGTGGTTCAACTGCACTTACTGCATCTTTACCAGCTGCATCTACTGTAGTTAATCAAATATACAATATTAAGAATTTAACAGATTATCCTGTATTAGTTAAAGATGGAGTCAGTTTAATTGACGGTCAATCAAGTTGGATAATAAATAGTAAATATACAACAATGACTGTACAAAGTGATGGAACAAACTATTTTACAATTTAAAAAGGAAAAAACAATCTTTATAAAGGGATATTATGGGAATAACAAATTTAATAACTAATACAGTAAAATCAACATTGGAATATACGAATGCTAAACCAGTAATGACTGTATTCCTAACACAAAGTAGTGCAGCTATCTCAATATTGGCATGGTGCAGTTATTTATCTCCTATCGTTGCATTTTTAACGGCATGTGTTGGTTTACTTATTGGTGTAAGTCACTTAGTAAATATGTGGAAAACTAAAAAGAATGCAAAACCAAAACATAAACTCCACGAATGATTCAGCATCCTTTGGTTTAAGTGCTAGTAAGTATTTAGAGCAGATGGAACTTGAAGAATGGATAGACCGGTATACTACACGTAAAGCTAATAAACATACTTACTTTTGGTATTGTAATCATGATAAAACGTGGAAACTTGAAAGTAATTAATTATTAAAAGTTGTAAGTTTGGAATTATTGGTGTATATTTATTTATATGACCAAACACTACTTCACAAAAGAGACTGAACAATATATATCTGAATACTTAAATACAGAAGATGAGTATTTACGTAATTCAATATATATAGAACACTTACACGTTCCTTTTACTACATTAGTTGAATGTGTATATAGACGGTTTAAGTTTAATTATGTAGATATTGCTTATGGGGATAGAGATGCAATTCATATGGGATTATCGTTTATATCTACTTTATTACCAAAAATTGATTTAAATAAGGGTAAAGCATATTCTTATCTATCATTATGTATTAAAAACTATTATATTCAATTAAATAAACGATTATATAATGAATCTATCGACTTTGACTCCATAGAACAAATAACAGAAGAATCTAGTGATACTAATCATTCATTTAATATACCTAAAGAACTCATAGAACTCGATTACAGAGACTTTGATATCAAGGACTATACAAAGTGTCTAACAGAGTATTTAGAAGCTCATATCGACAAACTAATAAGCTACAATTATAAACGTATATGTCCTAAGATACAGGATAGGAACCGAAAAGTATTGTTAAAGTTTATTGAAATCTTTAAAAACTCCCAAATATTACAATTCGATACACAAGTAAGAAAGAATGCTTCATATGGTAAGCAATTGATTTACAAGAAGTTACAAACTGAATTAGGATTAAAGAATCCAGAATTTAGACATTTTACGAATAGAATTGCTTTACTTCATACCCAATTACTGAAGAATTATATCAATACTGGAAATATTTACGGTAAATAGATTATCTTTAAAATCAACAAGTTATAAAAATAATTTAAAATAACTTGTATTTTGGTGAAACTTCTATATACTTATAGATGTAAGAACAAATTAATACCACCAGCAATATGAGTGGTAGTTCTTACAAAAATAACTTTAAGGACTAAAAGTTAATTAATATGATAAACAATTTAGATAAAGTACGGAGGACAAGACAACCAATTAGTCCTGGATTCACAATAAAAACAACATCCTCTGTACTTTTATCTCTTATAAAGGACTAATATAATGAAAACAAACAAATTCTTAAATGTAAAAGTATCCGTAGATTTATTTAATTTACTGAATACCAAGGAAATCTTTAAATCTAATTGGAAATCGATACCACCGTGTATAAGTTTCATGAATTTATTGTCTATATATATGGAAACATGGGGATTTAATGAAATTGAATTCTCTTCATACAGATTAATAGATTTATTTAAACCTTATACAAAAGGAGTATACAGACCATATCTTGAATCTTTACAAGAATTAGGATTAATTACAATAAATGAATCATATTCCGTTAATAATGAACAATGTAAGAAATATACAGTCACGGAATCTGGTATAAAATTCTTGGTTGACTCGAATATTGAATACCTTAAGAAATTACATAATGACCCAACTTTAATTAGAAATAATCAAAAAACATCTAATAAAAGAATAAACAATACAAATTATAATGATTATATATTCAATTATATTAGTGATTTATTAAATACTGTTAAATATGATTATAATCAAACCCAAGAAATTTTGAATAAACCAAATTGGAATAATGGTAAAGAAACTACTAATTTATCAAAGAACCATGCTATTAATAGATTAACTAATTTTAAAGAACGTAAATTTAGAACAATACAACATAACATCAATTCTGATAATAGAATTTGGAATGAATTTGTAGGAATTAAATCAGACTTACGTAAATGTTTCTCATACAAAGATATGAAATATAACAAAGTGGTCGATATTAGAAGTTGTCACCCAACTTTCTTTAGTTTCTACATTCTCATAAACTTTATTAAATTACAAGATATTAAAGAATCTACAAACTCAAACTCTTTAAATTCTAATAAATTAATATCTCCTTTAAGTAACTTTAAGGAACTAATCCACATTGATGTAATGGATAATGGAGACATTCAGAATATAATAACTCAAAACCCCAACAAATCAGAGGGGTATAATTTGGACACAATTAAGAACTTAGAGGACAAAATGAGTATAAAGGATATATTAAAGGAACACTTGAAATGGGTAAAAATCTTCACAAATAAGGAAATGCCTCCAAAGAGATATATAATGGAACAATGTGGGTATACAACAGAAGACCAAGCTAAGAATGCATTAAATGAAACAATCAATGGTTCATTTAGATATGGTAAATTAATTAAATGGATGGAGAAAGAGTTTCCATTAATATGTAAGACATGGAAAGAGATAGGGGTTAATCGAACAGAAGAGGGTATAGGAGCTAATTTTGAGACTGTTTTGATGTTGGATGAGGAAATATTTAAATATGCTGATGATATGGGTATTAAATTATCTTACGAGTATGATGGATATGGTATATTTCATAGAGATGATGATAAAGATATAAATGAGAAGATTCAATTTATAATCAATTATATAACGTCTAAATCTAAGACTTTATGGAATATTCCTGTGGTAATAGTTGCAAAAGACGTAAATTAACCCTTGACAAAATATAATAACCTGATATAATTTTAATATGTTGTAGTGTAATATACGGTATACTTAATAATTGATTATAAGCACTTTACACCAGACTTAAAATATTTTTCGATTTTTCTTGTATTTTGGGAATTGTATGATATAGTTATTTACATCAGACCAATAACGGGATGATAAAAACAATAAAAGGACTAATATGGAAAAACAAATCAAAAAAATAAACGGACTAAAATCAGAAATCTCCAGAAATGAAATTATATTATCGAATATGTGGAGTGATACACAAAAGTTTAATTATACCATTAATATGACGAAGATTGAAATCTCGAATGTAGAAGTTCAAATCAAATATCAATCGGAATACAATAAAGACAACAATATATATACTGAATTGAAATATATTGAATTATCTAAATTGGAAGAACAATTGATTTCCCTTGAATCAGAGTTGATTGTTAATAATACAAAAGAGTTGAATATCTTAAAAAAGAACAACAAACTTAGAATTCAAATCTGTAATCTTAAAAACAACTAAACAAATAGGACTAAATATGGAAAATAAAGATAAACAAATATTTATTGAGAATTCAAATGACTGGGAAATTGTTGAATTCATGTTAAATCAGGTATATAAACATAATATAAAGAATAAAGTAGACTATTGGGAAATTGTTCATTTTACATTACAAAGATTATATAACCGTAATGTAACTAATAAGAAGAATGATATTACAGAAGAATGGATTTCAGAACGAATCAAATACATTCTAAATAAAATCTAATTTCCATAAAATAGTAACAAAAAACCCACCAAGGTATGATTTCCTCGGTGGGTTTCCTTTTTGTATTAATTAAACGTTATGAATATTTAAATACTTTTCTGGAATCTTTGAAACCATCTCACCTTTTACTACTTTGCCTCTATTAGATACAAGTAATTCTTCATTTGCATATTGTTGCATAATATCAGGCATTATCATAAGAAACTTAGTAAAATCATGATTGAAAGTCATACAGTAACATTTACCATCTTTATAATTTTTGAATTTTCTATGTAGGAGATTAAAGAAATCATATTTCCAAAATGGTGTTGTCCATGTAAGAGAACGTTCAACCTCAATAAATCTATCCGTTCCTACAAGTATTAAGTCTCTTGCATATTTATCGGGATTTTCTATTACAGTAAATCCTTTCTTACTTAATATCTCGGTTGCTAGTTTACGTGCAATTGGGTCATTTTCATTATAAGTCTTTTGGTCAAATGGTTTGTATGTTATATTCATAGTTTAGTCCTTTGTTATTATATAAATAGAATATAGTAATCTCAAACACCGATTTATTTTATAATAACTTGACATTTAGAATATATAGTAGAATCAATAGTAACTTGAATTGAGATAATAACTTGATATAATATGAATTTTGGTATATAATTTTACTAGTTATTGAACATATGAAAACAACTAATACTAAAAACTATTGGACTCAGGAACAAGAGGATGCTATTATGAAATATAATGCTTCAACAGATACAACTGAGAAAAACCGTATCTATGAAGATTATATATACCACCCAATATACAGAGTAGCAGAGGCTCAGTTTAATCGGTACTCCTATGATTATATAAAAATGTATAATGAAAATGAAGATACAATAATGGACATGGTAATAAAAGTAACAACGGCACTTGATAAAATTGATACTACTAAAGGTAAAGCATTCAGTTATATTTCAAGAATGTGTCACAATGAATATATATTATTAAATAAAAAAGCATACAATAAGTTTAAATCAGAAAAGTCCCTAGATATCAAGTTTCAAAACGAAGACGGTGATATGGAATCCTATTTACCGAAAGAATTGATTGTAGACCCAACACAAGACTTATTGGAATATAAAAAACTAACGGAATACTTTATACAATACTTAGAGGATAACTTTGATAGAATATGCTCGGATTTCGTTACTTTTAGAACTAATAAGAGAAAATATGAGAATAATAAAGAAATTTTGAAAACACTTATTGGTATACTAAAGAATGTACAACATATAGAGCCAACGGAACTACCACAGTATACTAGACTAACACACTGGTATTGGAGGTTATTAAAAGATGCAACGGGATTAACAACAATAAACATAGACCCCATGACCGATAAACTAAAAGGAATATTCCAAGTGGTAAAGAGAGAATATATGGCGAAACAAAATAATATTGAAAAATCAAATCCAATAATACCAGCTTCGTGCTTTACTAAAACATATGTAACAAAACAACGTAGAAGCAAACTAAGAAAGCTTACTCCTGAACTTGTAGCAGATATAAGAAAAAGTATGGATAAACCTAAAGTATTGGCGGAAAAATATGGTGTTAGTATTACTTCTATATATCTTATATTAAACAACCGAACATATTTAGATTAAGAAATATGAAAATAATTGAATGTTTGAAAATTTGATTTACTATTTATATAACAGAAGGAACAATACTATGAATAAGAAAATAACTAAAACAATATCAGAAATAGAGAAACGAAAAGCAGTTGTAGCTGAATTTGAAACTATGATGTCATCACTCTTTACAGAAGAAGAATCTAAACATAATAAACAACTTAAGAAAGTGACTAAACAAGTGATACAAGAAAAGACACAGTATAAACCACATGCATTTTTGGATGAAATATTATGAACTTCATCTTTTTAATGATTGGATTGATTATAACAATGAGACTTACCTTATGGTTCGTCGATAAAATGGATTAAATATTATGACTACAATACTCGTAAACTGTATATTAGTTGTGGTATTAATGAAAGTTTTAATTAAATAATGTCGGTAAAACAAACAATAAATAAATATGAATAAAACAAAAATAATCGGTGATAGAGCCTTACTTCAAGAAAACAAAGCAGATAAAGTAATCAATGGTATTATCTTAACAAATGATTCATTATCACAGAAAACATATACCATAGTAAAACTCGGTAATGGTAGACTTACAGAACAAGGAACAATATATAGAACTAATCCACTTAAAGAAGGAGATACAGTAATCATTGCTCCTAATGGTGGATTAAATGTTGAAATAGACGACGAGAAATATAAGTTGGTAAATTGTTCTGATATATTTATTGTATTATGAATCAAGTAATAGAAACGACAACCAAAACGATTAAATGTCCAAATTGCCAAATGGAAGTAAGTTGGACATACCCAAAGACAGAGAAGAGACCAGTAGCATATGGTAAATGTAAATTTTGTTCGACCTTATACAGAGCAAGTAAGACAAAGACCATAGAAGTAATACCAGCTACAAGTAAACAATACATAATACATCGACCAATGGAGGGGATGACCAAGGAAACTAATAAGGAATGTATTACCGATTATAAATCAAATTATATACCCCCACAATACCCGTAATACACAACACATCCAAATGAATAATTATTACGTATATTCACTCATAAACCCAATAGATAATACTACAATGTATGTTGGTAAAGATAAATATTCCAGAATGGAGAAAGAAAACCATTAGAAATTGCATATAGAAAAGCAATAAGTAAAGCATGTTCTATCAGAGCTAAACAACAAAGATGTAAAATCTAATATGTCTAATAAAAAAAAACAATTTCTCCCTAATTATATTTATTAATCGTCGGAGGTTGTCGAC
>Ga0209777_10009171_pt1 | contig 10689 bp, 10 predicted proteins | sample FrelakmetHBP12HB_FD_187147 | JGI IMG/M metagenome (GOLD analysis project Ga0209777, IMG submission 187147) | Freshwater lake sediment microbial communities from the University of Notre Dame, USA, for methane emissions studies -HBP12 HB (SPAdes)... | ecosystem: Environmental > Aquatic >... | reverse complement strand
CTGCCGGACGCCACCACGCCGCGAAAGGCAACTACCTCGCGGCCAAAAACAACTGCAAAGCCGCGGTCGTGTCCTTTAGCAGGGCCTATGACCTGCTTCACGACCCGTCTCTGCTTTTCAATCGCGCCGAGTGCCTGCGCAAGCTCGAGCGCAATCAGGAAGCCATCAGGGACTACGAGCGATTTCTCGCCGAGTTGCCCAACACGCCCAACCGCAAGAACGTCGAAGCGCGCCTCGCTTCCCTGCGCGGCGGCGCGGCCGTCGCCAAGCCGGCCAGATGCGTTGCCGCAAGAGGCGTCGCTCGACGCGTGTAAGCCCGAGAGCCGCGTGGAGATAGTAGCGGCGCTGATCCTCACAGTGCTCCTCCCACGCAGCCGCCAGTAGCTCGGGGTCTGCCACGACTGCGGCCGCTTGCAGCAGCCGGGCGGCAAACGCTTTCTCCTCTCTTTCGCCCAGCTGACGGACAGTCAGTCCGGCCACGCCCTGCTCGTAGGGCAGCAGCTGGAAAGAACTCACACCGCCGACTGTCAGCTGCAGGCTCACAGCGTAGCCAAGATGCCATGCCTGGCCCATTGCTGAGCTAGATGGAAAGAGGAAGTTGCCCGTTCCGTAGAAGATGGGCGCACCTCGATAGACCTCCACCGGCCCTGCCACATGGGCATGGTGGCACACCACCGCGTGCGCGCCGGCGGCCACAAGGGCACGGCACGCAGCCACGAGTCCGGGACGCGGCACTGCGGCGAATTCGTTACCGCCATGAACCACCACGACCACCACGTCGGCACTCCGGGTCGCATCGTTCACCAGTTCTGGCGTCTTCCACGGATCCAGCGGAGCGGCGCCAGGAGACGATGGGCCGGCGATCGAGAACTCGCGCTCCGCGCAGGCGATCACCCTGACGCGCATGCCTCGCACATCGACCTGCAGCGGCTTCTCAGCCGATGCGAGGTCGAGGCCCGCGCCAACAGCCATCAGGCCGGCGCGGCTACACGCAGTCAGGGTGTCCTCGAGTCCCGCCGGCCCCGCGTCAAGCATATGGTTGTTCGCCAGCGTCACCGCGCCAAAGCCGCCACTCGCGACCACCCGGGCCAGAGCCGGGTCGCCGCGAAGACTGGGGCCCGATTTGCGAATCGCCCGCCGACGCTCCGTCAGCGGGCATTCGAGATTGACGAGAGCAAGATCATGGGCGCGCACCGCCGACACGAGAGGTGCCCATGGTACGGGCTCTCCTTCCGCAGGGAGCGACTGCTCGCCCGCCACGCAGAGGTCCCCAGCGATCAACACCCCTACCGTGACCAGGCCCTTGGCGGACCGAAGAATGGTGTCACCCGCGAGGTGCATCCCGTTTGGCGGGCTCTCCATCACGTGGTCCGAGTCCTATCCGACGCGCTCGCTCGAGACCCGTTCGGCCCCTCGGTCGAAAACGCTCTTGCACCTGTGCCCGGCTGCTCGCTCACCTGCCCAAAGAAGTCGAAGAGCGACTGACCCCATAGCTGGTAGGCGAAGTGTTCACGCGCCACTTCTCGCCCAGCTGCCCCGACCTTGCGAGCCAACTCCGTGTCGGCAATGGCCGAGCAAATCCGCTCTCCATAGGCCCTGGCATCGCCTGGTCGCGACAGGAACGCAGTCTCACCATCCACGAAGTACCGGGCCATCTCCCCCACAGTCGTCGAGACAACAGGCCGAGCAGATGCCAAGTACTCCCCAATCTTCGTCGGGAATCGCGCCTTCGACCGAACGTCGTCGAAGAGCGGGATGAGCAGAGCGGTGGCGTCCTGGTAGAGATCCAGCAACTCGGAGCGAGTGAGATAGCCCACGAACAGTACCCGACCATCGTGCCCTGGGTGAGCCGACGCCAGATGTCTCGAGAGAGAGACTGCAGCCGGGTCTGCAGGTCGACCTCCTGTGATCGTCAGCTTGCAATCGGGGAAGCGTTCCCACACAGACTCCATCGCCTGCACGATGAAGTCGACCGTGCTGTCGTACTCAGGCGCCCCTGCAAACAGCACCATAGGGTATTGGGGCCAAGGGCGGGGCGGGGGTTGCTCCGCCATGTCGACAAGGATGGGCACCTCTGCAATCCCGATCGGTCGGCCTCGCCGGGCACCCTCGGCCCGCGCCCATTCCGTCAAGTAGCTCGAGATGCTCACCACTCCCGCGACTCCTGTCAGGGGTGAGACGCGTTTCTCGATAGACGTCCGATCGTCACGCAGGCTCCACGGTCGCTCATTGAGTTCCATGACGACGGGTACCCCGAGCGAGCGGAGTAGGCCGATGAACACTGCGCGGCTCAGCCGAGCACGTTGGCACGTGGCCCAGAGGTACACGCAGTCGAGTCTCCCGGCGCGACGCAGTTGGACGAGGCGGAGCGCACCGATGGTCCAGCCGCGCACCTCGATGAGGCGGCGCATCAGGAAGGACGAGGGACGCGCCGTTGTGCCGCAAGTGTACTCAAAGGTCACGCCGTGCCACTCACCGCGGGTTTTTGGGTTTAAGATCGTCGGGGGGCGATCGCTTGCCTGCATGCAGATCACGTGAGCCTGCGCTCCAGCTTCGACCAGAGCCCGCGCTAAAAGGCGCACCCTGTTCGTGGCAGCCATGCCGTTCGGGAAGCTCAGCCATCCGGCAAGAAAGACGATGTGGAGCGGCCGCCGCGGGGTGTCATCAGTCAAATGGAGAGCGCGGTGATCCTTCACTAGCCGTTCCTCCACAAATCGACATAGCGTTCCGCCGCGTCACGCGCAGTCCAGACGGTAGGCAGCCGTGGTGCAGGCCTCCGCCACGCCCTCTCGATGGCCGCCGAGAGAGCAGGCGCCGACCGTTCTGCCGCAACTACCACGGCTTCAGATTCCGTTAGCTCCGCGGCCAATCCGCGGCAGGGCGTCGTAACCACCCTGCAACCCATGCGAATGGCCTCCAGCCAGGTGAGAGGCGGCCCGGCAATGTGGTTAGGCCCTGGTGTTGGAGATACGAGCACTCTCACCTGGTCAAGTGCCTTCACGAAGCTTGAGCCGGGCACAGACGCTGGCATTCCGTATGAAGCGGCAATGCTCGAGTATTCCCGAGCGTATTCGGGCTTCGGCCAGACTTGCGCAATCAGTTCGGGGACAGATCGCCTAGCAAGCTGCATCGCCTGTGCCGCCAGCATGAGTTCATCCGCCCCGCAGGAACTAAGACGACCGGTCCACACCGCGAGCCGCCGCAAGTGGAAAGGCGTGGCCCCAACATCCGTGGATACACCCGGACCCCAAGGTATGACCGCTTTGACCCTCACGCCGCTGGACTCGAGCGCTTCGGCCATGGCTGTACTCCCGGCGACCACGTCGTCCACCCCCCGGCAGGACACCCGCCAGAACAGACGCCGAGCGGCGCTGACCGAGCTGCCCCTGCTGGCGAGCAGCGTGACCCCGCAGCGCAAGCCTGCAGCATGAGCAGCAAGGCTAGCAGTGGGACCCAGATTGTCGAAGAAGTGCACGTAGCTAACACCGCCCGATGTGCGCAAGCGCTTGAGAACTCGCGTCAAGGCGAGCGCGGCTATGGACCTCTCGCAGTACTCGCGAGCTGCCCCATGACGTGCGTGCGCCAGACTGCAGGACTCCACGGCACTCACGTGATGAAACGGGCGCGGAACATACTCGACCGGCGCGAAATGATCGGTCACTGTGGCGGTGAGGTCCGACCAACGTCTTGTCTCGGCTATGCTGATGATGTGCACAGTCACCGAGTGCTCGACTACGGCCGCATTGGCCACGTCGCGCATGAACGTCTTGTCGCTCGGGGACTTCCCCGGATAGTACGCAAGACCGACGAGGACCACGCCTAGACGGCGCGTGCACGACACGCCGACTTGCCTCATCCAAACGTGATCGGCGTCACCCAGCGTGATCCAAGCCCCAAGAAAGCGTCAACGCAGTTCGCCGGGCCTCGGCGGTCGTCATTGCCAAGCCGACTGCGCCCCAACGGCGAGCTGGCTTCTCCCTCGGCAACCTCGAGACCACCCGAGTGACAACGGAGGGCGGAGCGTCTGCCACTTCGAGGGCAGCAAAGGACTCGCGAACCGCGGCGAAACAACGTGGCGAGCAGGCCATCCCGAAACTCGATGGCCCCGGAACCCGCAGACAGCACCGGAGAACCGGGGAGCGAAGCATGGCGAAGCCACGCACGCTAAGCCAACGCTCCACCTTCAGTAAATCAGATGCCACGATTTCCACCGCCTTCGGGTGCGGGTCACGTGCAGTATAGACGCATGACCCTCGAACGACGAATGCCCTGCTTTCAAGCCGAGTCCCGCAATGTGGTGCAAGTCCTAGAGAGACCCCGGATGGGAAGCGGCCACCGTGCGCTTCACAATCGTCGGGCCCGTTGCAGAAATGGCGGAAGAGTGTCCGAACAGCTCCTCCACCCGGATCTCGACAACATCCCTTACTTGTACGACTGGCGCGCCCGGCTTGACCTAATCTCCGTGACCCTCTCCTCGAGCCGCGGACTCCTCCTCGACGTAACACCTGGATGGGGCCACTTTCTGCATCGCTTCGAGGCACTCGGATTCGACTGCACCGGCATGGCCACAGTCGAGGAAGACCGCTGCGAAATCGAGACGCCGAGTGGCATGAGCGTACTCAGCGCTCTTGCCACGAGCAAGCGAAAGACTCCGGCACAACCAGGTGTCGTTCGGCTATTCCGGCTGCCTTAGCGTCCGATCCCGCGTCCGCCGGAGACTGGGGCATTCTGGCGGACGAACGGGCTAGCTCCGGGCCACTGACTTGCCTCCCTTGCCGGGGACAGCACTATCGAGAGGTGACGCCTCGTAGCCGTAGTGGTGGCGCTCGTAGCGTCGACTGGGCGCCGCGCTGATGACCACCAACCCCAACTTGCGGCACGGCATGTGTGAGATCTGCGTTGCCGCCTCCGCCAGCAGTGGACGCTTGGCGCGCGTGAGGTCGACAAGGAAGATGAGGCCGTTCGCACACCGGGCGATGGCCGCGGTGTCACCCACGGCCAGCAGCGCCGGCGCGTCCACAATGACCAGATCGAACTCGGCCTGCAACTGCGCCATGAGGCTAGCGAAGCTCGTGGACGCAACCACCTCCGCCGGATTGTGTGGCGCGGGACCACTTGTGAGCACGTAGAGCCGGTCGTCCCGCTTGGCGGTCGCATCGACAGTGCCGATCGCCCCCGCCGAGGCGGGGCCCGGCCCGACGGAGCGCCAGCGCAAGGCCTTATCCAGATCGGTCCTTCCGGTGAGCACGGTCGAAAGGCCCACGGCGTTCGAGAGATTCAAGTACCGGTGTACTTGCGGCCTGCGCAGGTCGCCGTCGACGAGCACGACCCGGTTGCCGGATGCCGCCAGCAGCAGAGCAAGATTGCACACGGTCACGCTCTTGCCTTCGCCTTGCAGACAGCTCGTGATGAACACCGACTTGACGTCGCCGTCGATGTTGGCGAACTCGAGGTTGCCACGCAGCTTTCGCATAGCCTCTGCCGCCGGATTGTGTGAGTCGCTGAACACGAAGAGCGGCTGCTTGTTCAGCGCTTTTGCGGGCATCTTGCGGACGTGGCCCATCACCGGCATGCCGAGGAGCGCCGCGGCCTCTTCGCGGCTGCGCACACGCGTATCGAACTGCGCGAGCAGTAGGACGAACCCGATGCCCACGACGAGCCCCGCCGCGAGGCCCTCCACGCCGTTATGCACCGGTTTCGGCGAGAACGGCGCGCTCGGCACAGTGGCCGGAACCAGCACACGGAAGTTGCCGTTGACGGTGGCCTCGAGGATCTCCAGGTCCTGCAGACGCTGCCGGAGAGTCACGTAGTCGAATGACTTGCGTGCAGTCGTGCTGGTGTAGGAACCGAGCTGGCTCTTGATGACCTGCTCAGCCTGACGCACGCTTGCCTGCTGGCTGGCTTTGCGCGCGGCGGTGAACGCTTGGGCATAGGCGTTGGCGACGCGAGCAGCCGTATCGCCGCTCGGGCTCACGGCCGTTATGGACACGGTGTTGCCACCCACGCTGCCACTGCTGGTCTGGTCCGACGTGGCATCCGGTGCAGCCGACACCGAGTAGCTGGACACGGCCTTTCCCGAGCCGAGCAGAGTCTTCACATTCACGGCCAGGTCTGGGCTGGCGATCTCGCTGGCGACGCTGTTGAGCTGCACCGACAACTGCGTGGGGTCGATGTAGAACGCGCCGGAGGAAGGATCGGACACATCCAGTTGGCTCTCGTAGATGAGCTGGGCGGACGCCTGGTACATCGGAGTCTTGGTGTGCGCATAGGCAACAGCCAGAGCCGTTAGCGCCACGGCCACGACCAGCACGATCCATTTTCTCCGCCAGACGACGCGAGCGTAGTCGCTCAGCGTGCCGCCCTGTTCGTCTGCGTTCACGACCACCGCAGTGTTCCTTTCTGTCTCTCACATCTTAGGGCAGCGACGCTCGGGCGGCAACGCGGGGCCGCCGCCGAAGCCCAGCGGCCGTGCGCGACATGGGGGAACCGGCAGGAGCCAGTCCCACAGTACATTGGGGCATCGTGACCGTGTCTCTGGTTCCCAGCGGCAGCTCGAAGCTGTGTGTCGGCGAGACCCGGACACTCAATGGGAGGTCCGGCCGCTTGACCCCAACGTCAGCCTCGGCTTGACGACACCTCAGGAACGGAGGTTCGGCGCCAGGGCGGCCACCTGCATCAACTTGTCCTCGCTGATCGGTCCGAAAACCATAACCTCAACCTGGACCGATTACAGGGGTGCACTCCAGTGACCATCACGGACACTCCGTCGTCGGCAGGCCAGTGTTCCCGCTGCACCCACCGGCGTTCCACCATGCATCTGCGCCATTCCAGGTGCAGTTCGTGAAGGTGTTGTTGGTGCAGTCCTCCAGCCATGCGTCACCGGAACCGACCTTGGGCATGAACGTGCAGTTGTTCCAGGTAGAACCATTCACGTCCCCCGCGATAATGGGTTGGGTGCCGTCGCTGGTTACGGTTCCCTGTGTCATGTCGGTGACGCAGTTAGTGAACGACCAGTTGCAGGGGACCGCGACGCCCGACACCGTAGAGCCGCTGAGGTTCCAGGCGGGACCGCGGCCGCCCCAGATGGTCACGTCGCTGACGGTGAAGCCGCCGGGGCCGGTTATCTCGAAGCCGTCGGGGTAGGGCGTATCCGGGTCGGCGCCGAAGCCCTCGATGAGCAGGTTGGAGACGGTGCAGTTGGCGTTGAACGCCGGGCCGTCGTAGCTGACGGCCTCACTTGCCGACGGCGCGAAGGTGCAGTTCGTGAGGTTGACCCGCTGGTAGATGCCGGTGGCCGTGGCATCGTCTGGCCGCGTGCCGCAGGCGAAGCCCATGAACTGCCCGGACTCGAAGTAGCAGTTGTCTATGGTGATGTCGGTCACGCAACCGTTGTGATCGAGGATGAGCATATCGCAGGCGTTCTTCAGGCCACCGGCGATGCGACAACCCTCCAGGGTGATGTGGGTGACGGGGCCGTGAGAACTGCCGAACATGATCTCGTTGATGCCGAACGGGGGATGACCGGCCGCGTCGTTGTCGCTCGCCGAGCCACCGACGAAGTAGCAGTCCTGGAAAGTGGTGTAGACCGCTGTCAAGTCGTTGACGACACCGTACTCCCCGCTGTCGCCCATCTTCAGGTCGCTGAAGGTCTGATGGGAGCCGAAGACGATGTGGCCCTTGAGCCAGGAGGCGGTCATGCCGTCACCGTAGACTGTGACGCTGCTGGGGATAGTCAGTTGGCCGGCGATCTTGTAGGTCCCCGCCGGGCAGTAGACGACGCCGCCCGCTGCCACGGCGGCGTTCATGGCCTTCAGTAGAGCCGTGCTGTCGTCGGTCACACCGTCCGCCTTGGCCCCGTAGTCCATCACATTGAAGGTGGGCCCCGGTAGCGGGGTGGGGGACAAAGCGTGGCTCCCCCCTCTCCCCCCTGGCGCATGGCTGGAGACAAGCACTGCGACACCGCTAACAGCTGCCAGGCAGGCGATGGCCGCCACAATCCACATGCGAGCCTTGGAGCTTGCTTTCATCACTCAGCCAGTCGGCCGTAGGCGTGTGCAGTAGCTGCTCGCATCGTCGTGCTCGGCGTCTGATCTGTCAAGCAGCCGCGCGCTTGGCGTGAGACGCGAGACGGGGTTGCGATGTTCGGGGCGCAGACGGATGAAGGAGCCATCGTTCAACCAGGAGCGACTGCGCTTGGGTTGTTTTGCCGCCACCTTCAGGCCCTCAGTTCCCCAGATGAGCTGCACGTGCTTGGCGTGGACAGTCTAGCCGGTCATCTGCAGGAGGCCGCTGATGGACTTGTAGACGTAACGGCCGAACCTGGCAGCCAGGCCAATCACGCCCGCCGTCAAGGCGTCCTCGTCGTTTCGCACCGCCTGTCGGTAACGCTGGGTGGCACGCGCCTGGCCCAGCACTTTGCAGGCACGCCGTTCCGAGATCGCAAGCCCCTCACAGACTGCCGCCACGCATCGGCGGCGGCGTGACGGGCTCAGGAGTTTCCCCGGGCCGCCTCCTGCAAGATGAATCCGTCGAGTGTGACATTCGAGACCGCCCTGCGCAGGCGCAGATTCTCGCGCTCGAGCTCCTTGAGGCGCTTGGCCTGGGAGACGGACAGGCCGCGGTACCCTTTGCGCCGGCGGTAGTAGCTTACCTCACTGATGCCGATCGCCCTGACGGCCTCGGGCAGCTTGGCGATGATCTCCTCGGGGCGGTAGAGCTTCTGGGGCATGATCTGCCCCCTTGATCGGTCGCAAAACCACACTTCAACCTGAACCGATTCCAGGGGTGCAGGTTATTCGGTGGGTGAACTCTGCTGCCGCCTTCGGCCTGTTACCCATGCTCCCAGGGCAAGCATGGCCACCACCCACACGAATGGCTGCGTGGGCATGCCGTACCGCTGGCCCTCAGCTGACGCCAGCACGGCCTGTTCTATCGCCGTTATCAGCACGACCGCCGCCATCCACGCCGCCGGCCATGGCAGGGCGGGCACCCGCAGCAAACGGACGCGCCTTAGCACCATTCCAGATACTACGAGCAAGAAGACGCCGTTGACCAGAATCCCGAGGTAGCGAGCGAGCTTCCAGAGCGTGATGGTAAGTCCCCACGCCGGTCTCCACCCAGGGTGAACACTCAGTCCCTTCCAGAAGTTGACAAGATTGTACCCGACTTGATGAACGTAGGCGCCGGGGTGCGCGGCCAGCACCGCCAATGACATCCTCTGCACCGTCTTGGATAGCTGTGGATAGGACTCTCCGGTCGCCGCCTCCATCTCAGGGATCGCCGCCCAGATGGCGTCATGGTAGTCGCCATGCTGTCGAGCCACATACCGCAGGTAGATGTCACGGATCGTTGCGTACTTGTCCGGGGCATCCTGCATATAGGCTCCAGCCTGATTCGTCCACGCGAAACCCGAGGACGTCGACAGACCTACGTAGTCGAAGGTCGCACTCAGGTAACCCACCCACAAGATGACTGGCAACATCGCCGGGAGCAGGTAGAGAAGAAGTCGACGCCAGTGGCCGCCGCGGCAGGCGCGCCCAGCAACGGGGAAGATGAAGACGACCGGAACGAAGACGTAGATAGGGCGTACCAGGGGTACGACGCCTGCTAACAGCCCCAGAGCAACGAGATTCCACCGCACTCGGGAATGGCTGGTGTTGAGGCAGACCAGAAGAAGCACGGCCCCGAACAGGAGCGCCGTAGCGAGTGTCTCAGCCATCAGCGTCGACTCGAGGAAGATCTGCGCCACATTGGCACCGTACAGGAGCGCCCCGATGGACGCGAGCAAGGTGCTGGCGGTGAACCTCGAGATGAGCCAATAGAGTCCGGCGGTGATGCAAAGTCCGAGCGTCATCTGCGTGATGCGGACGAGGTTCGGATTGAGATCATGCAGGAGCAGAAACACAGGGTAGCCGGGAGTCCTGTATCCTTCGCCTGCCGCCAAGTTGCCTTGACCGATGTACCGCGCCAGCCCCATGTATCCCAGGGAATCGGGTTCCCAATACGGGCTCGTGACTACCACGACCAGGAGCCGCACGCAGAAACTGACACCCATCACAACGATGAAGGGCCTCAGCCACGGTCTTTGCTGAGCGGCGCGAATCTGGCTCGTGAACTTCACCCTCGCAGTGGATTGCACGCGTTAGACAAGCCAGGTGTGACCTGCCCCCATGCAGTCGTCTGCTTGCTATGATAGCGCCAGAGCCGGTTCCCGTGCGAGTGCCGGCGGGCTCAGGCCCTGTGAGCTGTGGGGACGTAGGCCGTGAGGGTCTAGAAGAACTCGCCGGCTAGGAGTTCGTCGGGCAGTTCGCCGCTGAACGACTCCACAGAGCCGTTCTTCCAGAGCGAGCAGGGTTCGATGAACAGGGTCGTGACTTCTAGATCAGCGAGCCAGCCTCTGACCGCCTTGGCCACGAACTCGGGGCCGTTGTCGCAGCGGATGTGCTCGGGGGATGCCGTACTCCAGAAAGAGGTCGGCCAGCACCCAGAGCACGTCGTTGGCGGTCATCCTGCGTGCCAATGAGATGGCCAGGCACTCGCGGCTATGCTCGTCGACCTTAGCGTGCTGCGGGCGCAGACGGATGCAGAAGCCATCGTTCAACCGGGGGCGACCCGCCCCGCCCCCCGGTCTGGTCCTTGCAGCAAACGCGCAAGGGGTGGGCGGCTACTCCGCCCACCCCGAGGACACCA
>Ga0209777_10009170_pt1 | contig 10690 bp, 20 predicted proteins | sample FrelakmetHBP12HB_FD_187147 | JGI IMG/M metagenome (GOLD analysis project Ga0209777, IMG submission 187147) | Freshwater lake sediment microbial communities from the University of Notre Dame, USA, for methane emissions studies -HBP12 HB (SPAdes)... | ecosystem: Environmental > Aquatic >... | reverse complement strand
GCTCTACTTCTTACATAAGAAGGGAAGAGGCTTATTAGATATCATCTTGTTGCTTTCTAACCGACTTAAACGGTTTAGGACAGCAGACTTCTAGGTACTCCATTAAGTGGGTGCTGACAACCCTAAGTATTATATTCTAACCTAAATATAGGTTATAAAGGTTTTGGTGAAGCAACTGCTACTGGTCTTTGTTCCTTAAGAGAGAATGGTTCATATGCTGGTTTAGGTAGTATTACCTCTGCTCCAACTTTGTATCTGGTCTTACATTTCTTGCAACACCAGAACCTAGCCCGACCCAATACTGGTTTACTATGAACCTCTACTATTCTACTCTGTGTGGTATACTTCCTCACTACCATTATTGAATGACAGGTAGGACATATAGGATTACCCAAAGATATCACCCCTTGAATAGACCTTTTCTACAAAAACTTTCTCTGCATCTCTGAATTGTTTTATCTGCTCAGGTGTCAATAACATAAGATGTTGAACTGACTCTATCTCTAGATTCCTTAGAACATTAGAAGTATCTCTACCAGCACAATGATAGACTTCACTATCTCTAATATCCTCTGCTTCTAACTGTGCTTCTGCTATCATTAGTTCTTCTTGCTCTAACCAATTTTTCTTTAATGTTTTCCCTGTTCTATGGTCGTTTAATGGGTAACTCAACAAACATTCTTTGTCTATCATCATTACTCCGTCTCGTAGCGCTTCACGAATTCTATTACTATTTATCCTATCTTTCATAGCATAGTTTCCTTCGGTTCTACCCATCTTAGGTAGATTCTTTTCAAAGATATCTTTCTGATGTAAGACTTCAAGTTCTTCTTTAGAAAGAGTATCGGAAGTTAATCCGAATTGTTCTCTAAGTTTCTTTGTTTGCTTACTCATTATGCTACACCTTTAGGGTTCTTTGGTTGAACAAATGTTCCTATGAAGTAGTCATGTGTCTTACTTACTTCTAATTCATCTACTACTTGTTTCATTATAATGCCTAAGTCTTTCTCTCGTTTCTCTTCTAAGTTCTCTATCAGAATATTCCTTACTGCTTCAATAACATCTGTAATGTTCTCATTCATGTTATTCATCAAGAACTTCCGAACAGACTCTATTGCATTGTCTATAGCTGATTGTGTACCAGCAGTAGTTATAGCGTTTACTCCACTATATTTCTCCCGTAGCTTAATTATCTTTAGCATTAGAGGATAGACATCTTTATCGTATTGTGTAACTTCATACGTCTCTCCAGCTTTTTCAGCTACCCATAAATCAATCTCTTCTGTTAGATGCTTAACAGCGTTCTTGTCTTTGTACTTCTCTACTTCCCATTCTGTCTTTAGAGCTTTTCTAAACTCTTCATCTATGTCCTCATTTACTTCGATAGCATTAAAGACTTCTTCTACTATCTTAAATTGGTTATAAACAGCAGTAACTTTTTTAATCTTTTCTTTATCATCTAAGTCTAATTCTTTGATTATTTCTTGTATTTGGTTTATTTCCGCATTCGTTTTGTTAGCGGTCGCTTTAGCGACTTTAGTGATATAAGCTGACTTGTTTATCATATCTTCGGTAAGAGAAACCTTCTTAGCCATTTCTTTATATGTCATACCTTTTGGTCCATAGACATCTTTTACCCATTTAGCAGAGGGATAATCATTTGGTTGTCTCCTAAACCAATTAATTTCAAAAGAGTACTCTTTAGCATCTTCAATAGAAATCAAGTCAAGAACAGTTATATTCTCTGGATATGACAATATCTTTTTAAGTTCAGTCATAGCTCGATATCGGTGATGTCCATCTACAACTACAGCTATATAACCAGTTTCTTTTTTATTCTCTCCAACTATCATAACATCAATGGATTTCTTTAATCCAAAGAGACTAATATCAGTTTTTAAAACTTGATACTTAGCATCTGACAACTTTGGAATAATATTTTCTAATTCTGGGTTTACTGTAATTTCCATATTCTTTAATTTATCTTCATCAAAATTCAAATCATTCACCACCTATATACTCTCACTCACTCTCTCTATTATAGAGGGAGTCATTATTTATTGGATGTGACGGACACTTAGTATCCGAACACTCATAACATTTTTCATTACATTCTTTTTTGCTCATACTCTTCACGTTCTCTCGTTAATCTACATAAGCCCCTTGCGCCTGATATAAACCTATTCTTTTTTTAAAATTTAAAATTGTAGTTTTTATATTTTATATAAGATGTCACTCTCCCCATTTCATCCTTGAGCATTGTAAAGGGATATTTCTGAGAGTCTATTTACCAATTAGATAATAGTTAATAGCTGCCTTGCCCTGCCCTTAGATATCTGAACACATCCTTAGTAATCTAATCAGTTATGCAGACATGGCGCACGCAATCATACATACATAGGCAGGATAGGCTTATCATAATAGTGCTACCTGCTCACGCTACACCACAACACCAATGACTAGTTAGTAAGCGCAGCAGCAGCCTAGGTTACTTACACTATAACACTAATGGTTATGTTAATTACACTGACATACTTTAATTCTTTAATTATATTTAGAGCTGCAAGCGACTATGGAGCGAAGCAGCGATAAAGGCTATGTGATTATCATGCTTTATTACTCGAATATGGACTATGTATGCAGTGGTATGACTAGCTGTAACTATAGTATGCGGTTATGTTGTTTACCTATCTTCTTTATCTCATTAGTTCTATTAAGAGTAGCTATTTGCTTCTGTTTGTGTCTATCTCTATGGTGACTATGACATAACACAATAAAATCCTCAAAGTGTAGCAAGAAGTATATAGCAGACGTTGGATGAGGTTTAAAATGAATCTCATGTAATTCTAGGCTATCTATCTTACCACATTCTACACACTTTAACTCTATACTAATGTTTACCATACATATTATTTACTCATAACAATAATATAACTCTTATTATTTACACTACAACACTAATCATATTGCTTACTTACACTAATAGCTATTCACACTTAATAGCCTATTCTCTCGCGCGCAGGTTCTTTTGAAGTAATCACAGCTAGTTTGAAATACCAACCTGATAACTGTTCTGTTTGCCAAAATAACGCTTTAACCTTATTAGTCTCTTCCGACTCTTACTAAAGTAAAAAACGAGGTTAGTACTAAAATGAAAAACAAACAAACAAGCTCTAAGCTGCTAACAGATAGTTACTTACTGTTAAGAAGCTTGAGCAATCACCCAACAGTTAAAGGGAGAGTGTGAACATGACTGAGATAAAGATATTTGTTGTTAAGACTGAGTTACAAAACAACAATGCGAACTTAAGCGTTTTAGAGTGGCTTAAGCTTGAGACTGTTAAAGCCTTTGGTGGCTTAACTGTACTAGCTGATAACAAAGGTTACTGGCTAGACAATAGTACAAATAAGCTATGTATTGACCAAACCGATATATGGCTAATTGAGACTAGCGACCTACTAACTAAAAACCTAGAGATTAAACTAGAAGCAATCAATCTATCTATCAAGACAGTAACCAAACAATTAGCACAACTCTATACTATAGGGGGAATAGCACACTTATGCTAGACGATAATGTGTATATTTTAAGTAACCTTGCTATTGATAAGGCTATAAAACTACATAACTACTTAACTAGTAAATGGGCTACTCAAGTAAGAGGCACTTATTCTAGAGGAGAGTTAGGTATTGGTAATGGTGTTATAGATGATAGAACAGGTATTAGTACAATTTCACACGAGACTATACATGCTGTTCTGGTAGAGCTATTCAATGAAGAAACATCTAGACAATGGGATGTACTTTATTATAGTCATGTGGATAGCCTAACAGAGACTTTCTCACTAGACGATAGGGAGGTGATTTAAATGGGAAACCTAGAAAGAAACATAACCAATATCTCAATAATAACCTTAAGTGATAACACTAAAGTTATCAATGGTGTTATTATTCCAACTAGAAAACAACTTAAGAAGTGGATAGCTAAAAACCATCCTGAATACCTAGACGAATGTGAAGCTAATGGGGAGTTTAAAGAGTGACAAACAAACTAGATTTAAGTAGTATCTTATGCATACAGCGAATGAAAGCTGGTATATGTACAGCTAACTGTGATAAGTGTCCTAGTAATCGGAGTGATTAAAACATGATAGAAATAAAACAAATTAGGAAACAAACTAGCCATAAGGCTACTGCTATACTCTACCCTTCACATAAGGGCTATATATACAATCAACCTAGCTGTAGAACTAGGAAATATCTTAAGCTAGTGGTGAGTTAAATGGAAAACAATGAAACTAGAGAAATACAGTACCCCATAACACTATCTTATCGTAACCATTGGGGTCAGTGGGAAGCTATTAGAGAAATAGTACAGAATAGCCTAGACAGTACTAATAGATTACCTGAGATATATAGAGACATAGATAACAACCTAGTCATTAGTGACGAAGGCAAAGGCTTAGAGATAAAACACTTACTATTCGGTATGTCAGAAAAAACAGAAGGGTCACGGGGTCGCTTTGGAGAAGGCTTAAAGATTACTCTCTTAGTACTAAAACGACTAGGCTATAATATCGAAATACAGAGTAACAATTTATGCATAACCTCAGAGCTATTTGATATCGAAGGGGAACAATGCCTTAAGCTGATATGCAAAAAATCACTAAGTTTCTATCATGGCTTTAAGATAACTATCTATGGTTATATCGGAGAGACTTATCAAGATAGGTTTATTAACCCTACAGTCACACCAAAGACTCTATTATTTACTCATAGTGCTCTAGGTCAAATACTAGCTAAAGACCCTACTAAAAATGATGGAGACCTTTATGTTAAAGACATATTTGTTTGTAAGCTTAAAGGCTCTGCATTTAGTTACAATCTTAAACAAATTACACTTGAGGAATCTAGGAACATGGCTGATGAATGGTCCCTTCAAAGCGAAATAGGTCATATATGGGCTAAATGTACTAGTGTAGCTATGTGGGAAGATTACTTAACAGCTATTGATAAAAAGATGTATGAAGCTAAGAGTAAACTTAACGCTTGGTCATTCAATGACACTAATACTATACGAGCAGCCTTTGAGAGTGTATTCCCTAATAGTGTATTATTTACTAGTACTGAGTGGGCTAGAGAAGCAGAGTGGCGTAATAAGAACGTAGTTAAAAGCTTTGATTCAAGCTCTTTTAGTGACTTATATAGAATCATAGAGACTGATAAGCAATTTGTAGAGAGAGACGCTAATACTAAAGACATAGAAGTTAAGGAATCCACACTAACAGATATCGAGAAAAGAAACTTAAGCCTAGCCAGAAAACTAGTTCATAAAATAGACTCTAGTTACGGTGTTAAGGTGTTTCTTATGGATAATGCTATGGGTAAAGCTGGCAATCCTATTAAGTTAGCTAAATCAATCATAGGAGATACTGATCAAACTATTAGCACTACAATACATGAATTGACACATATCTATTATAACTGTGATGATATGACAGGGAGTATGCTACACTATCTAGGGGACATGGCTAGTCTATTGCTAGTGGATTACCTAGTCACAGAATTTAGTACTAAACTACTAGAAAGTAAAGTAGGAGACTATGTCCAATATAGAGTTTCAATACCTAGCCACATAGCACATGATAAGTTTCTACATAAAGGCGATAAAGTACTAGTGACTATAAGAAAAGATAGGGAGATTGATTAATGAAAGCACTATCCTATTTCCTTTCCATAATATTGTTTAGTACTAACTTAGGTGACTTACTAACTACACTCATAGCCTTATCTCTAGGAGCTAGAGAAGTAAACTCTCTATATTATAGCTTAGAACCTACACTATTTTTCCTAGTTAAAATCTTAGTACCTACAGTACTAATAATAATAGCTCTGATAATGACTAAGTTGCTATCTAATCATAAAGCAATAATGAGAAGTGTTTGCATCTCTATGTCGCTAATCTCCATAATCTTCCTCTATACCATAATAAACAACCTAATAGTGATAGGAAGGCTTATTAATGTCTAAGCTACTTACTTCACAACTAAAATCATGTAAAATATGCGGTGGTGAAAAAACAATATGTCAAGAATCTTTAAAGTAAATAAAAACGTAGAAATAGTTTGCGATAGTGTAGGCACAAGATATGGCTTTAGGCATGATGCAAAGCTTTTCGTTAATGGCTACGAGACAGAAAAAGCTAAAGTTTGTTATTATAATCGAACGTGGGAAGCTCTCCCTTTTCAAACAGTCATATATAAACTATTAGAAAAGACAACACATTTAACAGAAAAACAAAAAGCTAAATTCAAAGCTACTCTTTAAACTCCCTTAGAGTCTCTGTAAATTGAGACGATAAGCAATAGCTAGAGAGTGGGTCTCTTAAATGAGAACAAACTTAAGCCAACTAAGAGTAACACCTAAAGCGTGAAATAAATGCTTAAGTTTCTATCCCTCTAAAAGCTATTGCTTAGGAGTATAAAAAACAATGTCGGAAAAAGAAATAGAAAAAACAATAGAATCAGCTATAGCACATTTAAACAATGCTATAGTACACCTAAATAAAGCAATTAAAATATTAGAAGAGGTGAAAGCATAATGTATTTTAAAAACACAACTATAACCGAGATGCAAAGAGCTTTAGCAATCGTTAATGAGAAATATGATAACAATGTGGAATTTAATCGCTTAGAACTTTCTGGTAATAGAATCATAGCTACTCTCAGAGTTAAAAAATCATATGGTAAAGGCGCAAGATTAAGTCAATGTGTATACACTAAAAAGAATGGTGAAACTTACAGAAAGCATATAGTTAACGCATGTTGGCATGTATTCGGGGACTTTTTCGCTGCTCTCTTAAACATAAACTCTTTAACTGTCATTACCTCTTTAGGAAGAACAATAAATCAATATGGTGGTAATTGGCACGACTGGAACATAGGCAGCATAATACAACCTCTATACTATTCAGAAGCTTGTGAGTGTGATAACTAATGGGACATATCTTAGTAAAACGCTTCTGTCCTTATTGCGGTCTTAAACAGAGCTTTAAATTCACTAAAAAAGAGTATGCAGCTCTAACAATATTCCTTAGACTCCAATGCCTTAGATGTGAAGGAATATTTGATACAGGTAAAAGCGATAAAGATACGGAGTTAAGATAATGAAACTATTAATTCCTTTAGGTTTAAAAAAGCCTTGCATAGAAATCTTAGTTAACACAGAAATAGACTTAGAGAATCTTTATCAACAATTAGCTTATCTCCGTATAGAACAACACCACTTTAAAAATGATTTAACTCCCTATGAAAAAGCTCTATGTTTACCAAAGATAGCCCGAGAAATTAATAGCGTAAACTCTGATATTTGTTATATTAGAGTAAATATACATCAACATAAAGGTGAAATATTTGAATACTTTTGAAGTAAAAACCACTAAAGAAGCTTTAGAAATAGCCATAATACAAAAGGATAAACTTAGCAATCTACATACACATGGTTGTATAGAGCTAACTACAGCTATAATCTATCTTGAGAGATTCATAACAGTAACAGCAGCCGTACTAGAAGGTGAAAAATAATGGGTTTAATAATAACCTTCTACATAGCCAAACCTGAGAAATTCCTAGTAGACAATAAAGAAGCCTTAAGACTAGCTATTAAGAAAGTACTTGAAAAAGAGTTTGAATCTGAGATAGTAGTTTACACAATTAAAGGAGAGTTTCTAGATGACACCTAAAGAATTACAAGAGTGCAAACATAACAATCTCCAACCAATTTACACAGGTAGATTAGTCTCTGGGAACTTAGCGAATATTAGCTTATGCTTAGATTGTAAGAGAGTGATAATACAATGCCTCGATTGAACATTAAAAAGCTTAGAAAAGAATACAGCAACCTTCCTTATAATTCAATAAAACACCACTACACACCTATAGCACATGGTAGGCTATACCCAACATACGATAAAACAGTAGAGGATAAACTTGTTTGAATTGTTTATCCTATTAGTTACATATTACCTCTTTGGCTTAACCATGTTAGGAGTACTTATCTATCTAATATCAAAAATAAAGAATCTAAAAGATGAAGCTTTACTAATAACTCTACTAACTATAGATGCATTAACATTCATTGGAGTACTATACATTCTTTAAGAGGTGATAAAAATGAACTACACAAAAATGAAACCAATAACAAATATAGACTACCTAAAACATTTTATGGGTCGTGCAGAGGTAACTCCAAAAGGTAACTTAGTACTAATTTACCCCTTCGTTGAAACAGCTAATGATGTTCTTAAAAAAATAACTAAATAAAACTCCCTGACGACATACTGAAACGTATCGAAAACAGCTAAGTTTCTTTAACTGTTAGGAGTATACTTTATTTGAATAAACAACAGAGAAGAGAGTATGATAGATTACGCTATCAGAGATTACGAGAACAACAACTTATAGCTCTAGGACATAAATGTATTATTACTGGTTGCTCAGAGACTAATAGCAAATATCTACAGGTACACCATATCAAACCATATAACAAGAGAAGCAGGACCAGAGCCAAAGTTTATTTTAGTACTAACAAGAATGAAGTAGAAATCAGATGCAAGTTTCACCATAAGGATACTATTAGCTACTGTAGAAAACTTAGTGATAAAAACTACATCCTTATGAGAGAATGTTTAGGTGGTGGTTAATTTGAATGGTGCTTTATTTGGTCTAGTAACTTTATTCTTTATAGGAATATTTGCTTATACTCTATACCTAATCCTAACTGAACCAGAAAGCATTAAGCATAGAAAGCATAGGCATAGAAGGTAGAAATATTAATAGAGTTACCCACAATAAGGGTAACTGTATTAAAAATGCTCAAAGGCTATGAGCAGATATAAGCAGCCTTGAGCAACAGACCAGACCCATGCTACTGTCGCAGCTTTTTAGAAGTTTGGTTTACTGTCGCAACTTTTTCAGAGATTCCATTAAATTGAAATAGTATTTAAGCATTTTAATAATATGAATCACAATATCCTATTTTATGCGTAAAACCTTAGTAAGTGTAAATTATGCTACTAAGAAACTACAAAATAAAAATAAATTATTCTCCCCAATCAATACCGTCTCTTAGTACTAATGGTATGAGCTTTCCTTCCATATAGACGTAATCACAACCACAGGAAGAACATTCTACAACTTCATTTTCCTCTAAGTTTTCTGTAGAAATTTCCCAACCACAATCATTACATCTCATCTATATCATCTCCCTAATAAAAGGTAGTATATGAGCAATAAGGCTTTACTTCACATAGTACAGTCTTTAACCCTAACATTATTGCTATTATGTACCTATGATTACCACCATAAATACGATATTTGTTACCAAATAGAACTACTTTGAGAGGTGTCTTTATTCCTTCTGTTTTAATACTGTCGTAGAGTCCTTCTCTATCACCATCAAAGGTTGCTCCCACAAACTTACAATACGCTTCTATACCCATTCTCTTTATCTGCTCATAGATAGCAAACTCTTCTACAGGAATATCCATCTAAACCAACCCATGAATTATACAGTAAAAAAGACAATCCTGTGCATTACATTCATCAACAGAGTGATGATATTTAACACATTTATCTCTTACTATTTTACTTAATTGATATCTTTCCAAAGTTTCTCTCATACTGTAAAACCAGCATAGTCTATTTCTATTCTAGGTAGACCTAAATCAAAGTCTGCTGAACTTTTTAAACTTCCCATAGTGCGAGTCTGAAAGTCTGGATTAGTAACCCTCATAAACGCTGTATAAACATCTCTTGTATCAACAGTCAAACTTGAAGATAAATCATCTGTTACTTTTAGTCTTGTAACAGCTTTGGGTATACCAAATATATGAATAGCTTTAGTAATCCTAAACCACTTATTTATTTTATATCTTACTTCATTCTGGTCTGTCCATGTGTAAACATCACCATCAATAGCAGTACACTTGAATACTTCCCATGTCGTCACATTAACAGCATAACTACCTACACTCTTAGCTACTGTACTCGATGTTGGGTCGTCACTCCCAGATAATACCTCTGTATCAACTGGAATAATATCCTCTGCTAGTAACCATACTTGCTGACCAGCCTTCCATATAGGGTCTAAAGGTATTTCTATTTCCCCTGTTATGCGAACTTTACCGTATCTCTGTAAATCATACATAGCTTCTAAAGCTAAAGGTGTAGTATCAACATAAGAACTTAAAGTATCTGTCTGAGCAAAACTATTCTTTGTTGTAAGCATTCTACACCCAAAACCATTAGGATATGTAATACCATTAACAGTTATTGGTCCATGAATACTTAGACTATCATAAGCCCCTCTAATAGTTGTTCCGTTAAGACTAAAACCTTTCATTCTACAGTAAGTAACTGCTGGAGATACACTCTCATTACTACGATAAACAAAAGCAAAATACTTTACTTTATTAAAATCTCCCCAATCTATAGAAGCATAAACAATATCAAATATGGTAGAAGCTGTTTTAATGCTCCAATTCTTATAGTCTTTTTTATATACTGTATTAGGTAACTCTACTTTTATAAAATCCCACATATCTTGTCTATTAGTAGGTTGAAATGGAAAAGCAAAGAAACAGTCCATTTTAGGATGCCCTAGATTATTGGGGTCTTCTAGATATAACCTA
>Ga0209777_10009169_pt1 | contig 10691 bp, 23 predicted proteins | sample FrelakmetHBP12HB_FD_187147 | JGI IMG/M metagenome (GOLD analysis project Ga0209777, IMG submission 187147) | Freshwater lake sediment microbial communities from the University of Notre Dame, USA, for methane emissions studies -HBP12 HB (SPAdes)... | ecosystem: Environmental > Aquatic >... | reverse complement strand
AGGATTGACACCCAGAACCTGCGCTGCTTTCACTATGGGCAACCTTTGTGCTTCCATGCCTAAATCCTATCATACTTACTCAGTATTGTCAAGCATATTCCAAGAAAGGAGGAACTAGTTACTATGCTAACTAATAAGCCTTGCCCAAAATGTGGGGGGAATATCTATGATATGGAAGACCACCATGGCAAGTGGGAAGAATGTCTTCAGTGTGGCCACACTAGCGACCCAGATAATGTAAACCTGAAAGAGTCTGATTTGCCGAAAGCGAGACGATGGCAAGAAGTAAAGAGACTGAAATGATGGCAGATTGGGATGTAGCCCTTACCCAAATAGAAGAGCAGTCCCGCAAGATGCTGGAGAAGCATATCCTTGGCGATGGGGGAAATCCCAAAAGTAACAGCGTTGTCGCAATCGTCAATCATCATGTTGGGGAAGCACGAAACGCACTCCAAGGGAGTATGGATTAGGGAATATGTTATATAAACTAGCCTACCCTTCCCCACCCTAATCTAGCCTAGGCTATGCCATTCTACCCCTCGCAAGCTAGGCCAATCCAAACTTTTGAGGAGGCAACTATTAGGAAAGGAGAATTATCTAATAACCACCCCAAACCAAGTCAGCCTAAGTTACTCCAATCCAGGCTATTCCAAACTATACTTGCCCAAGCCAATCCGTGCCGTTGAGGAGGCGATTTTTTAATAACTTATGGAGAGAACGATAAAAGTGCTTAGTTATCTATTGACAACCTATATTATTTGTGGTAATATAACACAGGGCAGATATGAATAAAGAAATCCAGATTTGGGAATGTTTGAGATGTAGACACAAATGGGCAAACCGTAAGCCTACAAAACCTGTAGTGTGCCCCGATTGTAAATCGCCCTATTGGGATAAGCCAAAGGAGCAGAAACATGGAAGCCCAAATAGTTGAAGATAAGGCTCATAATATAAAGGTGGAGAAACTTAGGGCTATTCTTACTTCCTATGATTTGCCGAGCCTCCCCCTAACTACTATCAAAAGTGCATTTTATCAAGCTGATATCGTGACTCGTCTTAATCATAAGTTTATCCCTCTCGATTATGTGAATAGTAGAGGGCAAGTCGCCTTCGATATCGGCGGTCTTTATATACTCAGTGAAAGAGACATTTGCGATTGGGCTATCGCAGTAATAGATGATAAATTGTGGGAGAAGTTCCTTCATGATTTCAGGAAGTTAAAATTGGATTTACCATCAAAGGTAACAATGATGCCAATGAAGGAGGTGAATAGCTATTTTAAGGAACTAACTACTCCTGTCCAGCCCACACTAGCCCACACCACACCAGACCACACCAGACCAGACCACTCTCGTCCAACTCAGACCACGCCTTTCCAGCCCATACCAGTCCAATGAGGAGGCAACTTTAATTAAATACAAAGGAGGTCATTAAACCAATGGACATTACGGCTAAACTAAAGCAAATTGACAAAGATAGTACCAAGGCTCAACTAAAAGTTACTGCTAAGATTTATGACTTACATGGGCATGGGACAACCCGTTCTCAAATAATTACGAGACAATCCTATAACGAAACCGAGACAGAGATAGAAGGTGCTAGCATAGAAGGTTCAGCGAAACACAAATCATCTCAAAAATCCCTCGCTACAGGCTCAAAAATAAAGGAGAAGACTGTAGACGTATTCACATTCCCGTCTAACGGCAATGGCAAACTTCTAGCTCCGCTCGGTGGTTCCTATGGCTATATAATGGGAGCTATGAAGGCTTCTGTCGCCCGCAAGTTTGGTGACACGAGCAAGAAGACAAACGAAGCCTATGGAGCAAAGGGCAACTTGGCAACAGGCACACTAATTGAGCCACAATGGATTGAGGTTGCTAATAATATCTCCAATGATTTAGACAAACCTACTGAATACCTCATTCCCAAACGAAATGTTTTTACTTACTTTGATGTAATCAAGGAGACATTGCCGTTCTCGTTTACGATTACAGTTGAATCCGAGCTTTCCGAAGATGTATTACTTCATCTCTTGTCTTTTATTCAGCGAGTAGGTCTCGGGCCAAAACGAAGGGGGATAATGAAGATAGAAAAGGTGGAGAGAATAATTGGGGACTAATATACTATCTAATCTATCCTGGCCCAGTCCAAACCATACTCCACCTGCCTACTCAGACTAGCCTTCTCCAAACAGCCTAATCTAAACTTTGAGGAGGTTATTACTAACAAGGAGTAATGGAATAATGGGAAATGGAATATCCTCATGGCTATCCTCAAACTATCCCATCCTGATTATTGCCGTGGCTATTATGGGCATCATCATCTATTCCTTAATTCGGCAATATAGAGCGAAGAAGCCTTTGCCAGCACAGAAAGGTGAGCAGCCCCGACAAGCAACTCAAGAAAGCCCCAAGTCTAAACCTAAACAGCCTGCTCCTACACCCCAGCCAGCACCTGCAAAAACAGGCTTCGGAGTCGGTATCTTTAATGGGGCTCCTGTAGCAATATCAAAGATGTCAGGAAAAGTTAACGGATGGGTTATAGAGCCAATGAAATACAAAGACTATGCCCAGTGCAATGACGAAGTGGGAAAGCTCGCTTTACTACTTGCCGCAAAGCTAAGAGACTACGAGAACTTAAGGTCTTTAATGGCTGCATCTAAAGAGGCACGTGATATTCTTGTTAAAGCCAATGTAGAGGAACTTGACCCTATTATACAGAAGCTACAATCCGCAATAGAGAGAGTCGAAGAAACTGAAACGAGTAAAGGAGAGAAGGCATGAACATCAACCTCACAATAAGCCCAGGACTATTGTGCCCGAAGTGTAAACAGGGGTACGTCTTGCCACTATTCGAGTATATCAATGGTAGCCCTGATACTGAAGAACCTAAATTGGAAGCCTGTTTAAGCGGTTGGGCTTGCAGTAATCCTGAGTGCCCCTGCAACATCTTTTATGACTACAGTGCAGAGAAGCCCTGCCTAAGAACTTTGCCAAAGGAAAAATAAAGAAAGGAGAGAATAAATGCCAGCACCTACAAGAATCATTGTGGACAACATCGACAAAATCTCAATGACCTATTCTCACGATACTGAGAAGCACGAGACCAAGAGGAAGGTCAGCCTATCTCTGGACTTAGAGGAGAATCAAGCTCGTGAGATAGAGAAGGCTATGGCACTCAACGCTGCTTGGTCAGTGCAGCTTACTGTAGTGTCAAAGCAGCTCCCTATGATTGATAAGCCTGAAGCCTAGGCTATAGAGAAGCCCATTGTTAACGAGCGAGCGTAAATGAGTAGAGACGTACCCTTTGACGACAAGGCTGTCTGTGACAACTGTAGTAAACAAGGAGCTTATGACTTTATGGGTGACCTCTTGTGCCCTGAGTGTGCAGAGAAGGCTATAGGCAAGCCTGAGCCCTGCAACAGATGCGGTCATCTACCTTGTATATGCGGGTTGTAGTGGATTATAATGTACGAGATTAAGCTGTAGAGCTTAAAATTAAAAAGGGGAGGTCTTAAAATCATGAAGGGCTACTGTATGCGATGCAAGACACAGAGAGAAATGACAGGTGCAAAGTCCGTGAAAATGAAGAATGGGCGCCCTGCCACAAAGGGTACTTGTGCCAAGTGCGGCACCAAGATGTTCAGAATAGGCTAGATAACCATAGCCCAAGCCTATTGACATTGGCCTCTTAGAGTAGTATAATACTCTTTGCTTGGTGAGGGCTGTTGCCATTGGCTTCTCCTATTCTCGTCAGAAGCGCCTCTGAGTTTCGGCTCGGGGCGTTTCTGTTTTCAGCCCTAAAATGTAATAAAAATCGTGGGTAACTATATTGACTTTTACCTTTTGAAGTGGTAAGAAGAACTGTAACCTTGTGCAGCAAACGAAATGTGATAAGGAGTGCACATGGGAGAGAATAACAACAACCTCTCCACAAAGAATATCGACCTCGCCTCATTCTTGGAACTCAACAAGATAGAGCTCCTTGAAATTATCGCTCTTACTCCGCATCTAAGTAGATTCGTCTTCAAATCCCCCCCAGACTCCTTGCTTGAATCATGGGATTCTCGCCAGACAATAGTTAACATCCGAGACTTCTGTGATGCTCGGGAAAAGCTCATCCGAGAGGCTAGGGAGAAACAAGCTGCCCTACCCAGAGGTGGCGGTAGATGACCGATTGGATTGTCCAAGATTGGTTCCCCGCCAAACACCGTGTAATGGATACTGCCCCCGAAGGATGCTTTAAGACTATACGAGGGGCTTATCTTGCAGTTTGTATCGCCTCAGGTTCCCCATTTTTAGGTCAAGCCGTCAAGCAAGGCAAAGTACTCATAATAGACGAGGAGACCCCCGAGCCATCACTTGTATCTCACCTCAGCAGATTCGCCCTAAGTTTAGGTATAAAGGATTGGCATGAACTCCCCATAGACATTGAAGTTATGAGAGGTTTCAGGTTTGGGCGTAAAGCCGAGCTCGGCAGGATTATTGAAAAGGTGCAGAAATATCAACCCACTTTAATTAGAATGGATAGTGTTCTTGCCATGCTCCCAACATATCGGCAGGGATTGGTAGAAAATGATTCCAGTATTGGCACAGCCCTCAGGGAGGACATGAACCAACTCTTATCCTTCACAGACTTCATCTCCATATCAGCACACTCAAAAAAAGAAGTTGCCGAGCTCAACTTAAAGCAAATCAAAAGCAGGGAAATGCAAACCATAGTCAGGGGGCATGGCTCTATAGTGGGCGAGGCTTGCGACACGGGGTTAGTTATCAAGAAAATTTCCGAGTACCCCAAGCGTACTATCTTCGTCATCAGCACTAGAGCTAGACGTTGTGCCATCCCCATGTGTAGCCAAGATGTCTATGTGGAATTAAAAGAGGAGCGATATGGGGAGGGGTGGGCAAAGCTGGAGCGGATTGAGCCAGTTGCACTTCCCCCAAGCAAGATAGCCCTAGAGCTTTTCCAGCTATTTCAAAAGCAGCCCGAGTGTGAGTTTCAACAAAGGGCTATTAGGCAAGAAGCCGCATTTTACACACTAAAAGATATCCGAGAGGGGATAGACGAACTGCTTCTCCACAACATCATAGTAAATTCAGAAAAGCCTTTTACTTATAGGTTAAATATCAAAGAGGTCGTCAACCAAGAATATTTTTCACTTTTACTCAGTAAGGGGAGGAAAGGGGCTCAGATGGGCTTGTTTTCAAACACACCCATTAGCTGAGTTTCCAGAAAGAGGGCAAATGGGCACGTCTTACCAGGCATGGCAAAACTCGCACTGGGGGTGTGCTAGAAAAACTCACGAGTGGGGTGTGCTAGGGAAAGTCCCCGATGAGGGTTTATTATTATTATTATTATTTGAAGTAAATCTCTAAATACCCCCAATACCGAGTTTTCCCAAAACAGGGTATTTAGTATATATACTAACGTTATTTTTTATACCAACGGGTACGGGGTGGTAGAAATAAAGAATAAGAAAAGAAATATGCCAAGTCTTTAGAGACATCCAGATATTATTGAACAACTATAATATTAAAGGTCTGTGTATGAACTATAGATATGCCATAGAGGACAATGTTGAGGGCTTCCCAATAGAACAACGGGATTTCACCAAGGGATTCTTTATCCCTCGCTTCGCTCGGGTAGGGGGCACGGAAGGATAGGCAAGAAGGAATGGGTGAACTAAAAGGTTATTCAATAGAAGAAGTGTCGGACATCACGGGAATAGATAAAGCTACGCTACGGAGCACACACAAGGACGACATCATCATGGCTGTGCTTGTCGAAAACCCGTTTATTCAATTAAATGCCTATGATATATTATGGGGAAGAGACAGCCAGCTAACTGTAGAAGAACTAGGAATTTGGATAAAGATGCTTTGCCTTGCTGCTTTATCTGGGGCAAGGGGGAAGTTATTTTCAGATAGAGTTGAGGCAGCCCATAAAGAATACGACAGAATTAGAGGAGGCAAATGTAATGGATAATCAAGAAGCCCTAGCCAAAGCCGAAGAACATTGGAAATTCTTGGAGAAATGGCTACATATGGTTTTTGTAGATGCCTTTTGTCATGGGTGGAAGCATGGGGAAGAAGAGACTTGGGATAAAATACAGCAGCGTTAATATAGGGCAAGGAGCTATCAGAATGTTAACAAATAGAGAGCGCAAACTTCGCCAGAGGCAGGAGTACAAAGCAGCTTTTAAAAAATGTAAACACGGCCATGGCGGCTCACATTGGATTCGCAAAAAGGAGCAGGCTGCTTTGGGCAGCAGCTCTAGCACTAAAGGAGTATAGGATGGTGGTTAAAGACACCAGCGTAATCCCCAAGGGCTTCTACTGCTACAGTATCAAGAAGGGCAAGAGAGTTATGTGTCCCTATTGGAGCATAAGAACCGATAAGCCTGAGCAGGAGAATGGCTACTGTGCTTATCTGGGCAAGGGCGACTGGGAACTTTATAAAGACCACGATTTCAATGTGGAGACACGGCAACCTGATGGGACATATACAAAGAGTGTAGTAAAGGGCAGGGATATGCCGTTCTCTCCGTCCTTACTCTTTGACCAGTGTAAAGAATGCAGCAGGAGGCAAAGGGATGGATGAAGTAAGGCTAAAGCGATGTGGTGACAATAACATGCACTGGATTGGGGAAGGGAATACCTGCTTATGTGGTCAGGTTCCCTGGAGCATCTTCTTTGCAGCCAACTGCACCTGTGGGGCATACCGATACATCAACCCTGAGCATAAGCCTGACTGTGCATATGTCGAATGGGCTAAGAAGAGAAATCTTTGGGTTCAACAGCACCCTAATCTCAAACCACAGTTGGGCAAGGTGAGACCCGATGTAGAGATAAGAGGTAATGAGCCTAAGCAGGTCAATAGCAGCCTGCTAACGGGAGAACAAATAGAGAAAGGGGAGTAGCATGGAACGAGATAAGTTAGAACAGAAACTTTGGGATATAAGGATAAGTCGAGATAGAGTAGAAATACTTGAGGTTCTTGCCGAGTTCGACAGGCTCACGGCTCGAATAGATCACCTAGAGGACGAATGTGAGGAGTCACATACTTATTGGCAACCTAAGTGTGACAAGTTGTCAGCAGAGAACGAGAGGCTAACTTCCAGGCTCAAAGTAGAACAGGAAGAAGTTCTATATCTTCAAAGGCAGTGGAAAGAAACCCTTGACGAGAAGCGAGGACTTCAATCCCATCTCAACAAGATATGCGAGCACGTTAAAAACTGCGACCGTGAAGCTGCTGATAATTTCCACGAGAAAGGGGTTTATTCTGCCGCCGCCAAACTGACCTTTCAAGCAGTATGTGCTTACTTCGACTCGCTAGAGAAGCCAATACCTCGCACAACTCAGGGCTGGAAGGATAGGATATGGCCTGAGGAGCCGAGCGAAAAGCCTGAAACCAGCCACAGGAACAGGTTTTGCTCTATATTTGTGCATGGGGGAGCAGAAAAGGATTGCCTTACCTGCAACCCAAAGCCGAGCGAAAAACCAACCCCAATAGACCTATCCCAGTTAGAAAAGGATTTGTGCGAATGTGGTCATAGTAGGATGACTCATCGTGACGGTGATGGCTGGTGTGATAGAAGTGCCTGTGGTTGTAAGCAGTTTTCTACTCCTATCTGCAACCCGCCAAAGTGCGAACACAAGAACATCCACGATGGAGTGAAGGGGGTATACGGCAAACAGTGGCGTCTCGACTGTAATGTGACCTTAACGGGAGACTTCTAAAGCAATGCTCACCCACTTCAAAATGATTCGCTGAGTCGCAGCGAAAGAAAGGAGAATCAGCATGAAACCAGATGAGCAGAAACAGATAGTTGAGGAGTACAAGGAGTTTGTGGATACCGCAGCTACATTGGCAGAGAATGACATTCTAGTATATCCGCTAGAGAAGGGTAAGTGCTGGTTTGTTAAAATAGAAGAGACGAAGCGTGATAGGATGAGGGAGCATTTGGTTGGCATGATACAGATGCACCAAGATAGGTATGGAGACCCAGACCAGCGGATGCAGATAGTAGACTTCTTGGAGAACCAGCTATTCAGAAACCCACCTACAGAGGGAGAGGTGAGCCATTTAACGATAGGCATGTGGTGTGATTTAAGAAAGAGCATCCTGTCTGGAGAATATAAAGACTTAGGCAAGAAAGGAGAAGTAGCATGACAACGCTGCTGGTTATCTTTATGAGCTTTCTGCTGGCTATTATGGTGGTGAGTTTGTGGCTGCTGGAGAGAATGCCGAGATGGGCGACAGAAGGGCAACGAGTACTGGTGGAGTATTATGTTCAGGAGATTCAAACAGAGAGGGGCAGGCATCTGCGTCAATATCAGGGGCTCTTCAGTAAAACATTACATAAAAGGCTTGACAACCATTCTTAAATATGGTATGATTCAAACAACTTGCGACTTGGGAGAAGGATATGGGGAGACCATCACTTAAAACCTATAAATATCTAACAACCACTAAGGTGGCTAGGGCTTTGGGCATGGATGGCTCGACACTTATTAGATGGCTAGACGAAGGAGTTTTGCCAGAGCCTCCTAGGATGGAAGGCACTACACGTCTGTTTGACCAAGAGTGGCTGGCGAAGGCGCGGAAGATAGCCAAGGAGTTGGGTAGAGGGAGTAAATCATGAACATTTTAATTGTTGGCAAATCTGGGGTTGGCAAGTCGAACCTCGGCGATATAGTCAAAAACACCATCTTCAAACTGGATGCCGATGCCACGATTAACAGTGATGACCCAGACAGGGCGGTTAAATCATTGGGCAAGGGAAACAATAAGTACAGTATCAGTATTAAGCAACTCAAGGAGGGGGCTAATCTCCATGACATGTTTAGCGAAGAGTTGCTGCAAGGGGATGTTATTATATTTCTTACTAATCAGAAGTTTCAAGAGTGGTTTAGGACTGTCTATAATAAGTAAGGAGAGGGGGTGAGTAATTGAAGATATCCGCAGAAATTCGAGAAGGCAACAAAATCACTACATTCTCAGCAGACTTAGAAGAGACGGAGAAAGCTATCAAATCGGCGGCAGACAAGATTGAAGGTTTCATCAAGAAGACCTTCAAAGTTGAATGCTTTGAGAAAAAGGAATCCCAAGCTAAGTAAATAAAAAAAGGAGGTTCACTCTAATGGTGGACAAAGAGAACAAAGATAACGGGAACAAGGACAAGGCAAGTATGGAGTTAGTGAACACCGTAGAAGTCAAACCCGCAGTAAAGCCTCAAACACTATCTGACAAGCAGGCTGAAGACATCAGGGCACAGGCAGAGAAGGCTGTGCAGGCTCTGGTCGCTGCTGAAGGCTCAGAGGCTATGGTGGTTGCGGATTCCATATCTAATGTAGGAGTCCAAGACCAGAAGACAGTGTCTGCTGGAATACAATTATTGCAGGAAAAGATGGGCAACGTGTTCTATGGGGAGCAGAAGTCGCAGGCTACAAATGACCTGACCAAGAATGTCTCAGAGTTGCAGACCGCACTCGCTAAAATCAACCCTAAGGATATGCAGAAAGAGACTCGATACAGGATTATCCGCATAGTGCCGTTCTTTGGGAATTGGATGGTCAGGGTGCTGAAGGAATCTGACAACAAGCGTCTTACCCTCCAGGAGTTTGTCGAGCACCTTGAAGAGAGCTTGAAGTCGGGTGAGCTTATTCTCAGGCAGGACAATGCCCAGCTTAAAGTCATGTACTCGGACATAGAGGGCAAGCAAAGAGTTGTGGGTGCAGATGCCTATTATGCCGAAGTCTTGATGGAGAAGCTGGATGAGGTGATAGCTGCAACCAAGGATGAGAAGAAGAAGGGCAGTCTCCAGAAGGTGCTGTTCAGAGTGGCTACAAGGGCTCAAGACCTTCGTGTTATGGAGAACATTCACGAACAATTCTATGTCAGCATAGAGATGACCCGAGACAACAACGATATGCTCATAGCCACGGTGCAGAGGATGCTGACCATGGGTATGAATGTGGTCTACGTGTCCTTCGCTATACACGCAGCCTTGATGAGGCAGAAGAACGTCCTTGAGGCAGAGAAAGGCACGCGAGACTTCTTGGGCAACATGCTTGTCAGCAACGCCGTGCTAATCAACAGGCATGTCAAAGAGATAGGAGACTTGTATAAAGAACCCATAGTAGCCATGGACAAACTGGGGAAGGCTATTGAAGAACTGGAACAGGCGATAGAGGCTACCAACAAGATGAAGGCTGAGGGCATTGAAAGAGCCAAGAGCAACATATCCATTATTAAGATAAAGACTGAGGAGATAAGGACAAAAGCAGGCTTACTGCCAGATGCTGACGTTAAATCACTGGAGGCGAGTAAAATGCTTCAGCTTCCAGTTGGCAGGAGCTAAAGATGATTGGGGGCTTGCCAGTATTAAGGGGCTCAAAATTTGGGGTAATACAACATTGAAAGCGATAACCCTAGAGTCTTGGCAAGCCCTGCTGAATAAAGAAGGAGGGAAGGTTTTAATGACTAATGAAATGATGTGAATATTGCTGCACTCAGTGGAATAATCATAGGAATTATTGTAGGGATAAACCTGCTTGTGTCAATAAAGGATGCTGCGGAGCAGGCTACTGATACAACAACTGCAACGGGACAGGCAGTAGCTGCATCAACAGGGCTGAGTCCGTTGGTAACTATTCTGCCCATAATCTTTGTTGCAGTCATTATTCTTG
>Ga0209777_10009168_pt1 | contig 10691 bp, 10 predicted proteins | sample FrelakmetHBP12HB_FD_187147 | JGI IMG/M metagenome (GOLD analysis project Ga0209777, IMG submission 187147) | Freshwater lake sediment microbial communities from the University of Notre Dame, USA, for methane emissions studies -HBP12 HB (SPAdes)... | ecosystem: Environmental > Aquatic >... | reverse complement strand
AAAATTCTTTAGCCAGCTCGAAGATGCCAGAGAATTGAGTTCATTGATTAATGCCTGCGGAAAATTGGGATATTCTGACACTGCTATAGCTTTCTGCATGGGCAGCAAAAAATCAAAGTCAAACGCGGAATCAATCTATTCAAAATACAAGCATGAGCTTATCTCAGGGCTGAACTGGATAAGTCTTCATGATAAGATTGAGGGAGAAGGCTATATTATAATAAACGCTGGTTCTGATATAAAAGAGTCGGTGATAGGGACATTAATGTCAATACTGGCATCTTCATTCATTTATCCTGAAAATACAATCCTCATAGGCATGGCAAACACAGCTGATGGAAGAATAAAAGTCTCTGCAAGAACAGTTGGCCACAACGAATGCTCAAATTTAAAGAAAATAATAGAAAAACCGGCAGAGCTTGCGGGCGGGGAGTCTGGAGGCCATAAAAAGGCCGCAGGCTGCTTTATTCCAATTGACAAAGAGCAGACATTCATTGAGCTTCTTCAGAAAGAGCTAAACGTAATGCATCTGCAGATAAAGGTCTCAGGATAAGATTAACGATTCCTGCTAATGCTCAAAAGCAAGGCTATAATTTCTAACAAATTTCTTATTCCAACATTAAGGCCCTATAAATTAGGCTTGAGATTTTAGTGTAAACTAAAATCTTAGCCAGCAAATTAAATACCTCTTAACCCCTGAGGCAGGCAAATAAAACTTTAAAAAGAGCCCATTTTTCTATAAAACATGGTTTTAAATGAATTTCCAGAAGAAGGCGAATTTGTGCTCTGTACAGTTACAAAGATAATGGGCACAACAGTTTTTGTGAATGTTGAGGGCTATAAGAAGGAAGGCGTAGTTTCGACTTCAGAAGTCGCGCCTGGAAGAATAAGGAATATTAGGGATTATGTCACGATAAACAAAAAAATAGTATGCAAGGTTTTAAGAGTCAATAAAGAAAAAAATGCCATAGACCTTTCCCTAAGAAGGGTCTCGCAAAAAGAAACACGCGAAGTTCTTGAAGAGTTTAAAAAAGAAAAAGATGCATTGTTGATTTTAAAGATAGTCCTGAATGAAAAAGCTTTGCAGATAGCTGACAAGATTAAGGAGAATGAGCCGTTAAGCTCATTTTTGGAGAATGTAAGAAAAAACCCTGAGCTGATAAAAGCCTATGTAACTGCAGAGGAAGCTGAAAAAATTTCAAGCTTGCTGAAGGAAAAGACAAAAGAAAAAAAATATGAGCACAAAGCAATAATTTCAATATCCAGCAATGCATCAAACGGGATAACTCTCATAAAAAATGCGCTGCTTTCGGCAAAAAATGTCAGAATAAGCTATATCGGCGCTCCAAACTATTCAATCATCGCAGAGGGCTCTGATCCGAAAGATGCCGAGAAAAAGCTCGCAGAGGCGATAGCGATAATAACTGAAAAAATAAAGTCTTCTGGCGGAAAGATTGAGGTCAGGGAAGAGGATTAGATGCCGCAGCTTTTCAAATGCCCTAAATGCAAAAATTATACTCTGAAAGAAAAATGCAAATGCGGCGAAAAAGCAGAAAGCCCGCAGTATAAGTTTATCCTGAGAGCTGAATCTGTTAAAAAAGAATAAATTGGTAAGGGGTATTATTTTAGTTCTTCAGAAAACTTCAAATGAAATTTTTTTTCAGCTATTTATACTGTGACTTAATGAAGTCAAAAGATTGTATAAACCGAAAAAAGAATTGCTTGTTAGGATGCTGACAAATGTGCGCATTTATGGCATAACAATCTAAATTTAAGCGTAAGCTTAGATTGATTGGGCTAAGAAGATTTACCTTACTAATTAGAATAGTTTCTCCTGCTTCTCATCCAGCATCGCCTTCCCATAAACCCCGTCATATCCTGGCTTGACTTTAATCTTGCTTTCTCTGTTCCTGATAATCATAAGCGCAATTTTTTCTGAAGTAACTTTCTTCAGTTCATCAATCGGAACATTCAGCAGAATGTTCATCTCAGTCTTGAAAGCTTCAATCAGTTTAGTGTACTCATCCCAGACTTTTTTGCTTTCCATTGCGCTGTTAATTACTAAAGCGATAACCTCATGCAATGGGAGGATCTCATAAACGAGCTTAGATTTTACAGGATTAGCGTCAGCAAGCTCTTGGACCCTGTAATCAACTCCTATTGTCAAAGGCTTGTTGCATACAGGGCATATTCCTTTGAGTTTTTTAGTTTCTTCAGGAGAGCATGAAAAATTACAGTCCCTGTGGCCGTCATAGTGATAAATGCCATAGGCTGGATTAACCTCGACTGTCCCTATTATTGAATTATTTTTGATTTCATCAATAATATTGTCATAGCTGTCTGCTTTATTAAAAATAGTCATCTCTCTACCTATCCTCCATGGCCAGAATGAATGCATGTCAGAAAAAGACACAATCGTTTTTTTATGAAGTTCTGAAATCCTAAGATTCATTTCAGGGGTTGAAGATATTCCAGTCTCAATTGCATGAATATTCTTGGCTTGCTCTCCAAAAGCTTCTTTCAAAGAATCAAACCCTGATTTTGAGCCAAGAATTCCAAACCATGGAGTCCATATATGGGCCGGAATAATTTCAATCTTCTCAGAAATCTTTCTCATATCCCTAACAAAATCTTCGCATGAGATATTGAATATTGGCCTGCCATCATAATCTCTTCTCCCTTTTGTGTCTAAATAACTATTAATTTTATCAACAACCTCAAAAGAAGGCGCGAGAATAACAAGATGAACTCTTCTGCCCTTTCCTCCCTGTGAGAATACAAAGCTTAGTTCTCCAGACAATATGAATTTAAATCCGGATTTTGAATAAAGAATTCCATTTTTTTCAGTTAAATTTTTCTTCAGCTCCTTAAGCCATTCAGGATGCGAGAAATCCCCTGTTCCAAGAATGTCTATGCCTTTTACCCTGGCCCATTTCTCAAGATTTTCAAGCGTGATGTCTTTGCTTGTCGCTCTTGAGAATCTTGAATGAATGTGCAAATCCGCAAATATCATGATTAAGAACCAGATTAAAAACTTAAAAAGATTTGGATTCAGAATGATTTTCACGCAGGAATAACATTCAGATTATAGCTTATGGAATCTCTGTACTTGTACTGTATTTCGATGGTCATTGGAGAGCTGTAATCCTGATTTGAGATATCATTTTCGCAAATGACTTTTCCGACAGGAGAGATTCCCTCCATTCCAGATATCTGGCTGCCTGCTGAAATCAGCTTGCAGTTGAAATTATCCCTGGAGGTTATTTTTACATTTACTTTGCCTTGCTTTGAAGTCTCGGTAAAATCATGTGTTTCAAGCTTGTCGCAGTCTGTATCTGGAAGGAAAACTTCCCCAGTTCCTTCATTGGTTATGTCAAAAGTCAGCACAAGCTTGTCCTTTAATAACTGCTCATTGATATTGGCTATCTGCATAGGGCCGGCAGTGCTTGCTGTAAGTTTTTCCCCTGAAAGCTGGCATACTTTGCTTTCATTGCTGCCTGTAATGCATAATGTGGCCTGAGCTCTTCCGCCATAGCTGTAGCATGAAGTCAGAATTATGGGCACAACAGTCATTTCCTGCAAAGGAAAAGTGTATTTTGCTTTTTCAGCAAAGGTTAACTGGTCGGCAAAGACAGATTCTTTTGCAAGTGTCTTATCATTTGTAAGAGTTAATTTGACCCCCTCAAAATTAGGGCCAAGGCCCCCCAAATAGAATTTAGCGGTGCCTGCATTGATGAACTCTCCGCCCTTGTTTAGAATATCCGCATAAATGGGAAATTCATTTCCAACAACAACACTGACTGGAGGCGCATCCTTTACAAAAGAAGTTTCTAATCCCGCAGTATTGGTGGCTGTCTGATTGCTTTGAGGGCATTGCGCGGCTCCGCTTAGAATAACTAATGAAGATACTAGTATAACTGAAAATATGATTGTTGAAATTTTCATTTTGCCTCTTTTTTGATCTTGAAACTGTATTGCTTGCTCAGCTTAACGCCATAATCTAAAGTGATAAGCAAAGGATGAGTTATCTGTTCTCTAGGTAAAGAAGCTGAACAGCTTATAAATTTTGTGTTTTTAAACTCGATAAATCCGCCCTCTATGCTCGGGCAATTGAGAGTATACTGCCCAAAATTAGTTGAAAATGCCACTCCATCGCGCTTAAAGTCTGCTGATGAGACATTATAATTTCCCTGCGTTGTAAATCCTATCTTTAAATTCGCCATGCTTCCTGCCTCTGTTCCAGAAATAGTTTTTTCTATTGAAACCTGTATTGGAGAGGGCTTTCCCTGGACAGTTACTGTCTCCTGCTCTGGAGAAGGCACCTTTATTGCCGCAGAATATACAGAATGCTGGCCATAAGAGATAGTGACATAAAGATTGGCGTCAGTGTCTATCGGTAGGCCAGTGTATTTTGTATAAGCCCCTCCTGCAGGAAAAGCAACATCTATGCTTGAAGGAGATTCCAAAGTGTCGCCTATATAGCTTGCTGCCGGAATTTTAAACTGCTGGCATGAATCCTGAACTCCGCCATAGGCATCATCTATATCATCCCTTATGCAGACTTGTCCGGATTTCGCATCAGAATCATAATTTTCAATCAAGACATCGACAAAAAATGTCTGCCCGAGCAATATATTCTTCCCAGCAGATAATTTATCTAAGCCTGTCTGCAGATCAAAATCAACGCCATAGCTTGAAGCCTGGGTTTTTCCGCCAGTGCCTATGCCGAAAATTCCTCCCTGGCTTCCGCCTGTTCCTTGCGGACATTGCTCTGCGCCTGAAACAACTAAAAGAATCAATACCATTATGCTTATTGCAGTCACCTCTTTAAATTTCATTTGTCCTCTCTTATTAGTTATACGGCCGTTTAAGTTTTTAAAGTTGTGCTATCATTTCCTTCAAGATTATACTTAAGATTAACGCTCGCAACTGCCTTTACCGGCGCAGGCGGCATCTTCAAAATCTCTGTATAGCAAATGAATGAATAAGTATTGTCTGCGAAATTTGATTTTAGCTCATCTTTGCTTCCAGTCATCTTATTACAAGCGATGTTCAGATTTTCGCCTCCGCTTGAGACATCAAAAGTCTCTATGCTTGTTAATTCAAAAATAGAGCTTGAAAGTTTCTTTAATTTTATAGACAGGGGAATTCTAGTATTAAATGGCTGCTCATCAATCGAGCTTATCTCAACAGTGTATGGGCCGTCTGAATTTATAAAATCTAATTTTCCCTTTGAATCGCCTTGCCCTGCCCATATTTCAAAGCTTAAGGTCTGATTATAGCTGCTTTTCATTCTGACTCCAAGTTTGTTTCCAATATCATTCTGTGAGGAGCAAATCAATGATTTTGTTGTGCTTTTCTCAAAAAGTATGCTTTGGGGTTGTGCCAATATGTCTCCTCCTGCGTTAAAACATGCAAATTCTATATTAATTGGCTCCTGAGTAGTGACCTGAATTGGCACTGTCGCATAGGTTGAAGTTCTTGTCACGCCTGTCCAATCAACTTTGATTGTTGTCCCGCCTATCTGCTGTGTGCCCTGGCTTTCCCATGCCTGCTCTCCAAAGCATTTGTCAGGATTAAACGCGCATGTGAATCCTTCTCCCATTCCTCCTGACTTTATCCCTGAATAAACATCTGAGGCATAGCTGTATCCCTGAGAGGCCCAAAGGCTCAAGGTTGGAAAAAATATGAATGCTATCACTGCAAGAATCCCTAGAATCATAACATTTGACACTCTTCTTTCTTTTTTGGACGCAAAAAATACTAATGCCAGAACAAGAGCTGCTATAATAAAAATAAGTTTATATTGCACAGGGACAAAAAATACGAATGCAGTGACGGCTGCAAAAACTGCTGCGATTATAACAATAATTCTGGTAAGCTTTGATTTGTCCCTTGAGGCATTTTCAGTGATAGCCTCTTCCTGATCTCTACTAATGTTTTCAGCGATAGCCTCTTCGTGAGTTTTATTGGTATTTCTCGATCTGGCCATAATTATCCTCTAATTTAAGACGAAACCTCTAATCCTGACACAACCAAATTCTCCTCAGGAATCAATAACACAGAATTAGTGTCATCATTTTTCAGATATCTGCTGATGTCAGTATTCCATTCTTTTCTTGCGGTCTCGACAGAAATTGCCTTGCCATTCACATAAGCTGTTAATTTCTTCATCCCTGTCTCATTGAATCCTAGATTGAGCATTACCGGAATGTCTGATTTTTCAAAATAGAAATTGTATGTTGGCCATGTTTTCTCATTCATTCTGACATCAAGGGATATTTCATTCACAATATAATTTCCTTCGCTTGTGAATGTTAGATTTCCGGAAAAATTTGTTTTTATTACCTCATCCGTGACATCTTTCGCAAAGTTTTTGCAGAATCTGTCCTCAGCGACTTTTTCTGGCCCTATATAGGCGGTCAGATTCTCATCTGTAACACATCTTGTCCTGAAGTTTAGTGTTACATCCCTTATGTCTTTTGGATCCTCAGTTATTGAAAATGGCAAAGATACGCGGTTATTTGTTATGATATAATCCTCTTTCAGTATTATTTTGCCTATTTCATATGTGTTCAGGAAGAATGGGATCAGCGGGATTGTTGGAACAATTTCAAGCGAGTTTATCTCTTTGAGATTATTTGCATTGATAGTTATCTGCTGCAATCCCTCCCCATAAACATTTCCCTGATATTCCCCGTTGACATATACTTTTAGGCTTCCTGACGCTTTGTTTACAAAGATAAACAGCTTTGCCGCCCTTGCATTTTGCTGCGCCTGAAATAGCTCTGTAGCCGGCGCTGAATAAAACCACCCTTTGCTTGTTTTCTTATCAGCCATAACAGTATCAACATCGACTGTGTCTAATCTGAAAAGCTGCACATCTGGAAGAATATATCTTGCCGCAGTATCCTGCTTTTCTAGCAGCCCCGGAGTCACATTAAGATAAAGAATTTGTTCTTTAAAGGAACAGTCTGGCAAACTTGGAATAAATTTGCATTTTTCTGATACGGGCAGAAAATATGAATAAATCACTAGAAGAAGCGCTATTGCGAGTATTAGTATTGGAACAACCTCTCCTTTCTTAGATACGAAAAAAATCGGTTTCCGACTTTTAGCGTGCAGAAAACCAGGAGGGTTATCAGGCAGTTTGGTTTTCTTCATCATAATATGTTCAATAAAAGTAAATTTAAATACATTTCGACTATATATTTACCATGGATGAATACTCTACTCCCCAGAGCAGAAAGAGCAAAAAGCAGTATAGGCTGAAAAGAAAATTTCGAGTCTATAAAAAAGGCGGCTTTCAGAGAACCCAAAATATCCCTACAAGAGCTTAGGCAAAAACCTCCAAAATCTTATGTCTAGAGCTTTGCTGTAGTCGCCTTTGCCAAACTTATCCCTCTTTTCCAACAATCCTGAAAACTTCTTGTCTTTCATGACATCAAGCAGATAATCCAAATCCTTGTCTTTCATTTTAAGAAAAACTTTTGATGCGAGCCTGTTCATGAAGATACGGTTCTTTGCGACCCTGAAGTTATCAGAATCTTTCCTTATCAGCAGGTTTCTTGCAGCAATGGCATCAGCCATTGATGGCACTATTCCCCCGCCGCTGAATTTCACGCTGCCTGCTGCATCCCCTATCAGAACCAGATTTTTCCTGAAATGCGTTTTTTGGGGAAATGGTATCAAGGCGGCGCTTATTTTTTTGGGATGAACTTCCAAAAATTTCAAGAAGTTTGAATAATTCTCCTTTGCCCGTTCAATAATATTTCCAGAGCCTATTATTGCCTTATCTTTGAACGGAAAAATATAGCTGTAATAACCGAATTCCCTGTTTAAATGGATATAATAGGCGTCCCTGTCAACCCTGAATTTCAGGCTTTTGAGGGGCACTTCTGACTGCATGACTAAAAAGTTTTTCCTTCCCTTTGATAAATTGGCTTTTTCTGCGACTCTGCTTAATGCCCCGTCGGCGCCAATTAATGCATCAGCCTTCACTGAAACGTTCTTTTTTCCTTTTCTTAGATAAATGACAAATTTGTTTTTTTCTCGCTTAAAATCGAGAAATTCTGTCTCAAAATAAAACTTCGCCCCTTGCCCTGCAGCTTTCTTGATTGCCGCATCCAAAAACTTCTGCCTGTCAATCCTGAACTCTTTTGTTCTCAAAAATAAGCCATTGCTTTTCGAGATAAAAACTGCCTTGCTAAACTTTGAGGCAATAAACTGCTTTGCATCTAATCCCAACTCTTTTGAATAATTAAAAAAACTTGGAGTCACGACATTGGCGCACAGCTTTTTTCCAATATCCTGCTTTTTCTTCTGCTCAAAAACATTTACATTGGCATATTTTGAAAGTGCCAGCGCAGCAGAGGCTCCTGCAATACTGCTTCCGATAATAATGACTCGCATGTTTTGAAAACCCTGGTTTTTGAAATTCAGGAAATCATCTGGATTTCCTGCAGTAGGAAAAGTTAAAAAAGACTTATAAATTTATTGAGATATGCTCAGTATAAGTCTTATTATCGCATTCTTGGCGATTTTGGTTGCGGCAATCACAGACATAAAAAGGAGGGAGGTTCCTGACTGGCTTTCATATTCATTCATCGCAGTCGCAGTGGTTATTGCGCTTTCAGAAACAATAGCTTATGGTGATTGGTCATTTATTCTGAAATCTCTTTCAGGGCTCGCAGTATTTTTCATTCTTGCCAATCTCTTCTATTATGGGAAATTGTTTGCGGGCGGTGATGCAAAACTGCTCATGGGCATTGGCGCAAGCCTTGGCATTGACCAGACATTTCTTCTGAACACTTTGATAGTGGGCGGGATTTATGGCCTGATTTATTCCATCACTCTTGCAATAGTCAATTTCAGAAAAATGAAAAAAGAGATAAAAAATGTCAGACTTCCAATCGCGATTTTTGCGGTTATACTCCTGATATCTGTATTGCTTGCAATTATTTTTAATCCATTATTTTATTTTATTGCAGTCCTCGCATTTTTCCTTCCATTGATTTATGCATTTACTCTTGCAGTTGAAAAAGTTGCCTTGATAAGAATGGTTGACTGTAATCAAATAACAGAGGGGGACTGGCTCGCAAAGGATGTCAAGATAGGGAAAAATATCATCAAAGCAAATTTCGAGGGCCTGACAAAAGCTCAGATAAAAATCATTCAAAAGGCGCATAAAAAGGTGCTGATAAAGTATGGCCTTCCGTTTGTGCCAGTGTTTTTGATTGCATTTATCCTAGAATTAATCATTGGAAACCTTTTTCTGCTTTTGATTTAAGGCCTTCTTTTTGGATATTCGGTTAATGATACATTTTCAGCTTTTTTCGGCGCTTCCTGCTGTATTTTGCTGATTATTTTGGCCTTTTCCTCGGCAAATGTTTTCTCTAGGCTGGATTTTATTTCTTTTGCGGCTTTTTCAAGCTCATCTTTATGGACCTCTTTTCTGTCCCATGCAAACACTGCCTTGTCATTTTCAAATCTTGGAATCAGATTGATTGCGGCATGGCCTATTCTCTGGCCTGCTGCAGGCCCCTGGCTTATGTAAACGCTCAGGCCCTGGCATTTTGTGACATTAACGATTATAGGCATAAGGGCTTTCATTATTCTCGTCATATCCCACAATGTCTGGTCAGGAATGTTAAAGATAAATTGATGATGCTCTTTGGGGATAATAATCGCCTGGCCTGCTGCTGCAGGCGTTATATCGAGAAATGCGATAATTCCAGAGTCCTCATAAAGCTTGTATGTCTCAACAGTCCCTTTTGCTATTCCGCAGAACAGGCACTCGCTGCCCTGCTTGATAAATGTTTCAAGCTGCTCAGAGCTTGCGTTTTGGACCTGTTCAGTCAGTTCCTGCTTCTGGTCCTCAGGCATCTTTTCAATCTGCTTTAATAATTGTTCTCTGATGATTTCAGCCTGCTCAGGGGATATCATATTATTTTTAAGAGTTCAAGTTATTTAAACATTAAGTTTAACAGTAAAATCAGTATGGGGAAATTTAATTAGTTATTCGGAAAAGATTTTGACAAATTTTTCCTTCATGTATTAATAACTGCAGTAAAATCCGTCAGGATTTTACAAAGAACTAATTTTATCCCCCTTAACCATTAAAAGAAATCTTATCCAATCGCACGTCTCACATCAGTAATCTCAATCGAGTTTACGTCCTTGACTTTAGAAAGCTCAGTCTCAATCAAATCAGGGTCAAGCTCTTCTTTCCAGCCAATCATGAAAACTAAAGACTTGAGGCCAAAGGCGATAGGAACCTCATCGACCTTATGGAGAATCGCTCCAATCTCTTTGAGCCTTTTTTCTATCGCGTCTTTTAACTTGTTTATGTCCACATCCGGAGAAGTCGGCATTACCCTGAATATAACTGCGCACAATGCCATTTTTGATGATTAAGGCCCCTCAAATCCGCAGTTGCATTCAAAAGGAATGTTCAAGCGCTTGCACTGCAAGCATCTTGTTATTTTTTTCTTGTCGCATCCAGGGCAGTCAAATGATGTCCCATCAGTGAATTCCTGCTGGCAGCTTATGCATTTCATGTTTTAAAAAATAAGTATGTAGTTTATAAAGTTAATCTTCGCCGAATTTTTTCTCAAAAAGGGAGTATATGTCCATCGCGGCTTTCCATGATTTTTCATCTGTGCCTTTTATTTTGACTGTGACATTCTGAT